>Ga0075365_10000796_pt1 | contig 12920 bp, 10 predicted proteins | sample EndMetdeltDD1765_FD_71387 | JGI IMG/M metagenome (GOLD analysis project Ga0075365, IMG submission 71387) | Populus endosphere microbial communities from Tennessee, USA - Endosphere MetaG P. deltoides DD176-5 | ecosystem: Host-associated > Plants > Roots > Endosphere | place: USA: Tennessee... | reverse complement strand
CTGCCGTCGCCCGCCTGACAGTCGCCGTCCACGCATGAGGTCCCGGTGGGACACACTCGCCCGCAGCGGCCGCAGTTCCTGGGGTCCGTGCGGATTCGGACGCATCGCCGCCCGCACTCGGTGAACCCCTCCGGGCATACGCAGCGGCGCCGGCGGCCCCGGCGGCGGCAGACGAACGTGTCGGGGCAGCACCGCTTACCGCAGGCGGTCCGTCCGCCAGGGCAGACGCATACCCTCCGCTTGCCCCGTTTCCGGCACTTGGCCTTCTCGGGGCAGCATCGCCTGCGGCACGCCCGCCGCCCGTCAGGGCACACGCAGACCCGGCGGCCGCCACGCCTCCGGCACTTGGCCTTCTTCGGGCAGCAGCGACCCCCGCACTGCTCGTGGCGGCAGCGGCGTTTCCCGCTCAACGACGCCCCCAGCGCGGACGGGGTGAGGAGCGCCATAGCGGCGGCCCAACCGGTGGCGGCACGGCCGACCAGATCCCTCCGGTCGAGCGTGATCACGGTGGCTGCGCCCGGTTCCGGAGCGGCTGGCAACCCGGTCCCCGGAACGGTGCGCGCGAGGAGGCCCTTGATCGCCGGTGCGCCGGGCGCCACGGGGCTTGCGATCTCTCCATCCGTCCCCACCAGGACGGCGCTCGGGGTGCCATGTGCACGGTAGGCGTCCGCCACCTCGTGGTCACCCTGCAGGAGCACGTCCCGGCGTCCATGGGCGTCTGACGCGGGTGGATCTCCGCCGCCGCGATTCTCGATCACGGCAATCGTGAGCTCGCTCGCGTGTGCCCGCTGCCATCCGGCGATCTCGGGCGCGAGTGCGAGGCACGGCCCGCAGTGCGGGTCGGTGAAGACGAGCAGCACCGCCTGTCCCCGGCCCAGAAGGGCATCGAGCGAGAGCGGCGGTCCCTGAAGCGCGGCCAGCTCGAAGTCCGGCGCGCGGGTGCCGACCGGAAGTCCCTCGCGGACTATTTCCCGGGACCCCTCGCTACCGGAGTCACCCCGAAGCGGAATGGCGACGGCGAGGACCGCCACCGCAAAGACCGCGGCGGCCGCAGCCCACGCTGGATCCCCGCCCCCGGCCAGGAATGCAGCCAGGATGAGTAGCACCCCGTTTCGAGCGAGCGTACGTGGACCGGCCGGAGTGGAATGAAGCTGGCCGAAGCAGTGGCAGTCGGGTGCCCGACCGCGTGCGAGGCTCAACAGAATGGCGCCGGAGAACACGGCGATGAGGACGAGCCCCGTGAGCGCACCGGCCCGCATCAGCCCGGTCGCGATCGGTCCGCAGGCCAACAGCGCCGCCGCGAGCAACTCCAGCGCCGGCACGAGCCGCCCAAGTCGACCCGCGAACCGGCTCGGAACCCCAAACCCCGCCATGGCCCGGCGGGAACCGTCCAGGTCGGCCAGCTTCGCGCCTCCGGCCGTCGCAAAGACCGCGGCCAGCACCAGCGTCCCTGCTAGCAACCCGACTTCCACTGAGATGACCCTATGCCGAGGCACCCGGCCGGGTCAATCTTTTACCCGCTCGTTACATCGCGCTTAGCCGGTCCGCCTAATCTCGCTCGGCCGATCAAGGAACCGAACGAGGAGGTGACTCACCGATGACTCCCATCACCGTGGTCGAGGGAAATCGAAAGCTGGATCCCGTAAGCCAGCGGAACATCGCGGAGCGGCGCTTCTCGGCGCTGGCGTCCGCCGTTCGCGAGCACGAGGCGTTGGTGCGGCGCCGTCAGTACGCGGTTCGTCCACAGGACCAGGCGCTCTACCGCCGCCTTCGTCAGCTCTGCGGCGAGCTCGACGTCTAGGGCCGGGGCTCGGCTAGCGGCCGTAGCGGTCGCTGGAGAGCTCGAGCTGCTCGGGCAGGGGCGCCCGCGGCGGCGGTGACGGGTCGGCGCGAACCGACACCGTCTCCGCGACGCTTCGCGAGACGACATGCGTGCCGTCGTCCGATGCGAGGACGACCTCGTCATCGCCGGAGCTCTCAAGCGTTCCGTCGAGGCCGGGTCGCAGCCCGGCTGCCTTGAGGTAGTGAAGGAGCTCCTCGGCCTCGTTCTCGAACCGAAGCACGTGAACGGACGCCCCGGGCTCCACATCCGCGAGTAGGGCGCCCTGCTCGCGCACGCCCTCCACGAGTGGGTGGCCGTGCGGGCAGGTCTTCGCGTCGCCGATCGCGGCGAGCATCCGCTTCTCGAGCACCGGCGACATCGCGTGCTCCAGGCGCTCGGCCTCCTCGTGCACCTCGTCCCAGGGGACGCCGAGCACGTCGGTGAGGAATCGCTCGATCAGCCGGTGCCGGCGGACGATCGCCTCCGCCTGCTCGCGGCCGTTGGTCGTGAAGACGAGCGACTTGTCGACGCGCCGCTCGACGTACCCGTCCTGCTCGAGCCGGCCGATCATCTCGTGGACGGTGGGAGCAGAGAGCTGCATCGCGCGAGCGATGTTCGCCCCCGTGATCGGCAGGCCGGCCTCCTCGAGCCAGAAGATGATCTGGAGGTACTCCTCCTCGGCGACGGTCGCGTGATCGGTGGTCATCCCCTTCGATACTACGCGTCCCGTGAAAGGATCCCCCGGTGCGCATCCAAAGGGGCACCAGGGCCGTAGTCACGGGGGCGTCGCGCGGAATCGGCCGCGCCCTCAGCACCGATCTGGCCCGCCGCGGTGCCCGCCTCGGCCTCATCGCACGGGGGAAGGAGGGTCTGGAGGAGGTGGCGGCCGAGCTTCCGTCGGGACCCGCCGGCGACCATGTGACGGCGGCGACCGACGTGTCGAAGTGGGGGCAGACGAGCAGGGCGATCGACCGTCTTGCCAAGCGCCTCGAGGGGATCGACCTGCTCGTGGTGAACGCCGGGGTGCTGCACTACTCACCGCTCATGGAGCAGGAGCTCTCCGACGCGGAGCAGATGGTGCGGGTGAACGTGTTCGGGACGCTCTACACGGTGAAGGCGGCGCTGCCGCACATGGTCGCGAGCGGTCCAGGTCACATCGTGGTCCTCTCGTCCGCGGCGGGGCTGCGATCGTTCCCGTGGGGCGCCGTTTACGGCGGCACGAAGGCGTTCGACCGCGGGTTCGCGGAGGCGCTTCGCCACGAGCTCGCCGGCACGGGGATCTCGGTGACCACGGTCTACCCGGGCGAGTACGGAACCAGCATCCTGTCCCACCAGCGGGACCGCCTGCCGGCATGGCGCACCAACGACGAGGAACGCCCGGTGAGCGAGCTGGTCGCGGCGATCGTCAAGGGGGTCGAGGAGGACGAGCGCGCCGTCTACGCGCCGCCGGCGGTTCGCATCCTCGGGCTCAGCGCACTCGCCCCCAAGCTCACCGATCGCCTGCTGGTGCGGATCCGCGGCCGCTCGGCGGCCCCCCGCCTCGACTAGACGGGAAGAGGTAGCCGTGATCCTCCGCCTGCTGATCCTCTGGGGTGTGATCGCCTCCGCCGTCGCGCTGGCGCTGCTCGTCCACCGCACGAGGAGGACCGGCCATGACGAGCCGCCCGACTACCGGGTCGTGCTGAGCTTTGTCAGCGCGGCCTACGGTCTGCTCCTGGGTCTCCTCGTGGTCTTCGCGGTCGGCCACTATTCCGATTCCCGCAACAAGGCGGAGGACGAGGCGACGTCGCTGGTCGCGCTGTATGACGCGCTGGAGGTCTACCCACCCGAAACCAGGGATACCGTCCAGCGCAACATCGTCTGCTACATGCGCTCGATCGTCTCCGACGACTGGCCCTCGATGGAGGACGGGAACGCGACCGAGGCACCGCGCACGCTCGCATTCGGCGATCGGGTTCGTGGGGATGTACGCGACCTCCCGCTCACCACCCAGCGGGAGGGCTCGGCGTACGGGCGCGCCGTCGGCTTCATAACCGATGCGAGTGAGGCGCGACAGCAGCTCCTGTTCTTCACCCAGCCGAAGATCCCCACCCCGCTCTGGGTGGTGATCTACGTCGGCGTCTTCCTGCTCGTCTTCCTGATCGCGCTCCACTACACCGACGACCCGCGCGGTCGCGTTACGGCCCTCGCAAGCCTGACCGTGCTGCTCACCGTCGTGGTCACGGTGCTCGCCGTGCTCGACCGACCGTTCGGAGTGGGCGCGCGAGTGCAACCCGAGGAGATGCGCCAGGCGCTCACCCTCCTGTCGGAGGGCACCAAGCCCTCGACCCTGGCACCGTGCCCGGCAATGCCCCAGAGGTAGCTCGGCTCGCAACCAGCCGCGTTCCTTCCGGATGAACGCCGGGGCTGCTTGCTCGCCCGTTCACCGTCCGGGCTCACTCGGATAGGTTGCCGGAACGGTGACGACCGTCCGCGAGGCAGCCTACGAGCTCTTCCGCGCCCGCGGGATGACGACCATGTTCGGCAATCCGGGGTCCACCGAGCTCCCGATGCTGCACGACTTCCCCGGCGATTTTCGGTACGTGCTCGGGTTGCAGGAGGCGGTGGTCGTCGGGATGGCCGACGGCTACGCGCAGGCGTCCGGCAGGCCGACCCTGGTCAACCTCCACACCGCCCCGGGCGTGGGCAACGCCATGGGGGCGATCTTCAACGCGCAGGCGAACAAGTCGCCGCTCGTGATCACGGCGGGCCAGCAGGTCCGGGCGATGATCACGCTCCAGGCGAATCTCACCAACCGGGATGCGATCCGAATACCTCATCCGCTGGTGAAGTGGAGCTACGAGCCACCCCGGGCCGAGGACGTGCCTCTCGCGCTGGGCAGGGCGGTGCACGTCGCATCACTGCCGCCGAAGGGGCCGGCCTTCGTCTCGATTCCGATGGACGACTGGCGCGCGGAGGTTGACGACGGCGACGTACGGCATGCCATCGCCCGTTCGGTTACCGGTCGCGCCGCGCCGGATCCCCGGGCGGTGAGCGCCCTCGCCGACCGGCTGGCGAAGGCGAAGAACCCGGCGATGGTGGCGGGGCCGGACGTCGACGCGAGTGGCGCCTGGGACTCGGCCGTGACCCTTGCGGAGGCCCAGCGCCTGCCCGTGTGGGCCACCCCGGCGCCCGGCGGAGGGCGGATCGGGTTCCCGGAGGGACACCCGAACTTCCGCGGCACGCTCCCGCCCGCGATCGGCCCGTTGGGCCAGATGCTGGAGGGCCACGACCTCGTGGTCGCCCTGGGCACATCCGTCTTCCCCTACTACCCCTATATCCCCGGAGCCCTGTTGCCGGATGGCACCGAGCTCGTCGCGGTGACGAGCGACCCCGACGAGGCCGCCCGCGCACCCATGGGCGACGCGATCGTGGCGGACGTCAAGCTCACCGTGGACGCGCTGCGCGAGCTCGCCCCGCCGTCTGACCGGGAGCCGCCCGAGCCCCTGGGCGCCCCTCAGGCGCCGCCGGAGTCGGACCCTCTGAGCCCATCCACCGTCCACGGGACCCTGGCGGAGGTGCTGCCCGACGACGCGATCATCGTCCTTGAGTCGCCGTCCAGCACGATGGCCCTGCGCAACCAGCTTCGGCTGTCGCGTCCGGGCAGCTACTACTTCGGCGCCGGTGGCGGGCTCGGTTTCGGCCTCGCGGCCGCCGTGGGCGTGCAGCTGGCGCAGCCCGAGCGCCCGGTGGTCTGCGTGATGGGGGAGGGGTCGGTGCAGTACGCGGTCACCGCCTTCTGGTCGGCGGCTGCCTACGAGGTGCCGGTCACCTTCCTGGTGCTCCGAAACGAGGAGTACTCGATCCTGAAGTGGTTCGCCGACACCGAGGAGGTGACAGGCGCGCCCGGCCTCCAGCTCCCGGCATTGAAGACGGCCGAGATAGCGGCGGGCTACGGCGTCAAGTCCCGCGATGTCGCCGGCGTCGACCAGCTTCGCTCGGAGCTCGAGACGGCGATCCCGTCTGGCGGCCCGGAGCTGATCGAGGTCGGCGTCGCGCCGGGCATGGCGCTCTTCTAACTTCCCCCTGTGCCGCTGCTTCATCCAGATGTCCAGCGGATCGCGCCGGAGGCGACGGATCCGGCGACGGGCCCCGCGCCCGAGTGGATCGCATCGGGGACGCCCGAGCCGCTTCGCGGCGATCTCGAGGCACTTCTCGGCCCCGACCGGGTGCTCTCCCGGGCGCTGGACCTGATCCGCTACGCGTCGGACGCGAGCCCCTACCGCATGTTTCCCAAGGCGATCGTCGAGGCTCGGGATGCGGGCGACGTGGCCAAGGTGTTCGCCTTCGGACGCGAGCGGGAGATCCCCGTCACCCTGCGATCGGCCGGGACCAGTCTCAACGGGCAGGGCCAGAGCGACGGGATCCTGATCGACGTCCGGCGTCACTTCACGGGTGTCGCCGTGGAGGAGGACGGCGCCACGGCAAGGGTGAGGCCCGGGACCGCACTGGGTCACGCCAATCGCGTGCTTCTCCCGTTCAGCCGTCGCCTGGGCCCCGATCCGGCGAGCACCGACTTCGCCACGGTCGGAGGAGTCGTCGCCAACAACTCCGGCGGCATGCGCTGCGGGGTGACGCAGGACTCCTACTCGACGGTCCGGGCGATGAAGCTCGTCCTGCCCTCCGGGACGACCATCGACACCGCGGAGCCCGGGGCCGAGGAGCGCTTCGCCGAGCTCGAGCCGCGGCTCGCCCGCGGGCTCATCGAGATCCGGGACGAGATCCGGGCCGACGCCGAGCTCTCCGAGCGCATCAGGCGAAAGTTCCGCATCAAGAACACGATGGGCTACCGGCTCGTCGCCTTCCTCGACGCCGACACCCCGCTGGAGATCTTTCGCCGGCTCGTTGTGGGCTCCGAGGGGACGCTGGCGTTCGTCGCGGAGGCGACCTTCGACACCGTGCCCCTCCTGCCGCACACGGCGACGACCTGGGTCCACTTCGCGGACATCCACAAGACCGTCGAGCCGGTGCCCGACCTCGTCGCCGCCGGCGCGACCGCCGTGGAGATGATGGTGGCACCGGCGCTGATCGCGGCGAGCTACTCGATTCCCGGCACGCCCGAGTACTGGCGCGAGCTGCCGCCCGAGTCGGCGGCGCTCCTGGTCGAGTATCGCTCCGACGACCCCGCCGACCTCGACGGCATGGAGAAGCAGGCGATCGACGCGCTGGGCGACCGCGAGACGATCCGCGGCCCTGAGTTCACGCGCGACGAGGAGCTGACAGAGGTCTACTGGCGCACCCGCGAGGGCCTGCACGGAATCGTCGGCCGGATGCGACCGCAGGGCACCGTGCTCATCGTCGAGGACGTCTGCGTGCCGCCTGAGCGAATCGCGGAGTCGGCCGCCGACATCCAGGCCCTGCTCGGCGAGCACGGGTTTCTCCCCGGCGTGGCGGGTCACACCTCCGCCGGGAACCTCCACTTCATGCTCACCCCGGACTTCGGGAAGGCCGAGGATCGGGAGCGCTACGAGGCGTTCATGAACGGCCTCGTGGACCTGATCGTCGACAAGTACGACGGCTCCCTGAAGGCGGAGCACGGCACCGGAATCAACATGGCGCCCTACGTCGAGCGCGAGTGGGGCCCCAAGGCGACGGAATTCATGTGGCGGATCAAGCGGCTCGCCGATCCCGACGGCGTCCTCGGCCCCGGCGTCATCCTCAACAGCGACGCCGACGCCCACCTGCAGAACCTGAAGTCAATGCCGCAGATCGAGGAGGTCGCGGACACCTGCGTCGAGTGCGGGTTCTGCGAGCCCGTGTGCCCGAGCCGCCTGCTGACGACCACTCCGCGCCAGCGGATCGTCCTGCGCCGCGAGATGGCCCGCCAGCCCCAAGGCTCGGCGCTCCAGCGGGCCCTGATCGAGGAGTACGAGTACGACGGCATCGAGACCTGCGCCGCCGATGGCAGCTGCGTCCTCTCGTGTCCCGTCGGGATCGACACCGGCAAGCTGATCAAGGACTTCCGCAACCGCGAGCACGACGAGCGGGCTCAGAGGTCGGCGCTCAAGGCGGCGAAGCGCTGGGCGTCCTTCGAGCGCGCCACGCGAATGGCGCTCCGCGCGGGCGGTGGGCTCTCGAGGGCGATGGGCGACGGCCCCCTCCGCGCGGCGACCAGAGCACAGCGTCGCTTCGTGAGCGCCGAGCTGATGCCCGAGTGGGGCCCGGGAATGCCGCGGGCGGCGCCGCCTCGGCTGCCGGAGACCGCCCGCGAGGGCGCCGACGCCGTGTACGTCCCCTCGTGCGTGAACCGGATGTTCGGCGTGTCGCGGCGGGCGAATGGGGATACCCCGGAGCTGAGCGTCGTCGAGGCGATGGTCACCGTCTCCTCCCGTGCCGGGCTCCCGGTGTGGATCCCGCCTGACGTCCCGGGCCATTGCTGCGCGGTGCCGTGGGGGTCCAAGGGCTACAGCGACGGCCACGCCTGGATGGCGAACAAGATGGTGGAGAGCCTGTGGAGATGGACCGAGGGGGGCGAGCTCACAGCCGTCATCGATGCCAGCTCGTGCACTCACGGGATCGTGAGCGAGCTCGGCACGGCGCTCACCGAGGAGAACGCCGAGCGGCACGGGAAGCTCGAGGCGATCGACGCGACGGACTGGGCTCGCGACCGCCTGTTGCCGAAGCTCGAGCTCTCGAAGGCGGGCGCGGTCGCCGTGCACCCGACCTGCTCGGGGCGACACCTGGGCATGGATCGCCGCCTGCGCAAGCTCATGGTCGACCTTGCCGATGACGTGTTCGTCCCGCCGTCGGCCGGGTGCTGCGGGTTCGCCGGCGATCGCGGGTTCCTCCACCCGGAGCTCACCGCATCCGCGACTCAGGAGGAGGCCGTCGAGGTGAAGGGCCGAGAGTTCGACGCGCACGTCTCGACCAATCGCACGTGCGAGATCGGCATGGAGCGGGCCACGGGCAGGCGCTATGTGCACGTCGTACAGCTCCTGGAGGAGCTCAGCCGGCCCGGCTGACCGCCGGCGCGATTGTCGGATTTATCGGCTATATGCCGATGAATCCGACAACTACTGGGTTAGCGGTCCAGCGACGGCGGGCTCGTCACCTGATCGGCGAGACGCTTCGGAGCGATGAGGCAGTAGGAGGTGGCGATCAGCTCGGCGACCTCCTCCCAATCGGCATCGGGGTGGTCGAGCTGGACGCCGATCCAACCCTTGTGTCCCACGTACGCCGGCATGTAGAAGGGACCGCCCTGTTCGAGGAGCGCCGCACGCTCGATCGGGTCGGCCTTGACCCTGACCTGGGAGCCGTCGGCGGCGGCGATGCAGAACATCTTCCCCCGGCCGCTCCCCACCCGGAATGTGGGGTGCTCCCAGGCCTCGATTTCGAAGGAGTCGGGGAGTGCCAGGCAGAGCCTTCGCACGCGTTCAAGGCGGCTCACGGCATCCGATTATGCGACGGACAGGAGCCGCCCCGGACTTGGCGAAATCCGTCTGCATGAGCCCGACCCGGCTCGAGGCCTTCTCGGACGGCGTGTTCGCGATCGCGATCACCCTGCTGGTGCTCGACATCCATGTGCCGGATCCCACCGAGACCGCCAGCCTCGCGGCGGCGCTGGGGGATCAGTGGCCGAGCTACGTTGCCTACGCGGTCTCGTTCCTCACCATCGGGATCATCTGGATCAACCACCACGCGATGATCCGGCGCCTGGCGGCCGTCGACCACGGGCTCCTGACTCTGAACCTGCTGTTGCTCCTCCTCGTCGCCCTCCTCCCCTTCACGACGGCGCTCATGGCCGCCTATCTGCGCGAGACGAGTGGTGAGCACCTCGCGGCGGCGATCTACAGCGGCTCCTGCCTTTTGATGGGGGTGGCCTTCGCGGCGACGAACCGGCATGCACTCGTGGTCAAGCCCGACCTGCTCGCGGCACCGGTGAGCGCCGCCCGTCGCCGGACGATCCTGGTACGGGCCGTCGCCGGTGTCGCGCCCTACGCGATCGCGACGGCACTCGCCGTCGTCAGCCCCTACGCGTCGCTGGCGATCTGCGGGGCTGTCGCGCTCTACTACGCGCTCCCCTTCGCCACCGGCGAGCCTACGATCGCGGCTCCGAGCTAACGCTCGGCGAGTGTCGAGACGACGGCCTCGTAAACGCCGTCGCCGGCCCGGCCCTCGGTGACCTTCACGTTCGGCCGTCCGGCGATCGCCTCGCGGAGTCCCGGGTCGCGCTCGGGGCCGTTGGCGACGACGAAGAAGGTGCCGACGAACTCCGACGAGTCCAGGTCCTCCAGCGAGTCGCCCACGGCAATGCATTCCTCCGGCGCGTAGCCGCGGGCACGCATGTGAAAGCCGACCGCCTTCGCCTTGCTGGCGCCCCCGGGGACCAGGTGGTAGGCGTGAGCGGTTTCGTCCAGGCCCTCAACCGGCCGGGTGATCGCCCCGTTGTCCAGGAAGCGCAGGTCGTCGTGGCCGGCCTCGGCCAGAGCCCTGTTCGCCTCGGCGACGTCGACCTTGCCGCGGAACAGATGCGACAGCCGGCGATCGTGGTGCCACGGGTGATGCCACTCGAGGCGCCCCGGGAAGCGCTCGAACAGCAGGTCCGGGATCCCGGCGGCGAGCATCTTCGCGGCGGGGGTGCCGTCGTCATCAGGGACCCAGTCGCCGGTCAGGAACGTTCGCTCGCCGTCGATGAAAACTCCGCAGCCAGCCTCGTAGATGTACGACGTCTGAGCGAGGAGCCGCGCGTCGGCCATCACCTGGGCCTCGCGGCGGCCGGACATGATCACGACCTCGACGTCGGCGCGGTGGCAGGCCTCGAGCATCCGGCCCTGGCGCAGCGAGAAATTCCCCTCCCAATCGCGGAACAGCGAGCCGTTGCGTCCGAGGAGGGTCCCGTCCAGGTCGGTGTACAGACAGCGAAGCGTCACGGCCGCGCACCGTACAGGGCCACGGATGCGACCCGGCGCGTAAGTTAGGTGGCGGTGACCGTCTGGCGCCTCACGGACCGCGTGCTCGAGTTCCCGCCGCCCCTCGCCGCGGGGATCGTGAACGTGACCGACGACTCCTTCTTCGAGGGCGCGCGCAGCGAGACGCCGGAGCGGGCGGTCGAGGACGGGCTCGAGCTGGTTGAGGCTGGCTTCGACCTGCTGGACGTCGGCGCCGTTCCGGCCCGCGCGGGCGCACCAGTCTCGCCGGAGGAGGAAGCCGCGCGCCTGGTTCCCGCGGTCGAGGGGCTCGCGACACGAGCCGGCGTCCCGGTCAGCGCCGACACCTTTCGCGCCGAGGTCGCGGCGCAGGCGCTGGATGCAGGAGCCGTGGCGATCAACGACATCTCGGGGGGTGCCGATCCCGAGCTTCTCGAGGTGATCGGCCATCGGGGGTGCGGTTACGTCCTCATGCACATCGAGGGCCCGCCGAAGGTGGATCGCCGGCCTCCGGCGCACGAGGATCCGGTGGCCTATCTGATCGGCTGGTTCGCCGAGCGTCTGGAGTCGGCGCTCGCCCGGGGAGTTGCCGAGGAGCAGATCGCGCTGGACCCGGGCTTCGACTTCGACCTGTCCGTCCGTGACGACGTCGAGATCCTGGCGAGGCTGGCGGAGCTCCGATGCCTCGGCCGCCCGCTCTTCGTCGCTCTCTCGCGGAAGGACTTCCTGGGCGCCATCCTGTCCGGCTCGTGGGAGGAGAGGGCACCCGCGGGCGAGCGCGAGTGGGCGACGGCCGCGGCGACCGCTCTGGCCGTCGAGGCAGGGGCCGAGATGATTCGCCTTCACGACCGCTCGGCCCTGGATGCGATGCGAATGGCGGCCGCGATCGCGAATCCGTCGGCGGTCGAGGTGGCGCCGTCAACGCCCGCCGACCCGGGAGCCCAGGGTGCCGGCCGGCGCTAGCGCCACCACTGCGTCGGGCTGGGCACGGGCCATCGAGCCGGGCCGCTCGGACGGCCGCCTGGTGGCCGAGAGCCTCGAGCCGCCGCGCTCGGCCGAGATGGTCGCGATCCCGGAGGGGATCGCGCCGGACCTGTACGCGGCCCTGCTGGGTAGCGGCATCGCCTCGCTGTACTCGCATCAGCTGGAGGCTCTGGAGGCCGCCCGCGAGGGGAACGTGGTGATCACGAGCGGCACGGCCTCCGGCAAGTCGCTGTCCTTCAATCTCCCCGTCCTGGACCAGCTTGTCCGCGACGACCACCACCGAGCGCTCTACCTCTACCCGACGAAGGCGCTGGCGCAGGATCAGGCCCGCAAGCTCTCCGAGCTGGGGCTGACGCAGCTCCGCCACGCGATCTACGACGGCGACACGCCCCGCGAGGACCGGCCGCAGGTCCGGCGGCGCTCGAACCTCATCCTCACCAACCCGGACATGCTCCACATCGGGGTCCTGCCCCACCACAAGCAGTGGGGCGACTTCCTGGCGAACCTCGGCTGGATCGTCGTCGACGAGGCTCACACCTATCGCGGGGTCTTCGGCTCCCACGTCGCGAACGTCCTGCGGCGCCTGCGCCGGGTGGCGCGCCGCTACGGGGCCGAGCCCCGATTCGTGCTGGCATCGGCGACCATCGCGAACCCGGTGGAGCTGGCCGAGGGCCTGGTGGGCGAGCCCTTCCGCCTGGTGGACTCCGATGGCGCGCCGCGGGCGCCGCGCCGTATCGGGATGTGGAACCCGCCGGTGATCGACAAGCGGTCGATGACCCGCCGCTCGGTCCTCTCCGAGGCGGCCGAGCTGCTCGCCGACCTGGTGGGGGAGGGAATGCGGACGATCTGCTTCCTTCGCAGCCGGCGTGGCATCGAGCTGATCCAGCGCTTCACCCGGATGCGGCTCGAGGAGCTGGGACGTCCGCAGCTCGCCGAGCGGATCGCCCCGTACCGGGCCGGCTACACGCCGCAGCAGCGTCGCGACATCGAGGCGCGACTCGCCGGCGGCGACCTTCTCGCCGTCGTCGCGACGGACGCCCTCGAGCTGGGGATCGACATCGGCTACCTGGACGCCGCGGTGTGCGTCACATTCCCCGGCACGGTCGCGAGCCTGCGCCAGATGTGGGGCCGCGCGGGGCGGCGCACCGAGGGGCTGGCGCTGTACGTCGCCGGGGAGGACGCGCTCGACCAGTTCTTCTGCCGCCATC
>Ga0075365_10000795_pt1 | contig 12929 bp, 11 predicted proteins | sample EndMetdeltDD1765_FD_71387 | JGI IMG/M metagenome (GOLD analysis project Ga0075365, IMG submission 71387) | Populus endosphere microbial communities from Tennessee, USA - Endosphere MetaG P. deltoides DD176-5 | ecosystem: Host-associated > Plants > Roots > Endosphere | place: USA: Tennessee... | reverse complement strand
TCGGTGAACCCGGACTTGCGGGCCTCGTCGACGACACCCTGGAGATAGTCGCGGATGCCGCCGAAGGTCTGGAAGTACTCGTCCATCAGCCCACGTGCCTCGCCCGGCTCGATGCCCAGCTGCCCGCTCAGGCCGAAGGCGGACAGACCGTAGGCGAGGCCGTAGTTCATCGCCTTGATCTTGGCTCGCATCTCGATCGTGACCGCGTCGGCCGGGACGTCGAAGACCCGGGCGGCGGTGATGGAGTGGAAGTCCTGGCCGGAGCGGAACGCCTCGATGAGCAGCTCGTCCTCGGAGAGGTGGGCCATGATCCGCATCTCGATCTGGCTGTAGTCGGCCGTCATCAGCGACTCGTGCCCCGGCCCGACGACGAAGGCCTCCCGGATCCGGCGGCCCTCCTCGGTGCGGATCGGGATGTTCTGCAGGTTGGGGTCGGTGCTGGAGAGCCGCCCCGTCGCCGCGATCATCTGGTTGAAGGTCGTGTGGATGCGCCCGTCGGGCTGCACCGTCTTCAGCAGCCCCTCGATCGTCTGCCGCAGGCGGATCACGTCGCGGTGGCGGAGCAGGTGGAGCAGGAACGGGTGCTCGGTCTTCACGTAGAGCGCCTGCAGCGCGTCGGCGTCGGTGGTGTAGCCGGTCTTGGTGCGCTTGGTCTTGGGCATCGCGAGCTCGTCGAAGAGCACCACCTGGAGCTGCTTGGGCGAGCCGAGGTTGATCTCCTTGCCGATGACGGCGTACGCCTCCTCGGCCGCCTGGCGCACCTCGCTCGCGAAGTGTCCCTCGAGCTGCTCGAGGTGGTCGGTGTCGACCGCGATGCCGGTGTGCTCCAGCGCACCGAGCAGCTGCACGAGCGGCAGCTCCACCTCGGCCAGCAGCCGGGTGCCGCCGGCCGCCTCGACCTCGCCGTCCAGCGCCTCCGCCAGGTCGATGACCGCCCGGGCGTGCAGCATCGCGGTCTCGGCGACGTCGTCGCCGGCCCCCTCGACCGGCTCGTCGAAGAGCATGCCCTGGTCGGACTCGCTCTCGGTGCGCAGCTCGCGGCGCAGGTAGCGCAGGGTGAGGTCGCCCAGGTTGTAGGAGCGTTGGTCGGGCTGGACCAGGTAGGCGGCCAACGCGGTGTCGCTGACCAGCCCCTCGAGCGTCCAGCCCTGAGCGGCGAGGGCGTGCCGCGGGCCCTTCGCGTCGTGCAGCACCTTGGGCCGGGACGGGTCGGCCAGCCACGCGGCGAGGGCCTCGTCGTCCTCGGGCGTCAGCCCGGCGACGTCGAGGTACGCCGCGAGGCCGCTCACGTCGGCGATCGCGATGCCCTCGACCACACCGGTGCCCGAGCCCCAGGTGCCGCGGACGTGCACGCCGACGTGCTGGGTGCCGAGGCCGCCGAGGAACTCGGCCACCGCACCCGCCTCCAGCCGGCTGCCGGAGAGCTCGAAGCCCCCCTCCTCGACCGGCGCCTCCTCCTCGGGGCTGAGGGTGTCGATGGCGCGCTGGCGCAGCTCGCCGCGGAACTCCAGCTCGTCGAACAGGGTCAGCGCGGCCTGCCGGTCCCAGGGCGCCAGGACCAGCTCGCCAGGCACCTTGTCGAGGTCGAGGTCACGCACCAGCGCGTTCAGCTGGCGGTTGCGGATCACGTCACCGAGGTGCTCGCGCAGCGCCTCCCCCTTCTTGCCGGTGATCTGGTCGGCGTGGGTGATGACGTTGTCGAGCCCGTCGTAGGTGTTGATCCACTTCGCCGCGAAGCCCTGCCCCACGCCGGGGACGCCCGGCAGGTTGTCGGAGGTCTCGCCGACGATCGCGGCGAGCTCGGGGTAGCGGTGCGGCGGGACGCCGTACTTCGCCTCGACGGCCTCGGGGGTCATCCGGGCGAGGTCGGAGACGCCGCGCATCGGGTAGAGCACGGTGGAGTCGGCGGTCACCAGCTGCAGGGAGTCGCGGTCGCCGGTGAGGATCAGCACCTCCATGCCGGCCGCGAGCGCCTGCGTCGTCAGCGTCGCGATGACGTCGTCGGCCTCGAAGCCGTCCTTCTTGACGAACGTGATGCCGAAGGCGTCGAGGACCTGCTCGATGATCGGCAGCTGGCCGCTGAACTCCCCCGGGGTCTTGTTGCGCTTCGCCTTGTACTCGGCGTAGGCCTCGAGCCGGAAGGTCTGTCGCGAGACGTCGAAGGCGACCCCGACGTGGGTCGGCTGCTCGTCGCGCAGCACGTTGACCAGCATCGAGGTGAACCCGTAGACCGCGTTGGTGTGCTGTCCGGTAGTGGTGGAGAAGTTCTCCACGGGCAGCGCGAAGAAGGCGCGGTAGGCCAGCGAGTGGCCGTCGAGGAGGAGCAGGCGCGGGCGTGTCGACTCAGGCACCCGCCGACTCTATCCGCGCCCGCCGACAGGCAGGATGGGGCCATGAGCGAGAGCGAGCAGTCGATCGACGAGTACGTCGCCTCGATGCCCCAGGGCATGGGCGGGCTGAACGAGAAGATGGGCATCAGCCTCGTCGAGGTCACCGCCGAGCGGATCGTCGCGACCATGCCCGTCGAGGGGAACACCCAGCCCTACGGCCTGCTGCACGGCGGCGCGTCGGTGGTCCTCGCCGAGACCCTCGGCTCGGTCGGCTCGGCGATCCACGCCCGTCCGGACCGGGTCGCCGTGGGCGTCGACATCAACGCCACCCACCACCGCGCCGCGACCGACGGGGTGGTCACCGGGGTCGCCACCCCGGTCCACCTGGGCCGCACGAGCGCCTGCTGGGAGGTCGTCATCTCCGACGAGCGCGGCAAGCGCGTGTGCACCGCCCGGATCACCTGCTCGCTGATCCCGCGCGAGCGCGTGGGGATGTAGGCCGGCTCAGCCCGCGTCGGGCGCGGCCTGCGAGCGGCGCAGCGAGCGCCGGGCCGCGAGCACCTGGCCGAGGGGGCGGCCGCTGCGGTGCAGGCTCGGGCGCTGCGCGACCAGCCGGGCGCGTACGGCGTGGGTCGGCGCGACCCGGAGCACGGCCTGCGGGCCCAGCGCCAGCCGGGCCATGAAGCGGTTGCCGTCGCGCGAGCTGGACGCCGCCGCGGTGGCGAGCTGGCCGATGCCGAGCTCCTCCGCGAACGTCACGGCCGCCTCCATCAGGGTGCGGCCGACACCGTGGCGCCGGAACTCCGGCAGCACGTGCGGGGAGAGCGCCTGGACCGTCGGCTCCAGGTTGATCGCGCTGAGCGTGGTCAGGCGCAGGTAGACCGCGCCGGCCGGGCAGCCGTCGTACTCGGCGACCACGAGGCGCTCGTCGGGCGACTCGGTGGCGTTCTTGATGATCACCTCGAGGTCGGCGATCTGCTCCTGGCGGTCCGCCCGGCGCACCGCGTCGCACCACAGGGTCGCCAGGAACGGCGCGTCCGCGAGCACGCCGGCGCGCAGCGTCACCAATGTCCGCATCATCGGCTCATGGCCTTCCGCGCCTTCCCGGTGTGGCGAGCGCGCAGTTCGGTCCCCGTGAACGCGACTCCTCGGGGGCGAGGCTACTCTCTGCAGGCCGCTGATGGCAGAGGAGGGTCGAGGTGATCCCTGGGATCGGAACGGTCGTGAACGTGGCGACCGTCCTGGTCGGCGCGCTGCTGGGGATGGGCCTCGGGAACCGCTTGCCGATCCGCACCCGCGAGGTCGTCACGGACGCCCTCGGGCTGGTCACGCTGCTGATCGCCGCGACGTCCGCGATGGCGGTGCTCGACCCGGGGCTGGCGGCGGAGGTCGGCGACAGCGCCCCGATGCTGATCGTGCTCGGCTCGCTGCTGGTCGGCGGGATCGCCGGCTCGCTGCTCGGCGTCGAGCGCGGGGTCGCCGCCCTCGGCGGCTGGCTGCAGCGGCGCCTGGTCGGCCCGTCGGGGACCGCGGAGCGCCAGCGCTTCATCGAGGGCTTCGTGGCCTCCTCGCTGCTCTTCTGCACGGGTCCGCTGACCATCCTCGGCTCGCTCAACGACGGCCTCGGCAACGGCGCCGACCAGCTCTTCTTGAAGTCGGCGCTCGACGGCTTCGCGGCGATCGCGTTCGCGGCGTCGTTCGGCTGGGGCGTCGCGGCCAGCATCGTCACGGTGGTGGTCGTCCAGGGCGGGCTGACCCTCGTCGGCCTGGGGCTCGGCGACGTGCTCCCCGACGCCCACCTGGCCGCCGTCACCGCCGTCGGGGGGCTGCTCCTCGTCGGGGTGGCCCTGCGGCTGCTGCGCGTGCGCGAGGTCCCGGTCGCCGACCTGCTCCCGGCGCTCGTGGTCGCCCCCCTGCTGGTCGCCGCGGTCGCCGGACTGCGCTGATCTCGCGCACGTCTGGTTCAAAACGTCCCGCTTGGTCACAAAACGGCCACAAAAGGGATCAGGTCAACGACCCGCCACCCAAACACCTCCCGCGGCACTACGGTTCCTGCAGGTGCCCATGCCCGCATGGTGCTTCGTGAGATACCCGGAGGATAGATGAAGCGCAATACCCTGACTCTCCGCCTGGCCGCGGTGACCGCCGCGAGCGCGCTCGTGCTCGCCGGCTGCGGCAGCGAGGACGACAGCAGCGAGGAGAGCACGTCCGAGCCGACCAGCAGCGAGAGCCCGAGCGACGACGCCTCGGCCCCGGTCGCGGGTGACGGCACGCTGACCTTCGGGTCGCTGCTTCCCCAGACCGGCAGCCTCGCGTTCCTCGGCCCGCCGGAGTTCGCCGGTGTCGACCTCGCCGTCGCCGACATCAACGCCGCCGGTGGCGTGAACGGCGCCGACGTCGTCCACGTCCGTGGTGACTCGGGCGACGCCGACTCGGGCATCGCCCCGGCCGAGACCGACAAGCTGCTCGACGCGGGCTCCGACGTCATCGTCGGTGCCGCCTCGTCCGGTGTCTCGCTGACCGTGATCGACAAGATCATGTCGGCCGGCTCGGTCATGTTCTCCCCGGCTAACACGTCCACGGCGTTCGACCTGCCGCCGTACGACGCGCCCGACCTGTACTTCCGCACCGCCCCGTCCGACATCCTGCAGGGCGCGGTCCTCGCGAACCTGCTGGTCGAGGACGGCCGCCAGAACGTCGCGATCATGGCTCGCCAGGACGCCTACGGCGAGACCCTCGCCGAGGAGGTCCAGAAGAACCTCGAGGCGCAGGGCTCGGCCGTCGCCACGACCGTCTTCTACGGCGAGAAGGCCCAGTCCTTCGACACCCAGGTCCAGGAGATCGCCGGCGCCGGCGCCGACGCCGTGGTCCTGATCGCGTTCGAGGAGACCACCTCGATCGTCCCGCAGCTCATCGCCGCGGGTGCGGGTCCGCAGGACCTGCCGACGTACTTCGTCGACGGCAACACGGCCGACTACAGCGCGGACGCCAGCGTCCCGCTCGAGGCGGGCACCCTCGAGGGCACCAAGGGCACCATCCCCGGCGCCGAGACCGCGGGTGACTTCAAGGACCGCCTCGCGACGGTCGACCCCGACCTGACGGACTACGCCTACTCGGCCGAGTCCTACGACGCGGTCGTCAGCTCCGCCCTGGCGGCCATCGTGGCCGGCAGCGACGCCGGCGAGGCCATCGCCGCCGCGCTGCCCGACGTGACCGCCGGTGGCGAGAAGTGCGACTCCTTCGAGGCGTGCGCCGCGCTCCTCGAGGAGGACCCGGCCACGGACATCGACTACGACGGTGTCTCCGGCCCGATCGAGCTCGGTGAGACCGGCAGCCCGACCGCCGCGTCCATCGGCATCTACCAGTACGACGCCGAGAACAAGATCGCCCCGATCGACTACATCAGCGGCGCGATCTGATCCGCAGCACCTAGCACCACCTCGCACCACCCGAAGGGCCCCGGAGCACCGCTCCGGGGCCCTTCGTCGTGCTCCGGGGTCTCTCCACCCCGGCCGGCGGGCGGCGGCCCGGGACGGCGTACGACGGGGCGGCGGTCGCGACCCCGTCGCCGGACGTCGCGCCGGACGTCGTACGGCGCGCGCGGCCCGGCTGCACGTCCGGACGTCCAGGGCCGGGACGGGCCGGGACGGGCCGGGACGGACCGAGGGGACGACGAAGGGCCCGGGAGCAGGTCGCTCCCGGGCCCTTCGTGAGGTGGTGCGGGGTCAGCTGGCGGCCGCGCCCAGGGTGCCGAGGTAGAGCTCGATCACCTTCGGGTCGTCGGCCAGGGACCTGCCGGTGCCGCTGTAGGCGTTGCGGCCCTGGTCGAGGACGTAGCCGCGGTCGCAGATCTGCAGGCAGCGGCGGGCGTTCTGCTCGACCATGATCACCGAGACGCCCGCCTTGTTGATCTTGCGGGTCTGCACGAAGACCTCGTCCTGCATGACCGGCGACAGGCCCGCGGAGGGCTCGTCGAGCAGCAGCACGGAGGGGTTCATCATCAGGGCGCGACCCATGGCGACCATCTGCCGCTCGCCACCCGAGAGCGAGCCGGCGCGCTGCTTGCGCCGGGTCCCGAGGGTCGGGAAGAGCTCGGTCACGAAGTCGAACCGCTCGGTGAACGTGCTCGGCGCCTGGTAGCAGCCCATCTCGAGGTTCTCCTCGATGGTCAGGCTCGGGAACACGTTGTTGGTCTGCGGCACGAAGCCGATGCCCTTGGTGACCAGCTGGTCGGCGCGCTGGTTGGTGATGTCGTCACCCTTCAGCAGCACCTTGCCGGTGTGCACCTTCACCAGGCCGAAGAGCGCCTTGAGCAGCGTCGACTTGCCGGCGCCGTTCGGGCCGATGATGCCGACCAGCTCGCCGGGCTGGCAGTAGAGGTCGGCACCGTTGAGGATGTTCACGCCGGGCAGGTAGCCGGCGATGAGGTTGTCGGCGCGCAGCACCGCCCCGTCCGCGTTGGCCAGGTGCTGCTCGCGCTCGATGTTGGTCTCGTCGGTCATGACTGCTGCTCCTCCTTGATCTCCGCCTCGACCTCGGCCTCGAGCGCCGCCTCGTCGAGCTCGCTCAGGTCGGTGTCGTGGTGGGCGCCGAGGTAGGCGTCGATGACCCGCTGGTCGGCCATGACCGACTGCGGGGTGCCCTCGGCGACGATCTGCCCCTGGGCCATCACGATGACCCAGTCCGAGATGTGGCGGACCATGTCCATGTCGTGCTCGACGAAGAGCACGGTGCGGCCCTCGTCGCGCAGCGACTGCACGTGACCGAGCAGCGACTGCTTGAGGGCCGGGTTCACGCCGGCCATCGGCTCGTCGAGCATGATCAGCTCGGGGTCGACCATCAGGGCCCGGGCCATCTCCAGGAGCTTGCGCTGACCGCCCGAGAGGGAGCCGGCGAAGTCCTCCCGCTTCGCGTCGAGCTTGAAGCGCCGGAGCAGGTCGTCGGCGCGGGCGGTGTTGTCGCTCTCCTGCTGCTTCCACAGCCACTGGAACGGCGCCATCCAGAACTTCTCGCCCTTCTGACCCGTGGCACCGAGACGCATGTTCTCGATGACCGTCAGCTTGGCCAGGACCTTGGTCAGCTGGAAGGTCCGCACCATGCCGTAGCGGGCGACCTTGAACGCCGAGACGTTCTGCAGCGAGCGGCCGTTGAAGCTCCACTCGCCGGTGTCGGGCTCGTCGAAGCCGGTCAGCAGGTTGAACAGCGTCGTCTTGCCGGCACCGTTGGGCCCGATCAGCGCCGTGATGACGCCGCGCTGGATCTCGATGTGCTCGACGTCGACGGCCTTGAGGCCGCCGAAGGTGCGGGTGATCCCGCTGCCCACGACGATCGGGTCGGGCTTCTTGGCCCCGGGGTCCGTCGCCACGTCGGCGAGGGCGGCCTGCGCCGCGGTGAGTTCAGCGGCCATCGATCGCGATCTCCCTTCGATCGCCGAAGATCCCCTGGGGTCGGTAGATCATCAGCAGCATGAGTGCCAGGCCGGTGAGGATGAAGCGCACCAGGCTGGACTGGGTCTGGTCCATCAGCCACGACGGCAGGATCGGGTCGGTGCCGCGGGTCATCTGGCTGAAGAACTCACCCAGGCCCGAGAGCAGGAACCAGAAGATGACCGCTCCGACGACCGGGCCGAGCACCCGGGCCGCGCCGCCGATCAGCAGTGCCGTGTAGGCCAGGAAGGTCAGGTTGGTGTTGTAGTCGGTCGGCACCACCGACGACTGCTTCAGCGCGAAGTAGAGACCCGCGAGACCGCCGATCATGCCGCCGAGCACCAGCGCCTGCATCTTGTAGGCGAAGACGTTCTTGCCCAGCGAGCGTACGGCGTCCTCGTCCTCGCGGATCGAGCGCAGCACGCGGCCCCACGGGCTGCGCATCAGCGCCCAGACCACCAGGCAGCACAGCGCGACCAGGATCCAGCCCACGGTGATGTTCCAGAGGTCGTCGCGGCGGTAGCTGATGAAGCCCCAGTCGAGGCCGCCGGAGTACGGGTTCAGGTCCTTGTAGGCGCTGGAGTAGCCGGTGAGGCCGTTCGAGCCGCCGAAGGTGTCCTTCATCTCGACCGAGCCGAAGATCAGGCGGAGCACCTCGGAGGAGGCGATGGTCGCGATGGCGAGGTAGTCGGCGCGCAGCCGCAGGGTCGGCAGGCCCAGGATGATGGCCAGGACCAGGGGCGCCAGGAAGGCGAAGAAGATGCCGACCCAGAAGGGCAGGTCGGCGACCACGACGCTGACGGCGAGGCCGTAGGCGCCGACGGCCATGAAGCCCGACTGGCCGAAGTTGAGCAGTCCGGTGTAGCCGAAGTGCACGTTGAGGCCGATGGCCGCGAGCGCGTAGACGATCGCGGTGGGGCCGAGCGCCTGCTGCAGCGCCGTCCGGAGAATGTCCAGGAAGTCCACGATTGCCCCCTCTACCCGATCCGCTCACGGCGGCCGAGGATGCCTTGCGGCCTGATCAGCAGGATGAGGATCAGCACGACCAGCGCGCCGACCTCCTTGATGGACGACGGCACCCCGAAGGTCGGTCCGACCTCGACGACGATGCCGATGACCATCGAGCCGAACAGGGCGCCCCAGATGGTGCCGAGGCCACCGAGGGTGACCGCGGCGAAGACGAGCAGCAGCATCCGGGAGCCGTTCTGGAAGCTGACCTGGCTGTTCACCGCGAGCAGGACGCCCGAGAGGCCGGTGAGTGCCGTGCCGAGGATCCAGGCGTTGCTGATGACGCTGTCGACCCGCATGCCCGACGACGCCGAGAGCGCCGGGTTGTCCGAGACCGCTCGCATGGCCTTGCCGAGCCGGGTCTTCATCATCGCGACGCACACGATCGTGATCACGACGATCGAGACCAGGATGATCGCGATCTCCTTGTCGGCCAGGTGGATCGGGCCGTAGGACTTGCGCGCCTGGGTGGTGTAGGCGTCGAGGGTCTTGGTCTGGCCACCGAAGGTGTACTGCCAGATGCTGCGCAGGAAGAGCGCGAAGCCGATGGAGACGATCATCATCGCGATCAGGCCGGTGCCGCGGCGTCGCAGCGGACGCCACAGGACCTTGTCCTGGGCGTAGCCGAAGAGCGCCGAGACCACCACCGTGGCCGCTCCCGCCGCGATCACCGGGAGCCCGGCGTCGCGGTTGAACCAGTAGGTGACGACGCCGCCCATGGTGATCAGCTCGCCGTGGGCGAAGTTGGTCAGGCCGGTCGCGCCGAAGATCAGCGACAGGCCGAGCGCGGCCAGGGCGACGATCAGGCCGAACCGGATGCCGGAGACGATCGAGTCCACCAGCTTCTGGGCGAAGCCGGTCGTCTCGGCCGCCTGGACGCCGATCGGGAAGGCCACGAACGTCGGGCGACCGCCGATGACGATCTTGACCTCGAGCTCGGTGCGGGTCGAGCTGTCCAGCTCGGTGCCGTCGGGGAGGGTGTCCTCGTCGAGCGTCACGGTGTAGGTGCCGGCCATCTCGAGCGGGATGTTCGCCTTGCCCTCGGCGTCGGTGACCGCCTCGCCCACCTCCTCGCCGTCCGGCGTGGTGACGGTCAGGGTGACCCCGGGGATGGGCTCGGGAGTCCCCTCCTCGGTGGTCTCCGAGGCATTGGACAGCGTGACGCCGATGGCCGTGCCGTCACCGACCTGCTCGCCGGCCGGGGCCGACTCGCTGGGCGACGGGGAGGGCGACGACGTCTCGTCGGCGAACGCTGCCACGGGCAGCAGCAGGGCCGCCGTCACCGCCAGCAGCGCTATCAGTCGCGAAACCACACACAACTCCGTTCGTTCCACGCGCAGGCGGCGCAGGGTTCGGTGCAGTCTAGGGGTCCGGATGCGTCGGAGCGCCACATCAGACGGACACGTTCGAAGGGAAATGAGGGCTTAACCGGCCCGTGACCTGACGCAACCGGGCACGGCGGGCGGTCTCAGGCTCCGGCGATCCCCGGTCCGTGCTCGATCACGCCGTCGGCGACCTGACGCATCGAGAGCCGCAGGTCCATCGCGGTCTTCTGGATCCAGCGGAACGCCTCCGGCTCGGAGAGGCTCAGCTGCTGCTGGAGCACGCCCTTGGCCCGGTCGACCGCCTTGCGGGTCTCCAGCCGCTCGGTGAGGTCGGCGACCTCGGCCTCCAGCAGGCTGAGCTCGGAGAACCGGCTGACCGCCATCTCGATGGCCGGCACCAGGTCGCCCTTGTTGAACGGCTTGACCAGGTACGCCATCGCCCCGGCGTCGCGGGCCCGTTCGACGAGGTCGCGCTGCGAGAACGCGGTGAGGATGACCACCGGAGCGATCCGCTGGCCGGCGATCGTCTCGGCCGCCGCGATCCCGTCGAGCACCGGCATCTTCACGTCGAGGATCACCAGGTCGGGGCGCAGCTGCTCGGCCAGCTCGACGGCCTTGGCCCCGTCGCCGGCCTGACCGACGACGTCGTAGCCCTCCTCGGTCAGCATCTCGGCGAGGTCCATCCGGATGAGCACCTCGTCCTCCGCGATGACGACGGTGCGGGTCGACGGGGTCGGCACAGCAGGCTCGGTCACGCCAGACAGGCTAGCGCCGCGCCCGCTGGGCGCGACGCTCAGGCCGGGTGCTGGGAGCCCGGCGCCGCGCGCGTGTGGGCCGGCTCGGGTGCCGACCGGACGAGGTCGGCGAGGTAGCACTCGACCTCGGCCCGCTCCACCCGGAGCTGCGAGCACGCGACCGAGGCCCGGCGGGCGTTCTCGACCGCGCGCGCGTTGCTGGCGCTGGCCCAGTGCCATGGTTGCCACACGGCTGCCTCCCCGAGGTCCGAGATCGTCCGACACCGAAACTCTAGTCATTCACTTGACTTAAGTCGAGGGTAGGGTGGCGCCGCCTTCATCGCCCCGGTAGTCCAACGGCAGAGACAGTGGTCTCAAACACCATCCAGTGTGGGTTCGAATCCCACCCGGGGCACCACGCAGGCCCTCTCGGCGCTCGCTCCGCGCACACTCCTCGCCCGCTCGCGACCGGATCCACCCGACGGTCGCCGGGCGCGCACCTGGGCGACGCGGACGGACGCCTCGACGCCCCTCACCGGGGTGAGGGGCCGAGCCTCACTCCCGCTTGTACGCCGGCGCGACCTCGTTGATCGCGTCGCCCATCCGGTGGATGCGCAGCGCGTTCGTCGAGCCGGGGATGCCGGGAGGGGCGCCCGCGATGATCACCACGAGGTCGCCCTCCTGGACGCGGCCGATGCGCAGCAGCTGGTCGTCGACCTGACGGACCATCTCGTCGGTGTGCTCGACCTCGGAGGTCTTGAAGGTCTCGACCCCCCACGACAGGGACAGCTGGGAGCGGACGGTCGCCTCCGGGGTGAACGCCAGCAGCGGCACCGGGCCGCGCAGCCGCGACATCCGGCGCGCGGAGTCACCGGACTGGGTGAAGGCCACGACGTACTTGGCGGCCACCCGCTCGGCGACCTCGGCCGCGGCCTTGGCGATCACGCCGCCGTTGGTGTGCGGGTCCCACTCGATGGTGTCGAAGACCCCGGCACCCGACGACCGGGCCGCCTCGAGGGCGTGCCGCTCGGTGGAGGTGATGATCCGGGCCATCGTCTCGACGGTGTGGATGGGGAACTCCCCCACCCCGGTCTCGCCGGACAGCATCACCGCGTCGGCACCGTCGAGCACCGCGTTGGCCACGTCGGAGGCCTCCGCACGGGTCGGCGACGGACTCGAGATCATCGACTCCAGCATCTGGGTCGCCACGATCACCGGCTTGGCGTTCAGCCGGGCCTTGCGCACGATCTGCTTCTGCAGGAACGGCACGTCCTCCAGCGGGCACTCCACCGCCAGGTCACCGCGGGCCACCATGAACCCGTCGAACGCCGCGATCACCTCGTCGAGGTTCTCGATCGCCTGCGGCTTCTCGATCTTGGCGATGACCGGGACCAGGACGCCCTCCTCGCGCATGATCGCGCGCACGTCCTCGGCGTCCTGGGCGTCACGCACGAACGACAGCGCGATGAAGTCGACGCTCAGGCTCAGCGCGAACCGCAGGTCGCGGATGTCCTTCTCCGACAGGGCGGGGACCGACACCGCGACGCCGGGCAGGTTGATGCCCTTGTTGTTGCTGACCTTGCCGCCGACCAGCACCTCGGTGTGGACGTCCGTGCCGTCCTCGACCCCGGTGACCCGCAGGCGGACCTTGCCGTCGTCGATGAGGATCGGGTCGCCGACCTTCACGTCGCCCGGCAGGCCCTTGTACGTCGTGCCGGAGATCTTGTCGTCGCCGTCGACGTCGCGCGTGGTGATCGTCCAGGCCTGGCCGCGGCGCAGCTGCACCGGGCCGCCGGAGAACTTCTCCAGCCGGATCTTCGGGCCCTGGAGGTCGGCGAAGATCCCGACCCCGTGGCCGGCCGCGTCGGCGGCCTCCCGCACCAGGCGGTACGCCTCGGCGTGGTCCTCGTGGGTGCCGTGGCTCATGTTCAACCGGGCGACGTCCATCCCCGCATACACGAGCTCGCGGATGCGCCGCGGGGAGGAGGTGGCCGGGCCGAGGGTGCAGACGATCTTGGCTCTACGCACGAGAAGCACTCTAGCGCGGCTTTGATCGTTCAAAGACCGAACCCCCGGCCCGACCGGGTCCGTTCACCGGACGGACCC
>Ga0075365_10000794_pt1 | contig 12929 bp, 13 predicted proteins | sample EndMetdeltDD1765_FD_71387 | JGI IMG/M metagenome (GOLD analysis project Ga0075365, IMG submission 71387) | Populus endosphere microbial communities from Tennessee, USA - Endosphere MetaG P. deltoides DD176-5 | ecosystem: Host-associated > Plants > Roots > Endosphere | place: USA: Tennessee... | reverse complement strand
GTGCCAGAGCTGCGGCGCGATCTTGCCGCCGGCCGCGTGCACTTCCTTCACCACGCGCTTCCAGCCTTCGAGGCTCGCCGACGCATAGAAATTCGGAATGTTCTCGTTGTTGGATGCGCCCGGCCGGTCCACCGTCGTGCCCTCGGTGACGATCAAGCCGACGCCGCCTTCGGCGCGGCGGCGATAGTAGGCCGCCACGTCCTCGCCCGGCGTGCCGTTCGGACTGCGCGAGCGCGTCATCGGCGCCATCACCACGCGATTGGCGAGCGAAAGCGACTTGTGGCTGAACGGCTTGAACAAGGGATTGGACGACATTGCTGCAAGGGCTCCGGAAACAGGTCGGATTGCTTTAATCGCGATCCGGCGGCATGGTCAAACCGCAACCCAATCAAGGCCATGTGCGAAATTTGCACGTGGTGCAAACCAAGGTGCAAGAACAAGACCGGAGGAGTGCGATGGCCGGAAGCAATGGAGCGGCTGACGCAGGCGAGTTCGACTACATCATCGTCGGTGCGGGCTCTGCGGGCTGCGTGCTCGCCAATCGCCTGAGTGCCGAGGGCAAGCATTCGGTGCTGCTGCTGGAAGCAGGCCCGCGCGACCGCAACATGTGGATCCACATCCCGATCGGTTACGCAAAGCTGTTCAAGAACCCGAAGGTCAACTGGATGTACCAGACCGAGCCGGAGCCAGGGCTCGACGGACGGCAGGTGTTTCAGCCGCGCGGCAAAGTGCTCGGCGGCTCGAGCTCGATCAACGGCCTCGTCTACATCCGCGGCCAGCATGCCGATTACGACCGCTGGCGCCAGCTCGGCAATGTCGGCTGGAGCTTTGCGGACATGCTGCCGTACTTCCGCAAGGCGGAAAACCAGCAGCGCGGCGAGAGCGAATATCATGGCGTCGGCGGACCGCTGAATGTCTCCGACCACCGCCAGAACGATCCCTTGAGCGACGCGTTCATCCAGGCGGCGGCGCAGGCCGGCATTCCGGTGAACGACGATTTCAACGGCGCAAGCCAGGAAGGCGCGGGCTACTACCAGACCACCACGCGCCACGGCCGCCGCGGCTCGACCGCGCGGACCTATCTGCGGGCGGCGCGCGAGCGGCCCAACCTGAAGATCGAGACCGATGCGCTGGCGCAGCGCATCGTGTTCGATGGCAAGCGTGCATCGGGTGTCGAATATCGCCAGAAGGGCACGCTGAAATCGGCGAAGGCGCGCAAGGAGGTCCTGGTCTCGAGCGGTGCGTACAACTCGCCGCAGCTGCTGCAGCTCTCCGGCGTCGGTCCCGCCGAATTGTTGCGCCAGCACGGCATCGATGTGCTGCTCGATGCGCCCGGTGTCGGCGCCAGCCTGCAGGACCACCTGCAGGTCCGCATCGTCTCGCGCTGCTCGCAGAAGCTCACTATCAACGACGACGTGATGAGCATCCGCCGCAAGGCGATGATGGCGATGCGCTACGCGTTTCTGCGCAAGGGGCCGCTGTCGATCGCAGCGGCCTCCGCCGGCGCGTTCTTCAAGACCCATTCGCGGCTGGAGACGCCCGACGTCCAGGTTCACTTCATTCCGTTCTCCACCGACAAGATGGGCGAGAAGCTGCACGCGTTTTCCGGCTTCACCGCGCATGTGTGCCAGCTGAGACCCGAGAGCCGGGGGTCGGTGAAGATCAAGAGTGCGGATCCGTCGGTCGCGCCCGAAATCCGCATCAACTACCTTGCTACGGACACCGACCGCACCACCAACGTCGAGGGGCTGAAGATCCTGCGCAAGATTTTGGCTGCTCCGGCGATGAAGCCGTTCATCGCCGCCGAAGAGGAGCCGGGACCGCAGGTCACACGCGACGAGGATTTGCTTGCCTACGCGCGCCAGCGCTCCAGCACGGTGTTTCATCCGACCTCGACCTGCCGCATGGGCAACGATGCGCTGGCGGTGGTCGACCAGCGGCTGCGCGTCAAAGGCATCGACGGCCTGCGCGTCATCGACGCCTCGATCATGCCGGACCTCGTCTCCGGCAACACCAACGCGCCGGTCGTGGCGATCGCGGAGAAGGCGAGCGACATGATTTTGGCGGATGCGAAGTAACCGTCATCGTGAGCCATGCCGTGTCCTCCATCTGCCCCGCACTGACCGGGGTAGCTCAGGCCGGCACCACCCGCTAAACCTTGTCCCGGGAAGAAACGACAGGAAGGGTCGGCACGCGATGAATCGCGGCCTGATACGGCTTTGACTGAACTAGCGCGGACTGAACCAGCGCGGACTGAGCCAGCGCGAAATTCCGCGCTCGCGCCATTTCGGGTCAGGAGCTACCGCTTTCAGTGGCCGGCGGACATGCTCACGTCCTGGGCCTTCGAAATGGAGGTGCTGATCCTCGGCTGGTATATCCTGGTCGAGACCGGCTCGGTCATCGCTCTCACAGCCTTCGGTTCGCTGATGTTCGTCGGCACGCTGGTGGCGCCGATGTTCGGCGTGTTCGGCGACCGCATCGGTCATCGCAACCTGCTGGCCGGCATGCGCGCGGTCTATGCGGTGTTGGCAACGACAATGATGACGCTGGCGCTGACTGGCCTCATCAATCCCGTCTACGTCTTCATTCTGGCGACGCTCTGCGGCTTCATCCGTCCGTCCGATATCGGCGTGCGCGGTGCGCTGGTGGCGGCAACCATGCCGCACGGATATCTCGTCAGCGCGATGAGCCTGTCGCGCACCACTCTGGATTCCGCGCGCATCGCCGGCGCCCTGACCGGGGCGGGCATGTTCGCCGCGCTCGGCATGGGGCCCGCCTATATCGTCATCGCGAGCCTTTACGTCATCAGCACCATCCTGACGCTGTGCATCTCGCCGGCCTCGGAGAAGGCGACGCCGGCGGAGATCGATGCCGAGATCGCACGGCCGTCGCCCTGGAGCGACTTGTCGGAAGGAATTGCCTACGTCTGGAAGACGCCGCGCATGCAGGCGGCAATGTGGATTGCCTTCCTGGTCAACCTGACGGCCTTTCCCTTCACGGGCAATCTGATGCCGTACATCGCGCGCAATGTCCACAACACGGATCAGACCGGGCTTGGTTATCTCTCGGCGAGCTTCGCATTCGGTGCGCTGGCTGCGTCCATGGTGTTGAGCCACATCGGCGGTGTGAAGCTGGCGCGGGTGATGATCGTGTCGACCGCGGTGTGGTACGTGCTGCTGATGCTGTTCGCCAATATGCAGACCATGCCGGCCGCGATCGCCTGCCTGATCATGGCGGGCTTCGCCCAGAGCTTCAGCATGATCACGCTGGCCGTGATCCTGCTGCGTACCGCCGGCGAGCGCTTTCGCGGCCGCGTGATGGGCGTGCGAATGATGGCGATCTACAGCCTGCCGATCGGGCTGTTGGTCGCGGGACCGTTGATCGAGCGGATGGGATTTGCGCCGACCGCGACGCTCTATGCGGCGGTCGGGCTGTTCTTCACGCTGTTCATCGCGCTGCGCTGGCGCGAGGACCTCTGGCGCCCGCTCGCGCCGGCGAACACGATTTGAGCGAGGACGACTGTCTATCTGATGCGTCACGCGCGGGCTTGACCCGCGCATCCATCACCCTGCAAAGCTTTCTTGCAAGCGGATGGATTGCCGGGTCGAGCCCGGCAATGACAGGCCCTACACCCACCCCTGCTTGCGCGCGTGGTCGAGGCCGTCGTCCAGCGCCCGGTGCAGGCCCTGCAGCAGCTCCTCGATCTCGTCCTCGGTGATGATCAGCGGCGGGCACACGGCGATCGCGTCACGCATGTTGCGCAGGATCACGCCGTGATGGGCGGCGCGCGACTGCACATAGGCGCCAAGGCCAAGCTTGCCGTCGAACGCGGTCTTGTCGGTCTTGCTGCGCGTGAGCTCCACCGCGCCGATCAGGCCGACGCCGCGCGTCTCGCCGACCAGCGGATGGTTCTGCAGCGCGCCGAGGCCGCTCTGCAGGCGCGGCGACACCTTCTTCACATGGTCGACGATGTTGCGCTCCTTGTAGATCGCGAGCGTCTCCAGCGCGACTGCGGCGCACACCGGGTGCGCGGCATAGGTGACGCCATGGGCGAATGCGCCGTTCTTGACACTGCCGTCCGAGATCGCCTGATAGATCTTGTCGGTCATCATCAGCGCCGAGATCGGCAGGTAGGATGACGACAGCGCCTTCGCCATCGTCATCATGTCGGGCTTCAGGTTGTAGGTGGTGGAGCCGAACATTTCGCCGGTGCGCGCAAAGCCGGTGATCACCTCGTCGACGATGAACAGGATGTCGTGCTTCTTCAGGATCGGCTGGATAACGTCGAAGTAGCCGGGCGGCGGCACGATCACGCCGCCGGCGCCCATGACCGGCTCGGCGATGAACGCAGCGACGTTCTCAGGTCCCTCGCGCTGGATCAGTTCTTCGAGGTTCTGGCCGAGGCGGGCAACGAATTGCTCCTGCGTCTCGTCGGCCTTGCCGAAGTGGTAATAGCTCGGCGCATCGGTGTGCACCATGCGCTCGAGCGGCAGGTCGAAGTCCGCATGCACGGGCGCAAGGCCGGTCAGGCTGCCCGATGCCACGGTGATGCCGTGGTAGCCGAAATAGCGCCCGACCAGCTTCTTCTTCGCTTTCCGGCCGATCTGATTGTTGTAGTACCAGACGACCTTGACGGCTGCGTCGTTCGCCTCCGAGCCGGAATTGGCGAACAGCACGTGGTTCAGTCCATCCGGCGTCATCTTCACCAGCTCCTCGGCGAGCATGATGCCGGGCTCGTGCGAGCGGCCGCTGAAAATCTGCGAGTAGGGCAGGCGCTTGAGCTGGCGTGTGGCGGCCTCGACCAGCCGCGGCTCGGAGAAGCCGAGCGAGGTGGACCACAACCCGGCCATGCCCTCGAGATAACGACGGCCGTCGGCGTCATACACATAGACGCCTTCGCCACGATCGATGATGAACGGACCGTTGGCCTCGTTGGTTTTGAAGTTCGTATACGGGTGTACGACGTAGGCGAGGTCGCGTTGCGCGAGGTCGAGCGGGCGTGGATGGTTCATCGTCCCATTCCTTTACTTAAGGGTGGCGGATGATCGTCCTTTGGCCGATACGCGTCAATTGGCCGGAGCGCCGCGCAGAATTGACGAAAACGCCCAGATGCGAGGCTGGTGGTGCCACTGCCGCCGGCGCGATAGTATGCTGTCGTACCGGCGCTCACAAAATCGAGAGGAAGGGCATGAAACAACAGCCTCACCGCGCACTCGGCTCACACGGTCTTTCGGTCTCGACGGTCGGCCTGGGATGCATGTCGCTGTCGGGCGTCTATGGGCCCGCGGACGATACAGCGTCCGAGGATTTGATCCGCCACGCGATCGATCTTGGCGTGGACCATCTCGATTCGTCCGACATGTATGGCTGGGGGCACAACGAGACCGTGCTTGGTCGCGCGATCAAGGGCCGGCGGGATCGCGTCGTTCTCGTCACAAAGTTCGGCCAGTTTCAGCGCGAAGGGCAGGGCAATGGGGTCGACGGACGCCCCGAATACGTTATCAAGGCGTGCGAGGCGAGCCTGAAGCGTCTCGATGTCGAGGTGATCGACCTTTACTACCAGCACCGGGTTGATCCGAATGTGCCGATCGAAGAGACGGTCGGAGCAATGGCGCGTCTGGTCGAGCAGGGCAAGGTGCGGTTCCTCGGATTGTGCGAGGCGCGCCCCGAAACCATTCTCCGGGCCCACAGGGTTCACCCGATCTCGGCCGTCCAGACGGAGTACTCGTTGCTCTATCGGGCCGAGGCGGAGGAAACGCGCGCAACCACGCGCGACCTCGGCATCGGCTTCGTTGCCTACTCGCCGTTGGGCCGGGGATTCATGACGGGTGCCATCAAGTCTTTCGCTGATGTCGACGGCAGGCGTGCAGCTCATCCGCGCTTCCAGAAGGAAAACTTCGATCACAACCGCGAACTGGTCGGGCGGATCGAAGCGATGGCCGCTGCGAAAGGCTGCACCCCCGCCCAGATCGCGCTCGCGTGGGTGCTGGCGCAAGGGCCGGATGTCGTCGCCATTCCCGGCACGCGATACGCGCGCCGTCTCGACGAGAACCTTGGCGCGCAGCGCATCGAGTTGACGGCGGATGAGGTGTCGAGGATGTCGTCCGCCATCCCGGTCGGCGCAGCATCGGGCACGCGCTATCCCGCTGCCGGCATGCAGGCGGTGTACATCTGATCGCGCAGCAGGAAACCGCCTAAAGCACCATTTGCGTCTGGGTCACCAGCGCGATGAGCTTCCTGTCGGCGGATTCAATGCGCGTTTGCCACACTTGCGTGCGGCGGCCGCGATGCACGGGCGTCGCGGTCGCGGTGATGGTGGTGCCGGCTGCGGCGCCGCTCAAGAAATTGGTCTTGCTTTCGATCGTCGTCGTGCCCTTCGCTTCCGGCGGAAGATTGACCACCGTCGCCGCCGCGCCCACCGAGTCGGCCAGCGCCATCAGCGCGCCGCCATGGATCGCATGGCCGGCGGTGCAGAGATCCTCGCGTATCTCGAGCGTCGCGACCACATGATCCTTGTCGGCCTCGACGAAGTTGATGCCCATCAGCTGTGCAAATGGCAGCGGGAAACTACGGATTCGTTCCAGGGGCGTCATACACAATTCCTCGTCTTGTCGCGTTCTTCTTCCAAGCATAGGTTCTGCGCGAACCGGAGACAAATCGATGCGACTGTTTTTTCTGACGCTTTGTGTATTGACCGCGAGCGCAAGTCAGTCATTCGTGAGCCAATCCTGGGCACAAAGCGCGGAGGCAGGCGAGCGGATCTACGCGCAATGCCGGGCCTGCCACCAGATCGGCGAAGGAGCGAAGAACCTCGTTGGTCCGCAACTCAACGGGATCATGGGACGCAAGACCGGCACGGTCGAGGGCTACAACTATACCGAGGCGAACAAGAGCGCGAACATTACCTGGGACGTAAAGTCGTTCGGCGAATACATCGTCGATCCGAGAGGCAAGATTCCCGGCACCAAGATGGCGTTCGCAGGGATCAAGAATCCGCAGCAGGTTGAGGATCTGATCGCCTACCTCAAGCAGTTCGACGCCACGGGGAAGAAGACGCAGTAGTTTTCTGCGTCATTGCCGGGCTTGACCCGGCAATCCATCACTCTTCCGAAAACAACCTTTGCATTTGGTCCGCTCGCGCGGACGATGGATGCGCGGATCAAGTCCGCGCATGACGCCTTGGTTTGGGTTTGCATAGCGCCCTCACGGCCGCACCGCCGGCGTCTCGACCTGCATCCCCTTCGCGCGCGACATCATGAACAGCTCGAGCTCGACATACTCCTGCGCGCCGTAAGGGTAAGGCTCGGCGCGCACGCCGACAAGGCAGCCGCGGAAGCGGCGTTGCAGCGAGCCGAGGCTCTGCCACTCCAGGCGATACAGCGGATAGCCGGTCGGATGGCCTTGCGGGATCACCGCGCTGGCGAGCTTTTGCCCCGGATTGTCGTCGTGACAGTTGGCGCAGGAAAAATTCAGTTGCCCCAGGCGCTGGCTGTAGAGCGCCTCGCCGCGCTTGCGGAACGGCTCGAGCCGCGGGTCGTCCGGCGGCGTGATCGGCATGCCGCGCGACTGCTTGCCCACATAGGCGGACAGGGCGAGCAGCTCCTTGCTCTCCCATGCGAACGGCGTCGCCTGTTGCTTCGTCTCGCGGCAGGCGTTGATGCGGCCCTGCAGGTCGAGCGGACGATTGTGCTCCGTGCTGAAGGCGGGGTAGCGCGCCGCCACGCCCTTCATGCTGGTGGTGGCGTCCTGATGGCAGTCGGCGCAGGATTTGCCGGCGCTGCCGGCCTTGGTGCTCCAGAGCGCTTCGCCGTCGAGCACCGAAAGCATGCCCGGATTGGCCGTGTCGTCCTTCTGCAGCGCCTGCGACTGCGGGCTCATGTCCTCGAAGCCGGATCGGCGGCTGTCGGTTGTCTGCGCAAGCGCGCTCGATGCCAGAAGGCAGACGAGCGCGAGGATGCCTTGCGCCGCCCGGACCGTCATTCGACCACGAGCTTCGCCGATTCCATCTGCGCCTCGCCGCGGTCGTCGGTCCACGAGAACACGAGCAGGCCGCCCTCGCGCGCCACGGTCGTGAAGGCGATGAACGGATTGGCGGCGATCGCTGGATAAAGGTCGGCGCGGAAGATCTCCTCGCCGTTCAGCGTACAGACGAATTTCTGGATGATGTCGCGCGGAAAGAAGCTGCCGTCGCCCTTCGGCCGATAGCCGGTCTCCATCGGATGCGAGATCAGCGTCTTGATCTCGATCACCTCGCCGCGTTTCGCCTTTGGCGGGACGTTGATCAGCGCGCGTGCCATGTCAGTTCTCCACGCAGGCGGGCAGGGTGACGATCAGCTCCACCGAGCCAGACCAGAGCGAGCCGTCGCTCATCTGCGCCACGGCAACGATGCTCTGCGAGTCGCCGAGCCGGATCCGCGTCGACACGAAGGCGCGGCCCGAGCGTGCATTGAGATGGAACGTGCCGATGTTCGGCTGCGGGTTGCGCTCGTTGAAGACGGCGATGGTCTTGACGAAATCCTCGTCCGTCATCGGGCTGTCGACAGTGATCGTCAGCGGCACCGAGTTGCCGTTCTCGACCAGCGGCGGAATGTCCATCGTCACCTTGCCCTGCGTGATCGCGGCGCCGCCCGTGAACGCGTCGATGGCGGCCTGCATGGTCTGCGTGGTCGCCTGCGCTGGCCGCACGACAAGCGCTGCGAGCGCGCCGCTGCCCGCGGCCAACGCCGCGCGCCGTGAAAGATGGGACGATCCAAAACCGCTCATTGCGGATCCTTCAGTGTGATGAGGAAAGCCACCACGTCCTCGATCTGCTCTGTCGCCAGCACCGGCTTGTTCTGCCACGCCGATCCGACGCGCGTCAGCCCCTCGACGCGATAGTAGGCCGGCATGATTGACGAAGGGTTCAGCTTGCCGCTGTCGACCATGCGCAGCCGCAGCTGGCCTTCGGTCCAGCGCCCGCCCGCGCCGCGCAAATCCGGCGCGAGCGTGCCCTGAAAGCGCTGATCCGGGAACGGGCCGGTGTGACAGAGAAGGCATAGGCCCTTCTGCCGATCGACGACGATGGCGCGCCCGCGCGTGGCGTCGCCGCGGCTGCCTCCGAGCGGCTCGACGATCGCATCGCCGCTGATCGTGAACGGACGCAAGTCGTCGGCGTTTGCGTTGGCCGCTACATTCATCGCCATCGCAATCGTCATGCCCGCGAAGGCGGGCATCCAGTACGCCGCAGCGCCGGAGATGAAACGCGAGCGCTCTGGGATACTGGGTCCCCGCCTTCGCGGGGACGACGTCGGCTTGCGCATCGAAGACACGGGCCAACTAGCCGTAGACTTCAGATGTAATCGTCTGGAACCAGGCATCGGCATAAGTTGCTTCGAGCGCACGGAAGGAGGCGGGCGCATCGGCCGGGCTGACGCCGCCCGCGCCCTCGACGTCGGCGAGCACGCCGTTGGCAGGACGATAGACGCCGGCGACCGAGATGCCGTAGTCCGGTGCGACCAGGCTGTAACAGGTGTTGATGAGTTTCGGCTGGGCCGGCGTCTCACTGCGCAGCAGGCTTGCCACCGCGGCCGCGCAGACCTTGGCCTGGGCGTTGGCGGAAAACGCCGACTTCGGCATGCCGCCGGCGATGCAGGCATCACCAATGACATGAATTCCCGGCCGCTCCTTCGCCTCGAACGTGACCGGATCGATCGGACACCAGCCGGTGCGATCGGCAACGCCCGCAAGCGGCGCGACCAGACCGGCCCGCTGTGGCGGGATGACGTTGGCGACGTCAGCCTTGTGACGACCGAACTCGGTGATGAGCGTCTTCTCCTTCACGTCGACCTCGGTCACCTTGCCGCCGGACGACAGCGAGATCCATTCGAGGTTCGGGTAGAGCGCCTTCCACGCATCCTGGAACAGCTTCTGCTTGGAGAACGCATCCTTGGCGTCGAGGATGATCAGTTTCGAGCGCGGCTTCTGCGTCTTCAGGTAGTAGGCGATCAGGCTGGCGCGCTCATAAGGCCCGGGCGGGCAGCGGAAGGGGTTGGCGGGCGCCACCATGACGACCGTGCCGCCGTCGGCCATCGCCTCGAGCTGATTGCGCAGAAGCGTCGTCTGCTCGCCCGCCTTCCAGGCATGCGGCAGCGTCTTGGCAGCCTCTTCGTTGTAGCCCGGCAACGCATCGAAGCGCAGGTCGATCCCCGGCGCGAGCACCAGGCGGTCGAAGGCGAGGGTGCTGCCGTCGGCGAGCGTGACCTGCTTTGCATCCGTATCGACCCGCGTCGCGTTTTGCTGTGCGACTGTGATGCCGTCCTTCTTGATCGCGTCGTAGCCGAACTGCTGTGCCGTGAGCGGTCGCAAGCCCGCCAGCACGCCGTTCGAGAACGGACAGGCAGTGTAGGTCGCATTCGGCTCGACCAGGCTGACATTCAGACCGGCGCGCTTCAATTCGCGTGCACAGGTCGCGCCGGCAAAGCCGCCGCCGACCACGACGACTTTCGCTTGCGCTTGCGCAAAAGCAGGCGCGTGCAGGAGGGCGGCTGCACCTGCGGCCGAGGCGGATTTCAACAGCGTGCGGCGGTCAAGCAGGGTCTTGCTCATCGGCGCATCCTCAACGCTTGCCGAGCCACGCGGCGATGGCGCGGGTCTCCTCGTCGTTAAAACCCTTCGCGATGCGGGTCATCACCGTGGCCTCGCGCGTACCGGCGCGAAACGCTTCCATGGCGGTCACGATCTCGGCTGCCGGGCGGCCCTTGAGAGGCGGGACCGAGGGGCTTGCGATCTTCGCATCATGGCAGCCGGAGCATGAGGATGCGCCGGCCGGCGCCACGGCCGATTGCGCCGCCGCAGGCGCGGCGAGCGCAAGTGACAGGGCAACCGCTGCAATCGGTGTTCGCATGCGTCGATACTCTTCTCTGAAAACGCGGTAAGTGCGGCGAGCGTTCCCGCTGCCGCACTTGTGATCGATCGTCCGCGTTACGCCTTTCTCAGGTCCATCTTCATCAGCGGCAATTGCCGGACACGTTTGCCGGTCGCCGCGAAGACGGCATTCAGCACCGCCGGCGCTGCCACGCAGATGGTCGGCTCGCCGACGCCGCCCCAGAAGCCGCCGGACGGCATGATGATCGACTCGACCGCCGGCATCTCGTCCATTCGCATCATCTGGTAGGTGTCGAAGTTCTGCTGCTCGACGCGGCCGTCCTTCACGGTGATGTCGCCGTAGAGCATCGCCGTGAGCCCGTACGCGAACGAGCCTTCGATCTGCGCCTCGATCTGCTGCGGATTGACCGCATGGCCGCAGTCGGTGGCGGCGACGATGCGATGGATCTTCAGCACGCCGGTGTCGCTGACCGACACCTCCGCGCAAGCCGCCACATAGCTGCCATAGCCCATGAACTGCGCGATGCCGCGATGGATACCGGCCGGCAAAGGCTTGCCCCAGCCGGCCTTCTCGGCCACCGCATTCAGCACGGCAAGGTGCTTCGGATGATTGACCAGAAGCTTGCGGCGGAATTCGACCGGATCCTGCTTCGTCGCATGCGCCATCTCGTCGATGAACGACTCCAGATAGAACGCATTGGTGTTGGTGTTGACGCCGCGCCAGAAGCCCGGCGGCACGTGCGGATTGCGCATCGCGTGGTCGATGAGCAGACCCGGGATGGTGTAGCCGAACTGGCCTTCCGGCCCTTGCGGGTTCAGGCCCTGGAACGTCGTCGGGTCGCGTCCATTCTGCAGGGCGTTTGGATTGAGCGCTGCCTGGATCGATTGCCCCGAGATGCGCATGTGCAGCGCGGTGAGGTTGCCGTTCGCGTCGAACCCGCCGACCAGCTTGCACTGAGTGCTCGGATGGTAGGTGCCGTGGGTCATGTCCTCTTCGCGCGACCAGATCATCTTGATCGGCACGCCCGGCATCTGCTTGGCGGCGAACACCGCGTAGCGGACGAAATCGCCTTGCCCGCGCCGGCCAAAGCCGCCGCCGAGATGATGGCGATACACCTCGCACTTCTCGATCGGCAGGCCTGACGCCTGCACCGCGGTCGCAAGGGCTCCTTCCGCATTCTGCGTCGCGGTCCACACCTCGCAGCGATTCTCGGTCCACAGCGCCGTGGCGTTCATCGGCTCCATGGTGGCGTGATGCTGGTGCGGGAAGCCGTAGACGGCCTCGACGGTGCGGGCTGCGCCGGCGAGCGCCGCCTTGGCGTCACCGTTCTGGTTGCCGACAAATGCCTGCTCGGCGGTCAGGCCCTCCTTCTGCGCGGCTGCGATGTCAGCACTCTGCACGCGCGCATTCGGGCCCAGGTCCCATTCGATCGGCAGCGCGTCCAGTGCAGTCTTGGCGTGCCACCATGTGTCGGCGACGACCGCAACACCGGTCTCGCCGATCGGCAGCGCCTTCTTCACGCCCGGCATCTTTTCGATTTTTGCGAAGTCAAAACTCGTCACCTTGCCGCCGAACACCGGGCAGACTTTCAGCGCGGCGTTCAGCATGCCCGGCAGTTTCACGTCGATCGCGTAGACGGTCTTGCCACTCAGCTTGTCGGCGGTGTCGAGCCGTTTCATCGGCTTGCCGGCGATGGTCCAGCTCTTCGGGTCCTTCAGCGTGATGTCCTTCGGCGCCTCGAGCTTGCTCGCGGCTTCGGCGACCTTGCCGTAGGTGGTGGAACGGCCGGAGGCCGAGTGGGTGATGACGCCCTTGGAGACGGTGCAGCTCGCAGGCTCCACCTTCCATTCGTTCGCCGCGGCCTGCACCAGCATCATGCGCGCGGCTGCGCCGCCCTTGCGGACGTAATCATGAGAATCGCGTACGCCGCGGCTGCCGCCGGTGGCGAAATTGCCCCAGACGCGGCTGCGGGCGACGTTCTGGCCGGGTGTCGGGTATTCCGTCGTCACCTTGGCCCAGTCGCATTCGAGCTCTTCGGCGACGAGCTGGGCGAGGCCAGTCAGCG
>Ga0075365_10000793_pt1 | contig 12938 bp, 15 predicted proteins | sample EndMetdeltDD1765_FD_71387 | JGI IMG/M metagenome (GOLD analysis project Ga0075365, IMG submission 71387) | Populus endosphere microbial communities from Tennessee, USA - Endosphere MetaG P. deltoides DD176-5 | ecosystem: Host-associated > Plants > Roots > Endosphere | place: USA: Tennessee... | reverse complement strand
GACGATGGCCGTGCGGGGCAGCGGATTCGGGACGTCGCGGCCGTGCGGGCCGAGATTGCGCCGGAAGATCACGTACTGGACCAGGCCGAGCGCCATGCCGATGGCGGCGGCGCCGAACCCGTAGTGGAAGCCGATGCGGGTCTGCAGCAGGCCGGTGATCAGCGGACCGATGAAGGCGCCGAGGTTGATGCCGAGGTAGAACAGGGTGAATCCGCCGTCGGCGCGGGCGTCGCCTTTGTCGTAGAGCGTGCCGAGCAGCGACGAGGCGTTGGCCTTGAGCGCCCCGGATCCCAGCGCCACGAGCACCAGACCGACGCCGACGCCGGTCAGCCCCGGCAACACCGCCAGTGCGATGTGGCCGAGCATGACGATGACACCGCCGTAGAAGACGGTGCGCTCCATTCCCAGCAGCCGGTCGGCCACCCAGCCCCCGAGGACGGTCGCGAGATACACCAGGCCGCCATACGCGCCGACGATGCCGGTCGCGGTCGCCTTCGGCAGCGCGAGCCCGCCTTCGGTCACCGAGTAGTACAGGTAGTAACCGAGGATGGTCAGCATCCCGTAGTACGAGAACCGCTCCCACAGCTCGACTCCGAACAGATTGGCCAGGCCGACCGGATGCCCGAAAAAGTGTTTCTGCGCGGGCACGTTCTCGGTTGCTGCGGCATCGGACATGGATGTCACGATGCCACATCGTCAACCGCAAGTTCAGCGGTTCGACCCCCTTGGAGAGATCAGACCCACTGGTCCCAGGGCACGCTCCAGTCGCCGTTCTGCCACAGCTGCAGCGGTTTCCCTCCGGTGTTGCGCACCTCTACGACGTCGCCGGGCACCGAGAAGTTGTAGAACCACATGGCGTTGTCCCGGTTGAGGTTCAGACAGCCATGGCTGGTATCGGTGTTGCCCTGCGCCCAGACAGTCGCATCCAACTCGTGGAGGTAGACGCCGTCGCTGCTGATGCGCACCGCGTAGTTGATCGACTCCTTGTAGCCGAGATGGGAGTTGATCGGCAGGCCGTAGGTCGACGAATCCATGATCACCGGATTGCTCTTGTCCAGGACGGTGTACACGCCCGGCTGGGTCCAGAAGCTCAGTGTCGTGTTGCCGACCTTCTCGGTCCCGCCACGTCCCATCGATGTGGGCATGGTGCGCACCAGCTTTCCGCCGTCGAACACGGTCACCTGCTTGGTGGCGTCGTCGGCGATGGACACGTGCGAAGCACCGATGGTGAACGAGAGCGGGGGGCCGGGCCCAGGGGTCACGGTGACGACCGTGCCCGGGGCGTAGTACTGCGGTGGACGCCAATGCGCGGTCCGGTCGTCGACCCAATGCCACGCACCGTCTACCGGCGGCGACGCGTCGACCTGCAATGCCTGATTGGCTAAGCCCTTGTCATCGACCGGACCGTCGAAATGCGCGACGATCACCGTGCCGATGCCGTAGGTCGCCCCATTTTGCAACGGAGCGCCCGACGTGGTGGTGAATCGAACGTTGGGCAGAACGTCGTCGGCGTGTGCCACTGCGACCGGTCCGACGTGCACCGCGATCAGTGCCGTCACGGCCAGCAACAGAACCCGTGCCCTGCGACTGAATTCACCCATTCATCACTCCACGATCGACGGATCCGACCGATCGATCGTAGACGGCGATGCTGTCTAGCCCGGCGTGGCAGATGTCGGCGTCGTGGTGATCTGCGGTGTCGCGACCATCGGCGACGTCGACGGCGCCCCTGGTGACGCGCTCGAGGTTGCCCCCGTGGTCATCGTGACCGTCGCCGGCGCGGTGAATGAGCCGGGATCGGAGAGCACGGTTCCCGCGCCACCCCGCTCGACCTGCAATGCCGCGAGCAGCACGCCACCCGCGAGTAGAGCGCTCGCACCCACTGTCACCGCCACCAATGTCGAACGGGCAGGCCGGTTTTCTGCCATGTCGCACACCTCCAGTAGAAGGACTTGTTCCCGACGGGGTAAACCGAATCGCCGATGCGGAAACCTTGTGATCTCGCTGTGGCTTTGCTGTGGACGGGTCAGCGCCGCCCGCGCAGCAGCTCCGCTGCGGCCAGCACGGTGCTGGTGAGGGCATCCATGAGCGGGCTGTCGAGCTTCCAGCACTGCCAGAACAGCGGGACATCGAGGTGGACATCGCATACCTGAACGAACGACCCGTCGGCCAATGCCGCAGCGGCGGATTGTTCGGGATACATGCCCCAGCCCAATCCCGCGCGCACCGCCGCGCCGAAGCCTTCGGCGGTCGGCACATAGTGAACCGGCCGGCCGATGGCGCGCCGAAAGACTTTGCGCACCAACATGTCTTGCAGTGCGTCGTCTCGGTTCCAAGCGAGCGACGGCGCCAGCGTGACCGCGTCGGCCGTGAAACCTCCTGGTAGGTGGCGATTCACATAATCGCGGCCCGCCACCGGCAGATATCTCATCACGCCGAGTGGGCGCACCCGGCAACCCGGCACCGGTGTGCGCTCCGTGGTGACCGCTCCCATCACCACGCCTTCACGCAGCAGCCGGGCCGAGTGATCTTGGTCCTCGATACGGATGTCGAACAGCACTTCGGTCATCTCCGAAAGCACGTTCGCGAACCAGGTCACCATCGAATCGGCGTTGACAGCAATCGCGATCCGCGGCCGCTGTGCCGACTCGCCGCCGCCGGCCATCTCGGCGATCGCCTCGGCTTCCAGTATCGCGGTCTGGGCGGCCAGCCGAAGCAGCGGCTTTCCTGCCACCGTTGGCACACAAGGCTTTCCGCGGACCAGCAACACCTGGCCCACATACTTCTCCAGCGCCTTGATGCGCTGACTCACCGCCGATGGAGTCACATGCAGATGATCGGCTGCTGCTTCGAAGCTGCCGAGCTCCACTATCGCGGCGAAAGCCGCGAGCTGGCCCGCGTCCAGCCGAGCTTCACCGGGGCCGTTCAGGGTCCGCCTCCCTCTCACGTCTGACTCATGGGAATTATCGCCGCCGGCGCCTGTCGCCGAGGCGTAATCCCCTCCAGAGAGTCCGTTACGTCAAAGAGAAACGGATCGGGAGGTGTTTGACCCCACCAACGAAGGTCGTGGCCGAGAGTTCCGGCTCGCCGGCCAGTTCGAGGGTGTTGATCCGTGGGATGAGTTCGGTGAAGAAGCTGTTCATTTCCATGCGGGCCAGTGCTGCCCCGAGGCAGAAGTGCACGCGATAGCCGAAGGACAGGTGCTTGTTGGGGTCGCGGCCGACGTCGAAGCGCATCGGGTCGTCGAAGACCTCTTCGTCGCGGTTGGCGGAAACATAGGACAGCAGAACCGATTCGCCCTTGGCGATCGGCACACCGCGAACCTCGGTGTCGGCCTGGGCGGTGCGCATGAATTCCTTGACCGGCGTCACACACCGGATCATCTCTTCGACCGCGGTGCCCATCAGGCCCGGATCCTTCTGCAGCCGTTGCAGTTCGCCCGGGTTGCGGATGAGTTCCAGGAGCCCGCCGGCGATTCCGGCACTGGTGGTGTCGTGTCCGGCGCTGGCGACGATGACGTAATAGGAGGCGGTGTCCATGTCGGACAACGGTTTTCCGTCGATGGTGGCGTTGGCGATCGCTGAGGTGAGGTCCTCGGTCGGATGCTCGCGCCGCGACGCGGTCAACGCCGAGAAGTAGGTGAAGAAGTCCAATAGGACGGCGAGCATCGCGTCGCTGGATCCATCGCGCTGAAGTTCGGTGTCGTCCCCACCGAACAGTTCCTGGGTGAGTTTGAGCATGCGAGGGAAGTCGGATTCCGGCAGACCCAGCAGAGTCAGGATGACGTAGAGCGGATAGTTGACCGCGATCTCTTGGGCGAAGTCCAGTTCCGGTCCACGCTCGACCATCTGGTCGACGTACATCTTCGCCAACTCGTCACAGCGAGATTTCAAGGCACGCATGGCCTTTGGTCGGAACCAGTCGGCGCCGATCTTGCGCATGTCCCGGTGGTGCGGATCGTCCATATGGATCAGGGTGCTCAACCCGATCCCGGCTTCACGATCGGCGATCAGCTTGTCATCGAGTTCGGTCGCCACCAGGATCGGCCGAGGGTCGTTGGTGAACAAATCGTTCTGCCGCTCGATGTCCATGACATCGGCATGTTTGGTGATCGCCCAGAACGGCCGATAACCCTCGACGTCGACCCAGGACACCGGAGCGTGCCTACGCAGATGCGCCAGCGCCGCGTGCAACTGAGCTTCGTCGGCATAGGACTGCGGGACGGCCAAGGCGCGCCCCGCGTCGTCCATGATGCGTGCGGTCATCGACAACTCCTTGGAATCTGGAACGAATTCGTTCTAGATTATGGCGTACACCACAGATGGGTCAAGATGTCGTCATGACTGTCGAGGGCCGCACCTACGGCGGGCTGAGCTCCCAACAGCGCTCACAAGAGCGCCGCGAACGCCTGCTCGACGCCGCGCGCGAACTGATCGGCGAGGTCGGCGTCGCACCGCTGACCGTCGACCTCGTGTGCCAGCGGGCGAAACTGAGCAAGCGGTACTTCTACACCGAGTTCACGACGAAGGACGATCTGCTGGACGCCTGCGCCGAAGATCTGTACACGCGACTCAAGGCCGCCATGGAGACCGTGCTGACCTCGACCCCGCTGCGCGATCGAGCCCATGGCGTCCTGCGCGCCGTGGTGCACACCCTGGTCGCCAGCACGGCCGACTCACGGCTCTACCTCGAATCGCCGGGATTCCCCCGGCTCCGCCAGCTTCAACAACAGGAAATCGGGGAGTTCACCGAACGGATCGCGGCCGAGGCCATGCCGTTCACGGGGCGGCCAAAACCGTCGGTGGACCGCCAGCTCGCGACCAGGGCCGTGGTCACCGCCGCCACCGAGCTCATCATCGCGTGGCTGCACGGCGATATCGACACCGACGAAGACACCCTGGTCGCGACCTTGAGCGCCATCACTCTCGGGGCAGCCAGGGCCGTCTGATGAGTTTCTCCCCCGGGTCCGTGATCGACGCACTCCCGCTGGGCGGTCGGCTGCGCCGGATCACCCTGCAGGTCGAAGACCCTGCAACACTGGCGATCCCGGCCGGCGGCGACTGCGCCGTCGGCGTCTACTTCGACCCGGAATCTCCCGATCAGGGCCGCACCTACTCGATACGTCACCACCGGGGCGACCAGATCGACCTGGACATCGTGCTGCACACCGGCGGCCGCGGCAGCGACTGGGCGCAGTGGGTCAACGTCGGGGATCGTGTGGGGCTCGACCACGCCCGCTCCTGGTATCGCCGGCCGCCCGGCACAGTCGGGCAGCTGCTGCTCACCGATCTCGCCGGCCTACCTGCCACCGCCCGCATCCTCGAGGAGACACCACCGACGGTGGCGACGACCGTCCTCGTCGAGGCCGTCGATCATCAGGATCTGGACTACCTGCCGACGCGCGCCGGAGTGACCGTCGTTCCCAGCATCGGCACCGGAAACGGGGTCGCGCCGGGCCGGCTCGCGGAGCTGGTTCGCGAGGTCGATCTGCCGCTCTACGGCTATTGCTGGTTCGCCGGCGAAGCCGCCACCTCACGCGCGGTCCGCAAACACCTGCGCAGCCGGGGTTGGACCATCGACCAGTACGACATCACCGGTTATTGGCGATTGGACTCCGACGCCTGGGATGCCCAGTTCGCCGCCGTCAGCGACGAGGTTGCCCGCGTCTACGAGCAGGCGATCGCCGCAGGCAAGGGCAACAAGGCCGCCCTCGAGGAGTTCGACGACGCCCTGGAACAGATCGGCCTGTAACCGCCCCGGCTTCGTCCGCCGTCGATGAAAGTTTTGCCGCTAATTGCTGAACGCTGACGCAAGTCCCAGCGCACAGCGGCCGGGCGGTTCATCCTTAGCTGATGCACGCTCTCACATCGGCAAGCACCGCGTCGTGGATGGCTGGGGCCACGCTGGCCATCGGGGTCGGATTGGCGCTGTCCACCGGAACCGCGATCGCCAACGCGGATCCCGGTTCAGGTTCGGGGACCGCGTCCCACGGACCGTCGAACAGCTCGACGACTCCCTCCTCGGCAGGCCCCAAGGCCAGAGGCGCTGACCTCCGGTCGGCACAGCCCGCCCGATCGGGGCGTACCACCCGCCCATTGACCCGCGACATCCCGTCGCCACATGCCAATGTCGTTGTGACGCTGGACAAATCGACTACGGCCACCCGTGCGGTGCCCGCCGGTGACCGTCGGGTCGCTGTCCCGGACGTGCCCGAGGTCGCGGCCGCCAACGCCGTCACGTCCGCTCCGCCGGCAACAGCCGCCCGGGTCTCGGCCGTGCCCGCGTGGGGTCGCGAGATCCAGACGGCGCTGACGTCGATCTGGCACGACATCGAAGCCGCGGTGACCTTCGTATACAAGCGGGTCACCACCTTCGTAGCCGACATCGTCGACGGCAGCTTCCCCTGGGACTTTCCGCACGGCACGAGCCCCACCGCCACACCCGGTGACGTCGTCCACACCGTCTACGGTGACATCGGCAAGTGGATGCTGCGACCGACATCGGACGGCCCGCAGATTTCAGACTGGATCGGGCAGAAGTACTGGGGCCGGAATCTGCTGGAGCCGATCAACGTGGTGATCGTGGATCGCACCTCGACGACCGCCGAAGAGTCGGCCCAGAAGCTGATCGACTCGCTGACCGCCGCGGGCTTCCCCGCCCGCGTCAAGCACAGCACCGGCTACGAAGGATCGATCGGCGGGGTCGACTACACCCAGCAGCCCACCGGTGCCGAACAGGCCTTTTCCGACGACTTCTACATCTTCCCCAATGACCACGGGCGATTCTTCGGGCCCGCCCCCGCCAGCGACGGCGAGGGCTTCATCTGGGTCGCGGCGCTCAGCCGCGAGCGGGTCGGCATCTACGACTGGCAATTCACGCACTCCTACGTGTCGTTCACCCGGGCCCGCGACGACCTTCGCGACGCCCTGGTCGGGAGTGGAGCCACCGATCTGGGCACCATCGACCTCGAGAACCGGGTGAACAACGCGACGCAGACCACCGGTGACAGCGACGGCTATGCCGTCGTCATCGAGCTCACCTGACCAGATCAGGGCCCCATTCGCGCCACAGAAGGCGTAGCCGCGTCGTGGCTTGTTTGTGATGTGCATCCACCTATACTTCGAATGATGAGCCAGGTCACACGCGGAGGTGTTCGATGAGCCCTATGGAACCTTCGAGAAGGCCGATCCTGCCCTCCAGCGCGATCAACCCGCACCGCGGCGTCATGGCTTTCCTGATGATCGTCGTCTTCATCGCCGGTATCGCCGGCGTTGTGGTGGCGCTCTCGATGGGTCACGCCGCGGCCGTGCTGAGCATCGTGCTCATCGCGTTCGGGCTGATCGCCGCCGCCGCAATCTGCTAGGCGCCAAGCCGGCAGAGCATCCTTCGGTACCGGTCGAATTGACCTGTGCCACAAGTTGATCGACCTCGCCCACGTGCGTTCTCGCCGTGTCCCGCGGTTCGCGTACATTAGCTGAACTAATCCTGCTGAAATATCTTTAGTTGGACTATCGCGAATCCGGTTCCTACCGTCATTTCCATGACCTCGCCCCTACTCGTCGGATTTCTGACGTCGTTCACCCTGATCGCGGCCATCGGTGCCCAGAACGCGTTCGTGCTACGTCAGGGCATCCGCGGCGAGCACGTCCTCGCGGTGGTCAGCGTGTGCGCGATCTCCGATCTCCTCTTGATCACGGCCGGCATCGCCGGCATCGGCGCCGTCATCACCGCCCATCCGCAAGCGGTCACCGTGGCCAAGATCGGCGGCGCGGGATTCCTCTTCGTCTACGGCGCGCTGGCGGCACGCCGCGCGCTGCGACCGTCGACCATGACACCGACGCAGAATGGCTCCGCCCGGCTGATCTCGGTGGTGCTGACCTGCCTGGCAATGACGTTCCTCAACCCCCACGTGTACCTCGACACCGTCGTTTTGCTCGGAACACTGGCCAACCAGCACGCCGATAGCCGGTGGTTGTTCGGCATCGGCGCGGTGACCGCGAGCGTGGTCTGGTTCTTCAGCCTCGGGTTCGGCGCCCGGCGGCTGGCCGGCCTGTTTGCCACTCCCATGACATGGCGCATCCTCGACGGCTTGATTGCGGTCACAATGATCGGGCTCGGCATCTCGCTGGTGGTGAGTTAATCTCGCGCCGTGAGGGCGCAATGGACGAGGCGTGGGTTCCTGGGAGCAGCCGGTGCAGCGGGCGCGCTGATCGCCACGGCATGTTCGACGAACAGCTCCAGCGATGAGGCAAACCCGAAGTCGGTGACCATCAAGCACCTCTTCGGCGAAACCACGATCTCGGCACCGCCCAAGCGGGTCGTCAGTGCCGGGCTCACCGAGCAAGACGACCTCCTGGCTGTCGGTGTTGTGCCGATCGCGGTGACCAACTGGTTCGGTGACCAACCGCTGGGGGTCTGGCCGTGGGCGCTGCCCAAACTCGGATCCGCTCAACCCGTCGTGCTCAACCTGGACAACGGAATTCAGGTGGACCAGATCGCCGCGCTCAAGCCGGATCTGATCGTCGCGGTCAACGCCGGACTCGACGCAGACACGTACAAGAAACTGTCGGCGATCGCGCCGACCATCGCCCAATCCGGCGGTGACGCGTTCTTCGAATCGTGGAAGGACCAAGCCGCCGCGGTGGGAACCTCGGTGTTCCAGGGCAGGCAGATGAAGCAGGTGATCGCGGGCGTCGACGACAAGTTCGCCGCCGTCGCCAAAAACAACACGGCGTTCAAGGACAAGAAAGCACTCCTGCTGGGCGGCCGGTTTGTCGCCGGGGCGGTGACCGCGACGCTGCCTGGCTGGCGCACCGAATTCCTGAGCACGATGGGCTTTCAGGTTCCTGACAGCATCGACGCCTACACCGACGGCAATCAGGAAGCGACCATTCCGCACGACAAGCTCGCCGATGCGCTGGGCGCCGCCGACGTCCTGATCTGGTGCACCGAAAACGATGCCGATCAGGCTGCGCTGCTGGCTGATCCGGCGATCGCGGCGCTGGCCGACCGGAATGTCTTCACCGGCAAGGACCTGGCCGGCGCGATCGCGTTCGCCTCGCCGCTGTCCTACCCGATGGTCGCCGATCAGCTACCACCGCTGCTATCGCGCGCCCTGATCTGACCGGCCGTGCTTGGATAGCACCGTGACAAGCAGCCAGGCCCCCGCGCGCGACTCGATAACCCCCGGATTCGCACAGGTCGGTTCTCGCTACTATCCGGCCTTCATCGCGGTCTTCACCGCATTGGTGATCATCTCCAACGTCACCGCCACCAAGGGCGTTGCGTTCGGGCCGATCATCGGGAACTGGTCGATCATCACCGACGGCGGTTTCATCGTCTTCCCCCTCACCTACGTGATCGGCGACGTGCTCTCCGAGGTGTACGGGTTCAAGGCGGCACGACGCGCCATCATCCTCGGCTTCGCGATGAATATTCTGGCCGCGCTGGCGTTCTGGGTGACGATCTATCTCCCGGCGGCCGACTTCTACACCAACCAAGAGCATTTCGAGAACATCGTCCACGCCTACACGCAGCTGATCGTGGCGGGACTGGCCGGTTTCATCGTGGGCCAGACCATCAACGCGTGGACCGTCGTCAAGATCAAAGAGCGCACCAAAGAAAAGCACCTGTGGGCGCGGCTGGTCGGTTCCACTTTCGCCGGCCAGCTCGGCGACACCCTGGTGTTCTGCAGCATCGCCGCCGGCGCCATCGGCATCAACACGTTCGGCGACTTCGTCACCTACACCGCTCTGGGTTGGGTGTACAAGACCGCCGTTGAAGTGGTCCTGTTACCGGTGACCTACCGAGTGATCGCCTACGTCAAGCGCAACGAACCGACCTACACCCAGATGGTCTGACATGTTCGACAGATTCCATGGTGCCCAACGTAATCCGTGACTACGGCGACCGCGCGCTGCTGCTCGAATGCGAGTCGAGCGAGCAGGTGCTGGCCCTCGCCGATGCACTCCGGCAACACCAGCTGCCCGGTGTTCTCGACATCGTTCCGGCCGCCCGCACCGTCCTGCTGACACTCGCCGGTCCACACGACCAGGCGACCACTCGGCAGCGGCTGACCCGGTTGCCGGCCGAACCCGCGGACAGCGGCGCGCGGGAGAGCAGCGAGGTGCTGATCGAGGTCATCTACGACGGTCCCGATCTCGCCGACGTCGCGGCGCATACCGGCCTGACCGTCACCGAAGTGATCGAGACACACACCGCCACCCCGTGGCGGGTCGGATTCGGTGGATTCGCACCGGGTTTCGCCTATCTGATTGGAGGCGATCCGCGGCTGGCGGTGCCGAGGCGCACCGACCCGCGCACCGCGGTGCCCGCCGGATCGGTGGGGCTCGCCGGCGAATTCAGCGGTATCTACCCACGCCAATCGCCCGGCGGCTGGCAACTGATCGGTCGTACCGATGCGGTGCTGTGGGACATCGACCGGCCGCAACCCGCACTGCTGGAGCCCGGGATGTGGGTGCGGTTCCATGCCGTCGCGGCGCGATGATCACACTCGAAGTGGTGCGGACGGGGCCGTTGGCGCTGCTCGAAGACCTGGGGCGGCCGGGACTGGCCCACGTCGGGGTGACGCGGTCCGGGGCGGCCGACCGCCGCGCGCACCGATTGGCCAACCGCTTGGTGGCCAATCCCAATGACCGCGCCACTGTCGAGATCACCCTGGGCGGCTTCGCCGCACGGGTGCATGGCGGCGACGTGGATATCGCCGTGACGGGGGCCGATGCCGGTCCCGCTGTCGACGGAATGCCGTTTGGCACCAACAGCATTCACCATGTTCGTGACGGTGAGGTGATCTCGCTCGGCGCTCCGATCACCGGCCTGCGTAGCTACCTCGCGGTACGCGGCGGCATCACCGTCGACCCGGTGCTCGGCTCGCGCAGTTATGACTCGATGTCGGCGATCGGGCCCCGTCCGCTGCGTCCCGGCGACGTGCTGCCGGTGGGCGAACACACCGAGCGCTATCCCGAGCTGGACCAGGCCCCGGTGGCGGCCATCGTCGACGACCTGCTCGAACTGCGGGTGGTCCCGGGACCGCGCGACGACTGGTTCACCGACCCCGACGCGCTGGTGCGCACCGACTGGGTGGCCACCGACCGCAGCGACCGGATCGGCATGCGGCTGGCCGGGCAACCGCTCGCCTACCGCCGGCCCGACCGCCAGTTGCCCAGTGAGGGCGCCACACGCGGCGCCATCCAGGTACCGCCCAGCGGCCAGCCGGTGATCCTGGGCCCGGACCATCCCGTCACCGGGGGCTACCCCGTCATCGGTGTGCTGGCCGACGCCGACACCGACACCGTCGCCCAGATCAGACCCGGCCAGATGGTGCGGCTGCGCTGGACGAGACCGCGTATCGCAGCGGGGAACTCCGCAGCCTGGTACAGCTGATGGGGTGCACGCACAGGTCCACACGGCCCGGCTGGTTCACACCGCCGACCTGGACAGCGAGACCCGGCAGAACGCCCAGCAGATGGTCACCGAGGCGTTCGCCGAGTGGACCGAATTCTCCGATTCCGACTGGGAACACGCCCTGGGTGGCATGCACGCCGTCATCCTCCACCGCGGGACATTGATCGCCCATGCGGCCGTGGTGCAACGCCGGCTGCTCTACGGCGGAGCGGCGTTGCGCTGCGGCTATGTCGAAGGCGTCGCCGTCCATCAGGACTGGCGTGGGCAGGGGCTGGCGCACGCCGTGATGGATGCGATCGAACAGGTTATCCGCGGTGCGTACCAGATCGGCGCGTTGAGCTCGAGCCCGATCGGCGAGAAGATCTACCGCCCCCGCGGCTGGCTGCAGTGGCAGGGCGCCACCTCGGTGCTGGCCCCCGGTGGACCGATCCGCACTCCCGACGATGACGACTCGATCTTCGTCCTGCCCGTCGATATCGACGTCGACGTACAAGCCGATCTCGCCTGCGACTGGCGCGATGGCGACGTTTGGTAGCGACGCGCTCACTGATAGATAGCCGACGGAATGTAACGGCCGTCCCCGCCGCCCCAACAAACTTTCGCCGATGTAACCGGCACAGCACTGGACTAGCTGCACCGCAACGGGTCTGAGCCGTTCTGGACTCTTGGGTACGCACTACCAGCAAACCTGGGAACTCCCTGTGAGGTGGTTGGATCCGGCCTCTGATTGCTGCTATATAGCCCCCGTGATATAGATACCGGGTGGGAAATCAGCTGACCGATCAGGATGTCAGTGACAGCGTCGGCGATGCCCTCGACCAGGCAATGGATCTGACGATCCGGTTTCTCAGCGACCGCGCCGACCTGAGCGCATCCGCAGCGTTCACGATGAACCGGGTGGCTCGCGAAGGGCCGATCCGGCTGACCACGCTGGCCACCAAAGAAGGCGTGAGCCAGCCGTCGATGACTCAGCTGGTTCAGCGGCTGGAACGCGCGGGCCTGGTGACCCGGCTGCCTGACCCCGACGACGGCCGCGCCTGCCTGATCGCGATCACGGATCAGGGGCAGACCGTGCTCGACGAACGCAAGCGGATGCGCCGAGAACGCCTGGCGGCGTTGATGGCAACGCTGACCGACGAAGAGCAGCACACGTTATGGCTCGCGACACGAGTCGCATTCCCGCTTATCGGCCGGCTCGCCGCCAACGCCGACTGCGCCACGGAGACGGCCGCACCGCGGTCGGTCCTTTGACGGAAGGTGTTCGGGTGAAAGCTATTCCGGTAGGTCGGATGTTGAAACGCATCTGGATCCCCTTGGTCCTGATCGTGGTGCTGGCTGTCTCCGGCCTGGTCGTGTCTCGCCTGCACAAGATGTTCGCATCGCAGGACCTCAACGCCGGCGCCGGCGCCGGCATCGAGATCGTTCAGTTCAACCCGAAGGTCATGGTCTACGACGTGTACGGCGCGCCGGGGACCACGGCCCAGATCAGCTATTTCGACCCGGAAGCCAAGGTG
>Ga0075365_10000792_pt1 | contig 12938 bp, 9 predicted proteins | sample EndMetdeltDD1765_FD_71387 | JGI IMG/M metagenome (GOLD analysis project Ga0075365, IMG submission 71387) | Populus endosphere microbial communities from Tennessee, USA - Endosphere MetaG P. deltoides DD176-5 | ecosystem: Host-associated > Plants > Roots > Endosphere | place: USA: Tennessee... | reverse complement strand
CGAGCGGCGCGGCAATCGCCTTCGCCTGTTCGTCGGCGCCGTTCAGCTCCATCGCGATCTGCGCGTGCGCGAGCGCTTCGGCGCGCCGGCCGGACTGCGAGAGCCAGCGCGCGTAGAAGACGTGCGATCGCCAGTCGTCCGGCATGATCTTGATGCCCTGCTGGAACGCGCGTTCCGCCTCCGCGGGGCGGGCGCTCGCGCCGTAGGCCACGCCCAGGTTCACGTGCAGCAGGAAGTAGTTCGGGTTCAGTTGGACGCCGCGTTCGAACGCCGCGATCGCGCCGGGAAAGTCTCCGCGTGCCATGATCGCCACGCCGTAGTTCATCCAGCCGCGGCCGTTGGCCGGGCTCTTCTCCGTCACGTCCTTCCAGAGCGCCTCGTCGTTTCGCCAGACCTCGTTGCGCGCGTAGACGCCGGCGGCTTCGGCGGCGAACGCCACGCAGAGGATCGCCGTGACGACGCCGCGCGTCCTGATCGCGGCCGGCAGGTTCGGCAGCAGCAGCGCGGCGCCGGTCACCACCGCGAGCGAGAGTCCGATGAACGGCGCGAACATGCGGTGGTCGTTCGCCACTTCCGCGAGCGGCGTGATGGCCGTCGGCAGGAGCATCAGCAGGAACCAGGCGAGGCCGAACGCGATCGGCCGCGTCGCCTCGCTTCGCGACGTCCGCCAGATCGTCCACACCAGCGCGGCCACGAACGCGAAGCCGAGCAGCGCCAGCGGATCGCCTGGTCCCGTCACCAGCTGCCAGTCGTTGTCGGCGCTCAGGCCTGACGGCACGAAGAACATCGCGAAGTAGCGCAGCGTGACGAACGGCTGCGACAACCGGTAGAGCGCCGGCGCCGCCGCCCCCGTCACCATCGTCGGCGGATTCATGTGGGCCACCCACCATCCCGCGATGGCGGCGACGGCGAGCGACGGCACGATCGCGCGCAGCGCGCGCGTGCGCGGCTCGAACAGCCGCACGTACGTCAGCAGCAGGAGCGGGAACACCAGCACCGGCGGCTTCGTCAACACGCCGAGCGCGAACGGGATGAGATAGAGACCGTGCGTCCGCCGCTCGGGCCAGCGGATGAACATCCACATCGCGACGACGATGAAGAGCGTGGAGAGAATCTCGCCGCGCTGGATGACGTAGTTCACCGTCTCGGCGCACACCGGATGGAGCCCGAACAGTCCGACCGCGACCAGCGCGATCGCGTCGCCGGCGATCCTCCTCGACACGGCGAACGTCGCCGCCAGCAGCAGCACGAACCAGATGAAGGAGTCGATCTGGAACGCGACCGGCTTCAGTCCTCCACCAGCCGCATAGTCCACCGCCAGCGTCGTCTGGAGGATCGGTCGATAGGTCTGGTTCAGCGGGAGGACGCTGAACGTCCGCGCATCCGCGAAGAACGCCGGTACATTCCGGACGCTCCGGACAGCGGGGTTCTCGACGATGGTGTGCCCGTCGTCGAAATGGAAGCCGTTGTGGAAGTGGTTGGCGTAGGCCAGGAGCAGGAGCCCAGCCAGCGCGGCCCCAGCCAGGCGAATCCCCCGTGGTGGCATGCGGTTGCGGGGATTACGATAGCATTCCCGGGGTTGCGGGCGTCTACGCGAGGTAGAATCGGTGCAGTCGGGGCGTAGCGCAGCCTGGTAGCGCACCTGCCTTGGGCGCAGGGGGTCGTGGGTTCGAATCCCGCCGCCCCGACCAATCAATCAGGGTCTATTCCGGTCACGTGGGTGACGGATTATTCCGAGCACATCGGTAACACTTTCGGCGCAAAGGGGTTTTCGATCGGCTCGAGGCGAATGGCCTCGTCATCGAAGTACCCCAAATCGTTGTGCATGAAGGTGACCAGCCAGACGCGATCGCTCACCTGCGTCACGCCGACATTCTGCCCCGCAAAGACGTCACTCAGGTTCGCCGGCCCCCAAGGACCAGTCCGAATGCGAACGCGAGCCTGCGCGACAGGTGCGCCGGTCGCCACGTCGCTCACTCGACCTTTGATCGTGCCGGTGCCCGTCGCCGCGACCAACGCGACCGACATGGCGGCCGATAGGAACCGAGTCGTTCCCGCACGTGCGCTCATCCGTTCCCGCCTCGGCTCGCAAGGCATCTCGATCGCCCCATCGATGGGATGATGTGTCTCATCTGCGTGGCCTGTGCGCAATGGGACAGACGGCAGCAGTCACAGCCACTACGATTGGCGCCCATCCCTTGGAGACACTGGCGAGTGCCGTGCGGCACGAGATGCGTTGGCCCCTCTGGCTCAGAAGAACAGGACGTGCGACGTGATCGACGGACATCTCACCGATCGGTGTCGCTGGTACGTCGTCCAGACGAAACCCAGGCAAGACGTACGGGCGGAAGCGAACTTGCGCCGCTGGAACGTCCAGACGCTCGCGCCGCGCGTGCGCGAACTGCGGCGCTCGGCGCGCGGTGAGGCGTCGTATCACATCGCGCCGCTGTTTCCGGGCTATCTCTTTGCTCGCTTCGACGCAGAGGCGCTCGCGGGCAAGATACGCCTCACCCGAGGGATCCAGCGTGTCATTGGTCTCGGCGAACATGCGACCGCGGTCGACGATGACGTTGTCAGGCTGATTCAGGACCGGATTGCCGAGGATGGCTTCGTGCGCACGCGCGAGATGCAGCCTGGTGACGCGGTGGAGATCATGGAGGGCCCGCTGCGCTCGTTCGTCGGCGTCTTCGAGCACCGCACCCGGGCTCGCGATCGCGTGGTGATTCTCCTGACGGCGATCGGCGGTCAGCCGCGCGTAGAGATCGACGCGACGGCGATTCGGACGATGACCTGTTCACCTGCCTGACGTCCCGGCCGAGGCGCCGCGACACGGCCTCGCGACACGCAGCGGCGTGCATGTCACGTGTGCGAAAGAGCACAGACATACACGGGCAATGCTGAAAGGATGCGTGAGTAGGGCTCGGAGGTGGGATGAATACGACCTGCGGCCCCCGGGCGGGAGGGACGACGATGGCGGTATCGGTCTTCATCGGCACCAGCGTGGACGGCTTTATTGCGCGATCGAACGGGGACCTCGACTGGCTTCCCGAAGGCGGCGGTGAACCGCACGGCTACAATGAGTTCATCGCGACCGTCGATGCGATCGTGATCGGGCGTAAGACATTCGAGACCGTGCTGGGGTTCGACGCCTGGCCGTACGGCAACACCCGCGTCGTCGTCCTGAGCAGTCAGCCCCTCGACCTTTCCGCGGTCCGCACCGGCGTCGTCGAGCAGATGGGCGGCGCACCGGCTGACATCATCGCGCGGCTCGCCGCCACTGGCGCGCATCACCTGTATCTCGACGGCGGCATCACGATTCAACGGTTCCTGAGCGCGGGACTGATCGAGCGCCTCGTCATCACGCACGTGCCCGTCCTGATCGGAGACGGCGTTCCTCTCTTCGGCGCTCTGCCACACGACGTTCGGCTTCGCCACGTCGTCACCCGGGACTATCCGAGCGGCCTGGTTCAAAGCGAGTACCGCATCGACGCCGCTCCTCATCCGCCGCCCCGCGGGTGAGTCACGCCACACGCTCGCACGCGAGGCGAGCGGAAGGGCGACAGACGCCGTCGCGGCTTGCGGCCCGCGCGACGCGTCTCGCGCCGCCGCTCCCGATGGATGCCGGCGGTGCGTGCACGGGCCGACGCATGTCGCCCGTTCGTGCCGATCGTCAAGCGGAGCACCACATGAAAGTCGACACGCCGAACACAGGCTGGATGGACTCCGATTGTATTCTCGCCGATCGTGTCCTGGGGCACCTCGAGAAGATCGAGGCGAGCGCCCTGTTTGCCGGAACGCGGCGCCTGAAATTCGTCCTGCGCTACCTCGTGCACCGGGCGCTCGATGGCACGTCGGCCGACCTGAACGAGTATCGGATCGCCGTGGAAGCGTTCGGCAAGGGCGAGGCCTTCGACCCCACGACCGACCCCATCGTACGGGTGGAGATGTCGCGGCTGCGGACGCGGCTGGAGCGCTACTACCGGGACTACATCGTCGACGACGATCTGTCGTTCGAGCTGCCGCGCGGGACCTATGCCCTCGCGGTCCGGGACGCCGCCGCGGGCAATGTCATGCCGTCGTCCCTTGGCGGGGCCGCGACCATCACGATCGCCATCTCACCGCTTCACGCCGCGCCCAGCACCAGCGATGCGGAGAGACTCTGCGTCCAGCTCACCGGGGAACTGGTCGAGATTCTCGGCAACGAGTCGTATCTCTCCGCCGTCGCCCACGGCATTCACGGCCCACCGCGCCTCGACCAGCGACTCGCGGCCGACACCGAGCGCTGGCCGGACGTCGATTTCATCCTGGACGGCACCATTCAGACGTGGAGCCCCCTGGTCTATGCGACGATGCGCCTGACCGACATCAGGCGCGGCATCGTGCATGTCCTGGGACACTACGTCTACGACATGCAGAGGACCTTCACGCCGCGCATGGACCTCCCCTCGGCCATCCTGGCCGACATTCGATCGCATCTGCTGACCAGTCGGAATGGCCCAGGGCCCGAGTCGGCGCAACCCGGGCGCTACAGTCCCCGGCATGGCCGTCGCGGCCAGTCCGCGACCACCATCGACACGATCGTCGAAGCCGCGGTCGGGACCTTCGCCGATCACGGCTACTTCGGGGCGACGATCGAGGCGATCGCGCTGCGCGCGCGGGTCGCCGAGCGGTTCGTCCTCGAACAGTTCGGGAACAAGGTCATCCTGTTCATCGAAAGCGCGCGGATGAGCGCCCATCGCACGCTCGACCTCCCGCATATCGACGAGCCGCAGACCATCGGCGAGACACAGCGGAAGACGTTGCAGGGCGCGCTGCTCGTCGCGATTCGCGACTGGTATTCGACGCTCACGATCGAGCGCGCCCGCCTCTCGATCTACGCCGGCCTGCAGGAGAACGTCGAGTACCAGAGCCTGATCCAGGAACCGATCGCGCGCATGATGCGGCACCGCACGACCAGCCGGATCGCCGAAGCCAACACGCGCTGGGCCGAGATTGACATCCGCTCGGCCGCGGAGAACCTGATCGTATTCCTGATCTATTTCCGCGTGGCGCCGTGGTCTCCCGACATCAAGGAGGCGCACGACGAAGTCGCCGGCACCATCGTCAAACAGTCGCTCGCCTGCCTCTTCGACAGGGCCATGCACTGATCGTCGCGCATCGAGAGTTACCGGTTGTTACTTGAAGCCGCTCGACGGCCGCCACCACACTACGTCCGGGTATACAACAGCGATGAGTCTCATCAGGTTCTTTCTCGAGCACTCTCGCAAAGTGGTCATCCTGAGCGTGATCGCCGGGGTGATCAGCGGCGCGAGCAATGCGGCCCTGCTCGCGGCGATCAACACCGCGCTCCAGGGAGAGCGCGCGGGAAGTCAGCGGCTGATCCTGGCGTTCGCGGGCCTGTGCATCCTGCTGCCGCTGACGCGGTACGCCTCCGAGACGCTCCTGAACGGGCTCGGGCAGGAGGCACTCTATACCCTGCGCATGGACCTGATCCGCCGCGTGCTGGCGGCCCCCCTGCGCCACCTGGAGCGGATCGGGCCGCATCGCCTGCTGGCGGCGTTGACGGACGATGTGCCGCTGATCACCGGCAGCGTCGTAGTCATTCCCCTGCTCTGCGTGAACGCGACGGTGGTCATCGGCTGCCTCGTCTACATGGGCACCATGTCCCCGATGCTGCTCGCCATCGTGCTGGGATTCATGGCGCTCGGCATCGCGACGTATCAGTTTCCGATCCTGCGCGCTTCGCGGGCGTTCCACCTCGGCGCCCTCGACGCCGAGGCGCTGCTCGCCCACTTCCACGCCGTGACCCTCGGCATGAAAGAGCTGAAGATCCACGGCGACCGGCGCCGCGCCTTTCTCGATGACGTCGTGGCGCCGGCGGCCACCTCGCTCCAGCGTCACAACGCGAGCGGAATGCGGATCTACACCGCCGCCTCGAGCTGGGGACAGACCCTGGTCTTCGTCGTCATCGGACTGATCCTGTTCGTGCTGGCCGGCGCGCAGCACATCGGCGGTCCCACCCTCACCGCCTATGTGCTGTCGCTGCTCTACCTGATGGTGCCGCTGCAGGTCATCATGAACATGCTGCCCGGGCTGGCGCGGTCCAACGTGGCGCTCAACCGCGTGCGGGCCCTTCGACGGGAACTGTCGGCCGACGGCACGGATGTCGAGGCCGCGCCCGCCGGGTCGCCGCCTCCCCTGCCCTGGCGGAAACTGCGATTGGAGTCGGTGCGGCACGCGTATCACCGCGAGGGCGACCCGAACGACTTCGTGCTGGGGCCGCTGACGCTGGCGTTCGAGGCGGGCGAGACCGTGTTCATCACCGGCGGCAATGGCAGCGGCAAGACGACGTTCCTGAAGCTGCTGACCGGACTCTATGCGCCGGAAGACGGCACGATCTTCGTCGACAACCGGGCGGTCGCGTCCGGCACGCGCGACCAGTACCGCCAGCACTTCTCCGTGGTGTTCGCCGACTTCTTTCTGTTCGAAGCGCTGCTGGGACTGACCTCGCCCGCGCTCGATCGTCGAGCGCAGGCGTATCTGCAGCGGCTGGCGCTCACCGACAAGGTACGCATCGAGCAGGGCAGGCTGTCCACGCTCGACCTCTCTCAGGGGCAGCGCAAGCGGCTCGCGCTGCTGACCGCCTACCTCGAGGATCGTCCGGTGTACGTCTTCGACGAATGGGCGGCCGACCAGGACCCGTTCTTCAAGAACGTCTTCTACATGGAGCTCCTGCCGGAGCTCAAGGCCAGCGGGAAGACGATCTTCGTGATCAGCCACGACGATCGCTACTACCACCTGGCCGATCGCCTCATCAAGCTCGAGGACGGACAGGTCGTGAGCGATGCGCGACACCCGGGGCACGACGTGCGTGTCGACATGAGGATGGCCATCCCGGCCAACGCGGTCTAGGGCAGCCGGCCGGGAACGGTCGCGGAACGACGCGGTTTGAAGAGGAGCGGAACATGATCGACGAAACGGAAGACACCGTCGTGTACAAGGTGGTGCGCAACCACGAAGAGCAGTATTCGATCTGGCCGGCGCACCGCCAGAATGCCCTCGGATGGACCGATGCGGGCACGTCCGGCTCGAAGCAGGAGTGCCTCGCCCACATCAAAGAGGTCTGGACGGACATGCGTCCGCTGAGCCTGCGCAAGACCATGCAGGCGTCGGCCACGACACAGGCGGGATGACGATGGCGATCGCTTCCCTGTGGCAGGATCTGCGCTATGCCGTCCGGGGGCTGATCAGGACGCCGGCCTTCACGGCCGCCGTCGTGGTCACGCTCGCGCTCGGCATCGGGGCGAATACCGCAATCTTCACGGTCGTGAACGCGGTGCTGCTCCGTCCACTGCCGTACGCGCATCCCGACCGGCTGGTGCGGATCACCGGGGACCTGCGGCGGCTCGATCACCGCGACATCGGTCTGTCGGTGCCGGAGCTCTTCGACCTGCAGCGGCGTACGCGCGTCTTCACCGACGTCGCGGGTGTCCTGCCGGTCAACGGCAATCTCACCGGCGGCGATGAGCCGGCGCGGATCGAGGCCCACCTCGACTCGGGGAACTATTTCGCCGTGCTCGGCGTGACGGCGGCGGTCGGCCGGGTGTTCGGTCCGGCCGACCAGGTGGCGGGCAACGCGTCGACGGCGGTGATCAGCGATGGTCTCTGGAAGCGCCAGTTCGGCGCGGACCCTCAGGTGCTCGGCCGCCAGGTCCGTCTCGACAACGACGCGTATACCGTGATCGGCGTCCTGCCGCGGGACTTCCGTCATCCCGGGCGATCGATCGAACAGCAGGCGGACGTCTGGGTGGCCGCCGGCTACGCGGCTGCGCCGTGGCTGTCGCCGCCGAGCCGATCGGCGCGCTTTCTGGGGGCACTCGCCCGACTCAAGCCGGGCGTCACGATCCAGATCGCGCAAACCGATCTCGACGCCTTGAGCCAGGCGCTGACCGGCGAGGATGCGCTCGCCTATCCCGCGACCGCCGGATGGGCCTTGCGCGCCATTCCCCTGCAGCAGGACCTGACCGGCCACCTGCGGCCTGCGTTGCTCGTACTGCTGATCGTCGTCGGTGTCGTCCTGCTCATCGCCTGCGTGAACATCGCGAACCTGATGCTCTCGCGCGCGAATGCCCGGCAGGGTGAGTTCGCGATCCGCCTCGCGCTGGGGGCGTCGAGCCGGCATCTCGTCCAGCAGCTGCTGGCGGAGAGCCTCCTGCTCGCGTCGCTCGGCGGCGCAGTCGGCGTCCTGTTCGCAGCGCTCGCGCTCGGCGGACTGACGCGGTTCATCCCGGCGGACCTGACCCGCACCGGGGCGCTGCACATGGACGGCGTCGTCCTGGCGTTCGCCGTGGGCGCGTCGCTGCTCACGGCGTTGTGCTGCGGACTGGTGCCGGCGCTCTACGGGTTCAACCCCGATCTCCAGGGCGCCCTGAAGCACACCGGCACCCGGACCACGCGCGGCGCAGCCCGCAACCGCGCGGGCTCTGCCCTCGTCATCGCCGAGTTTGCGATGGCGTTGACGCTCGTGATTGGCGCAGCGCTGCTGGTGCGGAGCTTCTGGAGCCTGGCGAGCGTCTCGTCCGGCTTCCGGCCGGCGCAGGTCCACACGGTCAGCGTCTGGTTGCCCGTGCCGAACGATCCGACCACCGGTCCGTACTTCACGCCGGAACAGAAAGTCGCCTTCTACACGCGAGTGCTCGCCCGGCTGGGCGCGCTGCCGGGCGTCGAGGCGGTCGGCGGGGTCGATCAGTTGCCGCTGGCCGGCGCACGCTTCCAGATTCCGATCAGAATCCGCGGCGGCCGCGACACGTTCGACGCCCGCATGCAAACGGCCTGGGGCCAGGCCACTCCCGATTACTTTCGGGTCATGGACATCCCGATCGTGCGCGGGCGCGCCTTCGAGGAGCGGGACAACCTGCACGGGCAGCCGGTCGCGATCGTCAGTGAGACCTTCGCGCGCCGCTACCTTCCGGGTGCGGACCCGCTCGGGCAGTACCTCCAGGTTCCGACGGGGCTACCCGGCCTGCCCGCCGGCACGCCGCCGTGGCTGCTCGTCGTCGGGGTCGTGGGCGACACCAAGGACGCCGCGCTCGAGACCGACCCGGCGCCGCTCATGTACACACCGGTCCTGCAGGGCACAGTCTTCAATCTCGCGTTCGTCCTGCGCACGCATGCGGGCATGGGCGACGTCGACGGGCTCGCGACCACCATCGCCCACGCGGTCCGCGCGGTCGATCCCGAGATTCCCGTCTTCGCGTCGCGATCGATGGACGACGTGGTCTCGCGGGCGATGAGCAACCGCCGCTTCGCGATGCTGCTGCTGATGCTGTTCGCAGGGGTCGCGCTCGTGCTCTCCGCGATTGGGATCTACGGCGTGATGGCCTACACCGTCGGCCAGCGGACGCAGGAGATCGGCGTCCGTCTCGCGCTCGGGGCGCGGCCACGCGACGTGCTCTCCCTCGTCCTGAAGCGCGGCATCGCCATGGCGCTCGCCGGCGCGGCGGTCGGAACGGTGACGGCCCTGGTGCTCACGCGATCGATGGCCGGCTTGCTCTACGGGGTGACGGCGACCGACCCCTTGACGTTCCTCGTCGCGCCCGTGCTGCTCGCGCTCGTCGCGCTGCTCGCGTGCGTCGTCCCGGCCTGGCGCGCGTCGTGTGTCGATCCGACGCGCGCGCTTCGCTATTGAACGAGGTCGGGCGGCCTCACGCTTCCGGCTCGGCCCGCCGCGCCGTCATCAGGCCGAGCCGCGCGGTCCGACACGCCGGACCTCCGCCGGACGGCGCGTCCGGGCGCGTCATTCAGGCGGAGGTCGCGCCCAGGAAGCGGGTCGCGATCTCGGCGACCTCGGGGCCGGCGCTGAAGAGCGACAGGTGGTCGCCGTGGGCGATCACCTCGAGCGCCGCGCAGGGCAGACCCTGGGCGACGCGCACCGAGCCTTCCGGATGCGTGGTGCTGTCGTCACGGCTGGTCACGACCACGGTGGGCTGGGTCACCTGCGCCAGCAGCGGCGTGACGTCGGCGCTCATGATGCTGCCGTTCGACTTGGCGTATCGATAGAGGAGCTCGGCGTTCGCGTAGGGATAGAGCACGAGATGCGCCGCCTCTTCGCGGAAGTTCTTGAGCGTGTTCTGTGAGAACAGCCGATGGAGCAGCTCCGCCTGACGCCGGCCCGCCGCCGCGCCCTTCATGAACGCTTTCAGATCCTTCTGATGCTTGGTGACGGGACACCCGCCGCTCAGCTCGAAGTCGCCGTGCCACAGACTCAGTGAGGATACCCGGGCCGGGCGCGCGGCCGCCGCCGTGACGGCAATGACGGCCCCGCCACACATGCCCATCAGATGTGCGGAGGCCACCCCGAAGTGATCCATGACCGCAATCAGATCGCCGGCCTGGGCATCGACGTCGAACGCGAACGTCTCGCGATCCGCCGGCTCCTCGAACAGCAGCCGGCTCTCCCACGTGATGACGAATGACTCCCTGGCCAGCAGCGCGATCCACGGTTCACACAGCTTCGCCGGCATCCCGCATGGCGAAACCAGCACCACCGCCCTGTTCCGGGGATCGCCGGCGGTGTAGGCGCGCAGCCGCGTGCCGTCGAACGACGTCAGCGGGCCGCGACAGTACTGGCGATCGAAGGTGCCTGCCCTCGCCTCGTCGATGATGTCGTCCGACGCCTCCGCGGGGAGGGACAGCTCGCCGCTGCCGGCACACTCCCCCAGCAGCTGCCGGCTCACCGCCAGTTCGAAGACCGAGTGACTGGGAGAGAGCCCCTCGGGGCACATCGCGAACGCGGGCGCACCGACGCGCGCGGACACGCTGTTGAAAAACGTTCCCAGCCGCGCCAGGTTCGCAGCGTGCGCGCCGGCGGCGCCGTAGGATCTGCCTGCGAGCGGAAAGAGGTGGACAGGCTGGGCCAAGGCGTCGATCAGCGGCCTGACCGCGAGCACGCGCCTGACGAGATCGATCGAAAGGTCGTGGCCGTCCAGGGCCTGCAGGCGACGGGCCTCCGTCGCTTCCGTGGTCTCCGCGGCGATGGTTTGAATGGTCGACATCAGTCTCTCCCCAGCTGCTGAAGCGCCGGGAGCTGCCGCTGCGCGCTCTCCAGGCAGACGGACAGGCGCGCGATCGTCACATCGTCCCCGATTTCGGTACCGTCCAGACTGACGCCGAAGTGCTCGTTCACGCGCGCGAGTATCCGCATGAGCGCGAGCGAGGTGCCGCCAATCGCGAAGAAGCCGTCGTGCAGACCGGCGCGGTCGCCCTGCATGATTTCCTCCCAGATGCCCGTGACTGCGGTCTCGGTCTCCGTCAGGGGCGCCGCTGGAGCGATCACCCGCACCGCCGGCTGCAGCGCCAGCCGCAGGATCTCCTCGCGATCGATCTTGCCGTGCGCCGTGATCGGGAGCTCACGCAGCACCAGGCAGGCCGACGGCCGCATGTGCTCGGGCAGCTCGGCGGCCGCCCGTCGGCTGAGATCGCCGGCGATCGCTCGCGCACCTTCGGGAGTGAGATCCACGCCCGGCCGGGCGACGGCACAGGCGAGGAGCCGCACGTCGCCCTCGCCGTAGTCGTGCGCGAGCACGCGCACGTCACTGACCGCGGGGTGCGAGGCGAGACACAGCTCGATCTCGCGCGGCTCGATCCGGAAGCCTCGGACCTTGATTTGATCGTCGATGCGGCCCTGATACACCAGCCCGCCGTCCGGCAACCGCACGGCCCAATCCCCGGATCGATACATGCGGGTACCGTCGGCCTGGGTCACGAAACGTTGGGCGGTGAGGTCCGGCCGGTTCAGATACCCGCGCGCGAGGCCGGGGCCGCTCACGTAAATCTCGCCGGGGCTGCCGTCGGGCGCGGGCACGCCGGCGGCATCCAACAGATGGACCTGGAGATCGGGAATCGGCGTGCCAATGACGCTCAACGCCGGCCGGGCCAGGTCGTGCGCGGTGATCGGCTTGTAGGTCACATGGACGGTCGTCTCGGTGATGCCGTACATGTTGATCAACGCCGGCTCCGTCAGCCCGTGGCGATCCACCCATGGCTGCAGCGTTCGCAGATCAAGCCCTTCGCCGCCGAAAATGATCAGCCGCAGCGGATAACGGGACACGTGCGGCTGCGTCATCTCGGCTGCGACGAACCGGCAGAACGCCGACGGCGTCTGACACAGCACCGTCGCCCGCTCTTCGCGGATCAGCGCCCGCAGCAGCTCGGGCGATCGAGCCACCGCCGACGGAACGATCACCAGTGTGCCGCCATAGAGCAGCGCGCCCCAGATCTCCCACACGGAGAAGTCGAAGCTGATCGAGTGACACATCATCCAGACGTCCGTGTGGCTGAAGTGAAACCACTGGTCCGTCTGCTCGAACAGGCGCACGACGTTCGGATGATCGATCAGCACGCCTTTGGGCGCCCCGGTCGACCCCGATGTGTAGATCACATACGCGAGATCGCCGGCGTCCGCCGCGTGAGGCCGTGCGCCACGTGCGCGCGCGTCCCTGTCGTCGCGGACGTCGAGGACCATCGCGCTCACGCCGGTCAGACATTCCGGCACCGGCGTTCCCGCCACCACGATCGTCGCGCCGCTGTCCCGCAGCAGGAAGTCAATCCGCTTCGCCGGATAGGCGGGATCGATCGGCACGTACGCGCCGCCGGCCTTGAGGATGCCCAACACGCCGACGATCAGGTCGAGGCCCCGGTCGAGGCACAGCCCGACCAGGACGTTGCGTCGCACGCCGACTTCGACGAGACGCACCGACAGGGCCGAGGCGCGGTCGTTCAGCTCGCCGTAGGTGATCTCCCGGCCTTCCGCGCGTACGGCGATCCGCCACGGCGCGGCGCGCGCGCGCGCCTCGAAGATCTGATGCAACCGCATTCCGTTGGTCATGGGCCTGCTCCTTGCGCGTCAGGGTTTCCCGGCGCTGGCGACGATGTAGTCG
>Ga0075365_10000791_pt1 | contig 12946 bp, 11 predicted proteins | sample EndMetdeltDD1765_FD_71387 | JGI IMG/M metagenome (GOLD analysis project Ga0075365, IMG submission 71387) | Populus endosphere microbial communities from Tennessee, USA - Endosphere MetaG P. deltoides DD176-5 | ecosystem: Host-associated > Plants > Roots > Endosphere | place: USA: Tennessee... | reverse complement strand
GAGCTAGCGACGCGCGCCGCGACTCGAGTCGCGGCGCGCGTCGCTAGCTCAGCTGGCGGGCATCGTCAGCCGGTTCTCGTCGGCGCCCCTTGCCGCGCAAGTCAACTGGGAACACGTCCGCACGGACGGGTCGGTTCATCGGACGTACTGGGTCGCCGAGTGGCCGCGTCTCGAAGTCGGACCGAACTGGCTCGAACCGCTGCTCCTGCACGGTGCCGGCATCCGCACCTTCTCGCTCCACTACGAGCCAGTACCGCCGTCGCGGGCGCAGCGACGCATCGATCGCGACTCGACTCGGCTTGCAGCCGACGAGGAACAGCGAGCGCGCGCGGGCTTCCGCATCGGAGCGCGACACCGTCGAGCGCAAACCGCGGTGCTGGACCGCGAGGCGGAGCTCGTCGCCGGCTACGCCGAGCTCGAGTACGCCGGCTTTCTCACGGTCACCGCACTGGACGATGAGGCCCTCGCCGTCGCCTGCGCCAGCTACGAGCAGGCCGCCGCGCAGGCGGGATTAGAGCTGCGCGCGCTCGACGGCCGACAGGACCTCGGCGTCGTGTGCGCGTTGCCGCTCGGACGCGGCCTCGCCGAACGAGGGATCGCATGAGGTTTCGGCTCGGTCTCCGACTGCCGCGACACCGCGCGACCACCGCGCACCTGTCGTCGGCGTACCCGTTTGCCGCGGAGGCGGGGCTCGGAAGCGCCGGTGTCTACCTCGGTACGAACGTTCTGACGGGTGGCGGCGGCTTCGCGTTCGATCCGTTCGAGGCTTACCGGCGAAGTCTCGTGACGAATCCGAACATGCTGTTCGCGGGCGAGCCGGGCACCGGGAAGTCGGCGACGGCGAAGTGCCTCATCTACCGGGCGTGCGGCGTCCTCGGCCGGTGGGTCGCCATCGCGGATCCGAAGGGCGAGTACCTCCCGCTCGCCGAGGCCCTCGGCCTTTCGGTTGTGTCGCTCTATCCAGGGGGACAGGCGCGGATCAATCCTCTCGATCCGGGGCCAGAGCTGGGTGTCCAGGACCGCGACGAGCGGGCGCGCCAGCAGTCGGCGATGGTCACCGCGCTCCTTGCAACCGTTCTCCGGCGCGACCTCTCGCCGATCGAGGACGCGGCCCTCGGCTGGGCAGTCGAGCTGCTCGTGCGGAGCGCGATGGAGCAGCCGACGCTCGCCGACGTCGCCGCACTTCTCTCGGATCCGCCCGAGGAGATGGCACGCCGCGCACGGATGACCCCAGCTGATCTGTCGCGCTCAGTCGATGCGCTCGTGTACGGACTCGGGAAGCTCCTCGACCGTTCGTTGCGGGGCATGTTCGACGGACCGACCAACATCAGCCTCGACTGGACCGGGCCCGGTGTCGTGCTCGACCTATCGGCCGTCCACCATGAGCCCGAGGCGCTCACACTCGTGATGCTCGCCACGACTGCTTGGCTGCAAGCAGCTCTGCGACGCCCCGACGGTCCACCGCGCTTGCAGGTCCTCGACGAGGCGTGGAGCCTGCTCGCCTCCGAACGGACGTCCCGCTACCTGCAGTCATGCTGGAAGCTGGGCCGCTCGTACGGCGTCGCGAACGTCGCCATCGTCCACCGCCTCTCGGACCTGCGCGCGCAGGCGGACGACGGCACCGCAACCGCGAAAGTCTCGATGGGCCTCTTGGCCGACACGCAAACGCGCGTCCTCTTCCGGCAATCAAGCGATCAGGTGGCCGACGCTCGCGAACACCTCGGCCTGACGTCGACTGAGACGACGGTCCTGTCCCGTCTCTGTCGAGGTCGCGCGCTGTGGAAGGTTGGCGGCTCGACGGCGGTGGTCCAGCACGCGATCGCCCGACGTGAACAGGCGTTCTGCGACACCGACACACGGATGGCCGCCTGATGAGGCCGCCGCCCGGTCCTGTCTCATCGCCGTCGCGCCAGGGCGCCGAGGGCTGGTTCCCGTGGGTGGTCGGGTTCCTTGCCCTCCTCCTCGTGCTCGTGTGGTCTGGCGCGTCGCTAGCCGCGCTCGTCAGCTCGGGAAAGCACGTCGGGATTGTTGAGGCCGGCCAGGCACTGACGGAGCTCCCGTCGCACCTTGGCAACCCTGCTGGCGCGTGGTCGGCGAGCTCTGGGCGCGCCTTGCCCGGCGCCGGCCTCTACTGGGCTTGCCAGCTCGCAGTTGTCCTGGCGGCCACCGCGATTGCCGCGGTGGGTTTGGCAGCGCACCGGCGATTCAGCGCGGACGCGCCCGGACCGCTGGGTGTCAAGAGCGACGCTGGCCTCGCCGGGCCGCGCGACCTGAAGAGGCTGCTGGTCCGCGAGCCGCGCGATGACCGCCTGACCATCGGTTCCACGAAGGGACGCCTTTTGTCGGCAGAGCCGCAAGCGAGCCTGGCGGTCATCGGCCCGACCGGATGCGGCAAGACCGCCGGCTTCGCCATCCCCGCGTTGCTCGAGTGGCGCGGTCCGATCATCGCCACCTCCGTCAAGACCGATCTGCTGGCGGCAACCCTCGAACACCGTCGCCGCCGTGGGTCCGTCTGGATCTACGACCCGACCGAGTCCACCGGCGAGCGCACCGCGAGCTGGTCACCCCTCGACGCGTGTGAGACCTGGCAGGGCGCGACCCGCACTGCGGCGTGGATGGTCGAGGCCGCGCAAGCGCGTCGCGACTCGGTGACCGACGGCGACTACTGGTACGGCCAGGCGCGCAAGGCGCTCGCGCCGTACCTGCTCGCAGGGAACGTTCGGGGCGCCGGAGTGGCCGATCTTGTCCGGTGGATCGACACACAAGAGCGATCGGACGTCGAGCAGGCGCTTCTGCTCGCGGCCGAGCGCGCGAACCGCGGGCGACCGGTGCTCGACGGCGACGCAGCTGCAGGCGACGAACGATGGGACGCGCACTGGCGTCACGCTGTCGCCATAGCGCGCGCGTACCTCCAGCGCATCGACGATGAGCGGAGTGTCTTCGCCGACCTGGACACCGAGGCGTGGCCGCTCGATCTCGTCGCCCAGGTGACGGACATCGCCGACGGCGAGTGGCTTGCCGAGGTCGAGGCGGAGCAACGCCGGCGCGGTGGCGAGTGGCTCGTCGACGCAATGGCGCCCGTCAACGCCGCGCGGTCGTTGTGGGCAAAGGAAGCGCGGCTCAAGGGTTCGGTGTTCGCGACCGTCGAGAACGTCCTCGTCTCGTGGGCAGATCCCGGCGTCGCATGGGCCGCTGCCGGCGGCGTGCAGGACAGCGTGGACGTGAATCGCTGGCTACAAGGCGACAACACCATCTACGTCGTCGCGTCCGCGTTTGAGCAGGACCGGCTCCGCCCGGTGCTCACAGTGCTCATGCAGCAGGCGCTGCGCTCGGCGTACGACGAGGCGAACCGCCACGGTGGCCAGCTCCCGCAGGCATGCCTGGTCATGCTCGATGAGGCGGGGAACATCACCCCGCTGCGCGATCTGCCGGGCTACGTGTCGACCGCACGCAGCCACGGAATCACCCTCGTGACCGCGTGGCAGGACGTCGCGCAGATCACCGCGATCTACGGCGACCGAGCGCAGACCATCCTCAACAACCATCGAGCGAAGCTGTTCGGCTCGGGCATCGCCGATGGCGGGACGCTCGAGTACGTCAGCCGGCTCATCGGCGACGAAGGCCGGATGGAACGAAGCGTCGCGACCGACCTGCACGGCGGCCGGCGCAGCATCTCCGAACACAAGACGTACCGCCGGACCGCACCCGCCGACCTGATCCGTCGGCTCCCGGAAGGCGAAGCGCTGCTGTTGTACGGCTCGCTGCTGCCGGCGCACGTTCACCTTCGCCCATGGTTCCGCGAGCGCTCGTTGCGAGAGCGCGCAGACCGCCCCGACTTGATCCGTCCCGAGAGGAGGAACCGTGCGCGTCTACGTCGGTGAACAGGACGAAATTGCGGGCAGATGCCGCGTGTGGGTCGCCCATGAGGAGCCACGACCGGAGATCCGAGAAGTCGTCGAGGTACTGGGGGATCTCAACCGTCTCATGGACCTGCGGCGCGACGGAGCGACAGACGGCGACTACGACGAGTTCCGAGCCAAGGCGATCTCCCGCAAGAACGAGATCATCGAGCAGATCCGAAAGGCCGAGGACGTCCCGCCTCCAGTCGAACTACGTCACCGCGGCATCCACTCGCCCGACGGGTTCGAATGGGGCTACGCCGGCTCAGGCCCTGCGGAGCTCGCTTACTCCATCCTTCGGATGGAGATCGGCGAGGAACCAACTGCGCCGGTCTACCTGCGGTTCCGCGACGACGTCGTAGCCCGCATCACGGGACCACACTTCCGGCTGACGGCTGACGTCGTGTGGGAGTGGATCGAGGCCAATCGGCAGCTCGTCGAGGTAGAGCTTTTCGACAAGCTGCCCGTCCCAGAGCGGGACGACCTCCCAGCGCTCGCAATCACGAACGAGGACTTGCCCCCGGTCGATACCCGGCTAAACGAGGCAAGCGGTAGCGCGGTCGTGCGAGCGTGCGAGCAGGCGTGGCGGGACATCCAGCACCACCATCCCGAGGTCCCCGACGCCGTCATCATCCTCGGCTCCGGAGTGGAGCGCGGCCGGCTCGTGAAGCTCGGTCACTGGTGGGGTGGCCGGTGGATCGCGGATGGCCAGGCTCGCGGCGAGGTGCTCCTCGCTGGCGAGGCGCTCCACCTCAAACCGGGCCAGGTCTTCGAGGTCCTGCTGCACGAAGCCGCGCATGGACTCAATGCCGCGCGCCGCATCCCGGACACGAGTCGAGGAGGCAGGTACCACAACCGACGATTCGCAGCGACAGCGGGCGAAGTGCTTCTCGAAGCCGAGCTGATGCCGCCCTACGGCTTCGCCGCCACGAAGCTCACCGTCGCCGCGGAAGAGCGGTACGCACCCACCATCGAGCGGCTCGGCGAGGCCATGCGCATCGCCCGCCAGATCGCGCAGGGAACGAAGGTCAGCATCGAAACGGAGGGTCAACTCGGAGGAGAACGTGAAGGCGGCCGCGAGCGCGACGGCAGGCGCAACGAGGCGGTCACCGCGTTGTGCGGATGTGGTCGGCGTCTGCGCATGGCCCCGTCGATCTTCCAGAAAGGTCCTGTCGTCTGTGGCGTGTGCGGCACCGCATTCGACGACGGCGCGGAGCGCGCGCAGGAGCCCGAGCCTGACAACGCCGTCGTCGACCGCACCTTCATGGACCGGCGACGCGCCGAGCTGGAACGGCAGAACCCACTCGACGACAACCGTGACGAGGTGGCCACCAGACTTGCGGGCCAACGAGCGAGGCTCCACGCCGCGCTCGCCGCAGCGGAGGACTCGAACAGTGTCGGCCTTCACCCGCTGTGGCAGCGATTGGACCGCCTCGATCGGATGCTGCAGTCGCTCACTGCCCAGCCGGTCGACCCCGTGGCCCCGACCGACATTCAGTTGCAGGGCGTTCGCGCGCTGGCGACAGCGAACGTTCTCCCACAGGAAGTCTCTGATCTGGCGCGCTGGTACGAGACCTTCGGCACGCTCGATGAGCGCCCCATGGCTCTTCGCCATGGGCGACACGACGCTTCCGAACTGGCGCGCGCGTTGCTCAAGGCCGACGGAACGCTGCGCGCGCCGTCGATCGAGTTCGGCGAAGGCGATCTGTTCGTCGGCGACCGGGTCGTCACGAGCCGAGACATGCCATCGTTCGATCTGCCGTCAGGTGTGCCGGGAACCGTGCGCGGCATCGACGCGCGCTCGCGAACGGTCGACGTCGACTTCGCGACCTGGGGTCGCGTCAAACTCTCGCCGGCCGACATGGTCGACGCCGGCGTACAACACGACTACGTCACGGCCGACCTCGCGGCCGTCCTCCCTGATGACCTCGCCGGGAGCATCGCCGTCGAAGCGAGTCGCATCGACCCCGGGCTGGCCTGGTGAACCGACTCTCGGGACGTCGACCAATCGACGCTGCCCTGATCTACGCGCGACGCGGTTGGGAGGTGTTCCCTTGCCATGCACCGGCGCGGGTGCCCGGCTCGTGCACCTGCTGTCACGCTGACTGCAGCTCTCCCGGCAAGCACCCGCGCGTGAGAGGCGGCCTGAATTCTGCGACCCGCGACGAGGACGTGATCCGACGATGGTGGGCGACCTGGCCGAACGCCAACGTCGCCGTCCGAACCGGGGCCGCCAGCGACCTGGTCGTTGTCGACATCGATCCGGCTCACGGCGGCGAAGACAGTCTGCAATCGGTGCTCGCCGCCCATGGACAGTTGCCGCCCGGGCGGACCATCCGAACCGGCTCGGGAGGACGACACCTCTATTTCGCGCATCCTGGAGATGTCGTGCCGAACGATGTCGGTCGCCGGCTCGGATCCGGTCTCGACATCCGCGGCGACGGGGGGTACGTGATTGCACCGCCCTCGCTACACGTCACCGGTGGCCGGTACGCGGTGGCCGCTCGCGGTGGCGAGATACCCGATCTGCCGGACTGGCTGCTCGAGCTGGTCCGCAAGCAGGAACCTCCGACTCGGCCGATGCGACCGGCGCCGAACGCTGAGCACGGCGCGGCGTGGGCGCGCGCCGCCGCTGTCGGCGAACTGGACGAGCTTCGGCATGCCGCGCCGGGCATCCGGAACAGCACCTTGAATCGCGTCTCGTTCAAGCTCGGGCAGATCATCGGCGCCGGACTGCTCGACCAGTCCGAGATCGAGCAGTCACTCGTGGATGCCGGCCTCGCGGTCGGACTCGGAGAGCGGGAAGCGGTCCGCACCGTGCGTTCCGGTTTGTCGGCGGGCGTCGAGTTGCCGCGTGGACCGGCAGAGCGACAACATGAGCCTGCTCTCGACGTCCCAGATCCGTCCATGCCGTGAACGATGTGGGTAGCGTGGAGATAGCGCTCGAAGGGCCGCTCCGCCCCTCCATGACCCACTTGGATGGAATGGAGGTGCGCGATGGATGCGCCCACGGTCGAACGCATGCTCACTGACCTGTTGCTCATCGAGGTGAGCGATGCACTAGATGACGTCGCACGCCAGATGCGTTCGCTTCTGGAACCACCGAAGCTCGCGAGATTCGAGGACGAGCGGCTCGGGCAGCTTGCGAGGATCGTCACCGATCTTCAGTGGTGGAGTGGTCGTCTCCTTGGCGGTGTGTCGTTCGCGCCCGAAGTAGCAGGGAGTTCCTGACATGACGAGCGATGCGTCGTATCGTGAGTTGCCGATGCCACGACCGAAACAGCCTTCACAGCGAGCGATTGACGTCGCCCTCAAGACGGCGCTCGCACAGTTGGTTCCCGAGGGATCGAGCGAGGAGACGCACATGACGCGCGCCGTCCTTGCCGATCGGTTGGCTTCCGCAGCGACGCGGCTGTCGAGGACCGAGGTCATGGCTGCGCGCGAGTTCGACGACGCCACATGGGACGACGTCGCCGACGCATTCGGCGTCTCTCGTCAGGCAGCGCACGAGAGGTTCCGTACAGGACCCGACGGGCTACACAGCCGATACTTCAAGCGGCAACGCCCCGCCTGAGCGTCGTTACCCTGGGGGCGTCCTGCGTGCGGGCTCGAGTGAGGAGGACACGGCGATGAACAGGGGTGGCTTCAGCTGGAAGCGCCTGCTCGGGATCTCGTCCGCGAAGCGTCGCGTGTCCCGTGCGACCGGGATCCCGTGGACGAAGTCGGGGCGCCAACGGAAGGTCGGCTCGATGTTCTGGAAGCTCTTCAAGTAGGCGGACCGTCAGTCCAGCTGCACCTCGTCGGTCACCGCCGCTGGCATCTCAGTCTGGAGGTTGGCTCGCAGAGCCGCGGCGGCGCGATCCCAAGCCCACGCTGCCTCGCCCGTCGGCCGTTCTCCGAGTACGGAGTCGACTGTTTCTTCTGCAGGTCCGTCGGCATGTTCCGCGTATCGAGCGACGTAGACCGACGACTCCTCAACAGCGTTCCGCCAGACCTGCGCTGCCGCGTAGTTGTCTGGCCGATCACCGAGCGCGGCGAGCAGGGCTGGCGACGGTGCATGCGTGGCGTACGTTCGGACCTTCAGCTCCAGCGCTCGCTCGGCGGCGGCTGCAAGCCGAAGCCGCTCAACCTCGTCACGATGGGCTTCGAGGTACGCGCGCCGCTCGGCCCACTGTTCGCGTAATGCCTGCACACGCTCCGATGTTCGGCCGATGGCGACCTCGAGTGACTCGATCTCGCGCTCGTGGCGTCGCCCGCCAGAGTTGATGTCGGCGTCGGTGCGAATCTGCTCAAGGGCGTTGCGTCGCGTTGCGAGCGCGTCGAGCTGTCGGCTGGTGTTGGCAAGTGCGCGACTCACGTCGGCCGGCGCATCGCTGAGCGCGCGGTGCAGTCGCCTGCGCTCGTCTGCGAGCTCTCGTAGCGACCACCCCGCGAACTCATTGACGACATCGGCGGCGACACCGTCGTCTTCGAGTGCGAGATGATTTGCGCGGCGGCGCTCCATCGCCTCAGTGATCGTGTCGAGCCCAGTTGGCTGTAGATCGTGTCCACGGTGGGCGCTCTCGGCATCGTGCACGACCGTTCCATCGACGATGTAGATGCGTGCCTCCCGGCGACCGCGGGTGAGTGCGACGTACCCCTCCTCGAACGACGACTGATCATTGGCGTAGTACAGGGCACGCTCGAGCGTTGCGCCCTGAACGCCGTAGGTGGTTCTGGCGTAGCCGTAGTCGATGGTCCGATCATCGAGATACGACGCCGGTAGCTCGATGCGACCCTCGTTCTTGAACCCGACGACGAGCGACCCCGAGTCGCGCTCGATGCTGACCACCACTCCAGCGCTGCCGTTCTTGACGAAGTCGCCGGAGGAAGACCGAAGTCGTCGTTCGTTGCGCTTCGTCACGACCCAATCCCCGACGGCGAACTCCTTGCGACCGACGACGAGCGTCTCGTCGCCGAGGCGCCCCTCGGTGCGGAAGCGACGGCGGGCGAGCGCATTGAGCTGCGAACGGATGCGGTTCGGCCCCGCAATCATCGGGTCTCCGCTGCCGTCGGACACCGACGACCACCAGTCGTCGATCATCCTCGACAGGCTCGCTGCCGCAGTCGGGGCCTTGACGATCCGGCCGGACTCCTCGAAGCGGGCGAGTGCGGCGGGCACGAGGCCCTGGCGGAACTCCTCGATCGCGGCGCGGTCGACGGCGTCCAACTGACGGTTGTTGGCGACGAGCCCGACAACTTCGGCTTCGTGCTCGGTGCACAACGCGTTGAAGAATCCGCCGGCCTCGACCGGGCCGTGCTGGTCCGGATCGCCGATCAGCTTCACCGATCCACCGGCGGAACCGACATGGCGGAGCAGCTCGGCGAGGTCACGTGTGCCGACCATCGATGCCTCGTCGACGATCAGGACGACGCCATTCGGTAGGCCGTGCCTGCGAAGGTCGAGCAGCGTGCGCGCAATCGTTTGGGCCGGTTGGCCAGTGAGAACGTGCAGGTTGGTGGCCGCCTCCAGTTCGGCCGCGGCGGTGGCGGAGAGCGCACACCCGACCACCGGAACACCGGAGCTGACAAGGGCTTCGACGCACGCAGCCGTGGCGAAGGTCTTCCCCGACCCTGGCCGCCCAGCGACGAGCTGAACCTGGGGTGCACGGTCAGCGCAGACAGCGCGGATCATCTTCGTCTGCTCGTCGGAGAGCGAAGGCCGCGCCGCGATTGCGCGCTCGACGGCTCCGGGTGCCGCGCCTGTGCAGGCAGCGTGACCGAAGCCCTCGTTTGCCCAGTCGAGTAGCTGTTGCTCCAGTCCCAGGAGTTCGGGGGTCGTGTACCGCGCCAGGTCCGCACTTCGACGACGGTCGCCACCACGGCGATGCACGTGCTCGACGTGCTTGGGTCGGTCGGCGAGAACGGTGACGAGGTCTGAGCTGATGAACTGGTCCGCCAGCGCGTCGATCGTGTGAGCGTCTGCCGCGCCGAGCACCTCGCAGAGCGCCTCGACAACTTCCTTGCGACCGAACGTGCTCGCCTGCTTGGTAAGCCCTTCGGGTCCGGCGAGCTGGGCGAGGACGCGGTCAACGTCGACGGAAGTGGGCTCCTGCGGGTTGCCGAAGCAGGCCTCGAGTTGGTCGCGTCCAAAACCGAGTGCCTGCGCTTCTGCGCGCCAGCGCCGTTCGATGGTCTCGGCGTCTACCCCGTACTCCTTCGCCTTGCGCGTCGCGAGCGTCGCCAGTTGTTGTGCGCGCGCAGACGAGTATCCGGCCTCCGCGACCATCTCCTCGATCTCGTCTCGTCGCTTCGAGAACAGCCGGATCACCGCCTCCGGGACGCCTTCGACCTCGGCCCACCCGTTGTGGACAGGCTCCCAGCGAATCCCAAGCCGTTCGCTGAGGAGGTGCCGAAGGTGGGCCTGGTACAGGAACCCAGCGGGCCGCGCCTGGTCGAACAAGGGGCGACCGTCGATGGCCTGCCAATTTCCGTCGGCCGTGCGCGTCAGATTGGCGGTGACTACATGTGTGTGGAGAAGCGGGTCGCCCGCTCGGCTCGTCCGGTGGTCGAAGGCAGCAGCGACGAGTCCGTCGGTCTCGACTTTGCCTCGGTCACCGTTTCCGCGCCGCGCATAGAGCGCATGGCGTTCGACGTATTCAACAACCTTGTCAACAGCCTCGCGGTGCGCAAGGCGGATCTCCGCCCGCTGCTCGTCTGACCCGAGGGCCCAGAGGATGCTCACGCTCTTCGGTGGCCGGAGGGTCAGGTCGTAGCCAGGCCGCGCCTTGGACGCCCGGTGCACTGCCTCGTAGCGCTCGACCTCCGATCGCGCGACGAGCCACTGCTCGCCGCCTGTCCCGGCGCGAGCGACCTTCGTGCCGATCAGGTAGCGCTTCGGAGGGTTTTCTGGGTTCGACGCGCGCCTGCCGGCCCACAGCAACTGCCGAACTCGTGCGGTGGTGACCCCGAGACGAGCGGCGACGCGAGGGCCATCCAAGGCGTCACCGTCGAATAGGCCTGGCTGATTCGCCGGCGCGAGCTTCGCCAGCGCCTGGCGTCCAGTCCGCGATCTGACCAGACGTTCGCCAGTCGTCGGGTCCCTTCCATCGAGCACGGCACGGAAGTCGTCTGGAGCAACCGCTCCCTCGAGCCCGAGGGTCGGGGCGAGCGAGCCGACCCATCGACCCTCCGACTCACCGCGGCCCGTGTAGTAGTCCTCGGCCGACGACGCGACCTCGCCGATGTAGTACTCGGCGGCATCGGGGCTGAGCCGTCCGATGTTCAGCACGACGCCCGCAGCGGACGAGCTTCCATACTCGTGATAGGTGCCTCGCGCGACCGGAACGCGACATCGAAATTCTCGGACGCGAGACCCCTCCGCCGTTATCGCTACGCGATAACGGCAAGTCTGTGCCGGTCTGGAGGGTGTTGGTCACCGGGCATCCGAGCGTCGGTGCAGGGACGTCGGCGCGCGGTTCGGATCGGCGGCCAGAGCTCGGAGTTGGGCGAGCTCGTGAAGGCGGGTGATGCGGGTCGGGAGCAGCCCGGCGTCGATGGTGCGAGCGACCCTGTGGCTGGCCTCGACGGTGGCGACGACCGGTAGCCCGGTCACCTCGAAGACGTCTCTCGCCGTCAGGCTGCGGCCCTCCTCGGCGACGAGGATCACCCCGTCGGGCCGATGGGCGGTCGCGGCCAGCAAGGTCGTCAGAGCGAGGTAGCACGGTCCTCTGACGACCACGTACGACTCGCCCTCGTCGGCGCTGAGCCACTGGCTACTGCCGGCGTGCAGCCCGCCGTCCACGACGATCGTGTCGGCGTTCACGATGGCAGGAGGTGCGGCGAGCGCGAGCCGGGCTGTGACCTCGATTGACTCGCCGCGCTCGGGCGACGGAACGCCGAGCACGGCGGCCGCCGCCTGGTGTGGCGGCGCCACGAGGACAGCGGGACCGGTTACGGCGGCCGAGAGCGCCAGCGCAGCCGCCACGGTCGTCGTTCCCTGGCCGCCACGCGCACCGGTGACCAGCATTGAGCGCGTCGGTCGAGGGTCTTGGTCACCGGTGACCACGCCCTGAACGGCGCGGATGTGGTTGGTCGCCGGGGCGCCGGTCGGGCTTCCCCGACCCGACCGGTCACCCCGAGCGGTCTGATGGGCGGCCATCACCGGCTTGCCACCACGGTCTCGAGTTCGATCTGGTGCCGTTCCGCGAGGTGGTCAGGGAGCCGTTGCACGTGCCGACGGGCGAGCGGCGGCACCAGGCGGAGCACGGCGAGCGCGTCGCGACTCTCATCGATCGTCGCCAGCTGGAACACCACGAGTCGAGCGAGCGTGCGCACCAACGGCGCGTTGCGGCCGGTCCCACCCCCGAGCCCCAGCTCACGAGCGAGATCGGGGAGTGCAACCTCGACGCCGCTCGGTTCGGCTTCGACCCAGGCCGACAGCCGACGAAGTGCCCAGAGCGCTGACGGGCCGATCACCGGGAGCCAGTAGGTCTCGGCGTAGGTGCTGCGCGTCTCATGCCCGACCGACTCGATCACCGGATCAATCAGCGGGACGATCCGCATCGGGTCGTGGGTGGCGAGCCACGTTTGGACGTCGCCGGGGGTGCGGGGCATCGGAGCCTCCTTGGGAAGGTAAGGAACTTCCTGACATGCGGGGCCGACGTCTGTCAATGACTTACTGACAAATCGGCGAGATTGACGCGGCAGTGTCAACACCGCAGGCGCGAGCCGACCCCCGGAGGGCAAGTCTGTATGACGCCAAGTTGACCTTGGTTGGACTTACGTCCGGAGGCGCGTGTGGAGATCTCGCAGTCCGTCCACGAGCGAGTCGTCGTGGCTACTTCGTCGAAAGGGCGACGGCCTTTTTGAGATCAGCGGCCCTCGTGTACTTCACGGCTCCGTCCTTACCAAAGTGCAGGACCGTGTAGGCGTCCTTCGTGACCTGCACGCCATTGGCGTCGAAGGTCCCCGGCATCACGAAGCAGATGTGCACGCTCGGTCTCCCGACGGCTTGCCTGATCCGAACGAGCTTGTGACGAGCGTCCGCGTGGAGATGCGCTCCCTTG
>Ga0075365_10000790_pt1 | contig 12946 bp, 14 predicted proteins | sample EndMetdeltDD1765_FD_71387 | JGI IMG/M metagenome (GOLD analysis project Ga0075365, IMG submission 71387) | Populus endosphere microbial communities from Tennessee, USA - Endosphere MetaG P. deltoides DD176-5 | ecosystem: Host-associated > Plants > Roots > Endosphere | place: USA: Tennessee... | reverse complement strand
GCCTCGGACCGCTCGGGCATCGTGCCTAGAGTTGTCGACGATGAGTCCGCAGTCGACCTCGACCGTCGTCCAGATCTTCGCCAAGGACGTGTACCGCTCGATCGTGTTCTACCGGCTGTTGGGTCTGCCGGTTCCCGAGCCGGAGGGCCCGGACCCGCACGTCGATGTCGAACTTCCCGGCGGCAGTCGGCTGTCGTTCGACGCGGAGGAGACGATCACCGGGATGCATCCGGATTGGTCTCCGCCGGCCTCGGCTGGTCGGGTCGCACTCGCGTTCGGATTCGAGACACCGGCCGACGTCGACGCGATGTTCGATCGACTGACGGACGCCGGCTACGCAGGTTCGTTGCCCCCGTACGACGCGCCGTGGGGGCAACGCTACGCAAGCGTGCTCGACCCCGATGCCAACCTGGTGGACCTGTTTGCACCGCTCACGGTCGCCTGACCAGCACACACGAACAGCCCGAGGCAGAACCAACGAGTAGTGCTCAACGTTGGCCGACCGCCAGCCGATACCAAGTAGTGGATCGTTCGCCTGCACTCCTGCTCGATCCACCCCGACGCGCCGTGAAGAGGATCGGAAGGGTGCAGCAATGGCTGCCGAAGGGCGGGATGCTGCCATTCGACACGTGGGCGTCGCGGCACCGTTGGATCCTCAAGGTGCTGTGGGCGCACGCGCTGGTGCTCGGCGTTTTGTCGTTGGTCCTGGGCAACGGGTTGGCGCACAGCGTGATCGAGACCTCGCTGGTCGCCGCGTTCGGCGTCGCCGCGACCATGACCCAGTTCAACCGGCGCGTGAGCACGCTGCTCGCCGCGTTCGGCTTGTTCACCAGTTCAGCTGTCCTCGTGCATCTGTTCGACGGCCGGATCGAGATGCACTTCTCGTACTTCGTGATGGTCGGCATCGTGACCCTGTACCAGGATTGGCTGCCGCTGCTGGCGTCGATCGGCTATGTCGTGCTGCAGCACGGCATCGGTGGTGTCGTGAACTCGTCGCTGGTGTACGACCATTCGTCGGCGATCGAGCATCCGTGGCGATGGGCCGCCGTGCACGGCGGGTTCATCCTCGCGATGAGCGCTGTCGGGCTCGTGTCATGGCGGATGAACGAGACGTTTCAGGCGCAACTCACCGAGCGCGAGAATCACCTCGCCGACACGCTGTCGCAGCTCAACGCCACTCTGGACTCGACCGCCGACGGCATCCTCGTCGTCAGCTTCGCGGGCCTCGTCACGAACTTCAACGAACAGTTCGCGAGCCTGTTCGAGTTCGGCGACGACGTGCGCACGCCGATGGACCGCGGCGAGCTGTTGTCCATCATCCTGCCGCTGCTCAAGGAGCCCGACGTGTTCGTCCGCAACGTCGCGGAAGCGCTGAAGGATCCGAGCGGCCGAGCCAACGAGGTGATCGAGCTGGTCGATGGGCGCATCTTCGACTGCTACTACATCCCACAGGTCGTTCGTGGTGAGGTCGTCGGACGGGTCTGGAGCGTGCGCGACATCACCGAGCGGACGCAGCTGGAACACGCGCTGACGCATCAGGCGTTCCACGATTCGCTGACGAACCTGGCCAACAAGGCACTCTTCAGGGACCGCGTCAGCCATGCCCTCGATCGGGCAGCACGCGACACCGGGCGGGTCGCCGTCATGTTCATCGATCTCGACGGCTTCAAGACGATCAACGACGGGTTGGGCCACACCGTCGGCGATGAGCTCCTGGCAGCGGTCGCGGAGCGGTTCCGCGGATGCCTCGCCCCGGGCGACACAGCGGCTCGTCTGGGTGGCGACGAGTTCGCCTTCCTCATCGAGGACGTCGAAAACGAGGATTGCCTCGCCCGGACCGCGGAACGACTGCTCGACGAGCTCAAACCCCCGTTTCAGATCGGTGCCCGCGAGGTCTACGTGCGGGCCAGTCTCGGTCTCGCCCGCGCCTGCCCCGGCGACACGTACGACCAATTGCTGCGCAACGCCGACCTGGCGATGTACGCCGCCAAGCGGCGCGGCAAGAACCGGTTCGAGGTGTACACGCCGGGGGGCCATGCGGATCCGTTGGCGAAGCTCGACCTGGAGACCGCGATGCGGCGCGGCCTCGACGGCGAGGAGTTCTCGGTGCACTACCAACCCGTGGTCGATCTCGCTACGGGCCGAATCGTTGGTGCCGAGGCGCTGGCGCGGTGGCGCAGTCCCCAGCACGGCTCGATTCCACCCGCCACGTTCATTCCGGTGGCCGAGGACATCGGACTGATCAGCAAGCTCGGCGAGCGCGTGCTCCGCACAGCATGCGTCCAGGTCGTCGGATGGCAGATCGACGACCTCGTCCCGGCGGACTTCTCGATCAGTGTCAACCTGTCGACGCGCCAACTCGACGACGACGACCTCGTCAGTCGAGTCGCTTCGATACTCCACGAGTCCGGCCTCGCTGCCGAGAACCTCGTGCTCGAGATCACCGAGTCAGCCGTGATGAGCGACAACGACGCGAACGTCCAGACCCTGGTCGACCTGCGCACGCTCGGCGTGAGGATCGCGATCGATGACTTCGGCACCGGGTACTCGTCGCTGAGCTACCTCCAACAGTTCCCGGTCGACATCCTCAAGATCGACCGCAGCTTCGTCGCCACCATCCAGGCGGGCGGCTCCAGCACCTCGCTCGCCCCTGCGATCGTCTCGCTGGCCGACTCGCTCAGCCTGCGGGTTGTGGCCGAAGGCGTCGAGACCGAGCTACAGGCCGACACCCTCACCTCGCTCGGCTGCCAACTCGCGCAGGGCTTCTACTTCGCGCACCCGAGCGATTCACGCGCGATGCGGCAGATCCTCGAAGCGAACCCGCGCCATACCCAACCGATGGTCTCGGCGTCGGCACAGCTCACGGCGCCGTGAACCCGTAGTTCGCCAGGATCTTCCGGCCCTGCTCGCCCACGACGAAGTCGACGAACGCCTGCGCGCCCTCGGCGTTGGCGGCTTCCTTGGTCGCGACAACCGGATAGGTGGCCATGACGTTGATGTCTGCGGGGATCTCGACGCCTTCGGCCTGGTCGCCCGCCGCGATCACGTCGGTCTTGTAGACGATCCCGGCATCGGCCTCACCGAGGGTGACCTTGGTGACGATTCCCTTCACGTTCTCCTCCAACGAGGCCGGCGTCGCCGTCACGCCGGCAGCGGTGAGAACCTGAGCCGCGTACTTTCCGATCGGCACCTCGGGAGCGCACGTGACATAGATGATGTCCGACTTGGCGAGATCGGCAACACCGGTGATGCCCTTCGGGTTCCCCGGCTCGACGATGATCTGCAGTGAGTTGGTCGCGAACACGGTCGGCTCGCCGGCGTTTCCCCCGGCATCCGTCAGCTTGGTCATGTTGGCCTGGTCAGCCGACGCAAAGACATCGGCCGGAGCACCTTCGTTGATCTGCGTCACGAGGTCTGACGACGCAGCGAAGTTGAACATCACCTTCGAATCCGGGTACTCGGTCATGAACGCGTCACCGATCTCGGTGTACGCGGCGGTCAGCGATGCCGCGGCGAACACCATGACGTCGCCGGTCACTGCCGGCTCCGAGCCCTCGGTGGTCGCTGCTCCCTGGGTCGTCGGCGCGGCTGTGGTCGACGGTGCCGCCGTCGTCGCCACAGTCGCGGCAACCGTCGTGGTCGCGTCCGCGGCGTTGTCGTCCGATCCGCACGACGCGCCCAGGACGCCGAGGAGTGCCGCCGCGGTAGCGAGGAGTCGAGGTGTAGTACGCATGGCAGCAGATTAGTCATATGTAGACTAACCGAGCATCATTGATTGACCATTGAGCCTCGACACGGCAACGCCCTTCCTGTGATCTGGGCCGCGTACTCGCAAGTAGTGCTCAAGAGCGGCCGCGTTCCGCGACTGGGCGCCAGAGAAAGCTACGCGGCGCGCAGCGCTGTGCCTTCGAACGTCCAGCCCTGCGTCTTCGGTTCACCCTTGCTGTAGTAGGTCTCGATGGCTTCGATGCTCATCCCACCGGTCCCGAGGATCGTGGGGATGTCGCTGTCGAGCGTGCAGCCGCAGGCAACGCGTCGTTGGATCGGATTGAGCCGCCGTTGCCACGCCAACACGCGCGGATCGGGCGATTGGCCGTGCTCGACGAAGCTCAAGCGACCACCCGGGCGCAGGACGCGCCGGATCTCACGAACGGCGGCCACCGGATCGGGAATGCTGCACAGCGTCCACGTCGACAGCGCCGAATCGACGGACTCGTCCTCCAACGGAATCGCCTGACCGTCGAGCCCGATGAAGTCGACATCGATGCTCGACGCGGACAGCCGCTCGCCGGCAAGGACGCGCCCGTTCTGCATCGGGTCGACCGCCCACAGCTTGGTGACCGCGGCGGGGATGTGGGGCAGGTTCAGGCCCGTCCCGAACCCGATCTCGAGGACCTCGCCGGTCAACCCGGCACAGACCCGCGTGCGGATCTCACGGGTCTGCTTGGTGTCCATCATGCGGTTGATCACCCGCGGGAACACGCGCTCGCTGTAGAAGCCCATGTGGGGATTCTGCCATGTGCGCGATGATTCGCTCGGCGAGATCGTCGCCTGAACGCAGTCGTGCGTCCTGCACGGCGCGCTCTCCGATGGCCGGGTCGATCGATGCGCCGGCTTCCAGCAGCCACACTGCCACCCGTAGCGCATCGTCGCGGCGGCGCAGACCTCGCGCCATGACGGCGTCGACGAGCTGCAGCCGGGTGCGAACGTCGGAGCTCGGAGACATCCGTGCCCGAATCACTTCGCAATAGAGGGGATGGGCAATGCGCACCTCGAGCCGCCGATGCATGTACTCCGCGACGATGAGCCCGCGGTCCTCGAGCGCCGATGCGCGCTTCTCTCCTTCCGGACCCGTGATCGCCTGGATCTCGACGATGCCCAAGCTGTCGGCGATCGAGATCAGCTCGAGCAGCTCGCGATCCAAGCTGGAGAGCTCGCCGAGTCGATGTTCGATCGCCTCGACCAGACTTGACGACAGTGGCATGCGGTCGGTCGCGATCCACTGTTGCCCCTCTCCCCCAGGGGCATCGACACGACACAGCGTGAGTGCTCCCTCCTCCCTCCCGCGAGTGAGCAGGTGTTGCACGAACATCGGGTTGCCTCGCGACGTCTGGTACACGACGTCGGCCGACTTCTGGTCGACCGATCCGCCCAGGATCGCTTCCGCGAGCAGAAGCGTCTCACCGGGCGAGAGCGATTCGAGGTCGATCCGTTCCGCGGCGAGATCCTTCCAGAGCGCCGTGACGCCGTCCGAGACGGGCAGGTCCGCCCGCACTGTCGCGATGATGAACGCCTTGCGGGACAACGCGAGCTGATGGACCAGCGTCCCGGACGCGTTGTCGAGCAGGTGCGCGTCGTCGACGAAGACGACCACGGGTTCGCTCGTCGCATCCGCGGTGATCGCTTCGACGGTCTGTCGAATCAGCCCACCCTGCGTCGTCGACGGCGCCATCTCGACGAGCAACGGTGACACCGCGCCCAGTGGGATGTCGGGGTTCGACAGCACCCCGATGATCTCGGTGCTGGCACGACCGTCCGCCGTCAACTCGGCGAAGAACGCCTCCGCCAAGGCCGTCTTGCCGACGCCGGCCGGGCCCATGAGCATGATCCCGCAACAATCGGCACGGCCCGCGGCCGCACGACAGCGCGCGAGCTCGGGCCGGCGCCCGATCAGCTCAGTCACAGCAGCTGTCGCGCCATCCGCATGTCCGACACTTGAAGTGTGCGTGCTCGGGATGCAGCGCGCCGCCACACAACGGGCATTCCGGAAACACGCCGAACCGCTCGCATCGTGCGCCGACCTGCGCAGCATCGGTCCTCTCGCTGGGTTGCGTCGTCGCCATCGGGTCAGTCTGCCACGGTGTTGTTCACCGGATCGTGCTTGTCATGATTGCCGATGACGAGTGATCCGTCCGGCCCTCGGCGGCGAACAGGGATCGAGAACAGCGAGTACCACCGTGGCGATCTCGCCTCGGTCGTCGGGAGGGGAACGGCAATGGTCGATTTGGCATTCGGCGCACTCGATGCGTTGCGAGCGTGCGTCAGCGGGGTTGTCGCCCTCGCCGGGGACGACGGGTTCGATGAGGCGTGCTCGTTGTGGAACGGCGCGATCACGCGGCGCCCCGCCGTCGTGGTCCGATGCGCGACCACCGACGACGTCGCGGCTGCGCTTTCGTTCGCGGATCAGCACCGGTTGGAGGTCTCCGTGCGAGGCGGTGGGCACAACTACGCCGGCTTTGCGATCGCTGCCGACGGGTTGATGATCGACCTGTCGCTGATGAAGACCATCAGCGTGGATGCCACCAACCGGCGCGCAACCTGCGGCGGCGGCGCGACATGGGCCGAGCTCGACGCCGCGACCCAAGAGCACGGCCTCGCGGTTCCGGGCGGCTTCGTCAGCCACACCGGTGTCGGCGGCCTCACGCTCGGCGGTGGTTTCGGATGGCTCAGCCGCCGAGCGGGACTCAGCTCCGACAACCTCGCCGGCGCGCAGATCGTCACAGCGGACGGCACGGTCCACATGGCGTCGCGATCCGAGAACCCCGACCTGTTCTGGGCCCTACGTGGTGGGGGTGGCAACTTCGGCGTCGTCACCTCGTTCGAGTTCGATCTGTGCGAGGTCGGCCCATTCGTTCATCTCGGGTTGTTCTTCTACGCGCCCGAACAAGGCGGCGACATGCTCCGCTTCGGACGCGGCTTCGTCGAGGGGCTGCCCGACGAATGCGGCGTGTTCATGGCGGGCCTCAACGCGCCACCGGAAGCGTTCGTCCCCGAGCAGTTCCACTACCAGCCGTTCTATGCTCTCGCCGTCGTCGGGCTGGGCAGCGCTGAGCACCATGCGCGGCTGATCGAGCCGATCCGCAGCGGACCGTCGCCCGTGTTCGAAATGGTGACCCCCATCCCGTACGCAGCGCTGCAGCAAATGTTCGATCCAGCCGCGCCATGGGGCATCCTCGCCTACGAAAAGGCCGTCTACCTCGACGAACTGACCGACGCCGCAATTGACGTCATCGTCGAGCACCAGCCCAAGAAGGCATCACCGCTGTCGTTCCTGCCGATCTTCGTCCTCGGCGGCGCGTACGCCCGAGCAGACGAGAACGCGACCGCGTTCGGCGGAAGGCGCAGCACCAAGTACGTCGTCAACATCGCTGCCCACGCGCCGACGCCCGAGCTCTACGACACCGACCGGACCTGGGTCCGCGCGTTCTGGTCAGACCTCGTCGCGCACGCCGCCGACACGGGGAGCTACGTCAACTTCATGACCGACCACGACGAGAACCGGATCCGTTCCGCGTACGGTGCGTCGAAGTACGCGCGACTCGCCGAGATCAAGGCCACCTACGATCCGGGGAACGTCTTCCACCTCAACGTCAACATCCCACCGGCCTGACGATCACCTCGGCGCGACCGCCGGTCGGCTCGATGTTCAACCCGGACCGATCACGCCGGCGAGATGAAGGGCCACCACGACGAGCGCAGCCGCGGCGACGAGAGCCAGGAGAACTCGATTGCGTCTCGACATCGAAACAGTAATCGGCTCATTGCCGTCTGACGGATGCGATGGGATCGGCATGGTTCGTGCTCCTGTCGTCAGGTGAAGTCGCGTGTGGTCGTTGCGGCGAGAGCGGCGCACACCGCCGCGCCCGCGACGGTGACCAGCGCGAGCAAGGCCGCCGGCCAACTGGCGACCGCGTCGACCTGCTGGCCGGCCAGGGCCCGACCGAGCGCTCCCGGCGAGTACTTGCCAACGCTTGGCACGCCGGCGATCAGAACGTTCTCGACGAACAGGATCCACACGAACAGGCCCACGACTGCGGGCACTTGGCTGCGGACGATCGCGCCGACACCAAGACCGATCGTGGCCCAGAGCGCGCCGGCAAGCGCACCACCGACGACGAGCTCGAAGTACTGCCCGCCGGAGACGTCGACATCGAGACCACGCACTCGAAGGAAGAGCGTGCCGGCGGAGGTGGCCACTCCCGCGGCGATCGATCCGCAGAGCAATCCGACACCAAGCGCGGTCCACATCTTGGAGACGACGACTCGGCTCCGGCGCGGTGTGGCCAGCAACGTCGGACGGATGGTCCCATACCGGACCTCGATCGTGACCGCCATCGCACCCAGGAGCGCAGCGAACGCCATTCCCATGTTCGAGCCGACGTCGAGGAACACCTTGCGCTGGTCCGCGGTGCTGACGAGCTTGTCCTTCGGGAGTCCGAGGGAGTGGAGTGCCATCGCCAGCAGGACGACTCCGGCCATTGCGGCGAGCGTGCCAACAGTGGTTCGGGTCGTCCGCAGCTTCAGCAACTCGGAGCGCAGCGCGGGACTCATGATCCCACCCCTGCGGTCAGGTCGAGATAGGCATCCTCCAGGGTCCCCCGTGATCCGGCCAGCTCGGCGAGTGGCGCGTCGGCGAGCACCCTGCCGCGGCCGATGACGATCACGTGATCGACGCTCTGAGCCACCTCCGCGAGTTGATGGCTCGACACGAGCACCGTGCCGCCGTCGTCCGCGAAGGCTCGGAGCACCCGACGCAACCAATGCGTGCCCGACGGATCGAGACCGTTGGTCGGCTCGTCGAGGACGAGCACACGCGGCTCGCCGAGCAGCGCGGCAGCGAGCCCGAGCCGTTGACGCATCCCGAGTGAGTATGTCTTCACCGGCCTGTGATGCGCATCGGACAGTCCGACCAAGTCGAGCACCTCGTCGACACGACGAGGGTCGATCCCTGCTGCCGCGACGATGACACGAAGGTGGTCGCGGCCGGAGCGCCCAGGATGGAAGTCGTTGGACTCCAGCACCGCACCGACCCAGCGCGCGGGTTCGTCGAGGTCTCGGTACCGGCGACCGCCGACGATCGCAGTGCCGCTGTCGGCATCGGCGAGACCGAGCAGGATCCGGAGCGTCGTCGTCTTCCCAGCGCCGTTGGGCCCGAGGAACCCCGTGATCGAGCCGGCCGGAAGACTGAAGCTGATGTCGTCGATCGCGACGACCTCGCCGTATCGCTTCGTCAGCGACGTGATCTCGACGACTGCGGTGGTGGACATCGCTCGACCGTACGTTTCGGGCACCGCGTGCGAAACACCCGCAATGACGATCTTCCGCGTCATCAATTCGTTGACGCGAATCCTCCCAACGGAGGACGTCGCGATGTCAGAGGAGGGGTACCGTTGGGCGTGTCCACGACATCGGTTCTCACGTCGGGGCGCAGGCGGGTCGCACCACTGGGCGGCTCGGCGGCCCTTACCGATGTGGCTATCGCAGCGGTCGTCGTCGGTTCGACGATCTTCATGACCCGTGCTCGCTTCGCCACGTCCGAGCCGAACACGATCCGTTTCGACTGGCCGGCCATCATCCTCGCGGCTTTGGTTGGCGTGCCCTTGGTCGCGCCGCGCCGCCGGCCGATGCTGGCGTTCGTGCTGGCAGCGGGGATCAGCGTGCTGATGGCCGGCCTCGGCTATCCGATCGGTGTGCCGCTCGCACCGGCTGTCGCGCTGTACTTCGTCGCCTCGACGAGGGCGCGGGCCGTGCCGTGGTCGGGGGACATGACGGCGGCCGCTGTGGGTCTCCTCGGCGCCTACCTCGTCGCGGCCGGACTGGCGGAATCGACCTTTCCGGCTTCGGAGCTGTTCCACGCCACCCTGCTGTGGTCGGTGGCATGGTTCGCCGGCGAGCGCACCCGCCTGCGCACCGAGCAGATCGCCGAGCTCAAACGCGATGCCCAACGCGAGCGGTTGCTTGCCGCGGCCGAAGAGCGCGCCCGCATCGCCCGCGACCTCCACGACTCGGTCGGTCACGCGATCAACGTCATCGGTGTCCGTGCCGGGGCGGCCCGGATGCGTCATGCCGGTGCTCCAGAGCGATCGCTGAGCGCGCTCGAAGCCATCGAAGACCTGGCCCGTCGCACTGTCGCCGACATCGACCACTTCGTCGGCGCCCTTCGCACCAGCGCTCTCGATCACGAGGGACTGAACTCTCCGGTCGGTCTGGCATCGTTGCCGGCGCTGATCGCCCAACACGCAATGTCGGGTTTCGAGGTGGAGTACGTCGAGCCCCGCGTGGCAGGGCCGCTGCCGCCGGTGATCGACCAGGCGGTGTTTCGCATCGTTCAGGAGGCGCTCACCAACGCGTCACGGCACGGCACCGGCTCGGCTCGCGTGTCGGTCGAGATCGACGACCGAGCCGTGCGGCTGATGATCACGAATCCTGTGGGTCGGACGGACTCGACGTCGTTTCGAGTCGGACACGGGCTGATCGGCATGAACGAACGCGCCCGGCTGGTCGGTGGCACGCTCGACATCGACCAGCCCGCCGGCGAGTACGCCGTGCGCGCGCAACTGCCGCTCGACGCCCCGACATGACGCGCGTCCTCATCGCGGACGACGACGATCTCATGCGCTCCGGGTTGATCGAGCTGCTCACCGTCGACCCATCGATCGAGATCGTCGGCGAAGCCGCGACCGGTCAACAGGCCGTCGAGTCGGTCATCCGGCTCGCGCCTGATGTGGTGTTGATGGACGTTCGCATGCCCGACGGCGACGGCATCGAGGCAACCAGGCGGCTGTCCGCTGCCGGCTCGCCGACCCGGATCTTGATCCTGACCACATTCGAGCAGGACGACTACGTGTTCGATGCCCTCCGCGCCGGAGCCTCGGGATTCCTGCTCAAGCGAACCCGCCCGGAGGAGCTGATCGCCGCCGTGCATGTCGTCGCGGCCGGCGATTCGCTCCTGTCTCCGTCGGTCACACGCCGCGTGGTGGATCGGATGTCCCAGCAGCCGACGCCCGACTTCGCTGATTCTGCGGCGCTCTCGACGCTCACGCCCCGCGAGCGTGAGGTGCTCGCCGCACTTGCCCGCGGAATGTCGAATCGGGAGATCGCCGCCGCCTTCGTCGTCGAGGAGACGACCGTGCGCACGCACGTCAAGCGAGTTCTGATGAAGCTGCATCTTCGCGACCGCGTCCAGGCCGTGATCTTCGCGTACGAGCACGGTCTGATCCGTCCGGGAGTATGAGGGGGCGTGTTCGTTCGCCGCGGGGACACGAACGGACCAATGGCTCTATCGTGAGCCGAGCGCGTCGTGGTTCATTGAGGTCATGAACACAGTCACCCACGGCCACGCGATCGTGTGGCTCGACCATCGCGACGCGCTGATCATCGAGTTCTCTGCCGGCGATCACCGGACGATGAACATCCACAGCGAGGCAGCCCAAACCAAACTGCATCAGAAGTCCGGGAAGCCTGGGTCAGGCCACGCACCGGACGACGTTCAGTTCTTCGCCGCCGTCGTCAAGGCGGTGACCGCCTCCGAGATCCTCGTGGTCGGTCCGGGCACCGCCAAGTCGGCCTTCGAGCGATTCGTCCACGCCCAGCATCCAGCGTTCGCGGAGAGGCTCGCCGGTGTCGAGGCAATGGACCATCCGAGCAGCGGACAGCTGCTCGCTCACGGCCGCGAGTTCTTCCACCGCTTCGACCAGCTGCACAGCGAACGACACATCAGCGCCGCGATCGCGAAGTAGCCGGGCGCATCGCCGTACCGATCAGCTGACCAGCTCGAGACGAGCCGGTCAGCTGATCGGCGCGCGTGCGCCCGTTTGCGCGCCTGATGCGCGCCTGATGCGCGGCGCCTGGCGCGGCGGCGGCTGGCGCGGCGGCTGGCGCGGCGGCTGGCGCGGCGGCGCCCACGCAAACAAGCCGTGATGCTTCCGTCCAGGGGGCTGGACGTCGGCGAAGCTCGCGTGCGTGGGCGCTGTCGTTCCTGCGAAACCGGGATGGGCTTTCAGCCCGTGGTGATTGCGACCGTGGTCGCCGTCTCCGGAGCAGGTTCAGGTGCCGGGGTCGGCACCTCGATCTCCGTCCTCAACGTTCCTTTCTCGTCGATGAATCCTTCTGTCGATCATGATCGACTCGACGGCGATTGCGCACCAGGGCCAAAGGTCCCACACGAATGTCGTCGACGAACCGTGTGGTGTCGGATACCGTCGCGATCATGACACCGGAGGACTTCGCCGACCTCGCGCATCTGCGCCGGGCACGCGATCTGATGGACCGCGAGTACGCCGAGCCGCTCGATGTTCCGGCGATGGCCCGTACGGCCTTGATGTCGCCGGCACACTTCTCGCGCAAGTTCCGGGCGGCCTACGGCGAGACTCCGTACTCCTACCTGATGACCCGCCGGATCGAGCGAGCCAAGGCGCTGCTCCGCCAGGGGATGTCGGTGACGGATGCCTGTGTCACCGTCGGGTGTACATCGCTGGGGTCGTTCAGCTCCCGCTTCACCGAGATCGTCGGCGAGACGCCGTCGCAGTACCGTGCCCGCGACCACAGCGACAGCGAGAACATTCCGTCGTGCGTGAGCATGGTGATGACCAGGCCACGGCGGAGTCCGGTCTCGGTCTGAGGTCACCGCTCCGCACCGAGCAGGATCGGAGAAGCGCGCGTTCCGTCGCTCTCCTACAGTCGTTCTCATGACAGTCACCGTTTCCACCATGTTCATCCCAGTCCACGATCCCGATGCCGCGCTCGAGTTCTACCGCGACGCACTCGGCCTGGAGGTTCGCAACGACGTTGCCTCGGACGGCTTTCGTTGGGTCACCGTCGGCACGCCCGGCCAGAACGTCGACATCGTCCTGTTCCAGCCGCACGGCGGGCTGTCCCAGACCGAGGGCGACGCCCTCCTGTCGCTCGTGACGCAAGGGTCGTTGCAGGCCGCGATCTTCGCCAGCGACGACCTCGACGCGACGTTCGAGAAGGTTCGGGCGGCCGGCGCAGAGGTGCTGCAGGAGCCGATGTCCCAGCCATGGGGCGCCCGCGACTGCACGTTCCGCGACCCGTCGGGCAACATGGTCAAGATCGCGCAGGCGTGATCGACGTCGTCGAACGCAGGAAGGCACGATGAGCCCGTCCAAGGCAAGCCCGTCCAAAGCAAGCCAGTCCAAAGCAAGCC
>Ga0075365_10000788_pt1 | contig 12950 bp, 9 predicted proteins | sample EndMetdeltDD1765_FD_71387 | JGI IMG/M metagenome (GOLD analysis project Ga0075365, IMG submission 71387) | Populus endosphere microbial communities from Tennessee, USA - Endosphere MetaG P. deltoides DD176-5 | ecosystem: Host-associated > Plants > Roots > Endosphere | place: USA: Tennessee... | reverse complement strand
GGCCCTGATTTGTTGGCGGTATCACCAACGATCCAGTAGTTTCCATAGCGTCGGCCGGCAGACAGATAGTGACGGCAGACCGCCTCGGCATGATGCGCGAGACGGGCCGACAGGTCGGACGCGAAACTCATGACCGACCTCCATCAATGCCGGCTGGAGAGCTCGATCAGCCGATGACGCTCTGTCAAACGGCTGAGAATGTCAGCCCCACCATCCGTGGCCGGGATGAAGAACCGCGTTTTCCAGTTTATGATCTCGGAGAACAGCCCGATCGCCTTCAGCCAGTCGCGCATGCCCTCGGTGAAGCCGATCAGCTCGATCCGGCTATCATTCATCACTCGGACCCGGCGAAGCATGAGATCACCGGCAAGCAGTGCGACCGACGAACCATCGACAACGGCCATCCATACCTCCTGCGCGGACGCCGTCTGAAGCTGATCCACACCGAGATTGCGGCACAATGCCGAGATCGCTGCGGGCGCGATGACGCGGCCGACGATCCGCTCGCCCTCGTCCGTTTCCAGCCGGTAAACCCGGCAATAATCATGCGGCAGCATACGCCAGATCGGCAGGAGAAGACCGCTGACAATGTGGAGGGTCGAGGTCGAGAACTCCGACAAACCGGCGACTTCGGTAGCCCAGGCTTCTTCGAACCCCTGCTCATCCGCTTCCTCCCAGTTCGTCTCCGCAAGTTGGCGGATCTCGAAACGCAGCTCGTCGAGCGGGCGCAGCAGGGACACGCGCGGCTCGATCGTGCCATCGTCGAGCATGATCGACCGGGTCGGCACCTTCACCGCGGCCCGGCGTGATTTGGCGTTTATCATGAGCTGGGCGCGGGGATCCTGTTGTGCAATTGCCCTCGCATCGTCCAGCGTCATCGGCTGGTTGCGTCGTTTCTCCGCAATCGTGACGAGGTGTGACTTTGCCTCGGTCACTGGGTGCGTATAAATCAACCGTCGGTCTTTGACGGACATGCTGTCGGCTGAGATTGTCTCCAACCCCTTGTCGTAAACCCCAACGGCAATGGCGGCTTCGATCCGAGCCGACAGTAACTGCTCGAATGCGTCGAACAGCAGGTTCTGCATGCCGATCGTCAGGGCCAGCATTCGATTTAGAAACGTCTGGATCGGCGGAAGCTCGTCTTTCAATCCGCCCTCCTCCGAGGTCAGCGACAATCCGGTGGCGGCTTCGAACTCGCCGAGCGAGCAGCCGTCGACCTTGCCGCTGTAGAGCAGCCCATAGAATTGTCGGAGCGCATCACGGGCGTATTGGGATTCGAGATTGTCCTCGCTTCGGAACATGCCCTGCCCGCCGGTCTGGCGCTGGCCACGGGTGATGGCACCGAGCGTATCGAGCCGACGGGCGATGGTAGAGAGGAAACGGCGCTCGGCCTTGACGTTGGTGGCGACCGGCCGGAACAGCGGCGGTTGCTTCTGGTTGGTGCGATGGCTGCGACCGAGCCCCTGGATCGCAACGTCGGCACGCCATCCAGCTTCGAGAAGATAATGGATGCGCAGGCGCTGGTTTCTGGCTGTCACCTCCGCATGATAGGAACGTCCCGTGCCGCCGGCATCCGAAAAGATCAGGATGCGTTTCTGGTCATTCATGAAAGCGCATGTCTCATCGAGATTGGCCGAACCCGGGCGGTTCTCGACCGCATAGCGGCTGATCGCGCCATCGTCCTTTCGCACGATCCGGCGCGAGCGCCCGGTGATTTCCGCGACGAGCCCGGTTCCAAAATGCTGGACTATCTGATCGAGCGCGGTCGGGACGGCTGGAAGGCTGCCGAGCTTCTCGACCAGCTCATCGCGCCGTCGGACCGCCTCGCGGCACAAAACCGGCTGCCCATGAGGATGATAGACCGGCCTGGAGCTGAGATTGCCCTCCCCGTCGGAGAACTCTTCGAACAGCTGGGTCGGAAAGGAGTGCATCAGGTAGTCGAGCACGTATTCGCGCGGGGTGACATCGATCTGGATGTCATTCCATTCGGAAGTCGGGATCTGCGCCAAGCGCCGCTCAGTGAGCGCTTCGCCGGTCGAGACGATCTGGACGATCGGCGCGTGGCCTTGCTCAAGATCTGCCTCGATCGACGTGACCAGCGATGGCGTCTTCATCGAGATCAGCAGGTGATTGAAAAAACGCTGCTTGGAGCTCTCGAAGGCGGACCGGGCGGCGGCCTTGGCATTGCGGTTCAGCGTGCCGGTCGCACCGGTGATGCCGGCGGCCTGCATCGCCGCGTCGAGGTGATTGTGGATGACCTGAAAGGCCTGTGCATAGGCATCGTAAATGCGGACCTGCTCGTCGGTCAGCCGATGTTCGAGGAAATCGTATTCGACGCCATCAAAGGAGAGCGATCGCGACGCGTAGAGACCGAGCGCCTTGAGGTCGCGGGCGAGCACCTCCATGGCGGCGACACCGCCATCCTCGATCGCCGCAATGAACTCTGCTCGCGTCGGGAACGGAAAGTCAGCCCCACCCCAGAGACCGAGCCGCTCTGCATAGGCAAGCGACTCGACATCGGTCGCGCCCGTGGCAGAGACGTAGACGACGCGGGCGTCGGGCAATGCTCGTTGCAGGCGAAGCCCTGCCCTCCCCTGCTGAGACGCTGCCTTGTCGCCGCGCTCGGTCTTGCCGCCGGCGGCATTGGCCATGGCATGGCCTTCGTCGAAGACGACCACCCCATCAAAATTGGCTCCAAGCCAGTCGACGATCTGCTGCACCCTGGACCGCTTTCCTTCGCGCTCATCGCTGCGCAGCGTCGCGAAGGTAACGAACAGGATACCTTCCTGAAGCTGGATCGGCCGGCCCTGCCGAAACCGGGAGAGCGGCGTGACCAGCAGCTTCTCCTGGCCGAGCGCACTCCAGTCGCGCTGCGCGTCCTCGATCAGTTTGTCGGACTTGGAGATCCAGACATGCCGGCGTCTGCCTTTAAACCAATTGTCGAGAATGATGCCGGCGACCTGTCGACCTTTGCCGGCCCCTGTTCCGTCACCGAGAAACCAGCCGCGCCGAAACCGGACGGCATCGGCGGCATCATCACCTGCAACCTTGAGATTGTCGAAGGAGGCATCCACGGTCCAGCGACCCGCCAGATGCCCGGAATGCGCTTCGCCGGCATAGATGACGCTTTCGAGCTGGGCCTCGGACAGCGTACCGCCTTCCACGATGCCGCAGAGCGTGTGCGGCCGATAGGTCGGCTTCGGCGGTGTGACGGAGGCCATGGCCATCGACTCAACCAGCGTGTCCGGATGTGGCCTGGCATTGGGGATATGGATGGACCGAAGACGATAGGGCTCATAGACGCCATCAGCACCCTCCGTCCTGTCTTCGCGATCGCCAGGGCCACAAATCGCGTAGTCCAGTTCAATGACGTCGTTCTGGTGGTCACTGGTGCTGGCTATTATCTGTTTCGCTACTAAGATCGGTGGGCGCACGGGCGCAGGATCCAACCGAAGCGGAATATCGGCGATCCAGAACAGCAGTGTTGCGACATCCGTTGCGACACCGCGAGGTGCTACCAGGACACTCGGGTCTGGCGCCGGCACCTTGTCGATGACTGTCAGCCGGGTCTCGGTCGTCGTCCCATGGCGGGCGTAGACACGCCCGTCGATTGCGGCGCTGAATAGCACCCTCCCCTCCCCTTGGAGCCGGACGAATTGGTCACGCCACTTTGCGCTATCGGGGGACATGGATGCACTCGTGATCGCGACCAGACGACCGCCCGGCGCAAGGCGTGCAAATGCCGAAGACAGATGACGCCATGCTGCGTCGCCGAGACGGCCGGCCACGTGAGCGCCGACCGAGAACGGCGGGTTCATCAGCACGATCGAAGGTTTGACGGATACATCGAGATAGTCGTCGATCCGCGCCGCGTCATGGCGGCTCGGTTCGGTTTTGGGAAACAGCTGGCATAACAACTCGAACCGGAGATCCGCGAACTCGTTCAATGCGAGCCGAGCCTCCAGCAGCTCAGCGAATATGGCCAGCATCCCGGTCCCAGCGGAGGGCTCGAGGACGAGGTCACCTGGTCGCTTCTGTGCAGCGAGTGCTGCGGCGAAGGCCAGAGGCAATGGCGTCGAAAGTTGCTGCAGCGCCTGGCTTTCATCGGAGCGTCGCGTGTGCGCGGGCAGAAGCCCCGCCAGCTTTTCCAGCATGAACAGGATCGAGGACGGCGAACTCTTGCCCAGGATTTTTGCGCCAAACTTCCGCAGGAACAACACCTGGGCAGCTTCGCAGGCGTCATAGGCATCTTTCCAGATCCAGGAGCCTTCGGCGTCACTGCTGCCAAATGCATCGGCCATGATCCGACGCAGGTACGATGTTCCGATTGGCCGGCCCAGCTCAAGCTCTTGGGGCAATATGGTGGGCAACAGCGATCAAGCACCCGGCCTTGAGCTCCAGGTTCGTCGACTTAGCGTTGGCAATGGCAGACGCAGAGAATTCAGAATGGGAGATGATGTTCATCGTGCAATACTCCAATCTCGGGGAAGAAAACAGCACGCGACGATCGCTCGGCCGAGATCCGGCAGAGGCGCGCACGTGCAATTGATGAGGTGTTGAGGACGACTGCCGGCACACACGATGCACCGGCACGGTCCGGTTTTAGATAGCTGGCTGTCGAAGGAAGCCTGACATACCATTGCCATCGCTTGCGGTACGCAGCAGCGTGTCGAAGTTGGTGCGGGCATGATCGGGGATGGCCATTTTGGTTGCTACATAAAAGAGAATGCCCGGCGCGAAGGCCAGGCTCGTGATTTTACATTGTATGCTATATATAACGCTTAGACGTCCTATGCTGCGCTTTCCAGCAGCGTCTTGGCCTTGCTCTCCAGATCCAGGCGGCTGTCCTGATTGGTCTTGGTGCGAGCGAGCGCGGTGATGCCTTGCACGAAGTCGAAGATCGACTCCGGTGGCCTCCCCTCCTCCGACAGAACTATCTCGATCACCTTGCCGGTCTCGCCCTTGGAGAAACCGCGTTTGCGAAGGAAGCTCTCGCGATCCTCGTCCTTGCGCGCGACGATCCGCGCGCGCGCCGCCTTGATGCCGGCAATAAAGGGCGCCGGAGAGGAATTGGCGAAACTGGTGAGCGCCGGTGCTGCTTCATGTGCGAAACGCTGGGCGGCGAATTTCGAATGGCGGATGGTGATCTCCTCGAAATTCTCCGTGCCCCAGAGATTGCGATTGGCGCAGACGGCGCGCAGATAGAAGGAGGCGATGCCGAGCGTCTTCGAGCCGACTTCCGAGTTCCAGGCGTAGAAGCCACGGAAGTACAGATCCGGCTCACCGTTGGGCAATCGCCCGGCTTCGATCGGATGCGTGTCGTCGACCAGAAACAGGAAGACGTCCCGGTCGCTGGCATAAAGTGTCGTCGTGTCCTTGGTGATGTCGACGAACGGATTGTGGGTCATCGTCGCCCAGTCGAGAACGCCGGGCACTTTCCACATCGTGTCGCCCGTGCCGTTTCCGGCAATGTTCATCACCGCCGAGACAAGCTCGTGATCCCAGATGCGCCCGTATTCCGGTCCGGTCACCGCCCGAAGCTCGAGCCGGCCATCATCCATCTCCAGGGTTTTGATGAGTTCGGCACGGTGGTTGAGCAGGCCATGCTGCAGGTTGATGGCCGCGAGCGGCGCGGGGAGTTGCCGCATGTAAGTCGACGGCGCACCGACGAGGCTGCATAGCTGACCATAGCTCCAATGGGTCGGCGCGATCGGCTGGCGTTGACCCGGGACGAGCAGTTCCAATCGCTCGGCATTGTCACGGGTGGCTTCGACACGGATCGCGGCACTTTCGATGGTGCGCGCATGCGCCCGATCGGCCCGAGATCGGACGGTGTCATAGAGGTCGGTCAGCGACAGAAACCGTTCGTCGTCGGGGCGTGAGAACCATTCGGACGATACGCGGCCGATCCGTTCGCCGCGGGAGATATCAACCTTGAAGCCGGAGGAGGGTGACTGGCCTGAGCGGGTTGTGAAATGCTGGATAATCGTGTTCATCGGATTGTCTCCAGAAAAGCGGAAGCCCGGCGCGAGGGCCGGGTTGTGGATGCGGCCCGGTATCCAGATGGAACCAGGCCGCGCGAGAATGATGATGGGTGAAGGACTATTCGGCCGCGTCGAGATGCCGGTCTTGGCTGACCTCGGCGGTGGTATCCGCGGCCGTGTCAGCCTCTTCGGTGAGGAACGCTGGCAGATCAGCAGACGCACCTTCGTCTTGCCCCTCGCCCACGCTTTCCGACGTTTCGCCGCCGCACCGTTCCGCCGAAACGTTGAGGTCAGCGAGGCGCAGCGGTTCCGGCAACCAGTCGGTTCCAGTCATCAGCCGCTCAGCCTCCTTGGCCATGTCAGTCTTTTTGAGATGACCGATCAACTCTGCGGCCTGGTCGCCTTTCGCCTCGCGGACGGCCTGCAGGATGCGGGCCTTTGTAACCCGACCAAGGTAACTGTCCGCCGTCGGCGTCCAGCCTGCCTCGACCATGTCGAAGCCGATCGCGCGCGCGAGCTGATCGGCATGGGCGATCGAACGGGAGCGCTTGTTCCAGGGTTCGATCACGGCGTTAAGCGAGAGGGATGCGCAATGAGCGAAGAGGACCTGCCGGCTCACCTCGTCGAGCTTGACCAGGAAATCCCAGAGATCGTTCGGATCCTTGGGAAGATCCTGTCCCCAACCCTCATGGCGTTGATCGATCTCCTTGGCCCAGACCGTTTCCCCGAGCCCTGGTGTCTGGCTGAACTTCGCGCTCTGAAGGGTGATTTCGAGGCATGAATCCGAGCCGTAGACGTAGAAGCTCTTCAGTACGAAGGCATGCAGCACGGCAATGAACGCGATGACTGTGTCATTCGCCAGGGCATTCCGTAGCGCAACCGTCCGGACGGCCGTCAGGTCGAGCACGAGGCGATCGGGAAGCGGCTTGATCGTTTCGTCCTCTTCTTCGACGATGTCACTGGCGGTATCGGATCCATCGGGGCTGCTGCCCTCGCCCGCGTTGGCTCTTGTAGCATTTGGGTCAGACCCGTCGCGCTCCGACGCCGGTTCATCCTCCGGCCGGACAAAACCGCGCTCGATCTTCAACTCACCTCCGGCACCCAGCGAGACGAACACGCCGGCTCGCGCCACCTCTTCAGGATCGAAAACGATGGGCCGATCATTGAGCCGGTCGAGTTCGCTCCCGAGCTCTTCGAGTTTCTGCTCGGTGGCTTCGGAATATTCGTTTGCTTCCGCGTAGTCGGCGTCGAGCTTGTCATACTCCGCACGGGTCGCGTCGTATCGGGCGAGATCTTCCTCGGTCAGTTCTATCTGCGCACCATAGAAGCGGCGCAGACCCGAGGTGTGGCCGTAAGGGAAGTCGAACGCCGCCTCGATCCATTTCCAGCCTTCCTCCGTTTTGATCGCCTCGGCATCAGCCTTCAGCTTTTCCAGAACGAGCTGCTCGAGGAGGGTCGGATCCTGCAGCCATCCGCCTTGATCCTGTTCGAATAGGTCGCGCATGACGACACCGCCGGCGGCTTTGTAGGCTTCGAGGCCAATGAAGACCGCACGCCGGTCGCTGGCCCGGATTGCGGTTTCGGTCAGCAGACGGCGAATATAGTAAGCCTCCTGGTTATAGGATCGCGAGATCGTATCCCAGACCTGTTCCTGACGGACATGATCGCTAGTGATCGAGAAGGCCATGACCTGGTCGAGCTTCATCTGCTCCTCCGCATAGAGGTCGAGGAGGCGAGGGGAGACGGATGTTAGTCGAAGCCGTTGCTTGACGGTCGCAACCGAGACGAAAAACCGCGCTGCAATCTCGTCTTCACCGAGCCCCTGTTCGCGGAGCATCTGAAAGGCGCGGAACTGGTCGAGCGGGTGAAGATCAACGCGCTGGACGTTTTCGGCCAGCGAGTCCTCGACCTCCAGCGTGCCGCCCTTGCTGACGATACAAGGAACGCCAGCGGTTTTAGCCAGCCGCTTTTGCGACACCAATCGCTCCAAGGCGCGGAAGCGCCGGCCACCCGCCGGGACCCGGTACATGCCCGTCTCGTTCCCATCGGTATCGAGCTCCGGGCGCACATTCAGGCTGGTGAGAAGGCCGCGATGGGCGATATCTTCCGCAAGCTCATCGATCGAGATGCCGGTTTTGATCCTGCGAACGTTTTGCTGGCTTAGCACCAGCTTGTTGAAGGGAATATCGCGGGCGGCCGCGAGATCGATTTTGGCAATGGCCTGTGCCATGTCGGTTTCTCCATGACGGACCGGCCGGAGCCTCTCTCCAACCCTCTCAATCCGTCACGAAAACTCCCTCCCTCCTCTTTCTCTCAAAATTTTCTCTCTCGGTTTCGGCAATCTTGCTCGCTCCTCCGGTCGCCGGGAATGCATCCCTACGACGCATCTTGAAGGCGTGTCGAAAAGGCCAGCTAGTTCAGTGGCTTAAAGAGTAGACCGTGGCCTACTGCACTTACCCATGCTTCAGGCAGCCTTCTCCATTCGCTCTGAGCAGCGCCATAAGCATCGTACCGAGCGAAAACTCACTTCTGTGCTTCTTTGCGTTAGGTCCCTCAAAACCCCCCCGGTTGCTGTTGATGAAGCCCGCCCGCTCGAGAATGCAGGCAATCGCAACCCGCAGCGTTCTCCGCGCCCTTGGCTTCACAGGCATCCTGGTAGGCCGATGGGCTGATCCCCAGCGTCAAGCGAACGACGACCCCCGCCGACATCAGGTCGCGCCAGGTTCCAATAGACCCTCCAGACGCGTAGTCGGAAATTTGCGGGCAGGCCTTCAAGACGACGGCGAGCGGAAAAGCCTTCAATGGTTCCCTCTTCAACGCATGCTCACGCTCCAACTCTCGGCCCCGCTCTTTTCGAGAGCTAGGTTCAAGTTCATCTAGGAATTCGGCTTTTGAATTCTGTATGTGGCGCTCGATATAAGCATCATTGATGCCATTAACTACGTAATTTTGCTTCCAGACGGTTGAGGATTTCCTCCTTGAGCATCCCCATTTCTTCGAGGATCGTGCTGAGGTCGTTGGCTGCCGGCTTAGGGGGAAGCCGCGCGACCAAGGCAATGTAATGTCCTCGACCTGCTGCCAGTTCCCCTCGGCGCCCTCCTCCATCGCCGCGGTGATGAGCTTCGCACGTCAAGCCAGATCGGCTGTTCTTTTTGCTTCCCTCAATTCGTCGAGCGTTGGCTGCCACCATCCACGGCTGTGCTCATACTCTCTGGATGGGCCCTTGCCGGCAATGCGTGGACAAGTTCCTTAAGGTAGCAGTCCGCCACCCAGCCCAGACAAGATCGCCCCCACACCCGGGTAATGTTCGGCAATCTCGTTCGGATCAACGATTTCGCCGGTGACCTCGTTGATGGCGACAAGCCCAAACGCCGCGGTCGTGACCGGTCTCTCCAGAGGCGGAAGATCGTCGCTCCACACCGGAAGTCTCCGCCTATGATGCACTCTCGACGTCGCTGGGCGTTGCGTCCGGTTCGCTTGCGCCCGCTCGTGCGATCAGTTCGCGCGGGTCGAAATACGCCCTGAATGCTCTGATCTGTTGATCGTCGAATTCAAGGACGCTGACGCCTGAGTATGAGACGGACTGACCGTCGATGACACCCTCGCTCTGCCATTCAATCGCGGCGGCTTTCCCGTTCTCCACGACGTTGAGGAATGTCGACTGGATGTCGGAGAAGGCATAGCGATAGGTTTTCCAGAAACGCTTCGCAGTCTGCTCTTCGGTTCCGTCATGAATAACGAGCGGGTTTGCCAGCGTGGCATCGTCGGCGAACAGACTGGCGATGACGTCGACGTTGCCGGACTCTTCCAGTCGATGCAGGGCATCCATGAATGTTACGGTAATGGTCATTTGGCCTCCTTGGGTTCTCCATGCAAACCTCCCGACCGGATGGATGTTCCGTCAGCGCCTATCGTCCTGCGCGGAACCAGGCACGCTATGGCTCGTTATCGCGGAAATAGGAGAAACGACATGCCGAGCGGATCACTCAAGGCGCTACTCGCCGTCCTCGCCGTCGCGGGTTATCAGAACCGGGACAAGATCGCTGAAATCCTGAAAGGGGTCACCGAGCGTCCCCAGCCGGCGCCCGGTGGCGCAACGCAAGGCTCTACGCCGAACGCCTCCATGTCGCCGACTTCGGGTGGCCTCGACGACATTCTCGACAAGCTTCGCTCGGGTGGATTGGGCAGCCTGATCAGCGGCGGCAGCCTCGGCTCCATCCTCAACGGCGGTCTCAGCGACTTGATTGATCAGTTCAAGCAGGCTGGACAAGAAAAGAAGGCTGACTCTTGGGTCAAGCCGGGCGCGAACGAACCGATCGACGACAGCGAACTCGCATCGGCGCTTGGTCCGGACGTCCTGCGCGACATCGCCACGCGAACAGGGCTATCCGAGGAGGAGGTCCTGAAGAGACTGTCAAAGAACCTTCCCGACGCCGTGGATGGTCTGACGCCTCACGGATCGGTTCCGCCAGCCTCGACTATTTAATTCCCGAACCCTCACAACCGATGAAGTCTAAAGCAGCTGTCGTATCTCGTTCGGACAGCCAAGGAGGAAAGAATGGATGTCTCTTCGACAACCCTCACTTCGACAAGCCACCAGATCGCCGAGGACCTTTTCAACGCGCGCGTCAGCAAGGGCTACACCGTTGACCAGCTCGCCATCGCGACGGGGCTGACGGAAAGCGACATCAGGCGTGTGGAGGAAGGTCGCGGAAATCTCAGCTCGTCTTATATCCGCCGGATACGAACCGCATTGAGCTGACTGAGGAAAAAGTAATTGGCGGCAGCTTCTGCATTTCAGTGCTGAAGTATGCCAGCGTCTGCGGCTGCCTTTATGAAAGCTTCCTCTGCTACACCCGAGTCCACCCTACCATCAACCGCGCCCATGCACGCCCTGCGGACGGCGGCAAAAGCTTTGCCGCCGCGGGTGGGCCAACAGGTCATCAGACACGCGAGCGCTTCGCGACTGTTGCTGACGCTCTTGAAGTGATCTCCGCAATCAGGGCTAACCTCAACCGTCGGTTCCCAAAGTTCGGTAGACATTCCAACACCCGTTTTCCGATTTTCCTTTCTGTCTGGCAACGTTGCTTGAGAGGCGGCGTTCCGTCGTGGGATTTAGGTCCCACGTCTATAGCTCGGGGTTCGCTTGCCCGTCAGAACCGGATGACTGTGGTGGCGCCATCCCCATCCCTCACGCCGTTGCTGGCCGACTGCGATCCCGCCCCGGAACACTGTTTCCTGCCGCCCGTGAACGGCTGATACGTGTTGTCCGCAATCCTATACGAGCTGTACCGCTCCATGCACCACCGCACGTTCGCATCGGGTACGCTCGCCCCATCAATTTCCGCGACTTGATCGACCGAAGCTGTCGGAGTTTCGACCGGGGCGTTACAGGCTTGACGCTGACCGCCGCCGTATGGCTGGTAGGTGTTGTCGCTCGGGTCATATGAGCGGTACCGCGCGCCGCACCACTCCTGCTTCCTGGCCGCCTGCCGTTGCGCGAGGAGGACATCGGAGGGCGCACCCTGTTCGCGAGCTACGTCAGTGGTCCTTGACGAACTGAGCATCACCTTAACCCTCTGCGCGGGCTTCGCCTCAGCCACCATCCTATCTGCAGACACAGCAGCTGAGAGCCGTTCATATGCCTGTAGACTGGGATCGACCCTTCTGACCTCCGTTGGCCACAAAGGCTCGCCGTTCTGGTCGGTGAATTTGTGAGGAGCAGAAGGTTCAGCAAGGTCGGATGATAGCTGCATACTGCCTGCGGCGATCGGCAGAAGGCAGGAAGCGAGGAGAAGGCCTGTAAGTAGTTCGCGCATTGGGGACATGACCTGATGATTTTGCCCCCCAAATGCCGACCGAGACGAGTTTGTTCCTAAGCCAAAAGTCCGATATCGGGCTCGGCGTTTCATCGACGCATCATCATGTTTTGACAAAAGCCGTTGACGAGTTGAGGTCCGGAGCTTTGCCTCATGCGCGAGAAAAAATTGCGGGAAAGGGAAAAGATCGCGGGCACCATCGTGCCCTCGCCCACCAGAGAATGATACTGAAAAGGCTTATCGAGGCTGTCAAGGAACGGCATCCAGATGCCAGCCGCAAAGAAATTGCCCGAGCCGCTTTCCTGAGTGTCATCATGTCAGGGGGACATAGTACCGACGACTTTCAGGCACTTCATGATCTCGCTCGCGATACGCGCGACGGCGGCGGTGCCTGACGGAGGATCCCAACGGCATTGAAATTTCATTGTGCCGTCATGAAACTTCAGGCCGCCTGGACACTTCTGGCTGCAGATCTCCAGAAGGATTTCACGATTTCAGACAAATTCGAACGAGGTTTAAGTGAAAATATCTTTACTGGACGACTTGCGCCACGACAGTCAGACGATAGTCGATGAAACTGTCGAGGTCGCATGTGATGCGCGGCCGTTTTCCTGGGATGTCGATTCACAAGATATGGCGAGGGCGTTGTCGTCTGCGGCGGCCCTTCCGTGGGTCATCTGGTCCACAATAATATCGCTCGCCTACTCGATGCCGCAAATGCCGATCAATCTGTTTGCACGACCAGCGACGTCGGATCGTTAATCCCTCAATCGGGGTCGAGGGGTTGCCCGCTTCTCGTCCTGCAATGTTGCAGGCCCACTCTCAGCCTCATCACCCTCCGCCCAATGCGGATATGTGACCTAGGCCGTCAACGTACCCTCGCCTTTGGGCATAAACACCATCTCGCCGCGTCCCGCCGTCACGGTTCCCGCGCTCGTCGACACCGACACCCGGTGGGTCGCTTCTTAGTTCGATTTACATACGCGCTTGACTCCGGGACATTGATCGGCGCGGTATCAAAGCTTTCGAAGTTGATGATATCAGGATGTGGTACTTTATTGCCTCATCAATAACGTATTCTCGCCTTGCGATGAACAAACTCCAGCATATTCTTCGCACTGAACAATAAGAGCGAGGAGTATGTATG
>Ga0075365_10000786_pt1 | contig 12956 bp, 13 predicted proteins | sample EndMetdeltDD1765_FD_71387 | JGI IMG/M metagenome (GOLD analysis project Ga0075365, IMG submission 71387) | Populus endosphere microbial communities from Tennessee, USA - Endosphere MetaG P. deltoides DD176-5 | ecosystem: Host-associated > Plants > Roots > Endosphere | place: USA: Tennessee... | reverse complement strand
ACCCCCCACTTGGTCATGTTGTAGACGGCGGAGCCCATACTGGCCGTTCGGCCGGCGACCGAGGACAGGTTGACGATGTGGCCTCCTCCGCCCTCCCCCATCACCGGGAGCGCGGCATGGGTGCAGTACAGGAGGCCGAGGAGATTGACGTTGATCATCCGCTGCCAGTGCTCGATGTCGGCGCCGGCGACAGGGCCGAGCAGCATCACGCCCGCGTTGTTGACGAGGATGTCCAGACCGCCCATCTCCGCCGCCGACTGCTCGACGAACGAGCGCGCCGCCCCTTCGTCGGCGAGGTCGACCTCGTGAACGTGGACCGTCCCCTCGACTCGCTCGGCGAGCGCGTCGAGCCGGTCCCGGCGACGAGCACCCGCAGAGACGACAGCGCCCTCCCGCACGAGCGCCTCCACCGTGGCGTCGCCGATTCCCGACGACGCCCCGGTGACGACCGCCCTGCGCCCCTCGAGCGACCCGGCCACGGTTACGGACCCGGCCTCGCGGGCTCGACCGCGGCCTCGGCGGCGACCTCCTCAGCCTCGCGCACCGCCGCACCGTCGAGCGCGTTCGACAGGGCGCGGACGTAGGCGCGCGCCGATGCCTCGAGGATGTCGGTCGCGACGCCCTGCCCGCTGGCCAGCCGGCCGTGGGCGCGGAGCATGACCGTCACCTCACCAAGGGCGTCCTCGCCCTCGGTTACCGCGGACACGGTGTAGGAGCGGAGCTCCGACGTCTCGTCCGTCGCCGCCCGGATGGCGCCGAAGATCGCATCCACCGGCCCGTCGCCGCTGGACTCGCCGACGGACGCCTCCCCGGCCGGGGTCCGAACGGTCACCTTGGCGCGTGGCTCCCGGTGTGAACCGGCCGTCACCTCGAACGACTCGAGCACGTAGCGCTCGGCGGACTCGCGCATCTCCTCTGAGACGATCGCCTCGAGGTCGAGCGAGGTCACCTGCTTCTTCTTGTCGGCGATCTCCTTGAACCGGGCGAAGGCCTGGTTGAGGGCGTTGCCCTCGACCTTGAACCCCAGCTGCTCCAGCGCGTCGCGAAGCGCGTGGCGCCCCGAGTGCTTGCCCAGGACGATCGAGTTCGATTCCAGCCCGACGTCGCGAGCGTCCATGATCTCGTAGGTCGTGCGCTCCTTCAGGACGCCGTCCTGATGGATCCCGGACTCGTGGGCGAACGCGTTCCGGCCCACGATCGCCTTGTTCGGCTGCACCGAGTAGCCCGTGAAGCGGGAGACCATGCGGCTGGTTCGCGCCAGCTCACGCGTGTCGATGCCGGTGTCGAGCCCGTGCACGTCGCTGCGCGTCCGCAGGAGCATCACGATCTCCTCCAGGGAGCAGTTGCCGGCGCGCTCGCCGATGCCGTTCACGGCGCACTCGACCTGGCGGGCGCCCGCCAGGACCCCCGCGTAGGAGTTGGCGACCGCGAGGCCGAGGTCGTCGTGGCAGTGAACCGACAGCCGCACGCCGGCAAGGCCGGGAGCCAGCTCGTACAGCCGCTCGAAGTAGCCCTGGTACTCGGTCGGCGTGGTGTACCCGACCGTGTCGGGGATGTTGATCACGGTCGCGCCCTCGGCGACCGCGATCGCGCACACCTCGGCCGTGAACTCGATATCGGCCCGGGTCGCGTCCATCGGCGAGAACTCGACGTCGTCGCAATAGGACCGGGCGAGGGCAACCGCGGCGCGCGCCTGGCCCTTCACGTCGTCGCGCGTGGTCTGCAGCTGGTGCTCGATGTGGATGTCGGAGGTGGATACGAACGTGTGAATCCGAGGCCGCGGCGAGTCCTTGATCGCGCCCCACGCGGCATCGATGTCCGCCTTGTGGGTCCGGGCAAGGCCGCAGATCACCGGTCCCTCCACGTGGCGGGCTATGGACTCGACCGCCTCGAAGTCGCCGGGTGACGTGATCGGAAAGCCTGCCTCGATCACGTCGACGCCAAGCCGGGCGAGCTGCTGCGCGATCTCGACCTTCTCGTGCGTGTTCAGCGAGATTCCCGGCGACTGCTCGCCGTCCCTCAGCGTCGTGTCGAAGACGTGGACGCGCTTGTCGTCCGGTACTTGCGGGCCGTTCATTGGCCTTTCCTCCTTCTCCTGAGAACTTCGATGACCTTGTCAGTTGCGGCTATCGCGCCGCCCAGCGCTAATCCCCCCGCGGGGGGAGGAGAAGGAGAAGCGCCAGGCTCTGGAGCCGGGGGGTCATTCGGGCAGGGACTTTAGCGCACGCGGGGAATCCTCCTGCGAAGCCCGCTATGGGGTCGATCTCCACACACCACTAACGACACCAGCCAGTTTCGGGGCTAAAGCCCCTCACCCACATGACTGCCGCCCGGATCCAGGCCAGAGCCGTGATCAAGGTCACGGCGATCGCGCTCGCCGTGATCGCCGTCGCCGTCCTGCTGGTGATCGTGATCCTCCACGCGCAAACGACCCTCCGGTGGCTGTTCGCCGCCTTGTTCCTGACCCTGGCGCTCAATCCCGCCGTGGACCGCGTCGAGAGGCTCCACATACGCGGGCGCCACCCGTTTCCGCGCTGGCTCGCAATCCTGGTCGTCTACCTGCTGACGTTCGCTGCATTCGTCTTCCTCGTCCTTCAGGTTGTCCCCCCGATCGTCAGCGAGGCGGAGAGCCTGGGATCCAAGGTTCCCGGCTACGTGCACGACTTCAGGGAATGGGCGAACCAGAACCCCCAATTCCAGGACCTGAACCACAAGTACGACATCACCGGGACCCTCAAGAACCAGGCCTCGTCCATCCCCTCGGAACTCGGCAGCGCCGCCGGAGACGTGCGCGATGTCACGGTCAGCATCCTCGAGCATCTGATCGCCGCGGTTACGATCCTCGCGCTGACGTTCTTCCTGCTCCTGGACGGACGCGAGCAGGGCGAGAGGCTTCTGCAGCGCTTCGACGACGACACCGCCGTCCGCTTGCGCCGCATCGCCACTCGGATTGCCGGGGTCGTCAAGTCCTACGTCTCGGTCAACCTGACGCTGGCGGTCGCGGCCGGAGTCTTCACCTGGTTGGCGCTCGAGATCCTCGGGGTCGACCTGGCCGTGACGATGGGCGTCATCGTCGGGTTCCTCGATCTCATGCCCCTGATTGGCTTGACGATCGGCGGCGTGTTCGTCGGGATCGTCGCCGCCTTCCACGACTTCCCGAAGTCCCTGATCATCTGGGCGGTCCTGTTCGTGATCTATCAGCAGGCGCAGGACCGCGTAATCCAGCCGATCCTGTACCGCAGTGCGGTGCAGATCCATCCGGCGGTCGCGATCATCGCGATCCTGGTCGGCGCCGAGCTGGCGGGCATCCTGGGCGCCCTGCTGGCGATCCCGACCGCGGGGACGATCGGGGTCTTGATCGACGAGGGGACCAGGTGGCGCCGGGAGACCAGGGATGCCCCGGAGCCACCCGACGGGGCCGGTGCGGCCCCTCAGCCGGAGCCGGCGGCGGACTGACCCGACGCGGGCTCGCCCTTGCCGTGCCGGTGCAGGTGATGGGCGCGAAAGCGCTCCTCCGCCCGCGCCTTCTTCGCGTCCCGATAGAACAGCCGCGCCCAGAGCGAGTGTGGGCGCGCCAGCCGGAAGGCGATCACCACGCCCACCGGCAGAACGAAGAGGCCGACGACGGCCCACGCGAATCGCTCCTTGGCGAGGTTCACCAGGGCGACCACGATCGCGAAGATGCCGAAGAAACCGACGATCGCGAACACGGCGTCCTCGACGTCCTCGGCGACGTCCACCCAGGCCGTGAACCCCACGAGGATCAGCCCGGTGATCGTGGCCGCGATGATCACGGCGTCGATCGACTTGCGGCCCTGCTCCGACCAGTAGACGTCCTTCAGGTCGAGCCACAGCGCGAACTCGTCGAGCGCCAGCCCCATGCCGATGCCGAAGAAGACCGCGATGATCTCGTGCCACGGCGATGGGGGGGCGATCGTCACCCCGACGTAGCCCGTGATCATCAACAGGCAGATCCCCCAGACGAGATGGTGGATGTGCGTCCCCCCCACCTCGACGTTCCCCGGCCACCACTTCACCTGGGCGCGGATCATGTGCGCGCTCGTCCGGATGAACCCGAACGTGATCAAAAACGCGACGAAGAAGAGGAACTCGGGCTGACGCCCGGTGTCCACGATCGCGCGGTCGTACAGGCTCGAGACGCTGGCCAGGGTCCAGATCGGCACGCGGGCAGCGTAGCGGCGCAGATCAGAAACGGCACCAGCCAGTGCGGGGCCAAAGCCCCTCACCGAAATATCGGCTACGGGACGAGCACGACCTTGCCCACGTTGCGGCGCTCCTCGATGAGTCGGTGGGCATCGGGAGCGCGATCGAACGGGAATGCCTCCGCGACGACGGGCTTCAGGTCCCCCTTCTCGAGCCCGGCCATGAGCGGTTCCGTAACCCGGTCGAGGCTGCCCTCACGGTCCCACCACGAGAGCATGTTGAGCCCGAACACACCCTTGTTCTCGTTCATGATGCCGGCGCTCTTCCACCAGGGCATGGTGGCGAGCGGCATTCGGGCCATCGCTCGCAGCGCTCGCGGCAGATCGCGCTTTCCGCTTCCCGTCTGAAGCTCGGAGGCGCCGAACATGATCAGGCGCCCGCCGGACCGAAGCAGCCGGTAGTCCTTGCGGAACGAGGTCGGGCCTAGCGCGTCCATGATCACGTCCACGCCCTCGCCGCCCGTGATTCGGCTGACCTCCTTCTCGAAGTCCATCGTGCGGTAGTCGATCGGATGCGCGACGCCCTGCTCGCGGATGGCGTCGTGCTTGGACGCCGACGCGGTGCCGAATATCTCCGCTCCGATGCCCTTTGCGATCTGCGTCGCGGAGATGCCCACCCCGCCGGCCGCGGCGTGGATCAGCACCCGCTCACCGGCCTTCAGCCCGCCCATGATCACGAGCGCGGCATATGCGGTGCCGTAGTTCACCGGGAACGCGGCACCCTCTTCGAACGACAGCTCGGGGGGCAGCGGAATGACCTGGTCCTGCGGAACGGTGACGAGCTCCGCCTGGCCGTTGAAGCGGGTGCCGGCGAGGACCCGATCGCCAACCGAATGGCCTTCCACGCCGTCGCCGACCGACTCGACCTCACCCGCCACCTCGTAGCCGACCACGCAGGGCAGCTTCGGCGCGTCCGGGTAGAGGCCGACGCGGGCCATCGTGTCGGCGAAGTTGATTCCCGCCGCCTTGACCGCGATCCGGACCTCGCCGGGGCCCACGGAGGGATCGGGCAGCTCCCTGACTTCGAGCACCTCGGGCGGGCCATTGCGAGGGATGACGACCGCGCGCATCCCGAAGACCCTATCCCGTCGAGGATCGACTCAGAAATCGACCGCCCGCCCGGCGTGGAAGCCGTCGAGCTTGAGGATCTCCTCGAGCAGATCCTCCGGCACGGGCGCATCGGTGGTGAGCGCAAGTACGGCCTCGTCGCCCGACTCCGCTCCCACTGCGGCGGATCCGATGTTGACCCCGTGCGTGCCGAAGATCGTTCCGACTCGTCCGATCATCCCCGGCTGGTCCTTGTACCGGAAGACGACCAGGTGCTCGGTGAACGGCATGTAGAAGCTCTCTCCCCATACTCGGACCAGGTGCGGGAGGCTGCGCGGTCCCACGGCGGTGCCGGAAACCTCGACCGCGTCGCCCCCGGACTCCAGGCGGACCGTCACCAGCTCGGTGAACTCCTCCGAAATGGCGTCCTTCAACTCGGTCAGCTCGATGCCGCGCTCCTCCGCGAGCGCCGGCGCGTTCACCAGGTTCACCTGCTCCTCCGTGTGCCCGGACAGGATCCCGACCAGGACGGCGATCCCGAGGAGCCGGGTGTCGTGCTCCGCGATCCGGCCCCGGAACTCGGCGGTGATCCGATCGACCGACCCGTCACCCAGGCCCTGCGCGAGCCGCCCCAGCCGCTCGCACAGGGGTACGAACGGCGCGAGCGCCTCCATCTCCTCGGGCCGCACGGCCGCGATGTTGACCGCGTTCGTGACCACCCCGCCGGTGAGCGCGCGCCGGACCTGATCGGCCGTGATCGTGCCGGCCCGATCCTGCGCCTCGGCGGTCGATGCACCCAGGTGCGGCGTGACCACCACGTTCTCGCGGGAGAACAGCGGATGGTCCGTGAAGGGCTCGGTCGGAAAGACGTCGAGAGCGGCGCCGCCCACCTTGCCCGATTCCAGTGCCGCCTCGAGCGCGTCGAGGTCTACCAACTCGCCCCTTGCGCAGTTGACGATCCGGACGCCGTCCTTCATCCGCGAGATCGCGTCGGCGTCGATCCAGTTCACGGTCTCGGGGGTCTTCGGGACGTGGATGGTCACGATGTCCGCCCTCTCGTAGAGCTCGTCCGTGGTCTCGGCGGGCTCGACCCCGAGCTCCCGGAAGCGCTCGGCCGCCACGAACTTGTCGAACGCGACGACCTCCATCTCGAAGGCCTGCGCCCGCTTGGCGACGAGCTGGCCGATGCGCCCGAAGCCGATCACCCCCAGCGTCTTGCCGTAGAGCTCCTTGCCGCCGAACCGCGAGCGTGCCCACTCTCCCTCGACCAGCGACGCGTTTGCGCGCGGGACGTTGCGAGACAGCGCCAGGACCAGCGCCAGCGTGTGCTCGGCCGCGGCCACGGAGTTGGATTCGGGGGCGTTCACGACCACGATCCCCCGCTTCGTCGCCGCCTCGACGTCGACGTTGTCGACGCCGGTTCCCGCGCGCCCTACCACCTTGAGGCGGGAGCCCAGCTCGATCAGGTCCGACGTGACCTTGGTCGCCGACCGCACGACGATCGCGTCGAAGTCACCGATCCGCTCTCGCAGCTCGTCGTCAGCCATGTCGAGCCCGAGCTCGACCTCGAAGTCCTCCTGCAGGAGCGCGACTCCGGAGTCCGCGATCTTCTCCTTGACGAGGACCTTCGGCTTGCCGTCAGGGCCGGCCACTACGCGACTGGCTCTGGCGCGAGCCCCGCCTCGGCGAACACTCGCTGGGCGCCGGCGGCCCCCGAGCCCGGCTCGGAGTCGTGACCCAGGTCGCGGAGGGCCATCTCCAGCGCGGTGAGGGCGACGACGATGTCGAAGGCCCCGTAGTAGCCGCAGTGGGCGATGCGCGCGATCCGGCCCTTCAGGTGGCCCTGCCCGCCCGCGATCGTGACTCCATAGGTGTCGCGCATCAGCTTCGGCACCCTGGCGCCGTCGATGTCGTCGGGCAGGCCGGCGACGGTCACCACGTTGGCGCCCTCGTCGTCCGGGCCGAACCGCTCCAGGCCGAGCGCGTCGACGCCCGCGCGCGCGGCGCGGGCGAGCAGCGCGTGCCGCCGGTAGACCGCGTCCAGCCCCTCCTCGAAGATCAACCCGAGCGCGACGTCCAGGGCCCGGAAGAGCGTCACCGCCGGCGTGAACGCGGAGTTCGGCGGCTCCTCCTTCTGCCCGGCGGCCGTGCGTGCCCAGTCGAGGTAGTAGCGGCCCCGGGGGTTCTCTCCTGCAAGGGACATCGCGCGATCGGAAACGGACGCGAACGCCAGCCCCGGTGGGCACATCAGCGACTTCTGGGATCCGGCGACGACCACGTCGACGCCCCATTCGTCCTGAGGCAGCTCGACCGCGCCCAGGCCCGAGACCGCGTCCACGCACAGGACGGAATCATGCGCACGGACCACCTGGTTGAGCGCCCGGATGTCGTTGACGACGCCGGTCGAGGTCTCCGATTGCGTGACGTAGACGGCGCGCGCGGACCGGTCGAGCTGGGCGAGCTCTCGGTCGAGGCGCTCGGGGTCGACCTTCGTGCCCCACTCGAACTGGACGTGGCGCGTGTCGGCGCCGTATGCATCGCAGATCTCGGCCCAGCGCTCACCGAACTTCCCGCACGAGGCCACCACCGCCAGATCGCCGGGAGCCACCAGGTTCGCGACCGCGGACTCCATCGCCCCCGTACCCGTCGCGGCGAAGCACAGCACCTCGTTGTCCGTCTGGAAGATTCGCGGCAACCGCTCCAGCACGCTCGCGTAGATCTCCACGAACGCCGGCGCCCGGTGGTACAGGATCGGCTCGGCCATGACCTGCGAGACGCTCGGCGGCAGGGGCGTCGGGCCGGCCGTGAGGATGTATTGCTTGGTGAAGATGTCCGGGGCGTCGGCCATGGGCGAGGAATCAGGATAGGGAGCGGCGCGGAAGCATAGAACCACCCCGGCGAAGAACGACTCAGGGAGGACGACGTAGCATGCGGGCATGGCTGAGGACGTCATCCAGGGCGAGGGGTACGCGGTTGGTCACATCGACCAGATGGGGGACCAGTACGGCTTCCGCAAGATCCGCCGCTCGCTGGGCGTCACGGCCTTCGGCGTCAACGCCATCGCCCTTCCGCCCGGCTACGAGACAGGCCGCCACTTCCACGACGAGCAGGAAGAGCTCTACTTCTGTCACCGCGGGCGACTCGAGATCGAGTTCGGTGACGGCACCCGCCACGAGCTCGGGCCCGGTGGCGTCGCGCGTGTGGATCCGGCGACCGTCCGCAGGCTCAAGAACGTCGGCGCCGAGGACGCCGTCTACGTCATCGTCGGCGGCAGGGACGGCTACGTCGGTCGCGATGGCCGCCTCCCCGAGGGCGAGACGAGCCGTTTCGGGGGCGAGGGGCCACCGGGCGCATGAAGGCTCACACCGTCTACAGGACGTTCGAGACCGACGAGCGCCGGGAATTCGTCCGCATCACCGAGGACGTCCAGGCGGCCGTTGACGACGCGGATATCGCCGAGGGCATGGCGCTGGTCTCCGCGATGCACATCACGGCCGGCGTCTGGGTGAACGACGACGAGCCCGGCCTCCAGGAGGACACCCTGGAGTGGCTCGACAAGGTCGCGCCGCCCAGCTGGAAGGAGCCGGCCAACGACGTGGCCCGCGAGCTATCGCCGGACCCCGGCGACTACCGCCACCACCGCGGAGGCGAGGACAACGGCGACGCCCACCTCAAGAACCTGCTCGTCCACCACCAGGCGATCGTCCCGGTCACCGAGGGCCGCCTCGACCTGGGCCCCTGGCAGCAGATCTTCTACACCGAGTTCGACGGGCGACGCCCCAAGCGTCTGATCATCAAGGTCCTCGGCGAGTAGCTTCGGGGCCAACCTGCCGCTGCTCACCCCCGGCGGTCCAAATCCGAACCCCGACCACTGCTTCTTCTACGGGACCGCGATCAGCGGCTAGCCCCGGGGGGCGGCACCCGATGCCGCGAAACGCCGCGGCGGCCTGTTCGGGCCGCCGCGGCGCTCAGCTCGGTTCAGGCGGTCAGCCCCAGACGAACGGCGGGTACTTCGTGACCAGCCAGTACGTGTAGGCGTTGCCGCGTGCCCCCCACCGCAGCCCGATCTGGGCGATGTTGAAGAGCCCGTCCGGGAACTGCTTGGTGAAAAGGATCGTGAAGAACGCGAAGAACGACATGATCTGCGCGAGGATCATCACGAAGTACGCGACGAACAGGTACGGGAGCACCAGGAGCCAGGCGACCAGGGGCCGCCAGCGCTCGACGTGCTCGGGATACTCGATGTCGAAGTGCACCGGGTAGTTCGGGTCGTCGTCGAGGGTGAAGGGCGGGTACGGGTCGACCATGAGGAACACGTAGGCGGTCACCCTGTATGCCCATCTGTGGACCCCGACCATGTAGTCGAACATCCCCCTCGGGTACTGGCCGGTGAACAACACCGCGAAGAACGAGATGATCGCGACGATGTAGGCCCCGATTCCCAGCACGATCAGCGCGATGAAATGCGGGATCGCGAGCAGCCACTTGATCAGCGGCATGAACCGGCTGTACTCCTCCTGGCGCTCGATATCGAGGTGCACCGGATAGTCCGCCGCGGGATCGGCCACAGCTGCCGGCGGTCCGGCCGGAGCCGGTGGCGCGGGCGGAGTGCCCCCGGACGGGCCGGTTGGCGCTTCGGGCGCTCCCGGCGTCTCAGGCGTTTCGGTCATCTCCCCTCCTCGGGTAATCCGCCCGCGCGCGACCTGCGAACGCGGGCGGCTTGCTGAATCGCGCGCATCATCTCACGCGTATCGGCCAGGAAAGCGAAATCTGGACATATAGGGTGCGAAATCGGCGATGACCAAGAACGTCTGGTACCGATCGACACCCGGAAGCTGGATCGAGGACCGCGGGGCCTTGACCGTCGAAGACGGGACGCTCACCTTCACCGGGAAGAAGGGGGCCATATCCGGACAGGTGCGATCCGCGGCGACTCGATCGGTGGGCTTCAGCAATTGGATCAAGGCCACCTACGAGGCCGACGGGGAGACCCGGGAGGCGTTCTTCCTGGTCAAGGACCTCCTCGGGTGGGCCGGCATGCTCGGCGGCAACAGGGAGCTCCGGGAGTCACTCGAGGCAGCCGCTCAGAAAAACTCGACGGGTGCCAGGTCCGCCGGGTAGGCTTGCGCCGCCCAGTTATTTCCTAAGGAAGGGAAGCTTTTAAATGGCGGACAAGATTCAGGTCGGGGCCGGTCCCGGCGCCACCGCGAAGACCCGGCACCCGGTCGCGGTCCCCGCGCTCATAATCATCACGCTCGGGATCTACGGGCTGTACTGGTGGTACCAGATCAACCGCGAGATGGTCGATCTCGGCCGGGCCAGGAACGTCGACGGCCTCGGCGACAGCCCGACCAAGTCGCTGCTGGCGGTATTCCCGGGAGCACTGATCCTCGTGCCCCCGTACATCTCGCTCTACAACACCATCAAGCGGATCCAGCGTGCGCAGGAGGTGACCACGGGCCAGGTCACGCTCAACGGCATGATCGTCATGTGGCTGATCATCGCCGGATTCATCGTCGGGGTGGCGGGCATCATCGTGCCCGGCTACATCCAGGCTGAGCTGAACAAGGCCTGGGCGGCCGTCGGTTCGGGCGCCTCGCCGGAGCTGCAGACGGGCGCTCCCGAGGCCGGCACCGCCCCGGCAACCGCAACCGCTGCGGCGACCCCGCCGCCACCGGTCACCTAAGCGGCTGTTGTCGGGCGACGACGCCTGGCCGGCGGCTAGGCGTCGTCGTCCTGGATCCAGGGCATCATCCTGCGGAGGTCCGAGCCGACCTGCTCGATCCGCTGGCCGGCCGCCTCCTCACGCAGGCGCTGGAAGTTCTCCGCGCCGGCCCGGTTCTCGGCGATCCACTCTCTCGCGAACTCTCCGGACTGGATGTCGGCCAGCACCCTGCGCATCGCCTCGCGGGTCTCGTCGCCGATCACGCGCTTGCCTCGGGTCATGTCCCCGTACTCAGCCGTGTTGGAGATCGAGTGACGCATGCCCTGGATCCCGTTCTCGTACATCAGGTCCACGATCAGCTTGAGCTCATGGAGGCACTCGAAGTAGGCGAGGCGCGGGTCGTAGCCGGCCTCCACCAGGGTCTCGAATCCGGCCTGCACGAGCTCCGTCGCACCGCCGCATAGCACCGCCTGTTCGCCGAACAAATCGGTCTCGCACTCGTCCTTGAACGTCGTCGCGATCACTCCCGCTCGGGTACCGCCGATGCCCTTCGCGTAGGCGAGCACGAGGTCGCGCGCATGGCCCGTCGCATCCTGATGAACCGCCATCAGGCATGGGACGCCGCGACCCTCCGCGAACTGCCTGCGGACGAGGTGTCCCGGGCCCTTCGGCGCGACCATCCCCACGTCCACCTCGGCGGGGGGCTCGACCTGCCCGAAATGGATCGAGAAACCGTGCGCGAACATCAGCAGGTTCCCGGGGGCGATCCCGTCGCGGATCTGTGACTCCCAGACCTCAGCCTGCTTCTCGTCGGGGAGCAGAATCATCACGACGTCGCCGCGGCTGGCCGCCTCCGGAACGTCGACAACCGTGAGGCCCTCGCGCTCCGCGTCGGCCCGGCTGGCCGAGTCGGGGCGCAGCCCGACCACCACCTCGCACCCCGAGTCGCGGAGGTTCAGCGCGTGCGCGTGGCCCTGCGATCCGTAGCCGAGGATCGCGATCGTCTTGCCCTCGAGATGCGAGAGGTCGGCGTCGTCGTCGTAGAAGCTGTCCTGTTCGGTCATGGTCAGAGCCTATGCATCCGGGCGCTTCATGAACCACTCGGTGAACTCGCGGCATCTCCCGTCGGCGTCGAACCGCATCACGAAGCAGTTGTCGTAGACCTCGTTCACCGGTCCGCCGGGTCGCTCCGAGTACGTGCTCGATCCGGTCGCAACGGCGACATCCCCGTCCACGGCGATCGAGCGGTATGAGGCGTCGTAGGTGCCCTCCGGGTCCCGGCCCGGGGCGCCCTCGCCCTCTCCGAACCACGACTCCACCACCGCGTCGCGGCCGCGGATCGGCTCGTCGTACGGGTGATACCGGCACTCGACGTTCTCGGCGAACAGCGCCGCGATCCGGTCGCGGTCATAGGTCTTCCACGCCTCCACGTATTCGCCCAGCCAGCGGGTCACATCCGCTCTGTCCATCGCCATCTCCTTTCAGCGCAGCGCGCGACGAAGGAGTTTGCCCGATGCGGTGCGGGGCAGCTCGGCGACGAACTCGAACCGCTTCGGGACCTTGTACCCGGCAAGCGACTCCGCGCAGTGATCGCGCAGCTCCGACGCGCCGGCTCCCGCGCCCTCGCGCAGGACGACCACCGCCTCGACCGCCTCCTGCCACTCCGGGTCGGCTCGTCCCACGGCCGCGGCATCGGCGACGTCCGGGTGGCGCAGCAGGACCTCCTCGACCTCCGCCGGAAGCACGTTCTCACCGCCCGAGACGATCACGTCGCCCAGCCGGTCCTCGACGTAGAGGAAGCCCTCGTCGTCGATGCGGCCCAGGTCGCCGGTGTGAAGCCAGCCGTCCTCGTCCGCGTAACCCGGTGCCACCACCGGGCCCTGAACGCAGATCTCGCCGTCCGAGATGCGGAGGTGCGTGGTCAGGAGCGGGCGCCCGGCCGAGCCAAGCTTTCCGCGCGCGTCCTGCGGGGCGAGCGTGGTCACCTGCGACGCCGTCTCGGTGAGGCCGTAGGTCTGGAC
>Ga0075365_10000785_pt1 | contig 12967 bp, 10 predicted proteins | sample EndMetdeltDD1765_FD_71387 | JGI IMG/M metagenome (GOLD analysis project Ga0075365, IMG submission 71387) | Populus endosphere microbial communities from Tennessee, USA - Endosphere MetaG P. deltoides DD176-5 | ecosystem: Host-associated > Plants > Roots > Endosphere | place: USA: Tennessee... | reverse complement strand
GTCTGGCTATACAGAATCGGCCATCGTCTTTCCGGGAAGGGATTCGCTGACGGTAGGGCCTGATGGGCCGCAAGGCACTGTTGATGAATCCGCGCCAGATGGCGATCCACCGATATTGAACGGCCCGGTGCTTCCGTAAGCCATCCGATGCAGGAACCCTCTGGGCCAGATGATCGTCCCCGAACCAGGCCCCTGCTAGATATTAAGCCCTGCGGTAATCACGGGAGAGGCTTGGCCGGAGCCGCCGCGACGCCGACCGTTCCTCGTCCTAAATTGGGGGAGCCGGGGAGGGTGCAGTTCTCAAAGGGGTCTTCATGTGCGCAGAAATGTGCATATACCGTGCTTAGGATTGAGCCGTGCGCGGCGACAATCAAGGTGAGACGCCGTATCGCGGTAGGGACGCCCATTACTGAGCGCCCCCCGCACAGATCCACGCGGGCGGGTTTCCCGCACGTGGCTCTTACCTCGGGTGATTGACGGCGAAGCGTACATTCGGCCATGGATGAAGGATGCAAGGCTTGGGTAGGTAGTCGTTGGCTAGTTTCACGATCCTCTCCCACGTGGCGTCGGCCCTCTGACTGCGCCGCTGTAGGCATCGCCGCCAGAGACCAATCACCCGATATCGGAGCGCGGAGAGCGCCCGGAGGTTAGTTGGAACCGCGAAGTAGGCGAAATGCCCGCCGACGATCTGCCTCAGCCAGTTTCCCTGTTGGGAGATTGGCCAGTGCATCCGCCGCCGCAGGTCCGCCTTGATGTCCTTGAGCTTCGCCCGCATGCGGTCGCCTCGGGTCTTCCGCTGAAGCTGGAAGTGCCCCTTGCGTGTTTTCCCGCAGATGAACGTGAACCCCAGGAAGGCGAAGGTCTCCGGTTTGCCGAGCCCGCGCTTCTTGCGATCGACCGCCGCAAAGCGACCAAACTCAATCAAGCGGGTCTTGTCCGGATGGAGCGACAACATGAACTCCTCAAGCCTCGCGCGCATCGCAGCGAGGAAGCGACGAGCGTCGCCCTCGCGCTCGAAACCGACGATCAGGTCATCGGCATAGCGCACGATGATCATGTCGCCGATGGCCTCGCGCTGTCGCCAGCGTTTGGCCCACAGGTCGAGCACGTAATGCAAGTAGATGTTCCCGAGCAGCGGTGAGATCACCGAGCCCTGTCCCGTTCCCCTGCCATCTACGGTCACGATCCCGTCTTCGAGGATGCCCGCCTTCAGCCATTTGCGGATCAGGCGGATGATGCGCTTGTCGCCGATCCTGTGCTCCAAGAAGCGAACCAGCCATTCCTGGCTGACCGCCCCAAAGAAGTTCTGGATGTCAGCGTCAATTATCCAGCTCATCCTCCGCTGGTCGATCGCCACGCATAGGGCATCCAATGCATCATGGGGTCCTCGACCGGGCCGGAACCCGTAGGAGAAACCACAGAAGTCGCCTTCGTAGATGGCATTGAGCACCATAACCGTTGCTCCTTGGACGATCTTGTCTTCCAGAGCTGCAATCGCCAGCGGCCGCTGCTTCCCATCCGCCTTCGGTATATACGTTCGGCGTGACGGCTGCGGGCGGTACGCTCCCCGTTGGACCCGTCTGTTCAGATCCTCAAGCCGGGGCTCGAGGTCTGCCTCGTAGTCCCACCACGTCATGCCATCCACCCCGGGAGCGGCCTTGCGCTTCAGCGCGTAGAAAGCCGTCCGAAGTGTATCGACGTTGATATGGTGGAAGAGCGCGGTGAACTGATCCTTTTTCCTCAGCCTTGCGGCCTTCCGTACGCGGTCCAGCGACTGGAACATGCGATCCCGGCTCTGTGTCCGGTGCATGCGTTGCTGTTCCGCGCTCCCCTTGGTCTCCGGCCTTGGCTCCACCAGCTCCGCCGCCGGTTGTCCGGCTTTGTTCGTTGGCTTCGCAGCTACTATGCCAGAGTCTGACTTCTCCTGTCCGTCCATCATCGGCTACGGCTCCTCGCCTTTCCGATGCGGACCGGCGTGGCTGACGCTACCCGGCCAGACAGGAGATCTCCCAGGTTCCGACGCGTTCCTTTCATGCGTGACATGGCCCTAGACCCCGGCAGGGCGACGGCGCCTCGCATATCGGCTCCGCACATGTTGCCTTCGACGGATGAGAAAGTCTCGGCCCCTGCGATCTGATCATTATCGTGGCTCACTCCCATGCCCCACATGATTGCTGTGTACGCTTCGCCGTGGTCGTCACCGCCCACGCCGCAACACTCACTACCGGGCGGGAGCTACCCCTTACCCGAGCCGGACTTTCACCGGCTGGAACGCGCCAGCTTGTCCTGGCGCACCTCATCCTGATCGTCGCGCTATAGAGCCGAGATTTATATGGCACAGGCTCAGGTAACACCCACGCCTCAACAACAGCCGGTTCACCAACGGCCCTAGGTGTTGCTCAAGGTCCGTCCTGTCCAGTTGCTCCACCCTGTCCGCCTCCAGGAGAAGGGCGGCGGCCTCTTCCTCCAAGTCAACGCCGTATCCCACGACGCTTCTGCCTCGACTTGAAACGTGATCCGCCGGGATGTCTCAAGGTCGGCCAACCAAGACCGATACAATTCGCCGGACAGCGCCACGCATTGTTTATGGTCGGCGAGATCCGCGCGGTAGCCCGAAGGTTGCGGTAGAGGCCTTCAAGATAGGCAATGATTGCTGCCTGCCTTCGCTTCGCCAGCATCTGCCGTGCGTAGGGACAACCGTATGGCCTGCATCTTGTCGGTGATGGTGATGGGAACAGCGTCAGTACCAAGCGGCATTTCGACCGTCATGCCGACCATACTGGCCTTCAAGTCGCTGGGAATACGCTGGATAAATGCGGATTGGCCGAATCTTTTCGCTGCGTCGGCGCCACCAGTTGCAGCCTCATGTTACTCACCTTTGTTACACGGTGTGGTGAGCGCAACTTATTGGAAAGGCCTAAGTATTTGATCTGGATAACGATCAAAATGGAATGGTGCCCAGAAGAGGACTCGAACCTCCACGCCTCGCGGCACAGGTACCTGAAACCTGCGCGTCTACCAATTCCGCCATCTGGGCGACGGAGAGCCATGTACGGGCGTGGCCTCTTGCTGTCAACAGGGTTTTTAAAGTTTTCCTGACAGGCAGCAAAAAACTCGTTGATGCCGGTCTATGTTGACGAGGGCCCAATCTGAGGCAGCGGTAGCGATCGACACAATCGGCCCTATATAAATGCAGCAAGAAAGGATCGTCCGATGCCCGGCCTTCACAAACTCTGCCTGATTGCGCTCTTCTCGCTGCTGCCCAATGCGGTCTTTGCGATGCCGCTTGGCGCCTTTTCGCCCGTCGCCGGCCAGTCGGACATCGTCCCTGTGGGGTCGACGATGTGCGATGCGCGCGGCTGCTTTACCTTCGGGCCGGTACAATCGTTCCGACCGTCCTACGTCCAGCCTAACTATCGACCGCCGACGGCCACCGGCCCGACCTACTATCGGCCAGGCGCGCGGGGACCGGCACCGCTTTATTACGATCCGCCGCCAGTGCGCACGGTGCAGCCTAAGACGCAAGGACGACAATTTCACGTCGATTGGTGCCGCAATCAGTATCGGACCTACAATCCGAAGACCGACCGATTCGTGACTTACGAAGGCATCTACAAGACCTGCAATTCACCTTACGACTAGGCTCAGCTTTCCAGCGAGGCGCGGTCGACGTGACCGAGGTCCCGGCCGGGCTCGATGATGTCGCGGACGCGCTGCTTTAACTCCTTCGGACCGGGAAAGCCGCCATCACGCTTACGCTCCCAGATCAGCACGTCATCGACCCGTATTTCGAAGTTGCCGCCAGTCCCAGGAATGAGCGCCACCTCGCCGAGGCTGTCGGCAAAGGTCTGCAGAAGCTCCTGCGCCATCCAGCCGGCACGCAGTAGCCAGTTGCATTGGGTGCAGTAGAGGATCGTCACGCGGGCCTTCTTGTCACTCATGTCAGGTTTCCTTTCGTCATGCCGATTTAAGAACTGCCGAGGCGTGGCGCAATCGATATTGCAATCGTAGAGCGCTTGGTGTTCCTGTCCGAGTCGAAGATCGTATTGGAGATGCTGATGCGGGTCGCCGTCATCGAGAACATGAAGAGCACGCCGCTTGGCTTGCTGGGCGTGGCGCTGGCGGAGGCCAACGCAGAGATTGAGCGCTTCCGTCCCTGGATCGACGGCAAGCTGCCTGCGGGCAGTGCCGGTCATGACGCTCTGGTGGTGCTCGGCGGCGAGCAGAATGCGATCGATGATCAGAACTATCCGTATCTGCCGACGCTTGCGCAATTGATGCGCGACTTCGTCGAGGCCGACAAGGCAGTGCTCGGCATCTGCCTCGGCGCACAGATTCTCGCGCGTGCTTACGGCGCGGAGAACCATCTGAACGCCGGACTGGAGTTCGGCTGGCACGCAGTCAGCAAGTCCAAGGAGGGCCAGACGGATGCACTGCTCTCCGACCTCCCGGACGATTTCACAACCTTCCAGTGGCACAGTGACACGTTTACGCTACCGGAGGGCGCGACGCGTCTCGCCACAAGCGGCCTGACGGAGAACCAGGCGTTTCGCGTTGGACGCGCGGCCTATGGCACGCAGTTCCACTTCGAGGCCAGCGCATCGGTGATCGACAGCTGGAAGGCCGAATTTGCCGCTTCGATCGAGCAGATGGAGCCGGGCTGGCATGAAGGCTATGCGGGGCTTGCTGCCAAGCATGCGAGCGAATCAGATGCAAGCGGTCTTGCGATCGGGCGCAATTGGGTATGCATGATCAAAGCGCAGGCGCGGCGGCAACCCAAGGCAGTCGCCGGCAGATAAAGCCGGCGACGACAGTAGGCGAACTAACGCGGCATCACTCACGCTGGGTCGCGGAACGGACCCAGACGAGCATTTCACCGGGCGCACGATTGTCCCAGAGATGGTAGGGCACGAAACGGGCTGTCGCCTTCTCGGCCGCGGGAGGCCTGGTGCGATAGAGCGTCGCGCCCCAATCCGCCTCATCCTTCGTCACAGGAATATCGAGGGCAATCGCACCACCGAGCTCGGCGATCTCCGCCGTCTTTGCCGCAATGTCTTCGCCAAGCCGGATGCCGTTCAGGCCCGCCCCATTATCCGTTGCCTCCACACAATAGACGAGCGGGCCGCGCATCAGGGCGGCGCGTCCGGCGTCCTGGCGCACCAACGGGTTTGCCCAGAGGGAGCGCGCTTCCAGCGGGATGTCCAGATCGATCTTGTCGCCATCGCGCCATTCGCGTTCGATGCGGGCGTAACCGTCGACGTCGACCGAACCGATGTTGATTGCCTCGCCGTTGACGGCAAGCGTGGCGCCGTTTGCCCATCCCGGGATGCGCAGCGAAACCGCAAACTGCGCCGGCTTGCTCGTCTTGATGTCGAAATGAACAGCACCATGCCAGGGGTAGCGGGTCTTCTGGGTCAGTGCGACATCGGCACCCGCCATCTTGAATCGCGCCCTGCCTTCGCCATAGAGGTGGACGGCGATCTCATCTTCCGCGACCCCGTACATATAGGAGCCGATCGAGGCGAGCAGCCGGGCAATGTTCGGCGGGCAGCAGGGGCAATGGTGCCAAATCCAGCGATGGTGCTTGCCGGCGCTTTCCAGCGGGTTCTCGTAGAAGAACGTCTTGCCGTCGAGCGACAGGCCGGCCATGGCGCCGTTATAAAGCGCCTGCTCCATGATATCGGCATAGCGCCGGTTCGGGCCGCGTCCGAGCATGCGGTTCGCCCAGAAAACCAGGCCGACTGATGCGCAGGTTTCGGCGTAGGCGCTTTCGTTCGGCAGATCGTAGTAGTCGGTGAAGCCTTCGTTGGCGGCCGCCGGGCCGATGCCGCCGGTGACGTACATCTGCTTGGTCGTCAGGTCGTCCCAGAGCGTCTCGAGCGCCCCGGTCAGGCTGTCGTCATTATACTCCGTCGCGATGTCGGCCATGCCGGAATAGAGATACATGGCGCGCACGGCATGACCGACGACCTTCTTCTGCTCGCGAACCGGCTCGTGCGCCTGGCCGTATTCATAGGTCTTCTGATGGAAGTCGGCGGCATCGCGGCCGTCACGAATTGCTTCTTCGGTGAAGAAGTTCGGTTCGGTTCCGCGCTCGTCGATGAAGAACTTGGCAAGGTCCAGATACTTCTTCTCGCCGGTCACACGGGCAAGCTTGACCAGCGCCAGTTCGACTTCCTCGTGGCCGCAATAGCCGGGGATCTTGCCCGGGCCGTGACCAAAGACGGTAATCATGTAGTCGGCAAAGCGGCACATGATATCGAGCAGCTTGCGCTTGCCGGTGGCCTGATAATAGGCGACCGCCCCTTCCATCAGGTGGCCGGCGCAATAGAGTTCGTGATGGTCGCGCAGGTTGGTCCAGCGGCGGTCGGGCTGAACCCGCTGAAACCACGCATTCAGATAGCCATCCTTGTCCTGCAGCTTCTCATACATGTCGACGATGGCATCGACACGGGCTTCCAGAGCGGGATTGGCGCGGCGATAGAGCGAGTAGGCAACGGTCTCGATCGACTTGCCGAAATCGCTATCCCAGAACATTTGCGTAGAACCACCCCATGGGCCGATCGGGATCACGATCCCGGGGCTCGGCTGGTCGATATCGATCGCACGCAACATCCCCGCCTCGACGCAACGGTCGAGCAGCGTTTCAGCGGTGGAATCGCAGATCGCGTCCTGGCGCTCCCCGAAGAGGCCGTGCACATCGACATCAGGCACGGGAAGCGGACGAAACTGGCGGTCTCTTTTCAACTTGTTCATGGCTTGATCCATCTCTCTTTCAGAAGTCATTTCACCGCGCCGGCCATGAGCCCGCGCATGTAGTAGCGTTGCAGAAGCAGGAAGACGATGAGGCAAGGGATGGTCATGACTGCGACACCCGCTTGCACGGCACCCCAGTTGATCGCCCCGAGGCGACCGGCGCGCACCGCCATCATAAGGACAGGCAGCGTGTATTTCTCGTTGCTGGAAAGCAGCACAAGCGCGGCCAGGAATTCGTTCCAGGCATTGAGGAAGGCGAAGATCGCCACCGTCGCGACACCCGGCAGTACGAGCGGCAGCAGAACCAGCACGAGCATCTTCAGATCGTGGGCGCCGTCGATACGCGCTGCTTCCTCGATCTCCTTCGGCACCGCATCGAAGGCGTTGCGCATCATGAACACCGAAAACGGCAGCTGCAGCGTCACGTAAACCAGCGTCAGGCCAAAGAGCGAATTGTTGAGCCCGAGCCTGGCGAGGATGATGAAGAGCGGCGTGAGGATCGACTGGAACGGGATCATCAGCGTCGCGATGATCAGGATGAAGAAGACATTCTTCAGCGGGAAGCGATAGCGCGAAAAGCCGTAGCCGGCGAGCAGGCTGATCACCACGGTCAGCACAACGGTCGCAAGCGACACGATGAGCGAATTGAGGGTGTGCTGCAAAATGCCGGCGCCGAAACTGTCGAGCGAACGGTAGGAATCGAAACTGATGCCGTTTGTCGGCCATGGCGGCAGCGGCGGCAGCCGCGCCTCCGTTCCATGCCGGAACGAGGCCATCAGCGTAATGACAAACGGAGCGAGAAAGAAAATGGCAACGGCTATGCCGGTGCCGTGGTAGGCGGCCTGCCCACGGATTTCGCGGCTTCTCTTGCGACCGGTGACGAGGCTCATCAGCTCTCCTCCCCAACACGCAGCAGCCAGAGCTGCGCGACGCTGATGACCACGAGAATGGCGAGAAGCGCAATCGACAAGGCCGCGCCATATCCGAGATTGAAGGACACGAAAGACTGGTTGAAGATGTAGTAGACGACGGAGATCATACGGTTTTGCGGTCCGCCAGAGGTCATGATGTAAAACTGATCAAAGGCGAGGATCGACCCCGTCACGGAAATGATGAGCGCGAGCGCGATCGTCCTGCGCATCAGCGGCAGCGTCAGAAAGCGGAACCGCTGCCACCAGCTTGCCCCATCGACGACGGCGGCCTCCGTCAGATCGGCCGGGATCGCCTGCAGTCCTGTCAGCAGGATGATCATTGTAAAGCCGGCTATCTTCCACACCACCATGACGCAGATCGTCAGGAATGCACTGTCGAAGGTGGCAAGCAGATTGGGGCTCTTCTCGACAAGTCCGAGCGCCTTCAAGGCGGGTCCGATGAACCCGCTGTCGACATTGGCAAGCCATACCCACAGCAGCGACGCCGACGCTAGACCGACGACGACGGGCAGGAAGATGACGGTGCGATAGGTACTGACGAAGGCCCGCTGCCGCTCGACGAAAAGAGCAAGCGGAAAGGCGACCGCGAAGATGAGGATCGTCACGATGACCGTGTAATGGGCAGTGAAGTTCAGCGCCGCGACGAAACGGCCGTCATTGAACATGCGGAAGTAGTTGTTGAAGCCGATCCAGCGCGAGGCCCCCATCAGCGGCCAGTTGTGAAGGCTCATCCAGGCGGTGAAGGCGACCGGCAACACGAAGAACATGATCACCAAAAGCATCGCCGGAGCGATATAGAGGAGGCCGGTCCATTCCGGTCTCGGGGCGCGTCTGCGCACGCATGCTGTCTGCTTTCGACCCGTCACGGTCATCGAAACACTCCGCATCATTCCTGATAAAATCGGCCGGAGGACTGCCACCACCCTCCGGCCACGGCCGTTGGGAGATTATTGGCCGCTGTCGATGATCGACTGCATCTCCGACTGTGCGTTCTTGAAGGCACCGTCGACGTCGTCACCGAAGATGGCGGCGTTCGTAAAGGTTGCCCACGGACCGTTGGCGCTGTTGATCAGATCGTTGAACTGCAGCGTGTACGGTGTCTTTGCGACCGAGATGGCTTTCAGGCCGACCTGCATCCTTGGATCGAGACCGGCGAGCACCTTGTCGGCGATATCGCCGCGGGTCGGCAGGCTACCGTACTTCGCCATGACTTTCTGGCCGTCCATCGAGTAAATGTATTCGAGGAATTCCTTCACGGCATCGATCTTCTTGGTGCCCTTGGTGATGACGAAGTTGTCACCGCCGGCGAAGGAGGACGGCTTGCCGTCAACGCCCGGGATGAGGGTCACGCCAAAGTTGATGTCGGGATGCTCGGTGACGAGCGTGCCGATCGCGAATGCGCCGAGGCTCTGTTGACCGATCTTGCCGTTGGTAAAGGTCAGGAAGTTGGCACCATTGTCGCTGGCAGCACTTGCCGGGACAAGGTCCTTCTTCACCATGTCGCGATAGTAGTCGACGGCCTTGCGCATCTGCGGGGTGTCAAGCGTCGCCGTCTTGCCATCGGCCGACAGGATATCAGCACCTGCACCCCAGGTGAGCGGCGTGAACGTAAAGATCATGCAGCCGCCGCAACCACCGCCGGAGAAATAGAAGCCGTAGGTATCGTCACCGAGCTTGCGGATCTTCTCGGCGTTGGTTGTGATTTCCTCCCAGGTCGCGGGCGCCTTTTCAGGGTCGAGACCAGCCTTCTTGTACAGGTCTTTGTTCCAGGCGAAGACCGACGTTTCGACAGAAAGCGGCAGGCCGTAGACGCGATCCTGATAGGTGCCGAGGCGAACATGCGATGGCGATAGCGCATTGAAATAGGGCAATTTCTTTGCCCAATCCGTCAAGTCTTCCAGCTGTCCCGCAGCGGCAAAGGCCGGGTTGTAGATAAGGTCCATCGACAAGGCGTCCGGCGCCTGGCCGCCGGCGATCGCCGTTGCGTATTTCTGGACAAGTTCCGAGAACGGAACCTCCGTCGCAACAACCTGGTTCTCGTGGCTGGAGTTGTAGGCTTCGACGACCTTCTTGAAGGACTCGCCGATACCCGTGCGGACCCACATTTCGACCTTTTCGGCGGCCGATGCTCCGGACACCAGGCATAGGGTGGCAACGCTTGTCGCAGCCAGCAGACGCTTAATCATGGCACTTCCTCCCAAATTGGCGCATCTCCTCCGCGCCGGTTCTTCATCTCCTGGGGTTTTGGGCCCCGCATGACTGCCGCACCACGAGACGGCACGGCAATTTCCTGACGCCTGGTTCCACCGGGCGTCCCTCCGCCAGCGCCAGAACCGTCAATCCGGCCTGGCGCCCCAGCTCCTTCAACTCCATATCGACGGAGGTAAGCGGTGGCCGCGTCTGGCCGGCGACAATCTCCCAATTGTCGAAGCCGACCACGGAAACATCCTCCGGCACGCGAACACCGCGCTCGCGGAGCGCATCCACAGCGCCACGGGCGATCTGATCGTTGCCGCAGAAGATGGCGTCCGGTTTTTCGCTCTCTCCGTTCCAGATCTCTGCAACGGCTTCGTGCCCCCAGGCCTCCGCCCAATGGCCGAACATGACGAGGCCCTCACCGCCAATGACATCGCGATAGGCATCCGCGCGTTCGCGGACGGAAAAAAAGCTCTCCGGCCCAGTCACATGGGCAATCCGCCGACAGCCCATTTTGACCAACCACTCCACCGCCAATTGCGCACCCTGCGCGTCGTCGGAGCGGAAGGTGACGCTTGCCGGCGTCCCCTCTGTGAACGCGTAGACGACAGGGACATGCAGGTTCGACAGATCGACCGGAAGCTGCCGATCCAATCGCTTGCCGGTGGCAATGATGCCATCGACCTGCTTTTCGAGCATTGCGTCGACATGAATCTGGCCAAGCGCCGGATCATCTTCGATCGCACAGAGAAAAACCGATACGCCGTGATCGACGAGCGCCTCTGAAATGCCGGCCATCACAGGCAGCGTGAAGCGCCCGTAGGTATCATTGGTCAGCAGGCCGATCGTGAAACTGCGCTTGCTCAAGAGGCCCCGGGCGAGCGCATTCGGGCGGAAACCAACTTCGCCGGCAATGCGCTTTACGCGCTCGCGGGTTTCCGCACTCATGCGACCGGTCTCGTTCAGAGCCTTCGAGGCGGTCGAAATGCTGACCCCCGCCGCCGCCGCGACGTCGTGGATGGTGATCCGGCCTCTTTTTCCTCCCGCGATGTTCACCGCGCTTTCTCCTCATTTAAAGATGAGAAAAGCTTTTCCCAACTTTTGCGTCAAGTGAGAAAAGGTTTTCTCACGCAAAAATCATACGATTGTCATCAAAGCATTTGGAGACAAAGAAAAACGCGGCAGACCAATGGCCGCCGCGATCGAAAGCTTAGCCGATGTGGCGTGCGATCAGCCCTTGATCGTCGCCTTACCTTCCTCCAGGAGACGTGCCGCCGCTTCGGCAGGTTTCGTCCGCTCGAACGCGAGCTCGTCGGCGATCGGGCGGAAGACGCGTTGATCGAATTGGGTCGAACCGAGCGGCGCAGGCGCCGGATATTCGCCGACCTGATCTTTCAGCAGGTTAATATACTTCACGGTGGCCTGCTCGGTCGGATTAAGGTTGGGCAGGATCGCCTCGCGCACGGCAGGCGATAGGGGCACGCCACGCTCCACGCCAAGGATCTTGCCAGCCTCGACATCATTGACGAAGAAATCGATGAACTTGGCCGCAGCCTCGCCGTTCTTCGTGGTTCCGCCAACGCTCCATATCAACGCCGGGCGATAGTAGTGGCCGGACGGACCACCCTTCTTTTCACGCGGCAGGAGCGTGATCGCGAGCGTGTTCTTGGAAATCAGCTGATAGCCGACAAGCTGGTTGGAATAGGCCATACCCATCGCCGACTTGCCGAGCGCCAGGCAGTTGGTGTCGATCGTATTCTGATCGAGCGTCTGCACGTCGGCCGCAACCGTGCCACCCTTCTTGCGTAGATCTTCCCAATAGGTGAACCAGGCCGTTGCGTCATCAACATTGAAGCCGAGCTTGCCGTCGGCATAGAGGCTCTTGCCGCGCTGGCGCAGCCAAGCATCGAAGACGTAGGCGTAGCGCGCGCCATAAGGGCCGCCCCAGTAGTTATCCTTGCCGCCGGCTTTCGTGAGTTCGACCGCGAGCTTGGCGTACTCATCCCAGGTCAGATCCGCCGTCGGCACCGGAATGCCTGCCTTTTCAAAGGCTGTCTGGTCGAAGAACAGTGCGAAGGAGTTGAGGCCGAGACCGATGCCGTAGAGCTTGTCGTCCACCGTCGTCAGCTTCAGTATGTCCTTGCCGAAGGAATCGACTTTCAATGTCGAGGGGACGAATTCGTCCAGCGGCAGGCATGCGCCGCGCTTGGAATAGTCCGAGATCGTTCCCGGCTCGAGCTGGAAGACGTCGGCGATGGCGCGGCCGGCCATCTGCGTGGAGAGCTTCGTCCAGTAGCCGTCGCCGCTCAGCGATTCGCCGACGATCGAGACGCCGGGATTCTTGCTTTCGTAGAGCTTGGCGACATCGAGCGTGCGCTTGGCACGATCGTTCGATCCCCACCACATGGCACGCAATTTGGCGTCGTCCGCAAAGGCCGGAATTGCGCTTCCGGCCCCGAAGGCCAGCCCGGCAGCGACACCTGCCGAGCCCATCAGAAATGAACGGCGATTGACCTGCATGTTTCATCCTCCTCTTTCATCGCCCCGCCATCCTCCAACAGCTAAACGGGCCATGCGGCGTAGATTACGCAAAAAAATCTCCCATGCAACAAATTATCTTTCTCTTGCAAATTTGCATTATTTGCATAATTTCGTTGTCATGAACGAGATCAAGACCAAGCGACTGAGGCAGGCCGATATCGCCGCAATGGCGGGCGTGTCCGTATCCACCGTGTCCCGCGTGCTCGCCAACGAGCCCGGCATCAGCGAGAGCGTGCGCCAGCATATTCTCAAAGTGGCGGCCGAAAACGGCTATTCGGCCCGCACCGTGACCGGGCCGCTGCGCGGCGGCCTGGCGCTGATTGCAAGCGACGGCGTAACCGGCGGGCTGAGCGTCTTTTACGAAGGGATCGTCGAGGGATTGCGCGCCGGCGCACTTGACGCCGGCATACCCTTCGAGGTGCGGCTGATCCGCGAGAACCGGGCGACGCCCGATGTCGTTCACGAATACATGCAGACGGCAAGCGCCGGTGGGTTGTTCCTGGTCGGGATCGATCCGAGCGCCGAGTTGCGCGCCTGGTTGG
>Ga0075365_10000784_pt1 | contig 12968 bp, 11 predicted proteins | sample EndMetdeltDD1765_FD_71387 | JGI IMG/M metagenome (GOLD analysis project Ga0075365, IMG submission 71387) | Populus endosphere microbial communities from Tennessee, USA - Endosphere MetaG P. deltoides DD176-5 | ecosystem: Host-associated > Plants > Roots > Endosphere | place: USA: Tennessee... | reverse complement strand
ATGCTGATCGGCGCGCTGGTCGGCGTGCCGACAGGGACGATGCTGCTGGCCTATCTGCCATCGATCACCCTGCGCTGGATCATCTCGGGCGTCGTGCTCGGCCTCTTGATCTTCCTGATTTCCGGCTGGCGATATCACGGCCGGCCGAAGACGCCGCTGACGATCGGCGTCGGCGCGCTGGCCGGGCTTTTCGGCGGCGCGGCGCAGCTTTCAGGTCCGCCGGTCGTCGCCTACTGGCTGGGCGGAGCGATCCCCGCGCTGACAGTGCGCGCCAATCTCATCCTCTATTTCGCACTGTCGTCCTGTATCTCCGCCGCCTCCTATCTTTACGGCGGTATCCTCACCATCGAGGTGCTGCTGATTTCCCTCATCGCCGGACCGGGTTACGGTATCGGCCTGATGATCGGTTCGCGGCTGTTCGGCACGGCCTCCGACACGACGTTCCGGCGCATCTGCTTTGTCCTGATCGCCATGGCGGCGATCGTCGGGCTGCCGCTATTCGATGCATTGCGCCCATAGAACGGATTCCTGCTCGTATATTCAGCAAGGCTTAACGGGTCGGGAGTAGGGTCCGCGTCTGATATCGGGTAACGTGGGCGTGATCTCCGTGGGGCACACAAAGGACAGGCTGCAGGCGCTGTGGCGCCGCGACGTCAAGCGTCGTCTTGTCGCCGGCGGCCTCGATATGGCCGCCGCGCTTGCCAGTGCGGGAATGATGTCGAATGCGCGTGGGCGCGGCGCGATCTTCACCCTCCATCATGTCCGTCCGAAAAAGCACCGCCTTCTGCAGACCAGCGCGCATCTGGAAATCACGCCTGAATTCCTCAGCGAAGCGATCGAGCGGCTTTATGCCGAAGGTTATGAGTTCATCCGGCTGGAAGATGTACCGGCGCGCCTGGCAAAACCGACCAAACAGCCATTTGCGGCCTTCACGCTCGATGACGGGTATCGCAACAATGCCGAATACGCCCTGCCCGTCTTCGAGCGGCATGGCGCGCCGTTTACCGTTTTCGTTGCCCGCGGGTTTGCAGAACGCACCCATTCGCTGTGGTGGGAGACGCTTGCCGAACTGCTCGGCAGCCAGCCCGAACTGACATTCGATTTCGGCGGCGGCACGGAAGTGATGGACCTGACGTCCGAAGCGCGCAAATTCGACGCTTTTGATCGGTTCTCCGCCTATGTCGCCTCGTCGGACGAGACGATCGCGGTTTCGCGCATCGACAGCCTGTCACGTAAGCATGGCATCGACCCGCTGAAGATCACGGCAGAGTTGACCATGGATCCGGACGAGTTGAAGACGCTTGCCGCACATCCGCTCGCCTCGCTCGGCGCCCATACGCTGAGCCATCGCGCCGTTGCCCGATTGTCGGAGGACGACGCGCGCGAAGAAATGCGCCAGTCTGCCGACTATGTGGAAAGCCTGATCGGCCGGCGACCGCTTTCGATCGCCTATCCCTATGGCACAAAACAGGCGGTTTCCGAGCGAGATCAAGCGCTTGCCAAGGATATCGGCTTTACGGTCGCGGTCACGACGCAGCCGGGAACACTTTGCGAGAAATCGGCAAGCCGGATCACCGGCCTGCCGCGCATTTCGCTGAACGGCTTTTATCAGCAGCCGCGTTATGTTTCGGCGCTGGCGTCGGGCATCCCCTTCGCCTTGATGCGCTGAGCCTCAGGTTACGGATACATCCGCACCTTTTCCCACGGGCCGTCTGCGGCAGCCCGGCGGAACTCGACGCGGTCGTGCAGCCGGAACTGCCGGTCGTGCCAGAATTCGATCGATACCGGCTTGATGCGGAAACCCGACCAATAGGCCGGACGCGGAATTTCGCCGATCGCGTAACGGGCGGTGTATTCGGCGACGGATTTCTCCAGCGCGAAACGGCCTTCCAGCGGACGGGACTGTTTGGACGCCCAGGCGCCGATGCGGCTGCCGCGGGCGCGGGATGCATAATAGGCATCCGCATCCGCATCCGTGACCACCTCGACCTCGCCGCGCAACCGCACCTGGCGGCGCAGCGATTTCCAGTGGAAACACATGGCCGCCTTCTTCTGGCCGAGGATCTCTCGGCCTTTCTGGCTTTCGAAATTCGTATAGAAAACAAAGCCTTTTTCGTCGAAACCCTTGAGCAGGACCATGCGCACATTCGGCAGGCCATGTTCATCGACAGTCGCCACCGCGACCGCATTCGGATCGTTCGGTTCGGTGCCTTCGGCTTCCTTCAGCCACGTACCGAAGAGTGCGAATGGTTCGTTCTCTTCCGTGAAGTCACCAGTTGTTAACCCGCTTTCAGACATATTGACTAAAATACTCCCTAAGAGTGCCCGAAATCTCTCTCGAACAGGACGCCTGGTGGAAGTGATATCAAAGTCGAAGAGCGGTACAAAGTCCTCGCTTATGATTGGCAGCCGCACCGCGGCGATCTGCCTCTTAGGCCTGTCGCTTGCCGGCTGCACCAGCAGCATGGACCTCTTCGGCAGCAGCGATAAGATCGACCGGAGCATTTCGACCGGCACGGTTGCCGGCCCGCAGCATACGGGCGCCGCGCTTTCCGACGAAACGACCGTGCGCAATGCCGTAAGCTCGGTCGACCTTGCCAAACTCGGCACCTCGTCGGTTCCGTGGGCCAACACCACGACCGGCAGTGCCGGCGTCGTATCGCAAATCCGCGAGGCGCGTGCCGGCGGCCATGTCTGCCGCGATTTCACCACCACGCGCCATTCCTACGAAGGCATTGCCATGTTCTCCGGCCAGACCTGCCTGACCGGCAGCGGCGACTGGATGCTGACCGCTTTCACGCAGCAGTAAGGCCGGCAGGGTCCGGACGCCGCTTTTGCAACGGTTTCTTTACCTTAAGCTGTAGGCATTTTAGCGATGTAACTTCTGATTCATGAGTACGGTTCTACGCTCTTCGCGAGCAGGCACGCCATGCGCCAAAACATGAGGGTTGGAACGCGAGGCTGCCAAGATGTGATGCGTATCGGAGGGACCAGGGATCAACCGTGGCCCTGCCGTTTCAGGTAACCGGTGGTCCATATGCGTGATCCCTATTCCGTACTGGGCGTGAAGAAAAACGCCGATCCCGATGAAATCAAGGCGGCCTGGCGCACCAAGGCCAAGACCGTTCATCCTGACCACAATCAGGGCGACCCCTCTGCGACGAGCCGGTTTGCGGAGATCGGCCAGGCCTATGAGGTCCTGAAGGACCCCGCGCGCCGCAAACGTTACGACCAGGCGGCAGAAATGCAGCAAACCATCATGCAACAGCGCAATGCGCAGCGCGAAGCGGCCGAACGCGCCAAGGCTGCCAAAGCCAATGCCGAGAAGGTCATGGAGGAGCTGGCACGCACTGAAGCGCAGCGCGCCCAGTCTCAGGGACAGTCCCGTCAGGGCCAGGCTCAACAGGGTCAGCCCCAGCAAAGTCAAGCTCAGCCAGGGCAGGCCCAACAGAACCAGGCCAAACCGGGCCAGCCGCAAAACCCGAGCGCCAGCGTGGAAACGCCGGAAGACGTGATCGAGCGTATCTTCGGCGCTGAAGGCCGCGAGCAGAACCGGGCGAACACCTCCTCGGCGCAGCAGGCTGCCGACGAAACGGCAGACGCAGCCAAGGCAGAGCAGAACGGCGAGCGCCCTCCCCTGCCGGCAAAAGCCGTCGAACTGATCGCCTCGCTGATGCGCCGCTTCCGCGGCACCGCGCCGATGCCGGAGAAGGCCCCGGATCTCTCCGTCGATGCGACGGTGACGATCGAGGACCTGATGAAGCAGAACTCGATCACCGTGAAATTCGCCGACGAGCGGGAGGTTCGCTTTCCCATCGAAAAGGGCATGACCGACGGCCATGTGGTGCGCCTCAAGGGTCAGGGCCTCAAGATCAACGGCATGAAACAGGGCGATCTCAACATCACGCTGAAGCTCGCCCGCGACAGCCGCTACCGGGTCGATGGGTTCGACCTCCATGTGGATCTGCCGATTTCGCTGCAGGATGCTGTGCTTGGCGGAGAGATGACCGTCGAGACGCCCGACGGCAATCGCCCGGTTACCGTCCCGGCCTGGTCCGGCTCCGATCAGACGGTCCGGCTCGAAGGTCTCGGCCTGCCGAACGGTGCCGGCGGACGCGGCGATCTGGTCGTGGAACTGCGCATCATTCTGTGGGAGAAGCCGGACGAAAAGGTCACCGACCTGATGCGGCACATGCGCCACGGGCTGTATGTTTGAGGCAAAACAGGCCTGTATGACACTTTTGCGGCAGTTTTCACTGCCGTACACCCTTGGTTACGGTGTTTAATACGAGATGAATGAAGCCAGCTTGAACCCTTGAGCTGCCTATGTCATAGGCAACATTCATATAAAGTTTCAGGGGACTAAGTATGGTTCAGGCTTCCGGCCTCATGGCAGGCAAACGCGGCATCATCATGGGCGTTGCCAACAACCGTTCCATCGCTTGGGGTATTGCTAAAGCTATCCACCAGCACGGCGGCGAAGTCGCATTCACCTATCAGGGCGATGCGCTGAAGAAGCGCGTCGAACCGCTGGCTGCAGAACTTGGCGCCTTCATGGCCGGCCATTGCGACGTGTCCGACGAGTCGACGATCGACGCTGTCTTCGACAATCTCGAAAAGCATTGGGGCAAGATCGACTTCGTCGTGCATGCGATCGGCTTTTCCGACAAGGACGAACTGACCGGCCGTTACGTCGATACGTCCGCCGACAACTTCGCCAAGACGATGCAGATCTCGGTCTATTCCTTCACCTCGGTCGCACGCCGCGCCGAGAAGCTGATGACCGATGGCGGCTCGATGCTGACGCTGACCTATTACGGTGCGGAAAAGGTCATGCCGAACTACAACGTCATGGGCGTTGCCAAGGCAGCACTCGAGGCGAGCGTCAAATATCTCGCCGTCGACCTCGGCCCGAAGAACATCCGCGTCAACGCGATTTCCGCCGGTCCGATCAAGACGCTGGCTGCTTCCGGCATCGGCGACTTCCGCTACATTCTCAAGTGGAACGAGTACAATGCGCCGCTGCGCCGTACCGTCACCATCGAGGAAGTGGGCGATGTCGGCCTCTATATGCTGTCGGATCTCTCGCGCTCCGTCACCGGTGAAACGCATCATGCAGACAGCGGCTACCATGTCGTCGGCATGAAGGCGGTCGACGCGCCGGACATTTCCGTCATCAAGGACTGATTTTACACAAGGGTCTGACCGTGCTCATCTACATGATCCGCCACGGCCAGACGGACTGGAATGCGGAAGGCCGCCTTCAGGGCCAGAAAGACATTCCTCTGAATCCGCTTGGTCGCTCTCAGGCGACCAGCAATGGCGAGCGCTTACACCAGCTCATCGGTGCCGGTGGCGACTTTGCCTTCGTCGCGAGCCCCCTCTCCCGCACGCGGGAGACCATGGAACGGCTTCGCACCGCCATGGGTCTCGATCCCAAAGCCTATCGCACCGATGAGCGCCTTGTCGAAGTTTCGTTTGGCGACTGGGAAGGCCATACGCTGGCGGAAATCAAGACGATCGCGCCGGATCGGCTCAGAGCCCGCAAACGGGAAAAGTGGAGCTTCATACCACCCGGCGAAGCGGCCGAGAGCTACGAAATTCTCTGCTGGCGGATCGGTGCATGGCTTCAATCGGTGGATCGACCGACCGTCTGCATCAGCCATGGCGGCGTCATCCGCTCGCTCTTCCGGCTGATCGGCAACCTGCCTGAAGACAGCGCCGCCGAAGCGCCGACGCCGCAGGATCGCATCCTGAAGATCGACACCGGCGAGAACCGCCTCGAGTGGCTCTAAAAGTACTATCTGAAATACTAGGCTATGCTTTGCGGGCAGCAGGCTCTACTGTACGATCTCGAGATCGTTGACCACGCGGTAGCCGTCCTGCACCGTGTAGAAGACCAGCACCTTCACGCCCGCCTTCAGGCCTTCGAAATTGAACTCTTCCGGCACCTTATAGGTCTTGCCGTCATCCAGCGTGAAGTTCATTTTCTTGGCATCCACGGCCTTGATCGTCGCTTCGACATCAGCGCTTTGCGCCCAGCTGTTCAAGGGCGAGAACATACCAGCGGTGGCAAGCAGGGTAGCAATCAGGATACGCATGGTCGGAGCCTTCGGTCGGGGCGGTCTTGTCTCGTTTCGAAGCACAATTAGCCTGCCGATTGTGGCGAAAATCGCCCATGACCGTGACATTTTCGGTATAAGTAATGACCTGAAAGTTAACGCTTTTCCGATTTCGGCCCCGGCTTTTACCCAATCTTAATGTTTGGCCGGAAACCTGGCCCGGAACGCCCCAAGTATTGATTCAACAATAAATGGCGAACGAGTTCATAGGGTTCGGAGCAATGGGAAATTAACTCTGCTCCCCTAGGGTTTTCCACGTATCGGAAGAGTGAACAAAAGGTCTGTGCGGGTGAAAATCTGGCCGTCGTCCAAATCCAAATCCTCGCGCCTTTTTCGCAATGCACGCATGCCCACACTTATTGCCGTCGTGATCGCTATTCTGGTGATCGCCATCGGCGTCATACTCGATCGGCGCAACACGGCCGAATATCGCACCGAGATGCGCGCCACCACGGAACGGATGGCCGGCCTGCTGTCCCGCCGCATCATTTCGCGCATCGATGCCGATATCGTTGCGGGGCAACATCTGGCGCATGTACTTCGTGACGACGCCGAAGATGTGTCGGCGGTCTTCAAGGGTTTCGTCGATAAGGAATTCCGGAACGATCCGCATTTCTTCGCGGTCGCCATCGCGCCCGATTTCGGGCTGCGGGAGATTCTTACCCGCGACGGGATCAGGAAAAGCATCACGGGTACCATCGGCAATGTCGATCTCGGCCGGCTTGCCAACGACCTGAAATCCAGCAAGGGCATTACCGGACCGAAACTGGTCAGCGGCACCCAGGAAGATCAGGTGACCTTGATCATCCCTGTCGCTGCCGATGACGATGGCAACGGCTCATGGGGCGCGATCGCCATCCTGATCGACGAACGCGGATTGACGGAAACGCCGGCCACCGCGTTTGCGCCGCAGATTGCCGCCAATCAGAATTACCTCGATCTCAACTGGCTGCAGATAACCCTTCGTGATGCCGAAAAGCCCGAGTTTCTTGCCTTTTACGGCGATGACAAGATAGAGCAGCAATCCCCGATGCAATGGTCGCTGGCCCCCAAGGGAGCCCGCTGGACCCTGCTTGCCGCGCCACGCAGCGGCTGGGACGTGACACCGCCGAACCGGTGGAGTTTCCGGCTTGGGCTGGCGCTTGTAGCGCTTGCCGTCATCGTGCCGATCTTCGTGGCGACCTCGCTGATCTCGGAGCGCAACCGCAACATCGCCGCGCTGAAGGCACGTGAAGCCAATCTCCTGGAACTGTCGCAGCGCTTCAACCTGGCCATGGAAGCCTCGAACATGGGCATCTGGGAGGTCACGGGCGATCATCACCATCTGTTCTGGGACAAGCGGGCGGCGGGCCTGCATTCGAAGACGCCGCGCGGCAACAGCAACCGGATGAACGACTGGCTGGACTCCGTCTACCCGGAAGACCGGGCGGCAGCGGAGAAGCATATTCTCGACTGCACGTCCAGCAATACGCCCTGCAGCGCGATATATCGCGTCCGGCTTTCTGACGGAACGCTGCGGCATCTGCGATCCGCCGGCGCGAACTATCGCAATTCCGACGGCACGATCCGCGCCACCGGCATCGTCTGGGACGCGACGGCCGACATGGTCATGACGCAGACCCTGCGCGACGCCAAGGATACGACCGATATCAAGAATGCCGAGCTGGAACTGGCGCTCGACGAACTTTCCAACCGCGAACAGGACCTCGAAGAGCTGTCGCAACGGCTGGATCTGGCGCTGGATTCCTACGATTGCGGTATCTGGGAAGCAGACCTGCGCGACAACAGCGCTTTCTGGGACGAGCGGATGCACCAGCTCTACGGCCTGCCCTATCGTGGCCGCCGCACGACCCGCGAGGACTGGCTCGGCTGTCTGCATCCCGAAGACCGTGAGGCGGCAGTCGGTGCGGCGGACAATGCATTGGTTGCCGGGGAAAAGCTCAACTCGATCCACCGCATCATGCTGGAAAACGGCCAGGTCCGTTTTGTGCGTTCGGTCGGTCAGGTCCACAAGGCTCGTAACGGCATCGACAAGATCGTCGGCATTGCCTTCGACATCACCGCGGACGTTCTGCTGGCGGACCAGCTCAAGACCGCCAAGAACGAAGCGGAAGCCAAGAACCTCGAACTCGAACTGGCCAAGAGCCGTATCGAGCACAATTCGCTGCACGATCCGCTGACGCTGCTTGCCAATCGCCGCAAGCTCGACATGGAGCTTGATCGCCTGTCGCGCTCCAGCCAGGGCGAACGGCAGAAGTTCTCGATCCTGCATCTCGATCTCGACCGCTTCAAGCAAATCAACGATACGCTCGGCCATGCGGCCGGCGACGCGATGCTGGTGCATGCTTCCCGTATCCTGGCCCGCAATGTCCGCACGACCGACGTGGTCGCACGCATCGGCGGCGACGAATTCGTCATTCTGGCGGTCGGCAATTCAAGCGCCGAGCAGATGGCGCAGCTTTCCCAGCGCATCATCGGCGAATTTCACCAGCCGATCGATTTCGAGGGTTTTTCCTGTCGTTGCGGCGTGTCGATCGGCATCGCTCAGGCAAGCGGCCTGAACCTCGATGCCCGCCGGGTGCTGGTCAATGCCGATATTGCGCTTTACCGGGCAAAAGGGCTCGGCCGCAACCGCTACGAATTCTTCACGCAGAACCTGCAGGCGGAGATCGTCAACCACAAGCGCACCGCCGACGAGGTTCTCTCCGGTATCGACAATCACGAATTCACGGCGTTCTACCAGCCGCAATTCTGCGCCCGCACCAACGAACTGACCGGCGTCGAGGCGCTGATCCGCTGGAACCATCCGCATCACGGCATTCTGGCGCCGGATCGTTTCCTGAAGATCGCCGAAGACCTGAACGTTTCCGCCGTGCTCGACCAGATCGTTCTGGAAACCGTGCTCAAGGACAAGCTGCGCTGGGCGGCGGCCGGCATCCGCGTGCCGAAGGTCTCCGTCAACGTCTCCTCCAAGCGCCTGCATGACGAGACGCTCATCGATACGCTGAAGGGTCTCGCCATCTCGCCCGGCGAAATCTCCTTCGAGCTCGTTGAATCGATCTTCCTCGACGAGAGCGAGGATTCGGCTGCCGGTAATCTGGAACGGATCAAGGAACTCGGCATCGATATCGAGATCGACGATTTCGGCACCGGCCATACGTCTATCGTCAGCCTGCTGAAGCTGAAGCCGAAGCGGCTGAAGATCGACCGGCAACTCGTCATGCCGATCCTTTCTTCACCGCAGGAAAAGGCGCTGGTGCGCTCGATCATTGATATCGCCCGTTCGCTGGGTGTCGAAACGGTGGCGGAAGGCGTCGAGACCATGCAGCATGCGGCGCTCTTGCGCGAACTCGGCTGCGACCTTCTGCAGGGTTATGCCTTCTCCCGTCCCCTCTCCTTCGCCGACTTTACCGACACCGCACGTGGCGGCTGGCGCAAGGCGGCGTGAAGAACGCACTGTTCATGCTTCGGTGGGCCTGCCTGCGTAAGAAAAGCTTGTCGCCAAGCGGCCTTTTCCATATGACAACGGCTCACTCACAGCCGGTATCTCGTCATGTCGCATAATACCTTCGGTCACCTTTTCCGCGTCACCACCTGGGGCGAAAGCCACGGACCGGCGCTCGGCTGCGTCGTCGACGGCTGCCCTCCCGGCCTGCGTTTTACGAGTGCCGAAATCCAGGCCTGGATGGACAAGCGCAAGCCCGGCAAGTCCCGCTTCGTGACGCAGCGACGCGAAGAGGATTTCGTCAAGGTTCTCTCCGGCGTGATGATGGACGAGGATGGCGAGACGATGATCTCGACCGGCACGCCGATCTCGATGCTGATTGAAAATACCGACCAGCGCTCCAAGGATTATGGCGAGATTGCCCGCCAGTATCGGCCCGGCCATGCCGACTATACCTATGACCTGAAATACGGCATACGCGACTATCGCGGCGGCGGCCGCTCTTCGGCCCGCGAGACGGCGGCGCGTGTTGCCGCCGGCGCCATCGCCCGCAAGGTCGTGCCGGGTCTCAATGTTCGTGCAGCGCTGATCCAGATCGGCAAGCACAAGATCAACCGTGCCAACTGGGATTGGGATCAGGTCGATCAGAACCCGTTCTTCTGCCCCGATCCGGAAATGGTACCGGTCTGGGAGGAATATCTCGACGGGATCCGTAAATCCGGCTCCTCGATCGGCGCCGTCGTCGAAGTCATCGCGGAAGGTGTTCCTGCCGGCCTCGGTGCGCCGATTTACGGCAAGCTGGATCAGGACATTACCGGCCTTCTGATGTCGATCAACGCCGTCAAGGGCGTCGAGATCGGCGACGGTTTTGCTTCCGCCGAACTTTCCGGCGAGGAAAATGCCGACCAGATGCGCATGGGCAATGACGGCAAGCGGATTTTCCTCTCCAATCATGCGGGCGGCATCCTTGGCGGTATTTCCACCGGCGAGCCGGTCATCGCCCGTTTCGCGATCAAGCCGACCTCCTCCATTCTCACCGAACGGCAGTCGATCGATGCGGACGGCCACAATGTCGACCTCCGCACCAAGGGCCGTCATGACCCCTGTGTCGGTATCCGCGGCGTTCCCGTCGGCGAAGCGATGGTTGCCTGCGCGATTGCCGATCACTATCTGCGCGATCGAGCCCAAACGGGCCAGTCTCACCCTGGGCGTGTTTTCTAGGAAAATTATCCATGGCCTATAATCAGAAGCGTGTCGTTGATGCCATCCGGGCCTTCGAAGCCGGCGAAATCGTTGTCGTGACCGATGACGACGACCGCGAGAACGAAGGCGACCTGATCGTCGCCGCCGTGCATTGCACAGCCGACAAGATGGCCTTCATCGTTCGCCACACCTCCGGCATCGTCTGCACCCCCATGCCGCGCGAGGAGGCGAAGCGCCTGAACCTCAACGCCATGGTGGCGGAAAACGACAGCGCCCACACGACGGCCTTCACCGTCAGCGTCGATTTCAAGCACGGCACCACGACGGGCATTTCCGCCGACGACCGGACGCTGACCGTCCGTAACCTCGCCAATCCGAATGCCGGCGCCTCCGACTTCGTGCGGCCGGGCCATATCTTCCCGCTGATCGCCCGCGAAGGTGGCGTGCTAATGCGCTCGGGCCATACCGAGGCGGCGGTCGATCTCTGCAAGCTCGCCAACCTGCCGCCGATCGGCGTCATCTCCGAACTGGTGAACGACAACGGTACAGTGATGCGCGGGCCGCAGGTTGCCGAATTCGCGGCCCAGCATCAGTTGAAGCTGGTTTCCGTCGCCGACCTGATCGCCTATCGCCAGCGCAAGGAAACCCTGATCGAGCTGCAGACGAGCTTCGATGTCGAAACTCCGCATGGCAAGGCGAAGGCACATGCCTATTCCCTGCCCTGGGACCCGATGCAGCACGTGGCGGTCATCTTCGGCGATATCCGCGATGGGGTCGATATTCCCGTTCGCCTGCATCTGGAGAACGTCACCCGCGACGTGTTCGGCACCCAGCGCTCCGTCGATCGCTACATGAGGAAGATCGAGGAAGAGGGCCGCGGCGTCATCATCTACCTGCGCGAAGGTTCGGTCGGCGTCGGCCAGAAGGATCACGGCCGCAAGCTGCGCCAGGGCGAAGAGGTCCATGCGGAAGCCAAGGCGCGCGAAAGCGAATGGCTGGAAATCGGCCTCGGCGCGCAGATCCTTAAAGATCTCGGCGTTTCGTCAATCAAACTCCTGACCCGCAGCGAGCGCCACTATGTCGGCCTCGAGGGTTTCGGGATCAAGATCGCTGAAACCGTGATCTGCTGATCGCGCTCTAGTTGCATTCGATTTGATCTACGTTAGATTGCCATCCTGTTGAGGGGCGGCAATTTTTCGTGTACGAATAATATGAAGATCGTTTGGGATGAACGGAAGCGGATTGCGAATATCACAAAACACGATCTCGATTTCGGAGATTTGACCTTCGAGTTTTTCATATCCGCGGTTACTGTCCCGGCAAAAAGAGGTCGCTATAAAGCGATAGGCAAGCTGAAAGATGGGACGATCGCGGCGATCTTTGTGACGCTGGGTTCGGAAGCGCTTTCTGTCATTTCAATGCGCCCAGCTCGCAAAGACGAAAGGAGCCTTATCGAATGAATATCAAGGCCCAGAAGCAAACCGAATTCCAGCCGGGCCGCGGCTATACCAAGGAAGATTGGGACGAGGTTTCCGATAATCCTCCTTGGACCGAGGAAGAGTTGAAAAGTGCCCGCCCTTTCCGGGAAGTCTTTCCCGAAATCGCCGAGAAGATGGAAAAAGCGATCGCTGTCCGTGGCCGCCCCAAGGTCGAGGCACCGAAGGTGGCTGTCACACTGCGGCTCGACCCCGACGTGCTCGATAAATTCAAGGCCTCCGGCAAGGACTGGCGCAGCCGGATGGCCGAGGAGCTGCGCAAGGCAGCCGGGCTTTAAGCTGCCCTCAGCGGCTTGCCTTCAGGATTTCGCCGATGAAACGATGCGCCTTCAGGGCATCGTCGCCACCCACACGGAGCGGCGCCTTGTCCTGAACCGCATCGATGAAATTGGCGATCAATGCACGGTGGTTTGAATGGCCGAAAGCCATGGGATCGGCCCCTGCCCCGCTGCCTGTGTTCTCATTGCTGACGGTTTCGGTCGTGCCGTCCATGAACGCCGCATCCAACCGGTCGCCGGTGATGACTGCTGAGCCTTTTGTTCCAAGCAGTTCGATACGCTCCGGCAGGCCCGGATAAGCTGAAGTCGTGGCGTTCAGCGTGCCGATCGCACCGTTTTCGTAAGAGAAGGCGGCGGTGACGAGGTCTTCGGTTTCCATCCTGTGGATCGGGCTGGTGCGAACGAAGGACGAGACATCCTTCGG
>Ga0075365_10000783_pt1 | contig 12977 bp, 12 predicted proteins | sample EndMetdeltDD1765_FD_71387 | JGI IMG/M metagenome (GOLD analysis project Ga0075365, IMG submission 71387) | Populus endosphere microbial communities from Tennessee, USA - Endosphere MetaG P. deltoides DD176-5 | ecosystem: Host-associated > Plants > Roots > Endosphere | place: USA: Tennessee... | reverse complement strand
CCCCCACATGAGAGGCCGCCGCCCGCTCCCGCGAAATCCCCCGTCGCGGGAGCGGGCGGGTGCGAGTCCGTGTGGTGAAGAGCGACCCCCGGTCCAAAGCCTTTTTCCCTATCCTGATGAGGTGGCTGTCAACACCCGGGTTCTCGCTGGTTCGCTCATCGCGGCCCTGGTGATCAGCGTCGCCGGCGGGTACGCGCTGAGCCGATCAGGCGACTCCGAGCCCGACCAAGCCCGCATCACGCCGGACACGATCACCGTGGAGACCGGGATCCCGACCAACAAGGCCGTGCAGGGTGAGAAGCTGCCGACCGTCGATCTCATCGACACGAACGGCAACGATGTGTCGACCGCTGATCTCGTCGGCCAGCCTCTCGTGATCAACGTCTGGGCAGTGACGTGCGCGGCCTGCAAGACCGAGATGCCGGCGCTGGCGCGGGTGCAAGCCGATCTCGGCGACACGGTCCGGTTCATCGGTGTCAACACCGCGAAGAACGACGGCAGCGCGCTCGCGTTCGCGGCCGACAAGGGCGTCAGGTACGAGCTGCTGTCCGACATCAACGGTCGGCTCACCGGCGCGCTCGGTATCACCGGCTTGCCGTACACGCTCTTCGTGGCCGCGGACGGCACAATCGTGGCCCAGAAGGGAATCGCCCTCGACGAAGCCGGCATCCGCGCCACCATCGCCTCGGCACTCAGGTCATGATCGCCCTGCAGGGCTTGTTCGCGTATCACCTCGGCCTCGGGATGTTGGCCGCGATCAACCCGTGCGGCTTTGCGATGCTGCCCGCATACCTGATGTACTTCCTCGGCCTCGAGGGATCGCGCCCGGGCAGCCAGCGGGCCAGCATCATCCGCGCCCTGATCGTCAGCGTGTCGACCTCGGCCGGTTTCATCGCCGTCTTCCTCGTCGTCGGGACGATCGCCCGTCTGTTCACCAACTCGTTGGTGGTCAACGCCAAATACCTGTCCCTCGTGATCGGCATCGCCTTGATCGTGTTCGGGTGCTTCATGCTTGCCGGCTGGCGCCCGAAGTTCGCGATGTTGCAGATCGGCCAGGGCAAGGAACGCACGCAGACCGTGCGCTCGATGTTCGGCTTCGGCATCGCCTACGCGATCGCGTCATTGGGTTGCACCGTCCCGCTCCTCATCAACAACGTGTTCGGGTCGTTCTCGACCGAGGGATACGTCAGCGGCGTCGTCAGCACCACGCTGTATGGCGTCGGCATGGGACTGACGGTGACCGGGCTCACCGTCACGCTCGCGTTCGCCAGCGGTGGGTTGCTCCGCGTCCTGCGCTCGGCGATGCGCTACCTCGATCTGGTCGCGTCTGTGTTCTTGATCGCGACCGGCATGTACCTCAGCTGGTACTGGTACTCGACGATCACCGACCAGAGCGCCGACGGGCTCACCGGCCGGGCCGAGGGCTGGCAGAACTCGATACACGACGCGGTGCTGCGGATCGGTTACGTCAAATTCGCGGCGATCCTGGCCGTGCCCGTTCTCCTCGGCGTGGTGTACCTGCTCATCACCCGCCGCCGACGCGAAGCCGAGCAATAGGTGCTGGCCGAACTGCTGGCCACGGCGGGCGTGCGCGAAGAGCACGTTCTCCGGTCGCGGTTCGGGTTCATGGCGTTCCACGGAGGATCGTTGGAGGAGATGACCGACGTCATCGCCGCCGACGCGGCCGACCGGTGCGGTGCCAGCTACTACGGACTGCTCCAGCCAGAGGATCTGCAGTGGCACATCCCGTCGCACAAGCTCAGCCCGGCGGACTCACCGGCGATGCAGGCGTTCATCGACCACGTCGATGTCGTGATCACGGTGCACGGCTTCGGTCGCCAGCAGCTGTTCACCTCGCTGCTGCTCGGCGGTCGCAACCGCGAGCTGGCCGCGCACGTCGCGCCGTTCCTGCGCAGGCACCTGCCGGCATACGACATCCTGAGCGACCTCGACGCGATCCCCGCTGACCTACGCGGGCAACATCTCGACAACCCGGTCAACCTCCCCCGCGGCCAAGGCGTGCAGATCGAGTTACCGCCGCGTGTGCGCGGATCGAGCCCGCTGTGGTGGGACTGGGAAGGTCCCGGCCACACCCCGCACACCGAGGCCCTGATCCAAGCTCTGGCCGAAGCCGCCACCGCCTGGCCCCTCCCGCAAGCGTGAGCGCGACACGCGACGTCGGGAGCCAGCGAGCAGTCCCGAACAAGTCGTTACGGGGCGAGGCGTTCGGTGATCCAGGCGCCGTCCGCGCCGTCGCCGTCGCCGAGCCGACGGTAGCGAACGCGGTCGTGGAGGCGGCTCGGGCGACCTTGCCAGACTTCGGCCTCGATGGGCGTGAGCAGCCAGCCGCCCCAGTTCGCGGGGCGAGGCAGGATCTCGATGCCGGCGAAGCGAGCCTCGACGTCGGCAACTCGCGCATCGAGCTCGGCGCGATCGGCGAGCACCTGTGACTGCGGTGATGCCCACGCACCCACTTGCGATGCGCGAGGTCTGGTCGCGAAGTATGCGTCCGACTCGTCGGCGGAGATGCGCGCCACCGTGCCGCGGATCTTCATCTGCCGATGCAGCTGGAGCCACGTGAACAGCGCGGACACCCCCGGGTCTCGTTCGAACTGGGCGCTCTTCACTGATTCGTAGTTCGTGTAGAACGTGATGCCCGCCGCGCTCACGCCCCGCGCCAACACGTAGCGACTGTCGGGAAGACCATCGAGACCGTTGGTGCTGATCACCATCGCGTTCGGCTCCACACAGCCGGCGTCCTCGGCCTGCGCGTACCAGTGCTGCCACTGGCTGATCGGGTCGGGGCGCAGATCGGCGACGTCGAGTCCGGCGGTCTCGTACTGCACCCGCCGATCACGGATCGAGTCCATCAGCTCAGCTCGCCGGGATGACCGTGGCGCCGCGCATGTACGGGTGCAGCACCGCAGGAATCGTGATGCTTCCGTCGGCCTGGCGATTGTTCTCGACGATCGCGGCCCACACGCGCGGCACGGCGAGCGCCGAGCCGTTCAGCGTGTGCGCGATCTCGGTGCCCTTCTTGACCGCGCCGTCCTTCGGCGCGCGCCGGAAGCGAATATCGCCGCGGCGGGCCTGGTAGTCGCTGAACCAGCTGATCGAGCTGACTTCCAGCCACTTGTCGCAGCCGGGCGCGTAGACCTCGATGTCGTACGAGCGGTGGTGGCTCTGGCCCATGTCGCCAGTGCAGATCTCGATGATGCGGTACGGCAGGCCCAGCGAGGCGATCGTCTTCTCCGCCCGGCCGACCATCTCGGTCAGCAAGTCGGGCGCCTGTTCGGGCATTGCCACTGCGAGGATCTCGACCTTGTCGAACTCGTGGGTGCGCAGCATGCCGCGGGTGTCGCGCCCGGCCGAACCGGCCTCGCGGCGGAAGCACGACGTCTGCGCCATCATCAACGCCGGCAGCTGCGCTTCCTCGACGACCTCGTTCGCGTACAGCGACGTGAGCGGCACCTCGGCGGTCGGAATCGCCCAGAGGTCGTCGCGCTCGATCGCGAACGCATCGTCGGCGAACTTGGGTAGCTGACCCGTTGCCGTCAGCGTCGCGGTCGTCACCAACGTGGGCGGCCGAATCTCCTCGAACGCGTCGGCGTTGTTGTCGAGCGCGAGCTGGCACAGGGCCCGCGCCAGGGTCGCGCCGAGACCACGCTGCATCGTGAACATCGCCCCACTGATCTTGGTGGCCCGTTCGTTGTCGAGGATGCCGAGAGCTGTTGCGCTCTCCCAATGGGGGACGCGCTGATGTTCAGGAAACGAATCAGGCATGTTGATCGGGCCCTTGATCAACGGGTTGTCCTCTTCGCCCGCGCCGTCGGGAGCATCTGGATGGGGAAGGTTGGGGATGCGCAGCAACAGTTGGCGCAGCTCGTCGGAAACGAGCTCATGTTCTGTGACGAGCGCGCGCTCGTTGTCGCCGAGCTCGCGGCTGGTCGCCATCGCGGCTTCCGCGGCAGCTGTGTCTCCTGCCTTGCGGAGCTGGCCGACCTGCTTGCTCAGCTCGTTGACCTGACGACGCAGTTCGTCGCGCTCGGCCGTGATCTGGCGCAGGCGTTCGTCGAGACGGGAGGCGTGATCGACTTGCTCGAGGATGTCGGGTTTGCCTCGACGGGCGAGTGCGGTGCGCACCCCGTCGAGATCGTTGCGGAGGAGTCGGACATCGATCACGGTTGGCCAGGCTACCTGCACGCCTGTTCGCGAACGGTTGGCGATTTCAGCCGTCGAACACCGTGCCCTAGCGTGGGAGCGTGCCCGCGACCGACGCCGACTCCGTTCGCGTCGAGGGACTGACCGTCCGCTACGGCAACCTCGTCGCGGTCGACGACGTGTCGTTCTCCGCGGCCGCCGGTGAGGTGACTGCGGTGCTCGGCCCGAACGGCGCCGGCAAGACGAGCGCGATCGAAGTGTGCGAGGGCTATCGCCCGGCCGCTGCCGGTCACGTGTCCGTGCTCGGCATGGACCCGGCTCGGCAGCAGGCCGAGCTCAGCGCACGGATGGGCGTGATGCTCCAAGAGGGTGGCGTCTCACCGTCAGCACGTGTCAGCGATGTCGCGCGACAGTATTGCGACCTCTACGGCAAAGGCGTTGCACCGGCCGAGTTGCTGGAGACGGTGGGGCTCGCCGCGCGCGCCCGTTCCGCCTATCGCCGCCTCTCCGGTGGCGAGAAGCAGCGCCTGTCGCTCGCGCTTGCTCTCGCGGCGCGCCCCGATGTCGCGTTCCTCGACGAACCGACGAGCGGCGTCGATGTCACCGGCAGGCAGCTGATCCGCGCCATCGTCCGCCGCCTCGCGTCGGATGGATGTGCGGTCGTTCTCGCGACGCACGAACTCGACGAAGCCGAGAAGGTCGCTGATCACGTCGTGATCTTCGACAAGGGTCGCGTCGTCGCCGATGGCACGCTCGATGAGTTGCGGCGCGGTCACGACGAGATCCGCTTCCGCAGCTCGCCGATGCTCGACCTCGACGCACTCGGCGTGGCACTCGGGCTGGAAGTGCGCAGGGTCGGCGACGACGAATATGTCGTCGACAGCGACGCGAGCCGCGTTGCTGCCTTGACCGGATGGCTGGCGGCGCACGACGAACCGGTCAACGACATCCGCGCCGGCCGACAGCGGCTCGAGGACGTGTTCCTCCGGCTCACCGGCAACGGTTCGGGAGCCTCGTCGTGAATCCGCTGCGGGCTCAGTTGCGGCACGAGGTCTCGACGACGCTGCGCAACAGCGAACAGCTCTTGCTGACGTTGATCATCCCGGTGATGTTGCTGGTCTTCTTCAGCCTCGTCGACGTGTTGCCGACCGAGACCAAGGATCCGGTCGACTTCCTCGCGCCGGGCATCCTCGGCCTGGCCGTGATGTCGGCGGCGATGGTGAGCCTCGGCATCGGCACCGGGTTCGAGCGCACCTACAAGGTGCTCAAGCGACTCGGCGCGACGCCCCTCGGCCGCGGCCGGTTGATCGCGGCCAAGATCGGTTCGGTGATCGCGGTCGAGGTGGTGCAGTTCGCGGTGCTGGTGCCGGTCGCCTATGCGCTGGGCTGGCGTCCGTCGGCACCGAACTGGCTCGGCGCGCTCGCCGCAGTGATCATCGGCACGATTGCCTTCGCCGGGATCGGCCTCAGTCTCGCCGGCCGGCTGCGGGGCGAGATCAACCTCGCTGCCCAGAACGGCCTGTACCTGGTGCTGCTCCTGCTCGGCGGGATGGTGATCCCGTTCGCCAAGCTGCCCGGGCCGGTCTCGGCCATCGCCAAGGCACTGCCATCGGGTGCGCTCGCCGACGTCCTGCGCGAGACGCTCGCCCACGGCGGTGTGCGCCCCGGAACCTCATGGGCGATCCTGCTCGGGTGGGCAGTCGTCGCCCCCGCCGTCGCAACCCGCCTGTTCCGTTGGGATTAGCGGCATCCCGAATTCTGTAGCGGTAAAGCTGCCCGCACACCGGGCAAAAACCTGCTGGGAATCGCGGTTTTCAGGGGTTTTGGGTGGAGCGCTGGGGTTCCGGGGCCGCGGGGACGCGTTCGAAGACCTCGGCGACCTGTTCGTAGGTGAGCGGCGGGGGTTCGACCACGACGCCGGCATCGACGTCGCTCGCGACGCTCGTCGGCGGCGCCTTGCTGACCTTGCGGAAGCCCTGCTCGCCGTCGAAGCCAGCAGTGAAGCGCTTGAAGAACATGTAGACGATGATCGTCCACATGAACATGGTGCCGCCGACCTTCATGATCGCGCCGGCCATCTGCTGATCGTTGATCACGTTGATGCCCCACACCCGCACAGGGATGTTGTAGCGCTTGTACACCACACCGTCGGCGAACGTCAGCCAGCCGGCGGGCACCGTCGGCACGACGCTCTGCACGAACAGGTACACCATCTTGCCCGGGTAGCCCATCTGCAGTTCCTTGAACGGCCCGATCACCGGCATCCACATCAGCAACGCCGCGGACACGAGTCCGAAGTGCAGCGAGTAGTGCAGCACCGCGTTGTCGCCGGAGGCGTTCACCACTCCGGGAACGTGCGTGACCATCACGACGAGGTTGAACAACACGCCGGCCACGACCGGCTTGGTCATGAACCGGAACGCCGTATAGCCGCGGCCCTTGCCGATGATCAGCCGCAGCAACCACTCGGGTGTGGCCAGTACCGCGAGCGGCGGCAGGAAGTACGACAGCATCATGTGCTGCAGCATGTGCGCGGAGTACAGATAGGTCTCGCCGATGTCGTGCATCGGCCAATCGCTGGCAGCCCACAGCAGCACGACCGTGGCACCGAAGTACACGCATTGGCGGCGAGTGACGATGGCTTCGCCGGGCGCGACCGCTGTCGGCCCGATGACGCGCACGACGTAGAACCACGCCCCGACGATGACGAGGACGAGCGCCCACACCTCGACGTGGGGTTGAAACTCCCACGGGTTCGCGGTGATGTCGAGCGCGCCCAGCACGGTGGACCTCAGCTCGGGCTGAAGAACTGGAACGTGAGGAGCGCCGCCGAATACACGAGAACGGCCAGGATCAGTCCGGTGTAGAAGAGCTTGGTGAAGATCGGGTTGTCGAACTTGAGGTGCATGAAGTAGCTGACAACGGTCCAGAACTTCAACACCATCAGACCGAGCAGGGCGGTCATGAACACGCCACCGGGCAGGTCGAGGTAGGTGAGCGTGACCTCGAGCGCGGTCATCAACGCGAGCATCGCCGCGACCTTGACGTAACCGATGTCGGTGAGGCCGTGCTTGTGGTCGCCGGAGGCTGGCTCGTCGACCGTGTGTCCGGGCTCGACGAGGTTGTCGACGGCGTGGCTGATCTGTCGTTGGATTTCGGTTGTCTCGCTGCTCATGACATGACCTTCTAGGACGTGATCAGGACGGAATCAGGTAGACGAGGGTGAAGATGACGATCCACACGATGTCGACGAAGTGCCAGTAGAGACCGATCATCTCCACCACCTCGGCCTTGTTGCCGGGAATCTTGTTGCGGTTGATCATCCCGACCAGCGCCATCAACATGACGATGCCGACCGTGACGTGCACGCCGTGGAAGCCGGTGAGGGTGAAGAAGCTCGACCCGAACAGGTTGGTCGTGAAGCCGAGACCCTCATGGTAGAACTCGGTGAACTCGAACACCTGGGCACCGACGAACGTCGCCCCGAGGAGGGCCGTCACCGTCAACCACGTCGAGGTGTTGCGGTCGTCGTGGCGCTGCGCCGAGGACACGGCGAGCACCATCGTCAGCGAGCTCATCAGCAGCACGAACGAGCTGACCGACGTCAGTGGGATGTTGTAGAGCTGCGACGGTGAGGGCGAGCCCTCGTGCCGGCCGCGGTACAGCATGTACGTCGAGATCAACCCGCCGAACAGCAAGCACTCGCTGCCGAGGAACATCCACATCGCCAGCTTGTTGTTCGACAAGCCGGTGCTCGTCGCGTGACCGTGCTCGCCGCCGTGATCGTCGTGGCCGTCGTATCCGTGGTGGTCGGCATGATCGTCGTGCGCGCCCGGCGTCGGGGACTGGCCGTGGATGTCGGGCGTGGTGGCCAGATCGATCGATGCGGTGGTGTCCGGCTCGGATGCCGGGGTGGTGGGGGCAACGGTGTCAGCCAAGGGGCGCCAGCTCCTTCGTCGTTGGTTCGCCGCCGACCGGTGGGTCGTAGTCAGACTCCGGTGCGACCGACGGTTCGAGTGACCAGCCAAAGGCCGCGAGGATCACGATCGCGGCGCCGACCACGGCGAGCACGTGGCTGAAGATGATGCCGTAGGCGATGATCGGCAGGCCGACGGCGAGCACGACCGGCCAGTACGACGGCGACGGCAGGTGGATGTGCTTGTCGGCCTTGGCCTCTTGCTCTTCCATCAGCTGTTCGTAATCGGCGACCTTCTGCAGGTCGCCTGCATCGTCCTCGGCGTACTTCAGGTGGAAGAACTCGTCGAGCGAGTGCACCACCGGGATGACGTCGAAGTTGTGCTCTTTGGGCGGGTTGGTGGTCAGCCACTCCAGCGTGCGCGCATCCCACGGATCGCCCGGGGCGAGCGCCGGACTGCGCCATGTCTTGAACACGTTGATGATGAACACCAGGATGCCGAGGGCGAGGATGAACGACCCGATCGTGGCCACCAGGTTCCAGAACGCGCCGTTGAAGAACCCGTCACCGCCGCGGAACTTGGTCCAGACGACCATTCGCCGCGGCTGGCCCTGCAGGCCGAGGATGTGCATCGGGCCGAACGTGAGGTTCATGCCGATCACCATCAGCCAGAAGTTCCACTTGCCCAACCGCTCGCTCAGCATCTTGCCGAACACCTTCGGCCACCAGTAGTAGAAGCCGGCGAACAGACCGAAGACGGCGCCACCGAACAGCACGTAGTGGAAGTGGGCGACGACGTAATAGGTGTCGGTCTGCTGCGTGTCGGACGGCGACACCGAGTGGGTGACGCCCGAGAGCCCGCCGATCGTGAACTCGATGATCAACCCGATCGCGAACAACATGGCCGTGGTGAAGTGGAGCTTGCCGCCCCACAACGTCATCGTCCAGTTGACGATCTTCACGCCGGTCGGCAGGGCGATGGCCATCGTCGCCACCGAGAACACGGCGACGCTGACCGGGCCGAGGCCGCTGGCGAACATGTGGTGGGCCCACACGCCCCAACCGAGGAAGCCGATCGCGGCACCGGAGAAGACCACGAACTTGTAGCCGAAGAGCGGTTTTCGGGCGAACACCGGCAGCACTTCGCTGACGATGCCGAAGGAGGGCAGGATGAGGATGTACACCTCCGGATGGCCGAAGATCCAGAACAGGTGTTGCCACAGCAGTGGATCGGCACCCTTGTCGACGGTGAAGAACGCGGCGCCGAAGTTGCGCTGGAACATCAAGAGGAACAGGGCGACAGTGATCACGGGCACCGCGAACAGCAGCAGGAACTGGACGACGAGGATCATCCAGGAGAAGATCGGCATCTTCATCAGCGACATTCCCGGCGCCCGCATGTTCAGCACGGTGACGATCAGGTTGATCGCACCGGTGAGCGAGGCGATGCCGGTGATCTGCAGGCCGAGCGCCCAGAAGTCGACGCCGTGGCTGGGCGAGAAGGCGACGCTGGTGTTCGGGGCGTATGCGAACCAGCCGCTGTCGGACGCGCCACCGAGGAACCACGACGTGTTCAAGAAGATGCCGCCGACGAGGAAGCACCAGAAACCGAACGCGTTGAGCCGAGGGAAGGCGACGTCGCGAGCACCGATCTGGAGCGGGACGAGGTAGTTACCGAACGCGGCCGCCATCGGCATCACGAACAGGAAGATCATCGTCGTCGCGTGCATCGTGAACATCTGGTTGTAGGCGTGGGCGCTGAGCACCTTGCTCTCGCCGGCCGCCAGCTGCAGACGGATCAGCAGCGCCTCACATCCACCGAGGATGAAGAAGGTGAAGGCGCAGACGCCGTACATGATGCCGAGCTTCTTGTGGTCGACGGTGAAGACCCAGCTCCTCCAACCCGTGGTGGAGACGGGGCGGCGGAAGGCACCGAGTGACGAGCTCGGGGTGACGAGGGTCGAGCCGCCGCGGGCCAGAGCCGGTGTGAGTGGTCGTTCTGCGATAGCCATCGTCTCTCCTTACTTCCGCTCGGTCAGGAAGGAAATGATCTGGTCGATCTGATCCTCGGACAGGTTGAGGTTCGGCATGCCGCGGGTCTTGCCATCGGTCGGACCGAGATCGTTGGTGCTGGTGTACATCGGCTTCTTTCCCGGAGCGTCACGGAGCCATTCGCGCAGGTTCACCGCGTCGAAGCATTCGGGCGTCACACCCTGCAGGTACAGGGCGCTGAAATCGGCCGGCTTGGCGTTCCAGAGCTTGTCCTTGCACTCCTCGGTGAGCAGATCGAACGAGGCACCGGCGAAGTCGGTGCGGGTCATCAGGTTGGTGAGGTTCGGCGCCGCTCCGGAGTACACGTACTGGTCGGGCCGGGAGATCACCGGGTCGCCGTCGGCGTTGAGGATGCCGTTGACCTGGTGGCAGCGGCTGCACTGGGTGAGGAAGGTCGACTCGCCGGTCTTGGCCGCGGGGTCGGTCGGGCTGGCGTACGGCTCGAGCTGATTGGCCTTCCACGTCTCGAAGCCGGCTGCGTCGAGGGCGACGGCTTCCATCCGCATGTAGGCGTGGGAGAGGCCGCAGAACTCGGTGCACTGGCCGGCGAAGATGCCCGGTTGATCAGCCTCGAGCCGCAGGGTGTGGACCCGACCGGGAACGGCGTCCTTCTTGCCGTTGAGGGCTGGGATCCAGAACGAGTGGATGACGTCGCGGCTGGCGATCTTGAGCAGCACGTGCTGGCCGGCCGGGATGACGATCTGGCCGCTGGTGACGATCGGTTGAGCGATGCCGCCGCAGCCGTCCTGCACCGGGTAGTCGTACTCCCACCACCACTGCTGGCCGGTGACGTTGATGACGCACTGCGTGTCGCTGGTCTTGGCCAGGCGGAACAGGGTGTTGACCGTGGGGATGCCGATGCCGAGCAGGATCACCGCGGGAAGGATCGTCAGCGCGATCTCCAGCGCCGGCTTGCCGTGGGTCTGCTTCGGCATCGCCTTCTCGCCGCGGTCTCTGAACTTGAAGACGCAGAAGAGCACCGCGGCGGAGACGATCACGAGCACGATGCCGGCGATGATGAACGGCCAGCGCTGCAAGTTGTTGATGTCGCGCGCGTTCTCGCCCTTGGGCTGGAAGGTGTCCTGGGGGGCGTCCTTCGCACAGCTGGTGAGCAGCGTCAGCGCGGCGACGGCCGCGCCGGGCAGGATCAACCGCCGGGCCGAGCGCCCAGACGTCGCCGGGGCGTTCGTGGCCGGATCATTCACGGCGGCAACGGTAGTCATGTCAGGCCGGGCACTCCCATTCACGTTCGCTTGCTCTCCTGAGATCCAGGTCACGGCACCACGATCCTCAGCACGGCCGTGTCGACACCCGGGACGGTGAAGCTGAACTGCTCGTCGGCCGGCGCGTTCGGGTCGGTGGGCGACGGCACCGCGGCCTTGATGATGATGAACTGGCTGCCGCCCTCGCCGATTGCCTGCGTGCATTCCTTGACCTCGCGGTAGGTCGGCGTGTCGGCCTTCGGGTCGACGACTTCCTTGCCGAGGTTGACCACGAGCCGGTACTTGCCGTCGTCCTTGTTGCGGAAGCGGATGAAGGAATCGGTGGAGCGGGGCAGTGTCACGGTGTCGAGATCGCCGGGAACACCGGTGACCTGGGCGTGCAACTCGCCGTGCTCGAGTGTGATCGTGGCGGCCAGGTTCGACTTGGCGGCGATGGCCCGCGACGTGTCTTCGTCGGATTCTCCGCTGGTGTCGGCGCCGCACGTGCCTTCCTCGAACGAGGGGATCTCGTGCTTTTCGACGTGCCGGCTGCCTGCCACCGCGCTGGCCACGCCGGCGCCGACGAGTCCGAGCGCACCGATCGTGCACAGCGCCCCGACGAGTGAGCGGGCAACGGTGCGCTTGGTGGCGATCAGCGAGCCGAACAGCAACACGCCGGCGGCGATGCCACCGAACACGATCGCGCCGGCAGCCGACGGCAACCGGAGCATGATGCGCGAGAACGAGAAGATGATCAGACCGAGGCCGACCGCACCGAGGAGCGGCAGTTCCAGCGGGTGCAGGATCCGGCGGCGGATGTCGCGGTTGTACGCGAGGTCGCCGGACGCGCCCTCGCTCCAGGACTGCACCATCCACTCCACCGTGGCGATCAGGATCACGATCACCGCGACCCACACGATCGCCTTGCCCGCGATCAGACCGACTGGGACGACCGCCACGCCGGCGCCGCCGATGAGGGGCCACATGCTGCGCGCGGGTGCGACACGCGCGGCCGGCGAGGACTCGATGCCGTCGGTGTCCATCGCCGAGACGTTGCTGTCGCGAACGTAGAAGTTGATGCCCGTCAAGAAGGCGAAGACGACCGTGACGGTGAACAGGCCGAGCGTGCCGACCGGCCCACCGTCCTGGCTCGCGCCATAGATCAGCGTCCCCGCGAACGAGAGCACGGTGGCGCCGAGGAAGAGTTTCGATCCGGTGGTGAACATCGCTGCTACCTGCTCACTTTGTGACGTAGACGACGAACCACAGCATCGTGAATGCCGCGGCTGCGAAGTACCAGTAGATGGCGTGGGCGGTGAGGATCTCGCGGTCCGATGTTCGCCCGCCGAGGTACCGGAACGCGGCCACGGACGAGAACACCACGCCGATGATCATGAACACCACGAACGTGCCGGTGAAGGCGTAGAACATCACGCCGTACGGGTTGCCCGAACGAATCGGAAGGCCCATCTGGTAGTACACCGACGCCTGGGCGTTGATCACGGCGAGACCGAGCAGGCCTGTCAGCAACAGGGCGATGCCGACGTGGCGCTTGTCGTCGCGCTTGGCCGCGTACACGGCCCACTGGGCGAAGATGCAGATGCCGACGAAGCTGCACAGCATGATGTTGGTGGGCACCACCGGGA
>Ga0075365_10000782_pt1 | contig 12977 bp, 12 predicted proteins | sample EndMetdeltDD1765_FD_71387 | JGI IMG/M metagenome (GOLD analysis project Ga0075365, IMG submission 71387) | Populus endosphere microbial communities from Tennessee, USA - Endosphere MetaG P. deltoides DD176-5 | ecosystem: Host-associated > Plants > Roots > Endosphere | place: USA: Tennessee... | reverse complement strand
GGCATCGGCCTGCCGATCGCGGCGGTCGACGGCGACATGAACGGCCTGCGCTTCGGCACGCCGGAGATCGTGCGCTGGGGCATGACCGAGAAGGACATGCCCGAGCTTGCCGCGCTCATCGCCAGGGGGCTGCGCGGCAACGACGCGCCGGACGCGGTTGCTGCCGATGTCAGTGAATTCCGGCGCCGGTTCACAAAACTGCATTTCGTGAACTGAGCGCCTGAAGGCGCGGGCGAGGAGCCCGCTTTCTCGAAAACAAAGGGGAATAAAATGCGCATGATTCTGCGAATGATGACTGCTGCCCTGATGACGGCCGCCGCCGCCGGTTCCGCCAGGGCGGATATCGTGCTCGGCGTCGCCGGCCCGATGTCGGGACCGAACGCCGCTTATGGCGAACAGTATCGCGTCGGCGTAGAGACGGCGGTCGAGCGCATCAACGCCGAGGGTGGCGTGCTCGGCCAGAAGCTTTCCGTCTCGGTCGGTGACGATGTCTCCGACCCGAAGCAGGGTGTGTCGGTCGCCAACAAATTCGTCGCCGATGGCGTGCACTATGTCGTCGGCCACTACAATTCCGGCGTCACCATTCCGGCCTCCGATATCTATGCCGAGAACGGTGTGCTGTTTGTGACGCCGACGGCCACCAGCCCGATGGTGACCGAGCGCGGCCTGTGGGACGCCTTTCGCGCCTGCGGCCGCGACGACCAGCAAGGCACCATCGCCGCCAAGTTCGTGCTCGAGCGCTTCAAGGGCAGGAAGGTTGCGATCGTCGACGACAAGTCGACGGCGGGCAAGGGCCTCGCCGACGAGATGGCGCGCGCCTACAACGCCGGCGGCGGCAAGGAAGTGCTGCACGAGGAAATCAACCCCGGCGAGAAGGACTACAGCCCGCTGGTCGCCAAGATCAAGCAGTCGGGCGCCGAGCTTGTCTACTATGGCGGCCAGCACACCGAGGCCGGGCTGATCGTGCGGCAGATGCACGACCAGGGCGTCACCACCATCCTGATGGGCGGCGACGGCATCTCCAACAGCGAGTTCGGCGCCATCGGCGGCGACGGTGCCCCAGGCACGCTGATGACGTCGTTTCCCGATCCGGCGACCTTTGCCGAGGCCAGGGATGCGGTCGCCGACCTCAAGGCGAAGAACGTGCCGACCGAAGCCGTCACCCTCTATGCCTATGCCGCGACGCAGATCCTCGCCGAGGCGATCGCCAAGGCGAAAGCCGACGACCCCAAGGCCGCGTCGGACTTTCTCCATTCGGGGGCAGGTATCCCGACCGTGCTCGGCACCATCTCCTATGACGCCAAGGGGGATATCAAGCAGCCGGGCTTCGTCGTATTTGAGTGGCGGAAGGTCGACGGCAAGCTGACCCCGGTGGCCCTCAAATAAAAGGTACTTTCGCGCCGGCGGGGTAACGGCCGCCGGCGCTGTCTCGGGAAAACCATGGCCGTCAATCCGCCTCGTCCGCGCATGCCGCCGCTCAACGCGCTCCGCGCCTTCGAGGCGGCGGCCCGCCACGAGAGCTTCGCCAAGGCGGCGGACGAGCTCGGCGTCACCCCGGCGGCGGTGTCGCACCAGGTCAAGGCGCTGGAGGCCTGGCTCGGCGCGCCGCTGTTCGTACGCCATGCGCAGGGGCTGCATCTCACCGACGCCGGCCGCGCCGCTTTGCCGTCCTTCTCCACCGCCTTCGACGCCATGGGGCTCGCCGTGCAGGAGCTGCGCATCTCGGCGCCGCGCCCGCAGGTCAGCATCGCGGCACTGCCTTCGATCGCGCAGCTGTGGCTGGCGCCGCGCCTGCCGGCGCTGCGCGCTGCTTTGCCGGCGCTCCGCCCCTCGATCCACGCGCTGGAGGAGCCGCCGGATTTCCGCCGCGAGCCTTTCGACCTCGCCATCTTCCTGACCAGGCAGGCGCCGGCCGGCAGCCGCGCCTTCAAGCTCTGCGACGATTTCATCTACCCGGTCTGCGCGCCGGCCCTGGCACGGCAGTTGAAGACACCGGCCGACCTCGCCGCGCAGCTTCTGTTGTGGGACACGACCTGGACCGGTGACTGGGCCTTGTGGTTCGAGGCGGCCGGCGTGAAAGGGCCGTCGATCGAGTCCGGTTCGGAATTCTCGCTCTACAGCATGGCGCTGCAGGCGGCGGTCGACGGCGCCGGCGTGCTGATGGGCCACGAGGCGTTGGTGTCGCGCGCACTCGCCGCCGGTTCGCTGGTGGCGCCGTTCCCGCAGCGGGTGCCGACCGGCCTCAGTCTTTCGATCCTGGCGCCCGACCGATCACCCGCCCACGCCGCCGCGATGGTCGACTGGCTGCTGGGGGAGCCGCCGTCTGCATCCGCACCTTGACCAGTGTCGCTGCCGCGTGGCCGGCGGCGGTGATGTAGTCGGGATTGTGGTGGATCAGCATGCTGGAGAAGGCGCCGTCCATCAGAAGCACGATCTCGCGCGCCAGCATGTTGGGCTCGCTGACGTTATGGCTTGAAAGCTCTCCGGCCAGCCATTTCTCGAAATTGGTCTTGTGGCGCGACCCGGATTTCACCGCCGGGTGTCCGGGCATCGCGGCGAGTTCGGCGGCGGTGCGCAGGTAGCCGCAGCCTCTCCACTTCGGGTGCTTCGCCACGCGCGCCAGATTGGTGAAGATCGCTGCGACCTTCCTGTCGATGCCGCCCTCGGCCGCTTCGAACCAGCCGGACATCTGCTTGATGTTGGGCTGGTCGCGGCCGTCGAGATAGGCGGCGATCAGATCGTCCTTGCTCCGGAAATGGTAGTAGAGCGTGCGTTTGGTGAGCCCTGCCTTTTCAGCCACCGCATCGACGCTGACTCGGCCGACGCCTTCGGCATAGAACAGTTTCGTCGCCGCATCGACGAGGCGTTTGCGGGTTGGGTTGGCGGGTTCGCTCATATCGTCAAGTATACCGACTAGTGAATATACAGACAACCTGAAAAATGATCCTTTCCGGCCGTTCCATGCCGGAGAGAAAGAACATGACCGAGCTTGTGCTTTGCGAAACCCGCGACCGCGTCGCGGTGCTGACGCTCAATCGCCCCGAGAAACTCAATGCTTTGAACTACGCGCTGATCGACCGCCTGCTCGAGATCCTCGACGCGGTCGAGACCGACGATGCGGTCCGTGCGGTCATCCTCACCGGGGCCGGCGAGCGCGCCTTCTCGGCCGGCGGCGACATCCACGAATTTTCGGCCAGCGTCGCCGCGGGCGCGGATGTGGCGCTGCGCGACTTCGTCATGCGTGGCCAGCGGCTGACTGCGCGGCTGGAAGCCTTCCGCAAGCCGGTCATCGCCGCCGTCAATGGTATTGCCTTCGGCGGCGGCTGCGAGATCACCGAGGCCGTGCCGCTGGCGATTGCCAGCGACCGCGCTTTGTTCGCCAAGCCCGAGATCAACCTCGCCATGCCGCCGACCTTCGGCGGCACGCAGCGCCTGCCGAGGCTGGCCGGGCGCAAACGGGCGCTGGAGCTGCTTCTGACCGGAGAGGCCTTTTCGGCGGAGCGTGCTGCAGAGTTCGGCCTCGTCAACAGGATCGTACCGCATGCCGAGCTGATGCCGGCGGCACACGATCTCGCTCGACGCATCATCAGCCATTCGCAGGCGGCGCTGGCCAGCATCCTCACCGCGGTGGCGCGCGGCATCAACCTTGGCATCGCCGAGGGCTTGCTGGTCGAGGCCGAGCAGTTCGCCCGGATCGTCCCGACCGCCGACCTGCGCGAAGGCCTCGACGCCTGGATCGAGCGCCGCAAACCCGCCTATGACGGCTCATGGACGCACATCACCCGGCCGAGCGAGGCAAGGCGCGCCTCGCTTGCGCTCGACCAGGCGGCGGATCAGGGCGAAACGTCGAGACGGCCCTTCATGTTGGGATGGAAGCGGCAGAAATAGTCGACCGTGCCGGCTTCCTTGAGGGTCATCCTTCCCGTCGACTTCGGAGGGATCATCACCTCCCAGCCGCCTTTCACAGTGGCTGTGTGGGCGAACGCATCCTTGTTCACCCATTCGATCGTGTCACCGACCTTCGCCTCGATGCTTGCCGGCGAGAAGACCAGCCTGTCGATGGTCACCGTGATCGTGGCGGCCGGCGCCGGGCTGGCGGCGAACGCCAGCGCCAGCGCGCCGATGAGCGGCAGCGCCCTCATTTCAGCATGCCGGCGACATGTTCGGCATGCTGCTCATGCCCCTGGAAGATCTTCAGCCCGGTCTCCAGCAGGCCCTTCAGCTCGGCATTGCTGGCTGACGGAATGAGCAGAGTTTCCAGCGCGCCGTTGACCTGCTTGTGATAGGCGACTTCGTTCTCGACATAGGCCTTGTCGAAGGCCGCACCGTCGAGCTTGGCGAGCTTGGCCCGTTCCTCGGTCGCCGCCTTGGTAAGCGCTTGGCTGGTCGGATTGTCCTCCGGCTTGACGTTCAGTTTCTTGACCAGGTCGAGCGCCTGGACGTTCACCGCCTCATGATCGCGCACCATGTCTTTGGCGAAATCGACGACCTCCTTGGTCTTCGACTTCTCGATCGCCAGCTTCGCCGCCTCGACGTCGATCACGCCGGCCGTGTAGGCGATGTGGGCGATCTGCGGATCGGTCGGCTTGTCGGCGGCCTCAGCCAGCGGCGCGGCGCCGAGCATGAGCAGGGCGGCAAGGGCAACGGTCGGTCGGGTAAGCATGGCATCTCCTTCGCCCGGCGGCGCCGGGCTCTCGTTTTCAGTTGACGCTCATTGGATGCGGGGAGGGGCGAAACGTTCCCGGAAAAGGGATGGCGGTGCAGAAAGCGGCCGCTGGCCAATAGCGAGGCGCGCTAGCCCTCAAAACCGAGGCGCTTCATCACCGCTTCGGTCAACCTGTCGCAGCGCCGGCCAGCGAAGGGGAAGGCGTCGAGCAGCACCGGGCCGATCTCGTCGTCCAGCGCCTTGCGCACCAGCGCACGCGCCCGGTGCAGCCTTGTCTTGACCGTTTCTGGCCTGAGGCCGAGCAGGTCGGCGGTCTCCTCCATGCTGAAGCCCTCAATGACGCGGGCCACGAACACGGTGCGGTAGACGTCGGGCAGGCTATCGGTCGCCCGTTCGACAAGTGCGAGGATCTGCCGCTGCGCCATCGTCCGCTCCGGATCGTCGCTGGGATTCAGGGGGAAGCGGATGATCTGCGCTTCCGGGTTGTCGGGCATCGCCACCATGCGTCGCCGCTTGCGCAGCCGGCCGATCGCCTCGTTGATGACGATGCGCGAAAGCCAGGTGGAGAGCGAGGATCCGCCGCGAAAGGTAGAAAGATTGGCGAAGGCGCGGAGATACGCCTCCTGGACGATGTCCTCGGCCTCGGCGTCGTTGCGCACCACGCCGCGCGCGATGCGGTAGAGTCGCTGGTTGTTAGCCTTGATGATGGTGCGGCAGGCTTCAGCCTCGCGTGCCAGCGCCCGGCGCACCAGCGTCATGTCGCCCGACAGGCTTTCCGCCCCTGCCGGCGCCGCGACGGGTGTTGCGAGCTTGTGCATCTCGAGCCGATCTCCTGAATAGACACTCGCGACATTGGACGCGCCGGCCTGAAAAAGGTTCCCGGATTTCGGCAGTCCGGCGAAACTATTTTAGGCAGCCGCCAAGCCCTTGTCCGGTGTCTGCACACGCGCTGCCGCCGCCAAGAGGTCGGTCTGCGTGATCAGGCCGAGGATGCGCCGCTCGGCATCGACGATCACCACCGCATGGCTGCGCCCGTCGGTCAGCACCGGCAGCAGGCTCATCGCCGGCGTGTCGGCGGAAGCAGTACCTACGTTGGACATCACGCCCTTCACAGTGTCGGTCGCCTTCGTCAGCTCGCGCAGACCGACCGCGCCGGAGAGCCTGGCCTCGGCGTCGACCACCGGCAAGGTGCGGATATTGTGGTCGAGCAGCTGCTGGCGCGCCGCGTCGGCCGGCGCATCCTCTGGCACCGAAACCACGTCGCGCGACATGATGTCCTCGCAAAGCAGCGTCCGGTGCGAGCGCACCATCGCCTGCAACTCGACCTGCCTGAGCAGCCGCTCGAGGTCGTCGCGGTCGATGTCGAAGGTCTCATCGAGCGTGGCGAGCGCCGCGTCGACGTCCTCCGGCCGGAAGCCGACGCGCTGCCGTGGCGGCGGATCGGCGGTGCCGTGGCTGTTGGCGGCGGGAGCGGCGACATGCGGATAGTTGCGCCGCGCCAGCCGGTGGAACAGGAAGCCGAGTGTGACCAGAATGGTCGAGTTCAGTGCCACCGGCACGAAGGGGAACAAAAACCCGGCGCTGACCACTGCCGGCCCGCCGAGCACGGCGGTGAGGGCGGCCGCGCCGCCCGGCGGATGCAGGCAGCGCGTGAAAGACATCGCCGCTATCGCCAGCGCCACCGCAAGGCCGGAGGCGATGACGGGGTCGCGCACGAAATGCGCCACCGTCACGCCGACCAGCGCCGAAATCGAATTGCCGCCGATGATCGACCAGGGCTGCGCCAGCGGGCTGGACGGCACGGCGAACAAGAGCACGGCCGACGCGCCCATCGGCGCCACCAGCAGCGCGACATGCGGGCCGCCGCCCATCGCCAGCCCGCTGATCACGCCGGTCAGCGCGATGCCGATCGTGGCGCCGATGCAGGCAAGCAGCCGCTCGCGCAGCGTCGCGCCGGCAAGGATGGGGACAAAGAGGCGAAACGCCATGGCAAGCCCTGGAACGAATGGCGAGGAATTCGCATCGCACGCAATGGCGCCGAACTCCCGTATTTTGAAGCCAAACAAATCCGGAAATCTGCGGCCGGGAAGAATAATATTGCGTGGCGCGGCCGGGACGGACCGCCACGAGCGGCCCCGGCTTTGTCAATCGCGCCAAGGCCTTGCGGCCGTTCGCGGAATCGATCCCGCAGGCCGGGCCCGTCCGCGGATCAGGCGGCGGCGGCCGCCGCAGCCAGCCCCCGCAATATGTCCGCCTTGAGATCGTCGACGTCCTCAAGGCCGACCTGCAGGCGGATCAGCGGCCCCGCATAGGAGCCCTTGGCTATGGTGCGGTCGCCAAGGAAGACCGGCACGGCGAGGCTCTCATAGCCGCCCCAGGAATAGCCGAGGCCGAAGATCTTCAGCGCGTCGAGGAAGGCGTGCTGCGCTTTCTGTCCGCCGCCCTTGAGCACGATCGAGAAGATGCCGCTCGAGCCGCAGAAATCGCGCTTCCACAGGTGATGGTCAGGATGGCTCTCCAGCGCAGGATGCAGCACCTGCGCCACGCCCGGCTGATCCTCCAGCCAGCGCGCTAGCGCAAGCGCGCTCTTCTGGTGGTGCTCGAGCCTCACCCCCATCGTGCGCAGGCCGCGCAGCACCTGGTAGATGTCGTCGGGCCCGGAACAGCAGCCCAGCGTGCAAAAACCTTCGTAGAGCTGTTTCCAGTAGGTCTCGTTGGCCGAGACGGTGCCAAGCAGCACGTCCGAATGGCCGGCCGGGTATTTCGTCGCCGCATGGATCGAGATGTCGACGCCGTGGTCGAGCGGCTTGAAATAGATCGGCGTCGCCCAGGTGTTGTCCATCATGACCATGGCGCCGGCTTGATGCGCCGCCTTGACGATCGCCGGTATGTCCTGCACCTCATAGGTGTTCGACCCCGGCGACTCCGTGAACACCACTTTGGTGTTGGGCTTGATCAGCGTGGCGATGCCGGCGCCGATATGCGGATCGTAATACTCCACCTCTACGCCCAGCCGCTTCAGCATCGTGTCGGCAAAATGCCGTGTCGGGTGGTAGATGCTGTCGACGATCAGGAGATGGTCGCCGGACGCAAGGAAGGTAAGCAACGGCACCGTCACCGCGGCAAGGCCCGAGGGCACGGCGATCGTGCCGGCCGAGCCCTCCAATGCGTCGACCGCAAGCGTCAGCGCGTCCATGGTGGGAGTGCCGCGCGTGCCGTAGGTGTATTTCTGGCTGCGCGCCGCCATCGACGCCGCATCGGGATAAAGCACCGTCGAGGCATGCACGACTGGCGGATTGACGAAGCCGAAATAGTCGCGCGGATTGTTGCCGGAATGGGCAAGCCGTGTGTTGATGCCCAGTTCGCTGCTGTCTTTTGCCATGTCTCTCGCCTGTGGTGGGGGTGCCGCCAGCCATAATGCGGCGGCCCTGGCCACGCAACCGCCCGGCGTCCGCCAGTCGGCAGTGTTTCGATGTGCCAAATCCGCGCCGGGCGGACGGACATGGAGCCCGGCCTTTGCGTTGAGACAATCGGACTTTGATCCGACTATCAGGCCTATCGGGAAAGCGCGATTGCGCGTATCTCGGGCGCCCCGATGGCGGCCGTCGGCGTCTGGCTGCTTGCCGGCGCGCGGTGATTGTTCGCGGGCTGATCATCATGCATGTCAATCTGTATTGATGAATGCAGTCGGCCGTCCGGTTCGGCAGGGCGCGGTTGCCGGCGAGGTTTTCCCCAATGAAACGTCAGCCTGGTCTTTGCCGATGTTGGGCGCCTGCGGGATGGCCGGACTTTGCCGACTTTGTTTGCCGCCGTGGCTAATTTGCGGGCGCGTTTGTCTGCAATTCGGGCATTTCCGGCAATCGGTTTTCAAACGCGTTGGAATTCGGTCATTTCCCTTGACCTCACTGGAATAATCGCCTTCGATGCAGTTCGTGAATGGGAGGCAGCGCGTCGGTTACGATGCGGGGTCCGGGAGTGGCCGGAAGGGAGCTGCGTTCACGCGGGAAAAAGATCAGGGTCACCTGAGAACAGGGTTACCTGTAAAACAGAAAAGGGTCTGTGGGTCATGAAACACATTGCATTCGGCATTCTTGGCGCCGCCGCGCTTGGGTTTACAGCATCGGCGGCTTCGGCCGGCACGCTCGACACCGTCAAGCAGAAGGGCTTCATCCAGTGCGGCGTCTCGACCGGTCTGGCCGGCTTCTCGGCGCCGGACGACAAGGGTGACTGGCAGGGCATCGACGCCGATTTCTGCCGCGCCGTCGCGGCCGCCGTCTTCGGTGACGGCTCCAAGGTCAAGTTCACACCGCTCAGCGCCAAGGAACGCTTCACCGCGCTGCAGTCGGGCGAGGTCGACATCCTGTCGCGCAACACCACCTGGACGATCAACCGCGACACCGCGCTCGGCCTGAACTTCGTCGGCACCACCTACTATGACGGCCAGGGCTTCATGATCAACGCCAAGAAGCTGCCCGGCGTGAACTCGGCGCTTCAGCTTTCGGGCGCCGCCGTCTGCGTGCAGAGCGGCACCACGACCGAGCTCAACCTTGCCGACTACTTCAAGTCGAACAAGATGGAGTACAACCCCGTCGTGTTCGAGAAGCTGGAAGAGGTCAACGCCGCCTATGATGCCGGCCGCTGCGACGTCTACACCACCGACCAGTCGGGCCTCTACGGCATCCGCCTGACGCTCGGCTCGCCGGCCGACCACGTCGTGCTGCCCGAGATCATCTCCAAGGAGCCGCTCGGCCCGGCCGTGCGCCAGGGCGATGACCAGTGGTACCACATCGTCAAGTGGACCTATTTCGCGCTGCTCGACGCCGAGGAACTCGGCATCACCAAGGCCAATGTCGAAGAGATGAAGGCCTCGGACAACCCCGAGATCAAGCGCGTGCTCGGCCAGGAGGCGGACACCAAGATCGGCACCGATCTCGGCGTCTCCAACGACTGGGTCGTCAACATCGTCAAGGCGGTCGGCAATTACGGCGAAGTGTTCGAGAAGAATGTCGGCTCGGGCAGCCCGCTCAAGATCGCGCGCGGCATCAACGCGCTCTGGACCAAGGGCGGCCTGCAATACGCTCCGCCGATCCGCTGATCGAAATGTGATCCGGGAGGCAGGTTGTCTGCCTCCCGGTTTCTCTTTCCAGGGGACGGTCGCATGGCATCGCAGGAAATCCTTCGCGAGGAGCCGAGCAGGGCTTCCTTCATCAATGACCCCAAGGTACGCAGCCTCTTCTTCCAGACGCTGGTGATCGTCATTCTGTTCGGCTCGGTCTGGTGGATCGTGCAGAACGTCATCGACAATCTGGCACGTCTGCATATCGCCTCCGGCTTCGGCTTCCTCAAGGGACGCGCCGGCTTCGACATCTCGGACACGCCGATCGCCTATACGTCGGATTCGACCTACGGCCGCGCCATCCTTGTCGGCCTCGTCAACACGATCATCGTCGCCGCCGCCGGCATCATCACCGCGACCATCATCGGCTTCGTTGTCGGCATCGGCCGTATGTCGCACAACTGGCTGATCCAGAAGATCTGCACCGTCTATGTCGAGATCTTCCGCAACATCCCGCCGCTGCTGGTCATCTTCTTCTGGTATTCCGGCGTGCTGGCCGTGCTGCCGGCGCCGCGCGAGAGCTATCATCTGCCCTTCGGCTCCTTCCTCAACCAGCGCGGCTTCTATTTCCCGCGCGCCGTCTGGGGAGACGGCTCCTGGCTGATCCTGGTGGCGTTCATCCTGGGGCTTGCCATGGCGTGGTTCGTCGCCCGCACGGCGCGCCAGCGCCAGATGGCGACCGGCCAGCAGTTCCCGGTGCTCTGGACTTCCGTTGCGCTGATCGTCGGTCTGCCGCTGCTTGCCTTCCTGCTGAGCGGGATGCCGCTCGCCTTTGATATGCCGAAGCAATCGACCTTCAACCTGACCGGCGGCTTCCAGGTCAAGCCGGAGTTCCTGTCGCTCTATCTGGCGCTGTCCTGCTATACGGCGGCCTTCATCGCCGAGATCGTGCGCGCCGGCATCAGGGGCGTCAGCAAGGGGCAGACCGAGGCCTCTGCCGCCCTGGGCTTGCGGTCCGGGCCTATCCTGAGGCTGGTCGTGGTGCCGCAGGCGATGCGCATCGTCATCCCGCCGCTGACCAGCCAGTATCTCAACCTGACCAAGAACTCCTCGTTGGCCATCGCCATCGGCTATCCGGACCTGACGGCGACCGCCGGCACGGTGCTCAACCAGACCGGTCAGGCGGTCGAGGGCGTGCTGATCATGATGATCGCCTATCTGGTGCTGAGCCTGGTGACCTCCGCGGTCATGAACGTGGTCAATGCCAGAATGGCGCTGGTGGAGAGATAGGGCCATGCAGGAACACGACATGTCCTGGGTGCGCACCGAGATGGCTCTTGCCCAGCCGGCGCCGCCAAGCGAACGCGGGCTCTATGCCTGGGTGCGCAAGAACCTGGTCGGCTCGGTCGGCGACACCATCCTGACCGTCCTTGGCATCCTCATCGTCGCCTGGGTGCTGCCGCAGGTCATCAACTGGGCGTTCCTCAACGCCCAATGGACGGGGCCTGACCGTACGGTCTGCGCCACCGTGGCCCAGGGCGGCATCCAGCCGGACGGCTGGAGCGGTGCCTGCTGGGCCTTCGTCAATGCCAAGTTCGGACAGTTCATGTTCGGCACCTATCCGGTCGACCAGCGCTGGAGGCCGATCCTGGTCGCCATCCTGTTCGTGGCGCTTTTGGTGCCGATGCTGATGCCCCGCATGCCGCGCAAGGGGCTGAACGCCATTCTGCTCTTCCTGGTGCTGCCGATCGTTTCGTTCTTCCTGCTGATCGGCGGTGTGTTCGGGCTGGCGCATGTCGAGACCTCGCAATGGGGCGGGCTGCTGGTGACGCTCAGCCTGTCCTTCGTCGGCATTGCCGTCTCGCTGCCGCTCGGCACCGTGCTGGCGCTCGGCCGGCGCTCAAAGATGCCGATCGTCAAGATGCTGTGCGTCATCTTCATCGAAGCTGTGCGCGGCATCCCGCTGATCACCGTGCTGTTCTTCGTCAGCGTCATGCTGCCGCTGTTCTTGCCGGCAGGCGTGACGTTCGACAAGTTCCTCAGGGCACTGATCGGCGTGTCGCTGTTTGCCGCCGCCTATATGGCGGAGGTGGTGCGCGGCGGCCTGCAGGCGATCCCGAAGGGCCAGTATGAGGGCGCCGATTCGCTCGGCCTCGGCTACTGGCAGAAGATGGGGCTGATCGTGCTGCCGCAGGCGCTGAAGCTGGTCATTCCCGGCATCGTCAACACCTTCATCGGCATGTTCAAGGACACCAGCCTGGTCCTCATCATCTCGATGTTCGACCTGCTCGGCATCGTCAAGCAGAACTTCTCCGACGCCAATTGGGCGACGGCGCAGACAGCCAAGTCCGGCCTGGTGTTCGCCGCCTTCGTGTTCTGGCTGTTCTGTTTCGGCATGTCGCGCTATTCAATGTACACGGAGCGCCGGCTCGACACCGGCCACAAACGCTGATGCATGTCGCCCAAAAGTGTGGGTAACGACATGCATCAAATACAACGATAAGGGGAATTGACCATGGCCACCGAAAACGCCGTCAGCGCCGACGAGATCAAGGTTGACGCCAAAAAGATGCACATCTCGACCACCGATGTCGCCATCGACATCGTCGGCATGCACAAATGGTACGGCGAGTTCCATGTGCTGAAGGACATCAACCTGAAGGTCATGCGCGGCGAGCGCATCGTCATCTGCGGCCCTTCGGGGTCGGGCAAGTCGACCATGATCCGCTGCATCAACCGGCTGGAGGAGCACCAGAAGGGCAAGATCATCGTCGACGGCAAGGAACTGACGAACGATCTGAAGAAGATCGACGAGGTGCGCCGCGAGGTCGGTATGGTGTTCCAGCACTTCAATCTGTTCCCGCATTTGACCATCCTGGAGAACTGCACGCTGGCGCCGATCTGGGTGCGCAAGACGCCGAAGAAGCAGGCCGAGGAGATCGCCATGCATTTCCTCAAGCGCGTGAAAATTCCGGAGCAGGCCAACAAATATCCGGGCCAGCTGTCGGGCGGCCAGCAGCAGCGCGTGGCGATCGCGCGCTCGCTGTGCATGAACCCGCGCATCATGCTGTTCGACGAGCCGACCTCGGCGCTCGATCCGGAAATGATCAAGGAAGTGCTGGAGACGATGGTTGGCCTTGCCGAGGAAGGCATGACGATGCTGTGCGTCACCCACGAGATGGGCTTTGCCCGCAAGGTCGCCAACCGGGTGATCTTCATGGACCAGGGCCAGATCGTCGAGCAGAACACGCCGGC
>Ga0075365_10000781_pt1 | contig 12994 bp, 10 predicted proteins | sample EndMetdeltDD1765_FD_71387 | JGI IMG/M metagenome (GOLD analysis project Ga0075365, IMG submission 71387) | Populus endosphere microbial communities from Tennessee, USA - Endosphere MetaG P. deltoides DD176-5 | ecosystem: Host-associated > Plants > Roots > Endosphere | place: USA: Tennessee... | reverse complement strand
GCCGGTGGGCTGGACATCCGTTGCGAAGATGCGGGCCATCGTCTCGGGCGCCACGATGTCCACCGTTGGCACGTCATCGTAGCCGATGGCCAGGCGCTGCCCATTGGGCGAGAACGCTACATCGTGGGGGCGCGTGCCTGCGGGCGCCGAACCCTTGCGAAGAAGGCGCAGATCCGGTCCGTAAACCCGAATCCGGCCATCGTAGGATGATGCCGCGATCCGGCCGGAAGGCTCGAAGGCAATGGCTGAGACGAAGTCCCCGTAGTCCCTGTCCTCGGCCACCTGCCGCCATGTGGATGTTTCCCAGAGACGGATGCCGGTCTCCCCGAGACCTCCAGCCAAGCGCGAGCCATCCGGTGAGAACCGGAGAGTTCGTATCGTGCTCGGTGCGGGGCCGAGCCGGCGCAAGAGCCGCCCGCTGTTGGCATCGAGGAGATAGACGTAGTGCTGCTGTTCGGTCGTGAAAGCAGCGTCCGATCCGCCCGCCGCCACCGTTCGACCATCCGGTGAAATCGCCACGGCATAGATGCGGCCGTCGGCTTCGTCATCGCCGATAGGCACGCGCAGCACGCGTTCGAGATTGCCGCCCGGCAGTTTCCACACGCGCACCGTTTTGTCGCTCGAGCCCGTCACCAGCCGCATTTCGTCGCGTGACAGGCCGATCGCCTGGATGAACGACGTATGCGCGCCGGCTTCAATCCGCAGGAACGGCCGTTGCTCTGGCGGGGTGGGGGTGGTCGTCTGCGCCGTCGCGGCGCTGGCCAGCGCCAGGAAACAAGAAATGGTCAGGAAACGCGCGCAGGTCGACATGCAACAGCCCTTGCGATCCATCGTTCAACTGTAAGGATTTGACAGCAATCACGGCCGATTGAGGACCCAGGAACGCGTTGTTACGGCCGGCTCGGCGAGCGGCCTGAGGAATCTCGCTGAATCTTCCATCCAGCCTGCGCATACAGGACAGCTGCAAGAATCAGGCGACAACCGCCGCTCCCTAAACGCAAGCCCACCAGCGCCTAGTAGTGGGCGATCGTGTACTCCATGCCAGGTTCGAAAGAATATAGTATCGGGTCTTGCGGGTGACCGGCCGTCAGCTTGGGGACTTCAGTCTTCAGCCAAGACTCAAGTTCCCACGTTTCGACCTTCCCATCTTTGTTGAAGTCGGCCTTGTCCGAAAGGCCCGCGATAAGGGCATAGGTGAAGGCGCCAGCCTTTACTTCGGAATTCTCATAGGACAATTGGCCGGCTCGCGATGAGCCGAAAAACATGACGCCGACGTTGCCGGTCGTCACATCGTTGACGAGGTCATTCATTCTCACCACAGGCGCCCTCTGATCGGGGGTTATCCCGCCCGTTGCGCGGCAGGCATCAATGACCACAAGTTTGCGGCCAGGCAATCCTTTGATGGTGGCGACGATCTCAGCTCCGATAATAGCCGTGCTGCTCAAATCTGCGGGATCTGCATCCGAGGAAAGAAAATAGAAGGTATTCAACTCCGTCTTGCCGTGACCTGAGAGGAATATCAGCGTTAGGTCATCCTGGGTCGCGGTATTCTTCAGCCACGTAAGTCCCTCGCGCCGAATGGTCTTCGCGTCGGCATCGATGAGCACCTTCGGCACCACCTCGACGAAAGCCTTTCCTGCCTGGTGTTTCAGAGCTTCGCCGAGGTTCTGGGCATCCAAATGTGCAAAATTCAGCTTCTCCAGTCCGCTCGCGGTGAGCTTTTCCTGATTGGCGTATGTGCTCACGCCCACAAGCAGCGCCAGCAGACGCGGCTGTGGCTTCGATACCAGCAGCCTAGTCGCCGGCTTCGCACCGTCCCAGATAAGCTTGATGGTGCGCGCTACGCTCTCCTTGTCGCCGGCTTTGGCGACGATCTTTATGGTCACATCGCTGCGCGGCAGCTTGAGTGGGAGGAATACGACATTATTCGCAGAGGTGGGCACCGACGCCGACACGGTCTGTTTGGCGCCATCGAGGTAGACATCGACCTCGGTGATATTCTCGCCTATCTGCGAGCGTGCGGAATATTGGATGGTGACGTTGGTATCCGAGAACTTGTCGCCGTCCTTGTGTGAGATAATCTCCACGACAGGCGGCTGCAGCTTGCGGATGTCGCGTTCCTGGCCTCCGGTTCCGGCCAGCCGGTCGGCTTCGGCAATGGCCTGGTCCTCGTCCAGCGTCTTCAGCACCTGTTGCACCACGTCCGGTCGGTAGAAGCGATTGCGGAAGCGGTGTGCCGGAAAGAAGTCGGCGGACTCGTTCCAACCGCGGTTGGCGTGCCAGCCAATTAAGCCTTCGCCGCCCGCCGAGGCGGTGTAGTAGCCCTTTGGGGTCCAAGCCACCCACCGGCGATCTTTTAGATCAGTGGGGGCCTTTGTATCTTTGCTGGTTTTAGGGTCCTTGGCCACATACGCAAAGAGGGCGAGCAACTCGACGCCATCCTTGAGTCTGTGCCAGCGAACGGTTCCATCGCCATAGGCAACGACCACGACGTTGCCGTCGCGCGGAATGTTGAGGCCCCAAACGACCCCAGGAACCGGCCGCCTCCACTGCAGCTTGCCGTCCTTGTCGAACGAGTTCAGGCCCCACTCGGAACCCAAGAGGAATTGCTGCTTATCCGGGGCAATTGCCAGGGAGCGGGCTCTCTCGCCCTTCACCCACTTCATCGCCTTACCCTGGAACTTGGGATTGAAATTGTTGATCCAATCCGTGACAGGAAGGCTCAGCACGTCGGCTACAAAAAGGTCGTCCGGCGGATTCGGGGTGTCGGTGAGCCGCTCTTTGCCAAGATCAAATAGCACGGGCTCGGCATTGCCCTCCCTGAGCCCGAACCGGACGCGCAGGCCGTCTGCCGATAGCGCAAAGTTCCCCCCGCGCTTGCCGCGCATATCCACCTGCACATTGCCGCGCCAGAGTTTGCGGCTGCCATCGGCTGCGAATAGGCCAAACGACGGGTCCATCGCTCCGATAGCTAGAGTGTCCCCACATGGCAAGAATTGCGAAATGGTGTTAAGCGACCCCTCGAGTTCCCGGGCACTTCCCTCGCCACCCCGGTCCCAGACCAGAATCGCGTTTGCTGCACCCTTGTCGTAGGTCCCACCGGCATAGAGGCGAGTACCATCCGTGGACCAGCCGACAACCGCAAGATTGCCATTGGCTACGCTCTTCGTATCGGCCACAAAGCGCCGCGCCAGCTTCGCGTCGTAGACTTCGACCGCCGCGGTATCAACGAAGCCGACCGCCACGCGATCGGCCGATGGATCTACCGCGACGGTGAAGGGTTGCTTGCCACCTTGAGTGGCTACAACAAGGGGTTTGGCCGTGTATCCCGGAGCATAGCGCCGTAGCTTGCCATCATAAGCAACTGTGTAAAGCGCGCCTGTCGCATCGAACGCCGCGCCGCGAGCCTGGTCAGTATAGCTCTTGTCTTCCGCGACAGGGCTCCATGCTGCCAGGTCCTTGCCCGTCCGCTGCCAAACTCGCAGGCCTTGTGTACCCCCTAATGTGGCTGCCAAGTATTGCCCATCCCGCGAGACAGCAAGGTTTTGTATTGTACTTGGCAACGGTCCAAGCCGACTCGCAACAGCACCCGTGGTTGCATCAAAAATATAAAGCCAGAAACCCTTCTTTTCCCTGGTCGATCCGCCCGCGGCAATCCAACTTCCGTCGGCGCCCATCGCAACGGCGTAGATCATACCGTCGGTATCGGGACCGATGGGTGCCCGCAGCGTCTTTAGCAGATTGCCCTCGGGCAGCCGCCACAGCCGCACTGTCTTATCGTGGGACCCGGTAGCCAACAGCGTACAGGCTCCGTCAACGGCGATCCCGTTTATCCGTGACGTGTGCATGCCCGGTTCAATGACTAGCTGTGGCTCCTGGCTTGGCAGGTCCTGGGCGTTGGCACTACAAAGGCAAACACTACCAAGTAGGGCGACAACCGCTGCTCTCATGACACGCGGCACCATATCCAGGACCCTCCCACCGTTCAGCTTGCCAACCACAGACATCACATATCCTCACCGAGAAAAAACCAGTTCAGGGATTGGAATTTCGGGTTGCTGGATGATAGGTTGTTGTCCGGGCGAACTCACCATGATCTTCTCTCTCGCATTTTCCAAAATTGCATCCCAGAGCTTGCTGTGGTCGATATCCGGAGGGTCACGCAGCAGCTGAAAAAATTTCGCAGTAAATATTCCGCCGGACGGATAATACCAAGAATACTGCCCGCGCTTCGAGCTCGTAATCAAGATGCTGCCTTTGTAATTCAGAAACATGGCCCGGATCCGCTCCTCGATCACGCCCTTGGCGGCGAGAGGCGTCTCCGCAACCGGCAAAATCACGTTGCAGGTGTCCGCGACCGTGATTACCAGGCGCGCCCCTTTTGCTTTCAATTCTCTGCTGATCGCTTCCAGGTTCGGCCGGCTGTCGGGTGGATTACAATAAAACCACGGGAACTGCGACGTCGCAGCCATGCCGGGGCGGCTCGGATCGCTTTCCGGAGCAAACCCGTGCCCAGAGTAGTAAAAAATAATTACATCGTTGGGCTTGGCTTGCAGGTCAGCAACCGACTTCAATATCTCCGTGCAGTTGAATTTATCACCTGATACCGACGTAAAGCTCAAGGAGAGTTTTGTCAGAGTTGCGACCAGCGTAGCATAGTTTTGTAAAGCCTTGGAATTTGCGGCGGTGCCCGCCCCGATCGGTCCATCGTTGCTGTCGGCGACCGAGATGACGTGCAGCGTCTGGCTATAGGCAGGACCAGAGCCGCACAACACGCAGACCAGTAGGACAGCTGCTAACTTGCCGAACATTTGGTTCACCCCATCATCGGAAAATGTTGCCCAATCGCTCTTTGACCTTCGGGAAGATTGGATCGATGTTGCCGATTAGAACTCCACCGTCTTTATCGCTGGTGATTAACTTGACGCTCTGAGCGTATGTGGAAATCAACAGCAGGCGGCGTTCTCCCGCGCCTTCCAAAAGCAATCCGTAATCGGCGATAAAGGGCATGGCTTTCTGCAGGCCGCCCAGCACATAGGACGCAGGATCGCTGAGCGTCGTGACAAAGAAGCTCGCATCCGCCGCGCTCAAGGGGGTCACCGGCGGCAGGTCGGGAAAGTCTTGTACGGTGAGGTTGGCGCCGTTGCACTTTTCGCACGGCTTCGGAAACTTGAAGATGCCGAACGTTTTGGCGTCGCGTAGTGCGGTTTGAACGCTTTGCATGTATTTCGATGAACCATCGACGGCGTTTGCGGAGGATTGAGACACGGGCGGCCGATAAAGCGTAATAGCCGTAAGGAGAACGGCAAGGATGACGGGCATGAATATGGGCGTGTGTTTCATCAAGAACTCCAACGCAGGGTACAACGTCGGCCCGAGCACCGTGAAACATGCCGGCTGTCCAAAAAATTTGGAGCGCGGCAAGGCTCGATCCGTTCCAGATGAGACGCAAGTGCATTTTGGGCGGGTGGCGCTTCGGCAAAAATGAGCACGCGCGCCACCGCTGGCGTCTCTGCTGTTGCTGGGCTTTCAGGCATTGTCATCGCGCGGAGGTCCAATCGTGACGTCTGCCAGTGCTAGACCATCTACAGAATTGCCAGGACCAGATCGAGATGCAGCGAGGCCTCTCGATCTGGTGGCCCCAGCTTATGTCCGGTCAGGTGGTCTCCGGCTTCCTGAAGCTTTCGAGCGAGCGGATGCTATGGACCTCGAGCGAACCTGAACTCCGCGCAAACGTGGCAACCTTGACGCCACCCGTGGAGCCTGCCTCACCGCCCGTCTGATTGCCGCCGAGTACCATCAGACGTCCGTTCTCCTCACCCGCGAAAAAGCCCACATGGCCGTGACCTTCGTCGCCAGCGGAACCGGGGCTGCGGAATACGACGATATCTCCACGCTGTGGCTTCTCCCGGGGTTCGTCGCGGGGTTTGCCATAGCTGCGAAAACTCCCCGAGAGCGCGTTGTTCGTCCCGACGTAGCCCGCCGCAAACAAGCAGAAGTTGACAAACGCGGCACACCACGGTGTTTGGTCCCCGCTGGGCAAGGTCTGGGTCATGCTGAAAAACCCGACAATCATCGGATTGGCGCGCTTCTCGGGCCACTCTTCCCTGTAGAGGCGCCCCTCCTTGTTCTTGTCGTTGAGTTTGGAAAAGTAATCGGCGACTTCTATCGGGTTGGTCCGTCCAACCGACCCAAACAAAAGCCGAAACGCTTTCGGCACTTCCTCGCTACGGGGATCCCCGGCTCCTGCGGCGGCCGGAGCCTGCACCGGCTCGCGAAATCCCCAATCCATGACCTTGGCGCACGTGTTCTTGCTGAGCTGCTTCTTGCCCTGGCCTAGGGTCGGTGTGGCCGCAAACGACGAGGCCGTGAGCAGCCCGCCGCCCGCGATAAGGATCTTCCGCCTATCGAACATTGCGATGTCTCCTCTGTTTCTTGCTTTGACAATCTCGACTACCCAACGCGCTTGTCCACGTCCCGCCTCACCTTGTCCGGGTCCTACTAGTATTGCCCTTTGAAGCTCTCAGGGAGCACGGTCAGACATTCCCGAAACCGCTTGCGAGCCTTGATAAGATCTCCGCCGCCCCACTGTTCAAATGCCCTCTTGGCAGCCTTGGCCACCGAGATCGGCGAGTAGTCGCCTGCGAACCCTGATTTGGTGCCCGGAAAAAGAAGGACCGCGACCCGGTTCGCAATGTGTAACGATTTTGTTTCCGAGTAATTCGTGGGGCGAGGCGGAGAGGCTTTGTAGCCAGCCCTCAGTATCCGATTGAGAGCAAGGCTGCCTTCGCCAAAATCCTTGGCGGGCCCAGCGTCATTGACGACCGCGAATGCCCACTTTCCCGTATGCACGTTATAGAGGATCGCGATATCGCCGATGCGAGCCTTTTCAGCTCTGCCGTCGGCGCCCAATGCCCCCCTGGGCAGGACGAAGCCGGGTAGTTTCTCCGCGTCAATGCGAAGCTCGTGGCGGCAGCCATCATCCGCATTGGCGCCGTCGTCGTTCTCGGGATCCGGCTTATTGGACGCAAACGGATCTATGGACGTCAGGTTGGCGAGATAGCCGGCGTATTTGCCCTTATCTCGCATGCAAGCTTTATCGCCGCTGGTTTTGATGATGTCGGGATCGAAGCAAACTTTGCAATCGCCCGACTTGCAGCTGTAACAAACTTGGCTCCGTCCCGCCGCGCGCGGCGAGGCGGTAATCGGGAAGTTGTAGGTTGGGGCGCGCGCCGGCAACGGGAACTCGGGCTCGTCGAGATCGAGGCCAAAATCGCCCCCGAGCTTGTAGTCCGCATCCTGCTTAGGGTCATAGCCCGTGCTTGGAAGGCCAAAGCCGTTCTGCTCGCGAACCAATCGGGCAACGATGTCATAATATCGGCGGCCGCACGATACCTGCGAACCATTATCATAAGCCTTCACCACCGCATTGCATAGATTATTCAGGGCGTAACGCTCGCCCTTAGGGTCGGATAGATGGTAGGATCTGGGCGATCCATCGGTATTTACGGCGAGTTTGTTGGCTACGACGAATATTGCTGCGCTTGCGGCGGGCTCCTCCACAAGGATATCAATCTTGCTGTGGTTGGAGGAGCTCGTTGAGAATGTGCCTCGGCCCATGCCGCAACCGCGGGCATCGGTGGTCTGCGCGAGGACCATGGATGGCGCAACGACAATCGCCGAAATGAACACTGTGGCGATCAGCGCTCGGGGCTTCATCGGCATGCAAAACATTTACCAATCCTATTCGAATGACAACTCGAATTCCGCTATTGGCTTCTGCTCGCGCGGGCCGGCAGGCACGGGCAGGCACGGGCTGCTATTCCAAAGGTCTTCGGCGATCGACGAGTTGACCGCTGCAAACATAGAGAGCAGGGTCAATTTGTCCGTTTCCACTTTCTTCATTTCCATCATCGTTTTCATGACCTCCGCGAGTACCGTGGCCGCTTTCTCGTGGTCGTAACGCGCATAGCCTTCGATGCGGCACTGCTTCATTGCGAACAGCCAGTCATGGATTATGAAGGCCGGGGCATAACCCCACGGGGAGTAGCTGCGAAGTATCCAGAGCGGACGAGGGATCGACCCTCCATCGGTGATCATGCGGCCGGGTACGATCTTGTCCCCATTGCTTCGCACAAACGTCAGCGGCACGTCCTTGTCGGGCAGGAAGATAAACTTGTCGGGTTCGATCCATTGGACCACCAGCTTTCCCGAAAGCTTTCCCACGGAAAATGAGTCATAGGTCTCCGCGCTCGCAGGTCGACACGCGAGCATCGCGAAGAGAAGAACGAGACTGAGGCGGAGCCACTTCGTCGAGCGCATCTCTTTCCCACCGCTTCGCTTTTGCGTATTGCGTCTTCCAGTCACTGGGGCCCACGCCTCGTCCAGCTATTTTGATGGCGAGAGAGCCACCAGAAACTGATCCACGGTGCCCTTGAAAACATTCACGTCGACGTTCGTGGAAAAGCCGTCTTGGACGCGCCCGCGCTCCGAGAACTGCCAGAGCGGTGCTTCCTGACCCGCGGGCAAACGAGGCGTTTCGTTGAGTTGGCTCGTTCTGGAATAATCGGCAATCCAGATCTTGTATCGCTTCAATTTGTCGGTTTTGCCTATGCGTTCGTTCCACCATGAGGCGGCCGTGTAGATGATCGGCGTCTTGCCGGTGGACTGCTCAACGGTTTCGAGCCAGGTCAGTGCCTTTTCGATGATTTCGGCGGAAGACAATGCCTTCCATCGGTCAGCCTGGCCCGGGTCCGATCCGGCAGGCGCGTCCCACTCAAGATCCAAGGTCGGAGGCAGATCGGAAGGGAGGTGCGGGCCTACGATGGAGAGGAAATTTTGTGCCTGAGCCTTGGGGTCACCCTGCGCGGACATGAAATGATAGGCGCCGCGGTGCACGCGCGTTGCCTCGTCTCCCCACATCTTGGCGAGATCCGTCCAGTTCTTGGCAAACATGCGATCCTTGAAATCGATGCCTTGCGTCGCCTTGACCCAAACATAACGGATGTGGTGTGGACGAGCCTTGGACCAATCTATGGTACCGTCATGGTGGGATACGTCGGTTCCGAATGACCATTCGGTTCGAGCCTGCGCATCGTTTGGGAAAACAAAGCGGTCGGGAACCGCCGCCGCCGCGGGCCCCAGGGTCATCGCGTAGCGCATGAGATCACCGCGTGAAAAATCGTCAACCAGATCACGGGGTTCAGCAGATGCTTGCTGGGACAGGGCTAGAACTAGGATGCCGATACCTAGGGGGCGGATGAGCGAGAAACGGAACATGGAAATCTCCGTGAAATCGCAACCGTAGAGTCTAACCCACCGCAATGAGTTCTTTGGAGTTCGACGGAACAAGATCGTCGTCGAGAGCCGGGCAGCGAGCGTGAAAATCATACCCTTGTGGTCCGAGTGTGGCGAACTGCGCAAAACGGCCCCTGCGCATACGGAGGTTGGTGCAGTCGTTTGTTTGATTGGGCTGGCCATACGAGTGTTGAGATCGGTGCTCGCGGCTAAAGTCGCACGCATCCGCTTTGAGTTCCGTGCGCTACTCATGCACAACCTCACGCTGTAGTCCGGTCAGACTCGGCATCGGTGCGACCTGGCCACTCTGACACGGGCGCGGTGCACGGACACAATGGACAGGTAGCTGTTTGCGGGTGTTACTGCCTCATCTATTCGGAGGAGATTCCGCGAGCGCCACGATGAGTTTACCTGGAGTGCACCGCGATCTTCGTAGCGCAACTGAAGGTTTGGGTGGTCGTAGGCATGGGAAGGCACGACGTCTCCCGTCGTGCTTCGTCAGCGCTGCCTCGAGCATCCGACTTGATCCGGAAGGTCTTGCAGGCGTAAAGGCCGTTGCAGCGGATCTGCACCCTCCAGAAGCCGGAAGATAGCTGTTCGACACTCGCCCTCGTCCCACACTAGAAATGCCCTTATGACGCAACACCAACAGCATAGATTCTGCGTTGCGCCCATGATGGATTGGACGGATCGGCATTGCCGGTTCTTCCATCGGCTGCTGACGCGCCATGCGCTGCTGTACACCGAGATGGTGACGGCGGAGGCGGTGCTGCGGGGGAATCGCGAGCGGCTGCTCGGCTTGTCGCCGGAGGAGCATCCGGTGGCGCTGCAGCTCGGCGGCTCCGATCCGGCCAAGCTCGCCGAGGCGGCGGCGATCGGCGAGGGCTTCGGGTATCGCGAGATCAACCTCAACGTCGGCTGCCCCTCGGATCGCGTGCAGGAGGGTCGCTTCGGCGCATGCCTGATGGCCGAGCCCGAGCTGGTGGCCGACTGCGTTGCGGCCATGCGCCGGCGCGTGGCTATGCCGGTGACTGTGAAGTGCCGTATCGGCATCGACGACCAGGACAGCGAGGCGACCCTGCAGCGGTTCGTCGACGTGGTGGCTGATGCGGGCTGCGGGACGTTCATCGTGCACGCGCGCAAGGCCTGGCTGCAGGGGCTGTCTCCCAAGGAGAACCGCGAGGTGCCTCCGCTGGACTACGACCGCGTGTTCCGGCTCAAGACGGATCGCCCACAACTCGAGATCGTGCTCAACGGCGGCATCCCGTCGATCGAGGAAGCGGCGATGCATCTGGGCAAAGTCGACGGTGTGGCGCTGGGCCGGGCCGCGTACCAGAACCCCTATCTGCTGGCCGAAGTCGATGGCGCGCTGTTCGGTAGCGCCGATGCCGTGCCGAGCCGGCGGCAGGTCCTGGAGCAACTCGTGCCCTACATCGAGCGGCATCTGCGGGCCGGCGGCCGGCTGAACAACATCGTCCGGCATATCCTCGGGCTCTATCACGGCCGGCCGCGTGCGCGCGCCTTCCGCCGGCATCTGTCGGAGCAAGCGCCGCGCGAGGGCGCCGGCGTCGACGTGCTGCTGGAGGCGATCGCGATCGCCGAGGGCGAGCAGCGGGTGATGGCGGCGGCCGAATAGCATGCTTAATGCGCGGCGGGTCGGATGCGTTTGGACGCCCGATCCGCGCTTCAACAGGCTTTGATCGTCGGGCGGCGGGTTCTGCGGTAGACTTCGCCGAACCACTCTTGGAGAGCGACATGCGGCCTGCCGTGCTGGGCGGCTTTCTTCTGGCTTTGCTGCTGGCTTCGCCGGTGCAAGCGGCCGATCCTGGGCCGCTGCCGTCGCCGGTCGGTTCCGAGACGCCGCGCGCGGAGCCCGACAAGGAGGAGAACGGGCTCTATCACCAGAAGTGGTTCCACCTGTCGTTTCTCGACCTGCGCGAGGACTTCGAGGACGCCAAGAGGGCCGGCTTGCGCTTCGCCGTGATCTTCGAGCAGCGCGGCTGTCCCTACTGCACCAAGATGCACACTGAGATTCTTTCGCAGCGCTACATCAACGACTACGTGCGGCAGAACTTCCGCATCGTGCAGCTCGACATGTTTGGCTCGCGCGAGGTGACCGATTTCGACGGCACGAAGATGTCGGAAAAGGCCCTGGCCGAGCGCTGGGGAGTGATCTTCACGCCCACCATCGTGTTCTACAAGGACGACCTCGCTGGCCTCGACGGCAAGTGGGGGCGCGATCTGGAAGCGATCGAACGCTTGCCGCTCAGCTACGGCCGCGACACGTTCTATGACCTGTTCGTGTGGGTACGCCACAAGCTCTATGTGCAGGACAAGAGCTTCCAGCGCTTTCATCACGCGCGCATCGCCGAGCGCGAGGCGCTGAAGGCCGCGGCGGAGCCGAAGGCGGGGCGGACAAATTGAGGCATCTGTCGTCCTTGGGCCTGTCCCGAGGACCCAGCCATCTTCAGGCTCCGGCGCGAGTTGATAGATGGATGGTCGGGACAAGCGCGACCATGACAAGGGCACCCTAGATCTTCTGATTGTACTCGCCCACCTCCGGGCACTGCGCGAGGCGGCCGTCGATGTCGGCGAAGATGGCGCGCATGTTGGCCTCCGAGGTGGGGCTCTCCACGACGATCACCAGCTCGGGCTTGTTGGAGGAGGCACGCAGCAGGCCCCAGGTGCCGTCAGCGAGCACGACGCGCACGCCGTTGACGGTGATCAGCTCGCGAATCTTCTGGCCGGCGATCTGCGCGCCGGTGGAGGATGCGTCCTTGTACTGGGCGACGATCTTGTCGACGATGCCGTACTTGGCTTCGTCCGCGCAGTGCGGCGACATGGTGGGCGAGCCCCAGGTCTTGGGCAGCGCGTTCTTGAGGTCGGCCAGCGTCTTGCCGGGACTGCGCTCGAGCATGTCGCACACGGCAATGGCGGCGACCAGGCCGTCGTCGTAGCCCCTGCCGAGCGGCGGCTGGAAGAAGAAATGGCCGGACTTCTCGAAGCCGACCAGCGCCTTCTGCTCGTGCGTGTAGCGTTTCATGTAGGAGTGGCCGGTCTTCCAATAGAGGGCCCGCGCACCGTTCTGCCGCAGCACGGGATCAGTCATGAACAGGCCGGTCGATTTAACGTCGGCAACGAACACGGCGTTGGCATGCTGCGCGGAGAGATCGCGCGCCAGCATGACGCCGACCTTGTCGGCGAAGATCTCGTGGCCCTCGTTGTCGACCACGCCGCAGCGGTCGCCGTCGCCGTCGAAGCCGAAGCCGACGTCGGCCTTGTGCGCCAGCACCGCTTCGCTCATGGCGTGCAACATCTTCATGTCTTCAGGATTGGGGTTGTAGCGCGGGAAGGAATAGTCGAGGTCGCAGTCGAGCGGCACGACCTCGCAGCCGAGCGCTTCCAGCACTTGCGGCGCATAGGCGCCCGCCGTGCCGTTGCCGCAGGCGCACACCACCTTGAGGCGGCGTTTGAGCTTGGGCCGGTCGGTGAGGGCGGCGATGTAGCGTTCAGCGATGTCGGGCACGAAGATGTAGCGGCCGCCGGCTGCCTGCTCGCCAGCGCCGGCGAGTACGATGTCCTTGAGCGCGGTCATCTCCTCCGGACCGAACGTCAGCGGGCGATTCATGCCCATCTTGATGCCGGTCCAGCCGTTGTCGTTGTGGCTGGCGGTCACCATCGCCACGCCTTCGACCTC
>Ga0075365_10000780_pt1 | contig 12998 bp, 13 predicted proteins | sample EndMetdeltDD1765_FD_71387 | JGI IMG/M metagenome (GOLD analysis project Ga0075365, IMG submission 71387) | Populus endosphere microbial communities from Tennessee, USA - Endosphere MetaG P. deltoides DD176-5 | ecosystem: Host-associated > Plants > Roots > Endosphere | place: USA: Tennessee... | reverse complement strand
CGCCGGCGTTGCGTGCCGCGGGTCGCGCACTCGTTGCGGCCGAGCGCGGGCTGCTCGACGGCAGCGACGACGGCATGGGATACGCGACGGCGCTGAACGACTGGGGCGATCTCGGTGGCTACGAGCTGGAGATGCAGTGGGAGGCAGCTGCGCGGCGCAGCGTGAAGTCGCCGATCGACGACTTCGCCGTGCGCCTCGTGTCCGAGTTGTCGGGCGGCGAACGTAAGCGGCTCGTGCTCGATCTGTTGCTCACGTCCGGAGCCGACGTGCTGCTGCTCGACGAGCCGGACAACTACCTCGACATCCCGACCCGCGGCTGGCTCGAGGATCAGATCCGGGCCTGCAAGTCGACGATCCTGATGGTGAGCCACGACCGCACGATGCTCGAACGGATTGCCACCAAGATCGTGATGGTCGAGGGTTCCGGCTGTTGGGTTCACGGGGGTTCGTATGCGACGTTCCCCGAGGCGCGCGAGAAGCGTCAAGAGCTGCTCGGCGACGGCGTCAAACGGTGGAACGACGAGGAGCGCCGGCTGTTCCAGCACATGAAGATCATGAAGCAGCGCGCGGCGCAGAACTTCAAGAACGCGACGAAGGCCAACGCGGCCGAGACCCGCTGGGAGAAGTTCGTCGCCGCCGGCCCACCACCCCCGCCGGCCCCGAACCAGCAGATCTACGTCCGTCTGCGTGGTGCCGACTCCGCGCGCCGGGTCGTGCAGATCGACGCCGTGTCGATGGGCGACCTCTTCCTGCCGTTCACCGAGGAGGTCCACTTCGGCGAGCGGATCGGCTTGATCGGCCCCAACGGCACGGGCAAGAGCCATCTCCTCGGCGCGCTCGCCGGCACGGCAATCCCGGACTTCGGAACGATCAGCTTCGGGCCGCGCACCTCGGTCGGTGTCTTCACCCAGATCAACGACCGGGCCGATTTCCGGGGCAAGCAGTGCTTCGACATCGTCCGCAGTCGAATCTTCGACGACGAGAAATCGATGAAGTCGCTCGCTCGCTACGGACTCGTCGGCAACGCGCGGCAGGAGTTCCAGACGCTGTCCGGCGGGCAGAAGGCGCGGCTGGAGATCTTGTGCCTCGAGCTCGAAGGGCACAACGTCTTGCTGCTGGACGAGCCGACCGACAACCTCGATGTCGACTCGTCGGAGGCGTTGGAGCAAGCGCTCGACGGCTTCGTCGGAACCGTCATCGCGGTCAGTCACGACCGGACGTTCCTCTCCAAGTTCGATCGGTTCTTGATGATCACCGACGACGGCGAGGTCTACTCCCTGCCCGACTACGAGATCGCGATGTCAGCCCTCGCCCGTCCCGACCAGCTGGCCGGCCTCCGCCTCGCCAAGAACCTGACCTGACCATCCGCCAACTCCCAGCAGGTTTCTGCCCGGTATGCGGGCACTTGAGCGCTACAGAAACGGGGGTCAGGTCTCCAGTGTTCGACGCACTCGATGCGCGTCGGCGACGAGGTGGATCACGCGTGCATCGTCGTCCCAATGGTCGATGTCGCTGACGGCGATGACCTGCGAACGTCGTTCGAGCCGGCTGAACAGCACGCGCAGCATCCATGGTCCCTGTACGCGTCCGCGGATGTACCCGAGCCGTTCGGCCAGGCCACCGCGACCGACGATCAGTGCGTCGACGCGGAAGGCGGACTGCACGCCGCGGATCAGAGGCCCGTCCTGGATGACGCGGACGTCGCTGATCCGGCCCAGTCGTTGGCCGTCGGCGGATTCCACGGTGTACTCGAGCAGGTCACTGATTCGCACGGCTGCCGCTCCCCGGGATGTGGCGGATGACGTGGGTCAACGTCCATCGCTCCATGTCGTGCGTAGCCAGATCGTCGATGTCGACGGCGACGTCGATCGTCGGTCCGACCTGGCCGGCCAGCTCGATCGGGATCCGGGTGCGCTCGAACGGCTCGTGATGGCGCGGCGTGTCGTGCACGCGCCGGTTGGCCTCCTCCAGCCACCGCCCGAGCCTGCGCCGGCCCATTCGGTAGGCGAGGACGCCGGGGCCGCAGAGGATCGCGCTGATGAACATCTGGCCCGTCTCCTCATCGCGCGTGATCTCGAGGTCGTCGACGTTGCCGCACAGCTTCCCGTTGCGGTCGCGGAGCTGCCGGTCGAGCAGATCGAGCGTCGCGTGCAACACCCGGCCGGCGCTGGTGGGGTTGTCCGGCACCCGCCAATCGCTCGCTTCGCTCATGATCCCCCCTTCGTGATGATCATCAGCGGGATCGTCGCGATCGCGACGAGCACGAGGATGACGAGGTAGACCGACGCCACCGCGTTGAGGAAGCGACCGTTGGTGTGCTCCGGCCCGACGTAGCGCGGGTCGTTGGCGATGACGAGGATCGGGAAGTACGTCAGCGGCAGCGCGGCCGCTGACAGCACGATCGAGTACTCCGTCACCTTCACCGGATCGACGCCCGTCAAGCCGAACAGCGCGGCAGCGATGATCGACATCATCACGACGACGTGGAACCTGCTCGCCGTCCGCGGCGCGCTGTGCTTGCCCCACGGCCAGCCGAGATACTGGGCGACGACGTAGCCGGCCGACAGCGACGTCTCCAACGCTGCCCCGAAGGTGGCGGCGAAGATGCCGATGATGACGACGGCGAGGCCGAGCCGGCCGACGGCGGAAGCGACCGGCAGCGCGACCTGCGAGAGCTGATCGACGCTGATGTGGCGCGGCGCGAGCAACAGGTGTGTCGACGCCATGATCGCGAGCGACAGTGCCGCGCCGAGCGGGAACCCGATGAGCACGTTGATCTTGTTCTCGCCGAGATCCTTTCGTGTCCAACCGTCCTCGACCGCGCCGCTGGAGAAGAAGAACACCTCGTACGGCGTCATCGCCGCGCCGAACAGGGCGATGCCGAAGTAGGCGTAGGTGAACACCGTCTCGGAGTGTGGAACATGTGGGTGCGCGGCGTCGGAGAACAGCTGGTTCCAGTCGGGCCCGATCTTCCAGACGGTGACGGCGAACACCACGAGGCACAACCCGAGCAGCCCGAAGATCCGCTCCATCATCACGAAGCTCATCCGCCAGCACACCAGCCACACGAGGAACGCCACGAACGGGATCAGGAACAGGTAGTTGACGCTCGACACGAGCGACAACGACAGCGCGACGCCGGCGATCTCGGCCGTCAGCGTGAGCATGTTGATGAAGAACGAGGCGAGCAGGTTGGCCATGCCGAATCGGGGTCCGAGGCGCTCGCGGACGAGATCGAACACGGGTCGCCCGCACAACGCGGCAACCCTCCCGCTCATCTCCGCGTAGACGACGATGCCGATCACGCCGACGATGACGACCCACGCGAGGTTCATGTCGAATCGTGCTCCGGTCTCGGCATTGGCGACGAGATCGCCCATGTCGACGAAGCCGCCGATCGCGGTGAGCACACCGAGAGCGACGCCGAGGACCTTCTTCATCGCGTCTTCCTTCGCCACCCACTCATCGTTCGATCGAAACCAGGAACTGCTGGAGCGCGGCGGAGTCGGCGGCGAGCGGCACGGCGGCGTCGGCGAGCGAGCCGAGGTTGCCGCGGCGGGCTTCGATTCGTACTGCAGCGATGTGGTCACTCGCCGCGCCGAGAAGCTCGAGCAACGTCGCGCGCAGATCATCGGAGCGATGGTCGGGTGGCTGGATCGAGGCGAAGTCGCCCTCCGTCGCGGCGAGCGTGTCCTCCTGCTCGGACAGGCTCACACTCGTGTACGCGCCCCACGCATTCCCATCGGTCGACGTCTCGGCGAGCAGACGCACGGTCTCGACGGCCGACAGCGCGACCTCGGCCGAGGTGCGGCTCTTGCGCTCGTAGTCGTCGTACGTGCGTGCCGGACCGACCGAATGCTCGGAACAGCCGGCCGCAAGCATGGCGACGATCGTCAGCGTCGCCAGTGCGGCCGCGCGGCGGGGCCGCCGCCGCTCGACGTGACCGATCCCGCGGGATCTCGGGTGTGTTGCGCTGGGCACGATGGCCACCGAGTACCCGCGTCACCGATGGCCGAAACCCGGCGCGGCGCAGCGACATTAGGGTGCTCAGCGATGATCTCCGAGCCGCTCGCGCGCATCCTCACCGACCGTCTCGGTACCCCGATCGCGCTGAAAGCCGAGCCGTCGCCGATCTCCGGTGGCTTCTGGGCCGCGATCTACCGGTTCGAGATCGAGCCGGCTGCTGGCAACTCGACGGCCATTCCGCGTGAGTGGACGGGGCGCCTGGTGCTGCGGGTGATGCCGAACCGCGAGCGAGCGATGCATGAGACCATCGTCCAGCGAGCGGTGGCCGACGGCGGCTTTCCGACGCCGCCGGTGCTGCACGACGGATACGAAGAAGCGCTCGGTGGCGCGTTCATGATCATGCCGTTCGCCACCGGGCGGCCGCCGATGGCCGGTCTCGGCCCGGGCTCGCTGCTGTCCATCCCGCGCCTCCTTCGGCGGCTACCTGTGCAGCTGGCCGAAGTCGCGCTGCAGCTGCACATGATCGATCCGCAGCCGATCGCGACGGCGCTTCGCGAGGCCGGTGTCGGGGGAACTGGCGACGGTGCCGACTCGCGGCTGAACATGATCAAAGCCGCGGCGGAGACCAGCGGCGCTGGCTTCGATCGGTTGCTGGTCTGGTTCGACCACCGTCGCCCGCACGATCCTCCACTCGTGATGTGTCACGGCGACCTGCATCCGTTCAACCTCCTGATCGACGACGCGGGAAACACGACGGTGCTCGACTGGACCAATGGCGAGCTGATGCCGCGCGAGTTCGACGTCGGATTCGCAGCGGGTCTGCTGCGCTGTGCGCCGATCAAGGTGCCGGCGGCCTTTGCCCCGATCCTGCGCCGGTTGACAGCGTGGTTGGCACGCCGATTCGTCGAGACCTACGAGCGATCGTCGACGTTGAACGCCGAGCGCCTGGCGTGGTTCGAAGCTCTCCAGCATGCGCGCTGTCTGGCCGAGGTCGCAACGGCCCGCAGCGGACTGACCAACATCGTCGGCGCCGACCATCCGTTCGAGACGTCGGCGGCCGCCATGACGACACGGCTCGCCGACCTCACGGGGATCACGGTCAGCCTTCCCACGCGGCAGCCCGCTCCAGCCAGCTGAGCACGGCCGGCTGCGCTCCCTTCCACACCGCCGTCAGTGGGCGGCCGAGGTCGATGCCCTCCGCCGGAACGACGGCGAGGCGACCGGCGGCAACGTCGTCGACGACCGCGAGCCCGCTCATGACCGTCGGAGCGACGCCTGCCGCGACCGCGTTGCGGACAGCTGCCGTGCTGGCCAACTCGAGCACCGGCTCGGCGAGTGAGAGGCCGACACCGGCCATGGCGCGCTCGAGCGTGATCCGCGTGCCGGAACCCTCCTCGCGCAGCACGAGTGGACTCTCGGCAAGGTGCGTAGGCTGCAGCGGCGAGCGCCGGCGACCCCACGGGTGGCCGGGCGGCACGACGACGACCAGAAGATCGTGGCCGACCACGCGGGTGCGCAGGCCTGGGATCTCCTCGGTCGTCTCGACGAAGCCGAGCGACACAGCACCGTCGCGGACGAGGCCGACGACCGTGGCCGAGTTGGCAACAGTCACGCGCACCTTCAAATCCGGGTAGTTGCTGTGCAGCCCGGCCAGCCAGCCGGGCAGCAACTGCTCCGCGATCGTGAGGCTGGCCGCGATCGACACGGCACCGCTGGTTCCCTTGAGTGCGGACACGGCGCGCCCCATCCGCTCCGCCGTCGCGAGCATCTCCCGCGACCATTCCACCACCGCCGCTCCAGCCGGCGTCGGCACGCATCCGGTCGTTGAACGCACGACGAGGCGCAGACCGAGCTTGGCCTCGAGCCGCGCCAGCCGCGACGACGCGGCCGGTTGGCTCACTCCGTGCCGAGCCCCGGCCTGCGAGAGACTGCCCAACTCGACGACGCTGACGAGCAGGGCGAGAGCGTCGAGGTCCTCCACCCCGGGAACAAGGGCCATAACCGAATGTTAGAGCCTCCCTGCTGTGGACCTGGTACCGCCACCGGATGCGGGAGCGCACACTGGGCGATGTGGCCATCCTGATTCGTGCGCAGTCCGGAGTGCGCGGATGGCATCATCGGTCGGATCCTGATCGCGACCCGCCCCAGTCGGCGTGGCACGCTCTGGCCCGGCTCGCCCCCGGGCTCGGGCTCGCGGCCGTTGCCGTCGGGATCGGGCTCGCGGTGCACTCAGCTGCGGACGGAGTGTCGCCTCTCGTCGTCGCGGTCGCGCTCGGCGCGATCATGGCGAACACGCTGGGGATTGGCGAGGCGATTCGTCCCGGCGTCCGCTTTGCCGCGAAACGCCTCCTGCGCGTCGGCGTCGTCCTCCTCGGGTTCCAGCTGTCGCTGAGCCAGCTGCGCACGCTCGGTGCGCCGGGCCTCGGCGTTGTCGCAGCCACGGTCGCAGCCACGTTCTTCGGGACGCGATGGATCGGCCGCCGGCTCGGTCTGTCCGACGGGCTGACTCTGCTGGTCGCAACCGGCTACTCGATCTGCGGTGCCTCCGCTATCGCCGCCGTCGAAGGGATCGCCGGCGCGGACGAAGAGGAGGTCGCGTTCTCGGTCGCGCTCGTGACGCTCTGTGGCACGCTGGCGATCTTCACGCTCCCGATCGTCGGCGATCTGCTCGGGCTGCACGGCGCGACGTACGGCAACTGGGTCGGCGCGAGCGTGCATGACATCGGCCAGGTCGTTGCCGCGGCAACGCCGGCCGGCGATCACGCCGTGAAGACCGCTGTCGTCGTGAAGCTGACGCGGGTGGTGCTGCTCGCGCCGCTGGTTGCCAGCCTGGCCTTCGCCCGCCGGCGCCGGGGTGAGATCGACGCGATTGCCGATGTTCCTGCAACGCGACGACGGCCGCCGATCGTCCCCCTCTTCGTGCTGGGGTTCCTGGCGACGATCGCGATCCGCACCACCGATGGCGTGCCGGCTCACGCGCTGGACGACATCAAGGTCGCCCAAACGGCGTTGCTCGGTGCCGCGCTGTTCGGACTCGGCTGTGGCGTCGACATCGGCCGCCTGCGCAAGGTCGGCGGCAAGCCACTGCTGCTCGGCCTGATCTCCTGGCTCCTCGTCGCCGGCGTCGCCCTCGCGGCAACGCGCATGCTCCCCACCTGACAGCCGGCGCCTCGACCCCCCCCGGAACTCGGAGTCCTGACTCATCTGGGACGCTGGGATCCGCACCGTGCGGAGCGGAGAGTCCCAGATGAACGGAGACTCCGAGATCCGTGACCCTCGGTGATCAGCCGGGGAAGCGGGGCGGGCCGGTGGGGCTTGCCGGAAGGGTGACGACGAACGTGGCGCCGCGTTCGCTGTCGGCGACACGGATCGTTCCGCCGTGGGCGAGCACGACCCGGTGCACGATCGACAGGCCGAGGCCGGTGCCGCCCTGATCGCGGGCACGGTGCTGATCGAGGCGCACGAACGGGTCGAAGATGACCTCGCGATCGGCAACTGGTATTCCCGGCCCGTCGTCGCTGACGCTGATCTCGACGGTGCGTTCGGCGTCTTGGTCGCCACCCGGTTCGACGGTCAGGCGGTAGTCGATGGTCACGTCGTGAGTGGCGTGGCGCAGCGCGTTGTCGACGAGGTTCGTCAACATCCGCCCGAGTTGGTCGGCGTCGCCGAGCACCGTGATCGGTTGCGCCGCGTCACGCGTGCCGGCGACGGTGAGCGTGCGGTCATCGGGCACGGGGCGACGGACCTCCGCCTCGACCAACTGGGCGATGTCGACGGGGCGGTCGTTGCGGATCTGTGGCGCGGCGTCGGCCCGCGCGAGCATCAGCAGATCGTCGGTGAGGCGTTGCATCCGCGCGTCCTGATGGAGCACGTCTTCGGCGACCGCGCTCCAGTCGGCTCGATCCGGGTGCGCGCTGGCGACCTCGACCGCCATGCGGATGTTCGCGATCGGAGTGCGCAGCTCGTGCGAAGCGTCGGCGACGAAGCGTCGTTGGGCATCGCTGCTGACCTGCAGTCGATCGAGCATGTCGTTGAGGGTGTTGGCCAGACGCGCGACCTCGTCGGTGCTGCGCGGGGCGGGCACCCGCCGATCGAGCTTGTGCCCGGTGATGTTCTCGACCTCCGCGCGCATCGCCTCGACAGGGCGCAGCGCGCGGCCGACCACGAGCCACACGACGAGCGCGACCAGGAGCACGAGGATCGGCACGGTGACGAGCAGTGAGCGCCGCAAGAGCTCGGCACTGTGCGCGTACTCGGCGATCGAGGTGACGACGATGACGGTCATCGGCTTCCCCCCGACGGTGACGTGGGCCAGCTCGGCCAGCCACGGCCCGTCGCTCAGCCCGTCGATGCGATGCACGACGCGCCGATGTCGTTGATCGGGGTCCGCCACTGGTGCCCGCCCGGCGAGCTGCTGGCTGGCGGCGACGACGTTGCCGTCCTCGTCGACCACCTGCACCAGCGTCAAGCGCGGTGCGTCGAGCGACGGCAGCGGGTTCGGCAGCGCGCCGTTCACCGCCAGAGCGGCGACTGCGTCGGCGCGTTGGGCGGCGGCACCCGACTGAGAGCGCAGCAGCGCGTTGCGCCCCAACGCGAGCAGGGCGATCGAACCGATCACGAGCGCCACCGCAACGACCACGGTTGCCAGCAAGGTGATGCGCACCCGCACCGACCCGACCCTTGTTCGAAGCGACACCTCAACCCTCCGGCGGCGTGACGGTGGACGCGCTGCCCATCGCGGACGTCGCGACAAGTCGGTAGCCGCTGCCGCGCACGGTCTCGATCGAGCTGCACCCGAAGGGGGAATCGATCTTGCGGCGCAGATACCCGATGTAGACCTCGACCACGTTGGTCGCGTAGCCGTCCATGCCGTCCCAGACGTGGGAGAGCAGTTCGTCCCTGGTGACGACGCGGCCCTCGCGGTGAGCGAGGAAGGCGAGCAGGGCGAACTCCTTGGCGGTCAACTCGATCTCGGTCTCACCGCGCCAGCAGCGGTGCTTGCCCATGTCGACGCGAAGGTCGCCGATGGTGAAGATCGCCGACTGGGTCGTTGAGCCGCGCCGGATCAAGGCTCGCAACCGGGCCAACAGCACGGTGTACGAGAACGGCTTGGAGAGGAAGTCGTCTGCGCCCGTGTCCAAGGCCTCTGCCTGATCGAACTCGCCGTCCTTGGCGGTCAGCATCAGGATCGGAACGGTCTCGCCAGCCGCGCGCAATCGCTGCGCGACCAAGTAGCCGTTCAAACCGGGGAGCATGATGTCAAGGATCATCGCGTCGAAGCTGAACTCGCACGCGCGCCAGAAGCCGGCCAGCCCGTCGTGGACGACCTCGACCACGTAGCCCTCGGCCTCCAGTCCGGTGCGCAGGGACGCAGCCATCGACGGCTCGTCCTCGACCACCAGCACACGCACGCGGCCAGTCTCGCAGGGCGTGGCTAAGACGACGGTAAGAGCACACCGGCTGGAACGACAAGGTGGCGGCGTGCGTGGCGCCTCATCGTCCTCTTATCTCGCTGTGCTTGAGTGACGACATGAACACCGCCGCTCTCACCGAGTTCCTCGGACAAGCACAGAAGGCGCTTCTGACCGCGCGCTTCAGCCGACACGCCTCCGTCCTCGAGGAGACGGGTATGCACAGCACCACCGTCGTCGCCAAACGCGGGGCGGGCCGAGAGTCCGAGATGGGTACCGTCAGCGACCATGACGGCACGCCTCCTCCAGTCCGAAGTTCACATCGGTCCACCGCCGGCGATCTCCAACCGCGCGGCGTCGGTGCGCCGATCAGCGATCCGCGATCTCCTCGCCAGCGCGCGCATGCCTGGCATGTTGTCGCTCGCCGGCGGACTGCCCGAGCAGAGCACCTTCCCGCGCGAGCTTCTGTCCGCCGCGGCCGTGCGCCGCTTGCAGACGGGCGAGGTGTTGCAGTACTCGACCACCGAGGGTGACGAGGGACTGCGCCAACACATCGCCGACTACGAGTCGCAGCGCCAGGATCGAGTTGTCGACCCGCACGACGTGATCGTCACCACCGGCAGTCAGCAGGCGCTGGCGATGCTGGCGACGATCATCGGTGACCCTGGCGAGACGATCGCCGTCCCGCATCCCTGCTACCTCGGCGCGCTGCAGACCTTTCAGGCCGCCGGACTGAAGGCACACGCGATCAACATCGTCGATGGCCGGCTCGACGTCGATGGACTCGAGGCAGACCTTCGCGGCGGCGCGCCGATCAAGGCGCTCTACGTGGTCGCCAATCACGGCAATCCGGACGGTAGCCGTCTCGACGACTCGACCAACCGCCGGCTCGCAGCTCTCGCCGACGCGTGGGGCTTCTGGATCATCGAGGACGACCCGTATCGCGAGCTGTGGTTCGACACACCGCCGGCGCTGTCGATCGCGGCGCACACGCCGAACGCCATCGCGCTCGGCAGCTTCTCCAAGTCGGTCGCGCCCGGCCTCCGCGTCGGTTGGCTCGTTGCCACCGGCGATGCCTACGCCGCAGTCGTGCGCAGCAAGCAGTCGCTCGACCTGCACACGTCGTCGCTCTCGCAGGCGCTGATCGCCGACGTGCTCGACAACACCGGTTGGTTCGCGGCGCACACCGCCCAGCTGCGCGTGATGTACGCGTCGCGTCGTGACGCGTTGGTCGACGCGCTCATGTCGACGTTCGGTGAGCGCATCCGGTTCGAGCCGCCGAGCGGTGGGATGTTCGCCTGGGCGCAGCTGCACGACGTCGACACCGACGCCCTGTTGCCGCTGGCGTTGGGCGCCGGCGTGTGCTTCGTGCCCGGCGTCGAGTTCGCAGTCAGCGGCTCGTCGCTGTCGAACTGGCTGCGGCTCAGCTACGCGACCGTCGACGAGGAGCACCTCGGCGAGGCGGTGCATCGGCTTGCTGTCGCGGTCGATCGACAGGATGCTGCAACGTCGGCCTGAAAGCCGCGAGACTTGGGCGATGTCGTTCGACCCCAACAGCCCGCCTCCGCAGCGGCCTCGTTCGACGCCGATCCCGGACGGGTCTGGTTCGGCACTCCCGCCACCGACACCGGCGCAGTTCCTGAACGACCAGGAACCGGCGCTGCCGTGGACCCCGCAGCCCGGCTACGACGTCAACGCGCGGATGGGCTTCTCGGCGGGCAGCGGGTTCGCAACCGGACGCTCGTCGTTCCGCCCGGTGGTGTTGGTCATCGTCCTCGTCATCCTCGCGACGTCGGCCGGCGCCGCGTGGTTCGTCTACAAGGCTGCGTCGGATGCCGTCGATGATGCGAACAACGCCGCCAGCGACCTCACCTTCTCGATCCCATCGTTCAGCACACCGACGTTCACCATCCCCTCGTTCACCGTCCCGACGTTCACCGTTCCGACGTTCACCGTTCCGACGATCCCGGAGGTTGGCCCACTCGTGACCGTGGTCCCGCTCTCGACGGTGCCGTACGAGACGATCGCGCAGGAAACGACGACGTTGCCGACGCCCCCTCCCACCGTGCTCCCGACCCCGCCGCCGACGACCACCTTCCTCCCCAACGGGGGCACGAGTGTGTACGGCGATCAAGCACCGCGATTCGTCGCCGATCAACTCGACCTCGGCATCGCCGGCGAGCCGACGCAGTTCACCGGAATCATCCTCCTACCCGAGAGCGCGTTTGCGACCACTCCGGATCCTGCCAACCCGGGCCAGATCGTCGCGTTCCAGTGGATCGACGGACAAGTGGTTCCGGCCGAGGTCACCACCAATGGCGACCCCGGCGACCTGTCGGCGGAGCTGTTCACGGGCGGCGACGTGGACTGGGAGGCGATCACGACCCTCGTCGCGTACGCGCCGGCCGTGCTGAACATGCCCGACGGGAAGGTCACGTCGGTGAGTGTCGACCGGGTCGGCATCGGCAACCCGCCGCCCGTGATCATCGACATCTATGTCGAGGGTTCGGGTGGCCAAGGCGTCGTCGAGGCCTCGGCCAGCGGCGAGATCCTCTCCTCCGGTCCGCTCTGACCGCCTGCGGGCTCGTGCCGAGTGCAGACGACTTGCCGTCCGCGACCACGGCGATCGTGCAACAGTGAGCGGATGAGCGACAACGATCTCCCCCAGGTCGGCGAATCGGCGCCGTCGTCGACCACCGACCTCTCCCCGGCCGAGCTCCACGAGTTGACCTGTCCCGCGTGTCGCGTGATCGACCGGGCCGACGGCGTCGAGGACGGTCAGCTGTGGAAGGCCAACCACTACGCATCGAGCGCAGAGCGCAAGTTGATCGCGATGCTGCAGCGCGTGCAGGGCCAGGCCGCCGACGGCATCACCAACTTCGCCGGATCGATGCGGTTCATCTACCTCCACATCATCTGGTTCGGGGTGTGGATCGCGATCAACGTCGGCCTCACCGGGTTGGGCCACGAGTTCGACAAGTTCCCGTTCGGATTGCTGACGATGATCGTGTCGCTGGAGGCGATCTTCCTCTCCACGTTCGTGATGATCAGCCAGAACCGGCAGGCGATTCGTACCGACGTCCGCAGCCAGCTCGACTTCGAGAACAACATCCGTTCCGAGATCTGGTCGGTCCACGTCGGCCACGCGCTCGGCCTCGACGTCGACCATGTCGAAGACGTCGTCCGGCAAGCGATCGAGGGCGCCGAGCGAGCCCTGAAGGAGGCCCGTGCGGCGGCGCCGTGACGGCGCACGGCGGCGAGCGAACGGTGAGGAAATCAATGGCGGGTTGAGCGCGCGAGCGGCCATCGCACCGGCCAGAATGGCGGCATCGAATCGGTGCATGCCTATCCGGTCGCCGCCCCGCGCGACGTGCCCCTTGGGTCGTTGTCGCGCCCGACGTGGCGGGGCCGCCTGCACGTCTTCGCCCTCTGCGCCGCCGTGCCGGTGTTCGTGGTGCTGCTCGCCATCGCCAGCAGCACTCGCGCCCGCGTGGCGGTCGGCATCTACGGCCTTGGCCTGTGCGCGATGTTCGTCGCGTCCGCGACCTACCACCGTTGGGTGCACACGATCCGCGCCCGCGACCTGTGGCGGCGCGTCGACCACGCGATGATCTTCGCCGC
>Ga0075365_10000779_pt1 | contig 13000 bp, 11 predicted proteins | sample EndMetdeltDD1765_FD_71387 | JGI IMG/M metagenome (GOLD analysis project Ga0075365, IMG submission 71387) | Populus endosphere microbial communities from Tennessee, USA - Endosphere MetaG P. deltoides DD176-5 | ecosystem: Host-associated > Plants > Roots > Endosphere | place: USA: Tennessee... | reverse complement strand
TGCGATCCTGAATTCCGTCACCGGCGTCCATGCCCTTTACGACCCTTATCTCTCGACCGCCGTCTGCCGTGCCACCAATGACTGGCTAAAGGCCGAATGGCTGGACCGCGACCCACGTCTGCGCGCCTCACTGGTGTTACCGTGGCAGAATCCGGAAGCCTGCGTCGAGGAAATCGAGCGCTTCGCCGACGACAAGCGTTTCGTGCAGATCCTCGCACTCTGCCAAGGCGAAATGCCGCTCGGCCGCCGTCTCTACTGGCCGGTCTACGAAGCCGCTGAAAAGCATGGTTTTGCGCTTGGCGTTCATGCCGGCAGCGCCTATCGCCATGCACCCAGCCAGAGCGGTTTCCCCTCGCATCTCGCGGAAGATTATGTCCACCACGTCCAGGGTTTTGCCGCACAGGTCGGAAGCTTCGTTGCCGAAGGCGTGCTCGGCAAATTCCCCGGCATGAAGATTGTGCTGATCGAATCCGGCGTCTCCTGGCTGCCCGGCCAGATGTGGCGCATGAGCAAGGACTGGCGCGGCGCCCGTATCGAAATTCCGTGGGTCAAGGAGCCGCCGTCAGCGCTGGTTCGCCGCCAGATCCGGCTCACCATCCAGCCCTTCGATGCGCCCCGCGATCCGGCCGAACTGGAGCGTATCGTCGAACATCTCGACGGCGACGACATGTTGCTGTTCTCAACGGACTACCCGCATGCGCAATTCGAAGGCGATGCCGCCATACCGGCCGGCTTCCCGGAACGGCTGCTTGATCGGTTGGTCCGGGACAATGCACTTGCCACCTATCCGCGACTGGAGGGCTAAGCCATGAACCAGGCCGTTCTGGAGAAAGACACCAATTTAGAGAAAGACGGGGGAGCCGAAACCAAGCTCAGCATCGTCGATTGCGACATCCATCCTGCATTCAGTTCGCAGGCGGAACTCGCGAAATTTCTGCCGCAGCGCTGGAAACAGCATCTGGCAGACTACGGCCCGCGCAGCGCCAACCCGCTCGTCGGCACCCTGCCCTATCCGCGCATGACACCCGGCAACGGCATGCGCCGTGACGCATGGCCGCCGAATGGCGGGCCGCCGGCTTCCGACCTCGCCTACCTGCAGGAACAGCTGCTCGATCTGCTCGATATCGAATACGGCATCCTTCAACCGCTTGCCGCCGGCTCCTCGACGCTCAACCAGGACCTCGGCGTTGCCATGTGCGCCGCCGTCAACGACTGGCAGATCGACAAATGGATGGACCCGGAGCCGCGCCTGAAGGGATCGATTTCGGTGACGCAGGAAGACGTGCCCGCCGCGCTGACAGAAATCGAAGCGCGCATCAACGACAAGCGCTTCGTGCAGATCGCCATTCCGCCACGCACTATCGAACCTGCCGGCCGCCGCCGCTACTGGCCAATCTACGAGGCGGCCGAACATTACGACATGCCGATCGGCATGCATTCCGCGGCTTACGGCCAGCACACCAATAGCGGCGCCGGCTGGCTCTCCTTTTATATCGAGGAACACTACGCCTTCTCGCACAGCCTGCAGAGCGTGCTGACCAGCATGATCTTCGAAGGTGTCTTCGAACGCTTCCCGAAGCTGAAGCTCGTTGTCGTCGAAGGCGGTTTTGCCTGGGCGGCGCCACTTGCCTGGCGGCTCGACAAGCAGTGGGAGCGGATGCGCTCCGAAGTGCCGCAAGTGAAACGGCCGCCGTCCGAATATCTCAAGGAAAACGTATGGTTCACCACCCAGCCGATCGAGGAGCCGGAAAACAACCGCCATCTGCTTGATACGCTGCGCTGGGTCGGCACCGACCGGCTGATGTTCTCGACTGACTATCCGCACTGGGATTTCGACGACCCGCGCTACGCCTTCAAGGTGCCGCTGTCGCCAACAGAACGCGCCCAGATTTTCCGCGACAACGCCCGTGCCGTGTATCGCCTGCCTTGAGATTGGAGTGCCCGCATGAATGAGATGATCCGATCATTGGACAGCAAACCGGCCCTTTCGACAGTCGGCGCCATCGACTGCGATCTGCACCCGGCCTCGCCTGCCACAGCGGCACTGATGCCGTATCTGGACGAATACTGGCGCGAAACATTCATCATGCGCGGCGTCGACCGGATGAGCCTCGCGATGACTGCCTCGCCGCCACGTTCGCCGATCAACGTCCGTTCGGACTGGAAGGCGAAGAGCGGCTTTGCCGGCGACACGCTGGAGGCGGTGCGCGCGCAGGCGCTCGATCCGTTCGGCACCCGGCTGGCGATCTGCAATGTGCTGAACGGCGCGATGATCATGCATTCCGACGACATGGCCGCCGCTCTCTGCGGCGCGGTCAACGAATGGCTGGCCCGCGAATGGCTGGACAAGGAGCCGCGCCTGCGCGGCTCGATCATCGTCTCGGCCCAGAATGCCGACCTCGCCGTTGCCGAAATCGAAAAACGCGTGGCCGACAATCGTTTCGTGCAGATCCTCATCCTGGCCCAGAATGACGAACCGCTCGGCCGCCGTCGTTACTGGCCGATTTACGAGGCAGCCGCCCGCAACAGACTTCCCGTCTGTATCCATGCGGGCGGCAGCAACCGTCATGCGCCGACCGCCACCGGCTGGCCGAGCTTCTTCGTCGAAGCCTATGTGGCACAGGGATCGATCTTCGAAAGCCAGCTCCTGAGCCTCGTTGCCGAAGGCGTCTTTCACAAGGTTCCGGACCTGAAAGTCGTCTGCGCCGAAAGCGGTTTCACCTGGCTGCCCTCCTTCTTCTGGCGGGCCGACAAGACCTGGCGCGGCGTGCGGGCCGAAACGCCGTGGGTTACCGAACAGCCGAGCGACATCGTCAAGCGCCATGTCCGCTTCACGCTGCAGCCGGTCGAAGCGCCGCTGGAAACCGATGCACTCACGCGCACGCTCGAGCATGTCGACTGCGACGACATCCTGCTCTTCTCGACCGATTATCCGCATGCCCAGTTCGAAGGGCTGAACGCGCTTCCCGCAGCACTCGGCGAAACGCTCGCTCGAAAGATCATGATCGGCAACCCGCTCGCCACGTATCCCCGGATCGCGGCGGATTTCGCAAAGGAGGTCGCGAAATGAGTGAAGCTCAGACATTGGAACGCCCGGTCGAGGCGAAGGCCAAATATAATCTCATCGACTGCGACATCCACCCGTCGATGAAGACCCCGGCAGAGATACATCCCTATCTGTCGCAGCGCTGGCGCGATCACCTCGCCACTTATGGCGGGCACACTCGCCAGGGACTTTCCGAAACGCTGTCGCATCCGCGCATGGTGCCGGAAGTCTCACGCGTCGATAGTTGGCCGCCGGCCGGCGGACCGCCGGGCTCCGACCTGCCTTTCCTGCGCGAACAACATCTCGACGGTCTTGGCATCGATCTCGGCGTGCTGGTGCCGCTGCGTTTCAACGCCAGCGGCCAGCGCCATCCGGATCTCGCCGTGGCGCTCGCAGTGGCCATCAACGACTGGCAGATCGGCAAATTCCTGGAGCCGGAACCACGCTTGCGTGGTTCGATCATTGCCACGCAGGAAGATCCGGCCAGTGCGGTCGCCGAAATAAACCGACGCGCCTCCGACAAGCGTTTCCTGCAGATATTGCTTCCACCGCGCTCCATCGAACCACTCGGCAAGCGCCGCCACTGGCCGATCTTCGAGGCGGCCGTCAGCCATAACCTGCCGATCTCCATGCATGTTGGCGGTGTCGGTGGCCATCAGGCAACCGGCGCCGGCTGGCCCTCCTATTACATCGAGGAGCACCACAGCCAGGTTCAGACCATGGAAGCGGTGATTGCCAGCCTGATCTTCGAAGGCGTTTTCGAACAGTTCCCGCAGCTGAAACTCTCCTTCGTCGAGGGCGGCTTCTCCTGGGTACCGGCATACGGATGGCGCATGGACAAAGCCTGGGCTGCAATGCGCGACGAAGTTCCGCATGTGAAGCGCCCGCCGTCGGAATATCTCAGAGAGAACATCTGGTTCACCACCCAGCCGATGGAAGAGCCGAACCCGGCCAAGAACCTCACCGACACGCTGCGCTGGATCGGCACCGACCGGCTGATGTTCTCGACCGACTACCCGCATTGGGATTTCGACGATCCCCGCTACGCCTTCAAGGTGCCGCTCACCGCGGACGAAAAGGCGGCGATCTTCGCCGGAAACGCTGTCAACTTTTATGGATTGAACTGAGCATGGCCCGTCACGTCGTCGCCAAGGTCGATGAACTCGATACTGGAAAGTCCAAGCTGGTGAAGGTCGCCGGCCGCGACATCGCCCTTTTCAATGTCAAAGGCGAGTTCTTCGCCATCGCCAACCGCTGCCCGCATGAAGGCGCCGATCTCTGCCGCGGGCAGATGGTGGGGCTGGCCGAATCCGACGAGCCCGGCCAATACCGCATGACGCGGCACGGCGAACTGGTTCGCTGCCCCTGGCATGGTTGGGAATTCGATATCCGCACCGGAAAGTCCTGGTGCGACCCGGCCCGCACCCGCGTCAAAAGCTTCGACGTCTCCGTCTCCAAGGGCGGAGCGCTTGCCGAAGGCCCTTACCAGGCCGAAACCTTTCCGGTCTCCATCGACGAGGACTATGTGGTCGTGGAGATCTGAAGACCTGAACCCCAAGCGAATACTCTAGGGAGGAGACATGTCGCTGATCAAGAAACTCACCGCATTGGCGCTCGGCGCGATGCTTGCCGGCCCGGCGCTGGCGCAGGATGCCGACTGGAACAAGGTGGTGGAGGCCGCCAAGACGGAAGGCACCGTCGCCGTCTACAACTCGCAGCTCGGCGCGCCGAATTTCCTGGCTGTCATAGACTCGTTCCAGAAGAAATACGGCATCAAGGTCGAGTCGCTCGATCTGCGCGCCAGCGAACTGACCGAGCGCCTGCGCGCCGAACAGGCCGCCGGCCGCTTCATCGCCGATATCCAGATGCATTCGGCCAATTCGATCGAGACCGGCATCACGCAGGGCACCAATGTCGAGCCGCTCGGCAAGATCCCAAACGTCGCCAATATCCGCGAGGACATGCGCAAGGAAATCACCGACACGCATGTGCCGGGCTTCCTGCAGGCCTATGGCATTCTCGTCAATACCAGCCTCGTGAAGCCGGAAGACGAGCCGAAAAGCTGGAAGGATCTCGCCGACCCGAAATGGAAGGGCAAGCTTCTCTCCGACGACATGCGCCCGCTCGGATCCGGCGGCACGATGTTCGTGGTCTTTAACAAGGCTTTCGGCCAGGCGTTCAACGAAAAGCTCGCCGAAAACAAGCCGGTCTTCAGCCGTGACCTGCGCAATGATGCCAAGCGCGTCGCCCGCGGCGAATACCCGATCTACATGCCGCAGATGTTCGCCTTCGCGAATGACCTGAAAGGCCTGCCCATCAAAGTCGTCGTGCCGCCGGAAGGCGTGCCTTATGTCTCGATCCATTTCGCGATCATGAAGAACGCGCCGCATCCGAACGCGGCAAAGCTGTTCATCAACCATTTCCTCGACATGGAATCGCAGGTCACCTACGCCAAGGCCTGGATGCTGCCGGTCGCCAAGGGCGTCGAAGAGCAGCTCGATCCGGAATCGAAGCGGTTCGCCAGCGCCAAGCTGCTCGGTACGCGCGAGATGAACGAATACGGTCCGATGATGGACCTTGCTAAGAAGATCTATCCGTAAGGGTCAAACCCTTCGGCTCCCTCTGGCCCGGATAGACGAAAGCGCGGCGATCCCTCTCACTGCGCTTTCTTATGTCTGCCTATAGCAGATACAACTCAAAGCATTTCCAGTGCCAGCGCAATGCCCTGACCACCGCCGATGCAAAGCGTGACCACGCCCCGTTTCAGTCCGTCGCGCTGCATGGAATGCAAGAGCCGCGTCGTCAGGATTGCACCGGTCGCGCCGATCGGATGACCGTGGGCCACGGCGCCACCCTCTACATTGACAATATCCTCCGGCAGGCCAAGGTTTCTCAGGACGGCAAGCGGCACCGCCGCATAGGCCTCGTTGACCTCGATCCGCTCGATATCGCCGATCGCCCAGTTCGCCCGTTCCAGCGCTTGCCGCACCGCGGGTACAGGCGCCAGCGCAAACATGCCGGGCTCCATGGCGGCAACGCCGTAAGAGACCAGCCGCGCCATCGGCTGCAAGCCTTTCTGTTCAGCAAAATCACGATCGGCGACGATCATTGCCGAAGCACCGCTGTTGAGACCCGGCGCATTGCCGGCCGTGATAGTGCCATCGTGACGAAATGCTGGTTTCAGTTTCGTCAGCCCCTCGACGGTCGTATCCGGCCGCGGCGTCTCATCCGCATCGAACGATTTCACGTCACCCTTGACCGGAATATCGATGCCGACGATCTCATCGGCGAACCTGCCTTCCGCTTGCGCGGCGCTGAACCGCTGCTGCGAGCGGGCTGCCCAGCGATCCTGATCGGCACGGCTGATCTGCTCGGCTGCTATCATGTCCTCAGTGTGCCAGCCGGAATGTTTATCGGAGAACGCATCATGCAATCCATCCAGCAGCATGCTGTCGTAGATCTCCGCATGGCCCATGCGATAACCCCAGCGGCCATTACTCATCAGGTATGGTGCGCGGTCCATATTCTCCATGCCGCCGGCAATCGCGACCTTGGAGTGACCCAGCCAGATATCCTTGGCGGCGCTGGCAATCGCCTCGGCGCCGGATCCGCAGACGCGGTTGACGGTGACGGCCGGAACAGAGACCGGCAATCCGCCATGGATCGCCGCCTGTCGCGCCGGGTTCATTTTATTGCCTGCCTGGACGACATTGCCCATGGTGACGGATGCGATCTCGCCCTTGTCGAGCCTCGACCGCAGCATCGTTCCGCGGATGGCGGCAGCACCCAACTCGACCGCCGGAATGCCGGCCAGCGAACCGTTATATTTGCCGATCGCGGTACGGACCGGCGCAACGATGACCACGTCTGCCATGGAATTTCTCCTTCGTTTCAGCGCAAAACCACTACCCGCGCCTGCCGCAATTGCTTCAGTTGGCGCGCGCGTCCCAGCGGCGCAGGATGACGCTGGCATTGACGCCGCCAAAGCCGAAACCGTTGGACAGCGCATATTCGACTTGGGACTTGCGGGCCTGCGGGCCGATCAGGTCCAGCCCTTCGGCGATCGGATCCGGGTCTTCCAAATTGAGGGTCGGCGGCAGGATGCCGTCGCGAAGCGCAAGCGCCGTAATGATTGCCTCAAGCCCGCCGGCTGCGCCCAGAAGATGCCCGGTGGCCGACTTGGTCGAAGAAATCGCCGGCCCTTTGCCGGTGCCGAAGATCGCTTTGATCGCCGCAAGCTCGCCCGCATCGCCGACCGGCGTCGAGGTCGCGTGGGCGTTCAGGTAACCGATCGCGTCTGGCTCCAGTTCGGCCATCTGCAGCGCGCGGCGGATCGCCCTCTGCGCCCCGGCGCCGTCAGCGGGACCGGCCGTCAGGTGGTAGGCATCGGCGGCAGTGCCATAACCGATCACTTCGACGAGCGGCGTTGCTCCACGCGCCAGCGCATGTTCCAGCGTCTCGATAACAACGATGCCGGCGCCCTCGCCCATGACGAAACCGTCGCGGCCGCTGTCGAATGGCCGCGACGCCTTTTCCGGTGTATCGTTGAAACCACTCGAAAGACCGCGCGCCGCGGCAAACCCGCCAAGCGCCACGCGATTGATGCAGGCTTCCGACCCGCCGCAGACGGCCACGTCCACCTCACCGGAACGGATCATCCGCACACCGTCGCCGATCGCTTGAACGCTTGCCGCGCAGGCCGTGACCGGCGCCCCGATCGGTCCCTTGAAGCCGTAGCGGATCGAGACATGCCCAGCCGCAAGGTTGACGAGGAAGGCCGGCACCGTGAACGGCGAAAGCCGCCCGGCGCCGCGCGTGTCCACCGTCCGCACCGCATCTGTAATCGTCTGGAAACCACCGATACCGGAAGCGATAACGGTCGCGGTGCGCTCCTGCTTGTTCTCGTCGTCGGCAACCCAGCCGGACTGGTCCAGCGCCTGCCGTGTCGCTTCCAGCGCAAACGCGATGAACCGGTCCATCTTCTTGCGGTCCTTTTGCGGCACCGCCTTGTCGATGTCGAAGCCTGAAGCGTCCTCCTCGACGGAAGGGACAACCCCACCGACCTTGGCGTCTACATCCGGCACTACTTCGTCACCAAGCCGGCGCAGGCCTGAGCGTCCTTCGATCAGCCGCTTCCACATCACCTCGGTTCCGCTGCCGAGCGGCGACACGACGCCCATTCCGGTGATGACAATTCGATCTCTCGCCTGGTTTGGCATGGGCATTCCTTTTAAATGATGATCATCATGTATTTCCCTTTAGATGATGATCGCCATATAAGTGTCAAGAGATGAGAAGGAGCAAAGCATGAGGGTGAGCCGCGAACAGGCTGGAGAAAACCGTTTTCGCGTCATTGCGATGGCGGGCGAACTTTTCCGTGAACGCGGCTTCGACGGCATCGGCATCGCCGACCTGATGAAGGCTGCAGGTCTGACCCATGGCGGCTTTTATGGGCAGTTCAAGTCCAAGATGGATCTTGCGGCCGAAGCGTCCCGACAGGCGCTTGCCGCCAATGCCACGCTCTGGCGCGAGACGATCAACCGCACCCGCGACAGGGCGCTCAGCGCCATTACCGGCATGTATCTTGCCCGTCCGAACCTCATCATGCGCGCCAAGGGCTGCACCTTCGCCTCGCTTTGCGCCGATGCTGCCCGCCAGGATGACGAGATCAAGGCGGTCTTTGCCGAAGGCATCGAAACCCATCTGAAACTGCTTCAGGAAATCATCGAAGGTAATGGCGACGAGGACCGCCGGCGCAGAGCGATCGTGGTTCTGTCGCAAATGGTCGGCGCGATGACGCTTGCCCGCGCCGTTGGCGACACGCCGTTCGCCGAGGAAATCCTCGCCGCAGTCCGCGACGAACACCAGACCCGCCATTAAGCCTTTCTATCGCAAAGGAAATGCAATTCCGCTGACCGGAACAATGAGAATTTGTTCCCGAATGCTGCGAAGTGAAATTTCCTGCCTGTGCGTCCGGCAATTTCGCTGGCAATATCCTGACAAATAAAAGCATCAGGAGAGACCCATGACGATCGCCCATCTATCCCGACGCACTCTTTTGCAGGCAGGCGCCGCCCTAGCCGCCTCGACCGCGCTCCCGACCTTCGCTCATGCTCAGGCAGCGACTGCCGGTGGCCGCCTGATCGTCGCAGCCGATTCCGAACCGAAGAACCTTAACCCGGCGATCGTTGCGTCGAACGGTGTGTTCTTCATCGCCAGCAAAGTGGTGGAGCCGCTCGCCGAAGCCTCCTTCAGTGGCAAGGACGGACTGAGCCCCCGCCTTGCTACGTCCTGGGAGGGGTCCGCCGACGGCAAGTCCGTTACCTTCAAGCTACGCGAAGGTGTGAAATGGCATGACGGCAAGCCGTTCACCTCAGCCGACGTCGTGTTCTCCGCGCTCAAGATCTGGAAGCCGCTGCAAAATCTCGGCCGCCTCGTCTTCGCCAATCTCGAAGACGTCGAGACGCCCGACGATACCACAGCTATCTTCAAATTCTCCAAGCCGACACCGCTGCAGCTCATCCGCAATGCGCTGCCTGTGGTCAGCAGTGTTGTGCCGAAGCATGTCTACGAAGGCTCCGACATCAGCGCCAATCCGGCCAATGTGAAGCTCATCGGCACCGGTCCGTTCAAGTTTACAGAATACAAGCCGGGCGAATATTACCGCCTCACCAAGAATGCCGACTACTGGAACAAGGGCGAACCGAAACTCGACGAAGTGATCTTCCGCGTCCTGCCCGATCGCGCCGGCGCCGGTGCGGCACTTGAGGCGGAAGAAATCCAGCTCGCCGCCTTTTCTGCCGTGCCGCTCACCGATCTTTCCCGCATTTCCAAGGTGCCAGGCATCAAGGTGATTTCCAAGGGCTACGAAGCGCTCACCTATCAGCTGGTCATCGAAATCAACCATCGCCGCAAGGAACTGGCTGACGTGAAGGTCCGCCAGGCGATCGCCCACGCCATCGACAAAAAATTCGTCGTCGATACGATCTTCCTGGGTTACGCCGCCGCCTCGACCGGCCCGGTGCCAAAGAACGCGCCGGAATTCTACGACGCAACCGTTCCGACCTATGCCTTTGACGTGGCCAAGGCCAATGCCCTTCTCGACGAGGCCGGTTACAAGAAGGGCGCCGACGGCAAGCGCTTCTCGCTGAAACTCCGCCCCGCGCCCTATTTCAACGAGACGAAACAGTTCGGCGACTATCTGCGCCAGGCACTTTCCGCCGTCGGCATCGACGCGCAGCTCGTCAATGCGGATGCCGCCGCCCACCAGAAGGCGGTCTATACCGACCACGACTTCGATCTTGCCATCGGCCCGCCGGTCTTCCGTGGCGACCCGGCGATCTCGACGACCATCCTCGTCCAGTCCGGCATTCCGGACGGCGTGCCCTTCTCCAACCAGGGCGGATACGCCAACAAGGAACTGGACGACGTCATCGCCAAGGCTGCCGTGACGGTCGATACGACTGCCCGCACCGATCTCTACAAGCAGTTCCAGAAGCTTGTCGCCGCCGACCTTCCACTGATCAACGTTGCGGAATGGGGCTTTATTTCCGTCGCACGCGATAACGTACTCAACGTCTCCAACAATCCACGCTGGGCGGTTTCGAACTGGTCGGATACCGTGCTGAAATCATGATAGGCTGACGGTTCAGAATCCGAATCTCGAGGCCTTCCGTAGCGTGAACCGTGCCCTTCGAATGATCAGGCGACGCGCGATCAGTAGCATTCCCGTGCTGCTGATCGTCATTATTTTGACTTTCCTTCTGCTTGAATCCGCCTCTGGCGACGCAGTCGATGCCTATCTGCTGTCGATCGGAGGTGGTGATGCGATCGTGGCGAAGTCGCTACGCCAGTCCTACGGCCTCGATCAATCCATGCTGGCCCGGCTGTGGCTCTATTTCACGTCGCTGGCGAAACTCGATCTCGGCTGGTCCGTCGCCTTTGGCCGCCCCGTTCTCGATCTCATCCTCGAGCGATTGCCCAACACCCTCCTGCTGATGGGCAGCGCAACGGCATTGTCCTTCGGCCTCGGTTCCGCGCTCGGCATCGTCGCCGGCACGAAGCCGGAAAGCATAAGGGACAGAACGCTCTCCGCAGTTTCCTTGATTCTCTACGCGATCCCGAGCTTCTGGCTGGGCCTCGTTCTGTCCATCGTCTTTGCCGTGCAGCTGCGCTGGCTGCCGACCTCCGGCATCGAAACGATCGCCTCCGGCAAGGTCGGCCTTGCCCGGACCGCCGACATTGTCCTTCACCTCGTCCTGCCGGTCGGTACACTTGCCCTCATCTACATGGCATTGTTCATCCGCGTGATGCGCGCTGGAATGGCGGAGGCCTGGCAACTCGATTTCGTTCTCTTCGCCCGCTCCAAGGGGCTTTCCCGAACACGGATCGTGCTTCGCCATGTGGCACGCAATGCGCTCCTGCCGCTCGTCACCATGCTCGGCCTGCAATCTGCCGCCATGATCGGCGGCAGTGTCGTGATCGAAAGCATCTTCGCCATTCCAGGTTTCGGCCGATTGGCGCAGGAAGCGGTCAGCGGCCGCGATGCACCACTCTTGATGGGCATCATCGTCGTCAGCGCAGTGCTGGTGATCTGCGTTAACCTGATCGTGGACCTTGTCTATACCGCGCTCGACCCGCGCGTCGGCGCGTCGGAGAACCGCGCATGAGGTGGCTGCGCAATCTCGCCGGAACTCCCGAAGGCGCGATAGGCCTCGGCATTCTGCTGCTTCTGGCCCTGATCGCGCTTTTCGCGCCGATCCTGTCGCCGGGCGATCCGTTACGCATTGCCGGCCAACCACTGCTCGCACCGTTTGCCGATCCAAGCTTCCCGCTCGGCACCGATCGTCTCGGCCGTGACGTATTGGCCGGCATCCTTCACGGAACGCGAACGTCGCTTGCAGTCGGCATTGCTGCGGCACTCGCCGCAATCGCCATCGGCCTCTGCATCGGCCTGACGGCGGGCCTGGCGGGTGGGCTTGTCGATGAAGCCCTGATGCGCGTCGTCGATGCTTTCCAGATCGTCCCGAGCTTCCTGCTGGCGCTCGCCTTCGTCAGCGTCATCGGCGCATCGGTGCCGGTCGTGGTCGTGGCCATTGCGCTCGGCGCCTGGGCCGATCCCGCGCGACTGACGCGAGCACAGGTCTTGTCGATCCGCGAACGGGATTACGTCGCCTCCGCCCGCGTGATCGGCATGCATCCCGCCGAGATCGCCTTCCGGCAGATCCTGCCGAATGCCTTGCCGCCGGTGCTGGCACTCTCGGCGATCATCGTCGCCGCCGCGATCCTCACCGAAGCGGCCCTCTCGTTCCTTGGCTTGGGCGACCCGAACGTCGTCACTTGGGGCTCGATGATTGCGGAAGGCCGCAATATCCTGCGTTCCTCGCCGTCGCTTTCCATCTTCCCGGGTATCGCACTCGTTATCACCGTAATCGGCGTCTACCTCTTCAGCGAGGGACTGAACAAGGTGCTCGCCGGGCGCAGGAGTGATGCATGAGCATGCTTTGCGAAATCCGCGATCTTGCGGTCACCTATCGAAGCCAGAAGGTTCCGGCACTAACGGATGTGAACCTTGGCATCGAAGCGGGAAAGAGTCTGGCGATCATCGGCGAAAGCGGTTCGGGCAAAAGCACGCTCGCCCGTACGCTGGCGGGCCTTCTGCCGGCCGGAGCGAAAGTTTCCGGCAATATCGAGTGGCAGAGCGGAAAATCACCCGTTGCCGGCCGCGATCTTGGCTTCGTTTTCCAGGACCCGACCTCCAGCCTCAACCCAGTGTTGACGATCGGCGAACAGGTGGCGGAGGGCGCACGGCGCCATCTCGGCCTTTCGTGGAAAGATGCGCAGATCCGCGCCTTGGAAATGCTGGAGCGCGTGCGCATTCCGCAACCGGAAAATGCATCCAGGGCATTCCCCCATCAGCTTTCCGGTGGCCAGCGGCAGCGCGTGGCGATCGCC
>Ga0075365_10000777_pt1 | contig 13015 bp, 15 predicted proteins | sample EndMetdeltDD1765_FD_71387 | JGI IMG/M metagenome (GOLD analysis project Ga0075365, IMG submission 71387) | Populus endosphere microbial communities from Tennessee, USA - Endosphere MetaG P. deltoides DD176-5 | ecosystem: Host-associated > Plants > Roots > Endosphere | place: USA: Tennessee... | reverse complement strand
GGTGGCATGCCACCATCGTCGCACTCCAGGGCCAAAAAAGTGGTTGGCACTCTCGGGGTGAGAGTGCTAATCTCGGCGGTGCACAGTGATTGGCTGCCCGCCAGGGTGGCGGGCCTTGAGGCGATATAGGAGGTGGATTGCTGTGCTTCGTTTTGATCCGTTCAGTGACCTTGATGCTCTGACCCGGGGCTTGCTAACCAGCCAGACCGGATCAAATCGCGCTCCTCGGTTCATGCCGATGGACCTCTGCAAGATCGACGACCACTACGTGCTGACAGCCGACCTACCCGGTGTCGACCCGGGTTCGGTGGACGTCAACGTCGACAACGGCACTCTGACGATCGCGGCGCATCGCACCGCACGATCCGAGGATGCCGTTCAGTGGCTGGCCAGCGAGAGATTCTTCGGCTCCTACCGCAGGCAGCTCTCGCTTGGCGAGGGCATCGACGCATCGGCCATCTCGGCGACGTATGAGAACGGTGTGCTGACCGTGACCATCCCGTTGGCCGAACGAGCGAAGCCGCGCAAGATCGACGTCGCCCACGGAGGCGGCCAAAAGTCGATCGAGCCGACGACCGTCGATTCCGAATAGCCAAGCGCCGCCTCGAAACTGCGGCCAGATCGCCAATCAGCTCGAAACTGCGATCTGGCCGCAGTTTCGGCGATGCCTAACCGTTGCGCTCCAACCGGTAGCGCAAGTTGTTGCGCACCGCCGGCCATTCGATATCGAGGATCGAATACACCACCGTGTCGCGGCGCGACCCGTCGGGCAGCACCTGGTGGCTACGCAGCACCCCGTCCAGTTTGGCGCCAAGCCGTTCGATCGCGGCGCGGCTGGTGAAGTTGAAGAAGTGGGTGCGGAATTCGACTGCGACACAGCCTAACTCGTCGAACGCGTGGCCGAGCATCAGCAGTTTCGTCTCGGAGTTGACCCCGCTGCGTCGCACCGACGACACGTACCACGTGTTACCGACTTCCAGCCGCCGGTTGGTCGCGTCGACATTGAGGTAACTCGACGACCCGAGGAACGTTCCGTCGAGACCGCGCACGACGAACGTCAGGCCCTCGTCGGGTTTCTGCGCCGCCAGTCTCATGTCGACCCACTGCTCGGCGATGCCAGCCTTCGGAGCGTGGGTAAACCAAAGCCGGCCCAATTCACCGTCGGCGGCGGCCTCAGCGATCTCTGGAAGATGTTCGCGGGTAAGCGGTTCCAGCCGCACCCACTGCTTACCGGTCAGTGTGACCGGTTCGACGAACCCGCTCATCGGCGCACCGCGGACCAGGCGGCGAACATCGCCCACACGGAAAGCACCATCGCACACACGGCGGCGGCCGCGCCGAGGAATAGTCCGTAGCCCGCCGACACCGGCGAGTACACGTAGAGCCGGTAGTACCACATGGTCAGCACCACCAGCAGTACCGAAATGGCAAGGGCCGAACTCGATGCCAGCCGGCCGAACAGCCCGCGCGCGGCCATCGCGCCCGCGACGATCAACGTCGACGCCAACAGCACGATCAGCTGCCCGACACCGAACCCGGGCGGTGGCACCGGCATGTTGCCGACGATCCCGCCGATCGCATTGGCTCGTCCTCCACCGTCGGCTCTGCTGGTCAGCCATGGCAGCCAGACGCTGACCGCAAGCACCGCCGCGCACAGCACGACCAGCCAACCGGGACGCAGGCGAGCCATGCGCTCAGACTATCCGCTGTGCCCGGCCGTCCACGTCAACGCATAGTCGGCCACGTCGCTCCAGCCGTCCAACGCGGGCGTCAAATGAGGCCGGTCGTCGAACAACTTGAAGTCCGTCGCGGCGGGCGAGCGGCGGTATCGGTTGAAGTTCTCGTACACCACCGACGGCGGCACGATGTGGTCGCGGCCTCCTGCGATCAGCAGCAGCGGCGCCCGGTCGGGTTTGGTGAAGTCGACCACCGTCGCCGCCTTGGTCTTGGGCCTGAAGTTGGCCAGCGCGGACTGAAACAGCGGCTTGCCCGGCGCGGGGATCGCCAGCTTGGCGTGCCAGGAGTCCGATTCGGCCCGTGAGACGGTGTTGGCGAACGCGTAGTGGAACTCGGCTGGTGTGAGCGGCACCGCCCGATGTCGGTTGGACGGATTGCGAAACACCGGGAACGTCGACCGCAACACCGACAGCGGCAGCCGGTACACGCCCCGCGGCGCGGCGGGGTGAATGGCGACACCGGCCCGGCCCAGCCCGCGGCACAGCAGCATCTGGGTGATCAGCCCACCGAAAGAGTGGCCCATCAGGATCGGCCGCTCGGGCAGCGTCTGTACGAATCCGGCGTAGTGATCCACCACCTCGCCGACGCCGATCTCGGCGGGCGCCTTGGTGCGGTCGAGTTCGTCGTCGAGTTCCGATACCCCTGGCCATGCGGGCGCATGTACCGTGTGCCCGGCCGTGCGGTAGCGCTCGATCCAGCCGCGCCAACTATGCGGCGGCATCCACAAACCGTGGATCAGCACAATAGGTGCCTTGTCGGTAGCCATCGTCTCTATTGTGGAGTCGCCGAACCGATTAATGGGGGAATTGATGAGCGACCTTCCGGAATGGGCGCGTCGGCTTGACCTGTCCCCTCATCCAGAGGGCGGCTGGTTCAAGGAAACCTGGCGCAGTGGACTGACCATGCCCCAGTCCGCACTGCCACCCGACTACAGCGGCCCGCGCAGCGCCGGCACCGCAATCCTGTTCCTGCTCATGCCCGGTCAGCAGTCGGCGTGGCATACAGTGCGCAGCGCCGAACTGTGGCTCTATCACTTCGGGGGTCCACTGCTGCTTCAGGTCGGTGCCGAACAAGACAGCGCCACAACGCATTTGCTCGGTGGCGACATCCTCGCCGGCGAACAGCCGCAGTTCGTTGTGCCGCCGGGACATTGGCAGCGGGCCCGTCCCCGCGACGACCAACCGTGCTTGGTCAGCTGTGTGGTGGTCCCGGGTTTCGACTACGCCGACTTCGCGCTTGCCGCGCCTACCGACTGAGCAGCTTTAGGGCTGCGGACACCAGCGCGGCGTTGTCGGGCGCGGTCGAACCGTCCGGCAGGCGCAGAGTGTCCTCCATCCCGATGCGGACCTGCACACCGCGTCGGCCCGCGTGTTCCAACAGCGGCCAACAACTTTCGTCCAGCCCGTGCAGTAGCACCGGTGCCGGTGACTGCGCGGCCATCACCTGGCTGAGTAGGTCGTCGGCGGTCGCGATATCGCCGTCGGCCCCGAGTTCGATCATCACCCGCATGCAATGCTGCGCAACTTCCGAGGCCGCCCAGGATCCAGCGGCCTCTGTGTGGAAAATGCCGACCTCGATGCCGAGGCCCTTGCTCAACAACAGCTTGGCGAGATCCTCCGATCCGGGCTCGTGCCAGTTCACCGACGCGAAGTCGGGCAGCACGGTCCAGCCGTCAACGGCGCGCAGCCGCGCGTCGACGTCCGAAAGCGCCCAGAACCCCGTCGTCACCCCCAGCGGCAGACCCGGTACCGCGTGCCGCACCGCCGACACCGCGGCGTCCACGTGCTCCGGAAGCAGCGAGTCGACACCCTCGGCGTTCTTGGGGTGCATGTGCACGGCCTTGGCGCCCGCCTGGTGCGCGGCGACTGCGGCCGATGCCAGCTGCTCGGGCGTCACCGGCAGGTTCGGATGCGCCTCCGGCGTGCGGGCGCCGTTGATACAAGCCTTCACGTAGATCTTGGGGCTGGTGGGCATGTCTACCATCTTCGACCCTCGCGACCGGGTTTTCCGAAGTAGCGTTTCGGGGCATGCGGGGCCACATCATCGTGTGCGGCGACGATGCGCTCGGGATGCGGATCGTCGAGGAGCTGAACAACGCGGGCGCGCGTGTCGTGACGCTGCAGGACCCCGAGGGTCTGGCCGCGGCCGGAGTTGCCGACGCCCAGGCCGTGATCTGCGCCGATGACGATGACGATCTGAACCTCGAAATGGCCCTGCTGGCGCGGCAAGCCAATCCGCGCACACGCGTGGTGGCACGGCTCGCCAACAGCGTGCTGCGCGAAGCCATGGCACAGGACAACGGGCCCGGCGCCATTCTCGACGTCGCGGATTTGGCGGCGCCATCAGTGGTGGAGGCGTGCCTGGCCCGCACCACGCACACCATCTCGGTGGCCGGCATCGATTTCGTCGTCTCCGGTACCGATGCGCCCCGCGACGCCACGCTGCGCGAGACGTACGGCGACCTGGCCCCCGTGGCGGTGATTCACGGCGAAAACTCGACCAGCCCCGGCGAAGTGGTGGCCTGTCCCGGACGCGATTTCCCTGTGCGCCAAGGCGATTGGACCGCCATGATCGGCACCGCCGACGAGCTGGCCGCCCAGGGCATCACGGTCCGCAAACCGCTGACGCACCGGCGAAGGCGCCGCCCGCCGACACGGCGACTGGCCGACGCGGTGCGCACTTTCCGCGACGACATCAACCCGATGTTCTACCGGGCCTTGGCCATGGCGCTGGCACTACTGCTCGGCGCGACAGTCGTGCTGCGCTACACGTACCGGTACCCGGGGATGGACTGGGTGGATGCGTTGTACTTCTCCACCGAGACCATCGCGACGGTGGGTTACGGCGATTTCAACTTCCTCGATCAGCCGGTTTGGCTGCGACTGTTCAGCATCCTATTGATGTTCGCGGGCGTCACCACCGTCGCAATTCTGGTGGCGTTCATCGCCGACGTGTTGCTGTCGCGCCGCCTGGCTCAGACCACCAGCCGGCAGAAAGTACGCCATCTCCGCAACCACATCGTGGTGGTGGGGCTGGGTTCGTTCGGGATCCGGGTGGCCAGCGACCTGAAGTCCGCCGGCTACGACGTCGCCGTGATCGAACGCGACGACAACAACCGGTTCCTCTCCACTGCGTCCGAGCTCGACATACCGGTGCTCATCGGAGATGCGACCTTGCGCCAGACGTTGGAAGCGGTCCGCATCGACAGGGCCCGCGCGGTCGCCGTGCTCACCCAGGACGACACGGTCAACGTCGAAACCGGCATCGTGCTGCGCGAGATGCTCAGCCCGCGGGTGATGCCAGAGGTCGTCCGGTCCGACGTGCCGATCGTGTTGCGGGTGTACGACCGCACGCTTGGCGCGGCGGTGGGTCAGCGGTTCGGGTTCGACTATGTCCGTTCCACAGTGGATCTCGCGACGCCGTGGTTCATCGGCGCGGCGCTGGGCTTGCAGGTCCTCGGGACGTTTTCGGTGGGGCAGCGCTCGTTCATGGTGGGCGGCGTGTACGTCGAGTCCGGCAGCGATCTCGACGGCCTGCGCATGGTGGACCTGTCGACGCATACCCGCGTCATCGCGATCACGCGACCAGATACGCCGGTGCGTCTGCACCCCCGGCGCGACACCAGGCTCACCGCCGGCGACACCGCCTATCTGGCGGGGCCGTACCGGGAACTCCTGGACACCCTGCGCAAGGGACAAGGTGCCCAGCAGCCCGATATCAGTACTGATCAAGCGACGACAGGTTGAACCCGGCGCCGGTCGGATCGGCGACGGCGGCCAGCCGGCCGTACGGCGTGTCCTCGGCGTCGCGGATCACGCTGCCGCCGTTGTCCTTCACCAACTGCACGGTCTTGTCGACCGCCTCGAAAACTCATCGCGAGCAGACGCAAAGTGCTCCATTTTCGCGGCGTGTCGGGACACTATGCGTCTGCTCACAGTCAAGAGGTGACCCCCAGGACACGCAGCGCGTTGTCCTTGTAGATCAGCGGCACCACGGCGGGGTCGATGTTCAGCTCCTCGAAGTCGCGGCGCCAGCGGTCCATCTTGATGTACGGGTAGTCGGTGCCGAACAGAACCTTGGTGCGCAGCTGACGGCTGGCGGCGTGCACCAGTTGCGCCGGGAAGTACTTCGGCGACCAGCCGCTCAGGTCGATGTAGACGTTGGTCTTGTGCGAGGCGATCGCGATCTGCGAGTCCACCCACGGCACCGCCGGATGCGCCATCACGATGGTCAGCTCCGGGAAATCTGCGGCCACGTCGTCGAGCAGCATCGGGTCGGAGTAGCGCAGTTTGATGCGGTGCCCGCCCGGTAGCCCGGCGCCGATACCGGTCTGCCCGGTGTGGAACAACGCAGGCACCTTCGCTTCGGCGATCGCCTCGTAGATCGGGTAGAAGCGACGGTCGTTGGGCTCGAAGGCCTGCATGCTGGGGTGGAACTTGAAGCCCTTGACGCCGTAATCGCGGACGAGCTCGTGCACGCGGTGCACCGCGCGTCGCTCATGCCACGGGTCCACGCTGCCGAACGGGATCAGCACGTCGTTGTTGCGGATCGCGCCCGCGACAAGATCCTCGACCGAGTTCGGCACATGGCGCATGCCGGTGCGAGCGTCGATGGTGAACACCACCGCGGCCGTGTTGTGCCGCCGGTACTCGTCGGCCAGCGCGTCCACGCTCGACAACGCGCCGGGCCCCATTTTGAAGTACTTGCCGACGGCGTCGACCAGTTCATCGTCGTAGGCCTTGTGCCCGTGACCGTCGACCTCGACGTGTGTGTGGATGTCGATGGCCGCGATGCGCTCGAAATCGATACCGTATTCGTACTTTTGGCCGGGCATTGCCGCAGTCTAGGACGACTTCACCCGCCTGTTGACCAACGGCCGTAGATAGGAGGGATCGGCCTTGCTCCGCGACGGTGCACCGTTGCCGTGGATGTCCGGCACGTCGGCGAACGGCAGCGGCATGGTAGGCACCATGCCGGACCACTCAATGACATTGGTTCGCACGGCGATCCGCCACTGCGCGTCGCGCCGCTCCAGTCGGTCGAAGTAGCGCCCGCCGGCAACCCAGTTGGTTTCGTCGCGATTGCGTGCCGCGAACAGGTAATAGGTCTCGGTGTGCGCGGTGTCGCCGTCGATGTCGCAGGTGTGGTTGAGCAAGTTGTGGTGCGTCGCGACTTGCCCCTGCTCGTGCATGGCCGATGCCCACTCATAGAGCTCCGTCGGCCCGCCGACGAAATCGCCAGCGGCGATCACGGCGTCGGGATGGAATGCCGACAGGCACAGTTCCCGGTCGAAGCGGTCCATGCCACGGCTGAACCGGGTCAAGCAGTCGAGGATGTCCTGCCGGTCGAGTAACCAATCCAACCGAGCCACGCGATCAGCTTCCACGGCCGCTCCTTCCGATCGGCTCCCAGATTGGCGCGCCACGTTCGCCGCGCAAAGACGGGATGACCTTGCCGTCGACGTCGGTGATTCCGTACCCCTGTGCGACCTCGGCCGTGATGAACGTGCCGCCGGACCGCGCCATCACGTCGGGATCGTTGGCAAGCGCCGCGATCACCCGGCCCGGAAACTCCGGTGAGCAACCAACCGCGGGATTGGTGACGGTCTGCTGGGTCATCTCCGGGCTGCGCTGCAGGTTGCGTTGCGCTCGTTCAGTGAACGTGAGCCCTTGCCACAACGACAACGATGCGACGTTGTGCGGTTGGAGCTCGACGGCCATGTCGCGCGCCATCCGGTCTGCCGCGGTCTTGCACATACCAAAGACGACGCCATACGTGTAGGTCACTGCGGCGTAGCCCGAGATCGCGACGATCAGCCCGGACCGCTGCGGCACCATGATCGTCGCCGCGTGGCGAGCCGCGACGAAGTTAGACCGAACGCCGACATCGACCATTGCCCAATGGGTTAACGGCTTCTCCCAGAACGGCCCGGGCTCGGTCAGGTCCTCAGGAAGGACGAAGGCGTTGTTGACCAGGATGTCGAGTCGGCCTTGTTCGCGGCGGATCTGGTCGAACAGCGCCGCGACCTGTTGGTCGTCGGCGTGGTCGACGCGGACCGCGATGCCCGTGCCGCCGCGGCTGTCGACCTCGGCTGCGGTTTCACCGACCGTGCCCGGCAGTGGGTGAACACCCGGTTCGGCGGTGCGGCCGGTCACATACACCGTCGTGCCTTCCGCGCCCAGCGCCACGGCGATTCCCTTGCCGATGCCCCGGCTCGCGCCGGTGACAAGCGCGACTTTCCCTGCCAGCGAGGTCATTTCGAGGTCACGCCGAAGAAATTCTCGCTGTAGTCGCCTATGGCGCTTCCTGTGTAGTGCTGTGCGGCGAACGCCGCGCCCATCAGTCCGTGCGACCAGTCGACCGAACGACCGAACTCCTGGTACCAGTCGTAGAGCATCGTGCGATGCGCGATCCGCCACCGATCTTCGCGCTTGTTGAGCCGGTCGAGGTAACGGCCACCGATGACAGAATCGCGGTCCCCGTCGTCTCCAGTCACTCGGTGGTAGGCCGTCACATGAGTCTCGACAAGAGCGGTGTCGCCGGCGCGCTCGATCACACTCTGCCCCAACACATGTTGCGTCACCGGAATCGCGGGCGACCCTGGCACCACCCACGCGAGGTATTCGTCGAAGGAGCCTGCGAACACACCGAGGTCGACGGTCGCATCTGGCCAGAAGCACCCGGCTATCAGCCGCGCGTCCCGACGGTCCTCGCCGCGAGCCAGTTTCGCGACACAGTCACGAATCTTCTCGCGGTCGAGGAACGCCGTGAATTCTGCTGTGCTGACGTCCATTCCGGCTCGCGGGTTACTCCGGCGCGTAACCGAGCGCCGCTTTGGTCTCCAAATATTCGTCGAAGGCGAACTGACCCCACTCGCGCCCATTGCCGCTGCGCTTGTAGCCGCCGAACGGCGCGCTCATGTCGAAGCCGTGGTTGATCGCGACGGACCCGGCGCGGATCTGCCGTGCGATCGCGCGGGCCTGGTCGAGGTCTGCACCCGAAACATAGCCAGCCAGACCATATTCCGTGTCGTTCGCAATCTGAAGGGCCTGATCGAGGTCGTCGTAGCCGAGGATGCACAGCACCGGCCCGAAGATCTCCTCGCGCGCGATGGTCATGTCGTTCTTGACGTCCGCGAACACCGTCGGCTTGACGTAGTAGCCGGTGTCCAAACCATCCGGCCGGCCCGGGCCGCCGACGACTACCGTCGCGCCTTCATCGATGCCCTTCTGGATCAAGCCCTGAATCTTGTCGAACTGCGCCTTCGACGCGACCGGCCCGATCGCGGTCTTCTCGCTCGGGTCGCCGACCTTCACCGCATCGGCCGTGGCCTTTGCGACGGCGACGGCCTCGTCCCTTCGCGAGTTCGGCACCAGCATGCGCGACGGGGCGTTGCAGCTCTGTCCGCTGTTCATCATCATCACCGAGACGCCTGCGGTCACGCTCTTGGCGAAGTCGTCGTCGTCCAGCACGATGTTGGGGCTCTTGCCGCCGAGCTCCTGACTGACACGCTTGACCGTCGCGGCCGCATTGCGGGCGACCTCGACGCCTGCCCTTGTCGACCCGGTGAACGACACCATGTCGATGTCGGGATGGCTCGACAGCGCGGCGCCGACGCCAGGACCATCGCCGTAGACAAGGTTGTACACGCCCGCGGGAACGCCTGCGGCGTCGATGATTTCGGTGAAGATCTGCGCCGAGTACGGCGCCACCTCAGACGGCTTGAGCACCATCGTGCAGCCGGTCGCCAGCGCCGGGTATACCTTGACCGCGATCTGGTTGATCGGCCAGTTCCACGGCGTGATCAGGCCGCAGACGCCGATCGGCTCCTTCACCACCAGCGTGCTGCCGTGCTGCTCCTCGAACTCGTAGTTCTTGAGCACATCGATGGCCGTCGCCAGATGCCCGATGCCGAGGTTGACCTGCGGGCCCGCGGCCAGCGAGGGCGGCGCACCCATCTCCTCGGTCACCGCGTCGGCGAGATCGCCTGCCCGCTTTTGGTATTCGGCGAGGATCGCCTGCAGCACGTCGAGGCGCTCCTCGCGGCTGGTCTGCGACCAGGTGGCGAAGGCCTTTCGTGCCGCCTTGACCGCCTTGTCGACGTCGGCTTCCGCGCCGAGGGCGATCTTGCCGGAGACCTGTTCGGTCGTCGGGTTGTCGACGTCCAGCGACTTCGGCTCGACCGGGTCAACCCACTTACCGTCGATGTAAAACTTCAGATATTCGCGCATATCCTTACCCTTCCCTACTGCGTGCCTTCGGCGTACCAGGTTCTGAATTCGTCGTACTTCGGCATCTCCTCCGAATTGGCCTTGGGATCGATGCAGACGTGCACGACGGCGGGCTTGCCGCTGGCGTACGCCCGCTCGATGGCCGGGCCGATCTCGTCGTCCTTCTCGACATATTCGCCGTGGCAGCCGAAGCCCTCGGCGATCTTGTCGAACCGCACATCCTTGCTCCAGTGCACGCCCGGCTGCGGCGACGGCTGCTCGAATGTGCGCTTGTAGACCCCCACCTCGAGGCCCCACTGGTGGTCGACGCCGACCACACACACCAGCGGCAGGTTCTGCCGCGCCGCAGTCTCGAGTTCGGCAATGTGGAACAGGAAGGCCGAGTCGCTGGTGAGCAACATGACCGGGCGCTTACCGCCCTCGGCGACCGACGCGCCGACCGCGTACGGCAGCCCCGTGCCGAGGTGGCCGAAGTTCTGGTTCCAGATCACGTCGCGCGGCTTGGCCTGCGAGTAGGTCCACTGGAAGATGACCGTGGCTCCGCCGTCGCGGACCATGATGCCGTCTTGCGGGAACGCCTTGGTGGCTTCGACGACGAAGCGGGCGGGATGCACCGGAGTGCTGCCGGTCGGCGCGTTCTCGGCGAGCTGCGCCAACTCCTCGGCGTCCTTCTTGATCAGCACGTCCAGGTCCGCTGAGGGTTTTCTCGGGGTGTCCTTGAGCGCCTCGACCAACTGCGGAACGACGCCACGCAGATCACCCACCAGCGGCACGTCCACCGGCCGGTTCACCCCGATCGCCGTCGGATCCTGCTCGACGTAGATCCACTTGCGAATGTCGTTGCGCGGCGCCCAATGCCGGGTCCTGCCGTAGTGGACCGGTTCACCCAGTTCGGTGCCCAGTGCGACGCACAGGTCGGAGTTGACGACCGCTTCGACGGCCGACGGCGAGAAGCCGTAGGCGAATGTCCTGTCCTCCAGCCCGGGGATGAACGAGGTGCCGCCCGAGGTCTGGATGACGGGGCAGCCCATCAGATCTGCGAGCTCCTTGACGGGCGCCTGAGTGCGCGACGTGTGAACACCGTGGCCCACCAACAGGATCGGGCTTTTGGCCTCGCGGATCAGCTTCGCGGCCTCGGCGATCTCGGGGGCGCCCGCGCCCTGGTTGACCAACCGGTACCGGTTCGGCGGCAGCGGGTCTGCAACGTCAAGCTCCTCCAGCAGCACATGCGACGGGTACTCGATGTAGGACGGGCCGGGAGTGCCGGACAGCGCCCGGCGAATCGCCTCGTGGACGATCTCGTCGGTCTGATCGGCGTACTCGATCGACGCGCTGTACTTCACCGACGGCGCGAAAAGTGGTTCCTGCCTGACGAACTGGATACGCCCGCGGCGGACCCGGCGCTCGGTGATCCGTGCCCGCTGGCCACCGATGAAAATCACCGGCGAGTTCTCCACCTTGGCGCACATCATCGCGCCGGCGATGTTGGCCATACCGGGTCCGAGGGTGCCGATGCACAGGCCCGGCCCGCCGGTCATCCGGGAGACGGCTTCGGCCATGAAACCCGCGCTGAGCTCGTGATGCGGCGCGACCACCGACCACCCGCGAGCGTCTGCTTCGGCGAACATGTGCACGAAGTTCGGGTCGGGTATCCCGAAGAGCGTGTTGACACCCTCGGCCTCGAACAGGTCGAGAATTCGTTTGTAGACGGGTACACCCATTTGGTTGAAACTCCTTGTTATAAGTAGCGTTTAGCTAGTTCTCTGCGGTGATCTGCCGGCGAACCGAACAGCGAACGATTGAGTGCGGCGCGCTTGAGATACACGTGGATGCCGCTTTCCCACGTGTAGCCGATGCCGCCGTGCAGTTGCATGGCCTTACCGGCGACGTCGACAGCCGCGCCGCAGACGTACGACTTCGCCATCGCGGCCGCCACGCCGGCGTCCGGCCGGTCTTCCGCGATCGCCTGCACTGCCGCCTCGACGAGCTGCCGTGAGACAGACACAGTGACGAGCATGTCGGCGCACGCATGCTTGACAGCCTGGAAAGAGCCGATCGGCCTACCGAACTGCTGGCGCACCTTCGCGTAGCCCACGGTCGCGGAAAGCATTGCCTCACAAAGCCCGAGGCTGTCGCAGGCGATCGCAACGGCGGCGCGGTCGAGCAACCGCTGGACCTGCTTCCCGGCGTCTCCTTCGAACTGGAGCACCTCCGAGACCGTGCCAGCCACTGCGGCCAGGCGCCGCGTCTCATCCAGCACCGGTTGGGGCGTGACCGTCGGATGCGCGATGCCGACGCCACCGTTGGAGATCACCAGAATCTGGTCGGCGCCCTCGGCGTCGGGCACGAACTCGGGCTCGAGCGCGACGGCAATTCGCGTTGCACCGGACGCCACATCGGCCAGCAGGCGATCGCGAGTCTCGCTGGGCTGCAGCACCTTCAGCGTTCCAACAGCCAGCACGGCGCCGCCCAGGTAGCTGTTGGCACTCGCGGCACGGCCCATTTCCTCGCAGACGACAGCAACCTCGGCGAAGGTGGCGCCCGCTCCGCCGAACTCCTCGGGTACCTCGAGCCCCACCCAGCCCGCGTCGACGAGCGCCGACCAGTCGATGGCGCGGTCCTTGGCGAGCAGATCACCCGCCACCGACCGCAGCTCGTCGTGGAACTCCGCGAATTCGTATGCCATCACACCGCACTCGGTTCTCGGGGCAGACCCAGTCCGCGCTCGCCGATGATCGTGCGCTGGATTTCGCTCGAGCCACCGGGGATCGTCCACTCCCACGAGCCGATGAAGTCCAGCATCCACGAGCCGGATTCCCAACCGCTGGACATCGGTTTGGACAACCGGGTGTGCGCGGCCAACCCGCCGATCTCGGCTCCGAAGTCGGTGAGCCGTTGCAAAAGCTCGCTGTAGAACAGCTTGACCATCGAGGCGTCGGCGGGACCAGCCGTGCCAGCTTCGTTGTCCTCCACCACTTTCCGGCACAGTCCGCGAAGCCCGGTGATCTCGGTCTCGAACTGCGCCAGCCGGTCGGCCACGATCGGAT
>Ga0075365_10000775_pt1 | contig 13018 bp, 12 predicted proteins | sample EndMetdeltDD1765_FD_71387 | JGI IMG/M metagenome (GOLD analysis project Ga0075365, IMG submission 71387) | Populus endosphere microbial communities from Tennessee, USA - Endosphere MetaG P. deltoides DD176-5 | ecosystem: Host-associated > Plants > Roots > Endosphere | place: USA: Tennessee... | reverse complement strand
CCACGGCGGACACGGAAACGGCGGCGAAGCTCGAGCTCGTCGTCGCCGGTCCGCTCACCGACGAGGAGGCCGTGCTGATGGGAACGGATGTCTCCCCCGCCAGGATCGTCGTCGCGGGCAGCGTGCCGCGGCCGGACGCGCTGGCGCTGCAACGCGGAGCGGATGCCCTGCTGCTGCTCGCCTCGGCCCGCCGGACCCAGCTCTTGAACTTCAAGCTCTTCGAGTACCTGGCCGCCGGACCGCCGATCCTCGCGCTGGCCGCGGGGACGGAGGCCGGCCGGGTGGTCGACGAGGCCGGCGGCGAGGCCGTCCCGGCGGACGACGCCGGGGCGATCGCCGCCGCACTGCGACGGCTCGTTGCCGGCGATCTGCGCCCCTCCGACCCCGAGGCACGCGAGCGGTACTCCTATCCGGGCGTGGCCGAGCGAATGGCGGCGGTCGCACAGGGAGCGATCGCGCGCTCCTTGCAAAACTCGTAGGCGATGGCCTCGGTCCTCATCTTCTCCGACACGCTCCGCTCTCCCGAGCTCCGCCACGAGATCCCCGCGGAGATCATGGACCCGTTCCTGTATGCGGAGGTGGACGGGCACCGGTACGCGGTCGTCAGTCAGCTCGAGACCGAGACACTGAGGAAGAGCGCCCCCGACGTCGAGGTGATCGCACCGGAGCAGCTCGGCTGGGACGAGCTGGTCGAGCGTCACGAGGACTGGGAGGAGGCCGAGCAGGAGCTTGTCGTCAGGGCCTGCCGGCGGATGGGCATCGGCGAAGCGGTCGCGCCGTCGAGCTTCCCGCTCGAGCTCGGGGACCGCCTGCGCGCCGCCGGCGTCGATTTGCGCGTGGACCGCCGCCTCTTCGAGACCCGCCGCCGGGTCAAGAACGCGAGCGAGTTGTCCGGGATCGAGCGAGCCCAGCGTGCGGCCGAGGCGGCGATGGGCGCCGCGGCGGCGCTGCTTCGAACCGCGGAATCCGCCGGGGGCCAACTCCTCCTGGACGGCGAGCCGCTGACGAGCGAGCGGCTGAAGGAGGCGATCGCCGGCGCGCTGGCGGACCACCCGGTCACGTGCGAGGAGCCGATCGTCTCCCACGGGCCGCAGATCGCGATGGGCCACGATCACGGCTCGGGGCCGATCGCGGCCGGCGAGCCGGTGGTGATCGACCTGTGGCCGCGGGACACGGAGTCGGGCTGCCACGCGGACATGGCGCGCACATTGGTCGTCGGCACGCCTGCCGACGAGATCGGGCACTGGCACCGGCTCTGCCGTGAGGCGCTGCAGCGCGCGGTCGCCGCGATCCGCCCGGGCGTCAACGCCCGCGAGGTCTACGAAGGAGTGTGCGAGTTCTTCCACGAGCACTCGCTCCCGACGCAGCTGTCGAGCCCTCCCGGGGAGATCCTGCGGGAAGGCTTCGCGTACTCGCTCGGTCACGGGGTGGGGCTCGAGGTGCACGAGGCGCCGACCCTGGGGCGCCTGCGCGGATACGAGCTGGTCGCGGGCGACGTGGTCGCCGTCGAGCCGTCGCTCATGCGCCCTGACCTCGGCGGCGTTCAGATCGAGGACCTCGTGCGGGTGACGGAGGACGGCGCCGAGACCCTCACGAGATACCCGTACGAGCTCGAGCCCTAGGCGTCTGGACCTATCCTTCCCCTGTGGCAACGCGCCCGACCTCCAAGCCCCAGCAGGAATCGTCCGGCGACGACCGGCGCTCCGAGGAGCAGGTCGAGGCCCTCGAGGAGGATCTCCATCGCTACATCGCGCCGGTCGTCGGCTCTGACGATCCGCGACGGTTCACCGACTCGGGCATCGAGATCGACCGGCTCTACGACGCCAACGACGTCGCGGCGGGCCTCGAGGAGCGCCTCGGCGAGCCGGGCTCCTATCCGTTCACGCGCGGCATCCACCCCGGCATGTACCGCGACCGGCTCTGGACGATGCGGCAGTACGCGGGCTACGCCAGCCCCGAGGACACAAACGAGCGCTATCGCTATCTGATCGAGCATGGCTCGACGGGCCTCTCCATGGCCTTCGACCTCCCGACCCAGCTCGGCCGCGACTCCGATGACCCGCTGTGCCAGGGCGAGGTCGGCCGCACGGGGGTCCCGATCGACACGATCGAGGACATGCGGATCTGCTTCGACCAGATTCCGCTCGACGAGGTGTCGACCTCGATGACGATCAACGCTCCCGCCGCGATCCTCCTCCTGCTGTACGAGCTGGTCGGCGAGGAGCAGGGGGTCGAGGCGGAGAAGCTGCGCGGCACCGTTCAGAACGACGTCCTGAAGGAGTACGTGGCGCGCGGGAACTACATCTACCCGCCCGAGGCCACGATGCGGCTGACGACGGACATCTTCGAGTACTGCCGCAAGCACGTGCCGAAGTGGAACACGATCTCGATCTCCGGCTACCACATCCGCGAGAAGGGCTGCTCGGCGGTGCAGGAGGTCGCGTTCACCCTCTCCAACGCCATCGCCTACGTCGAGGGGGCGCTGGCCCGCGGGCTGGCGGTGGACGACTTCGCGCCCCGGCTCGCGTTCTTCTTCAACTGCCACAACAACGTCTTCCAGGAGATCGCCAAGTTCCGGGCGGTCCGCAGGATGTGGGCCAAGATCATGGGCGAGCGCTTCGGCGCGAAGGACGCACGCTCGCAGACGATCCGCTTCCACACCCAGACCGGTGGCGTCACCCTGCAGGCGCAGCAGCCGGAGGTGAACATCATCCGCGTCGCGCTCCAGGGCTTCGCGGCCGTGACCGGCGGCACTCAGTCCCTCCACACGAACGGCTTCGACGAGGCGCTTGCGCTGCCCACCGAGCGGTCGGCTCGGATCGCGCTGCGAACCCAGCAGGTCCTCGCTTATGAGTCCGGCGCCGCCGACACGGTCGACCCCTTCGCCGGGTCGTACTTCATCGAGTCGCTGACAGACGAGATCGAGACCAGGTCGTGGGACCTGATCGACAAGGTCGAGCAGCTCGGGGGCTCGGTCGAGGCACTCGAATTCATCCAGCGCGAGATCGAGGAATCGGCCGCCTCCTACCACGAGCGCTACCGCACCGGCCAGGACATCGTCGTCGGGGTCAACAAGTTCGTGACCGACGAGATCGACGACGTCGAGATCCTGCGAGTGGACCCCGAGGCTGAAAAGCGGCAGCTCGAGCGGCTGCGACGCTTCAAGGAGAGCCGCGACGCGGGGGCAGTGGAGTCCCGTCTGAGCGATCTCCGCGAGGCCGCGGCCGGCGACGGCAACCTGCTCTACCCGACCAAGGACGCCCTTCGGGACGGCGCGTCGATCGGGGAGGTCTGCGGAGCGATGCGCGAGGTGTTCGGCGAGTACAGGGGGGGTGCGTTCTTCTGAAGACGAACGAGGACTTCTCCTTCGATGACGCCGAGCTCGAGTCGAACCTCGTCTGGATCTTCGGCTCCCCGCGAACGGGCAGCACCTGGTTGCTCGAGATGCTCTGCCACCCCCTCAGGGTCGATCCCAACTCGGACGTGGGCTTCCGGTGGTGGGAGAAGTGGAAGGGCGCCGCGAACGCGTTGCCGATAAACGAGTTCCTGATCGCGTCACACCTCGTCCCGGGCAACGGCGTCGCCCGGATGGAGAACGGCGTCGTCCTTCCCAGGACCCTGAACCGGTTCTCGGGCTCGTTCGCCAGCTATGCGTTCTCCTCCGCCTACGAGGACGTGTGGCGGCCGGAGGCGCGCCGGCTCACCCTGATCCGCCTGTACGCCGTGGTGGAGCGAGCCCGGCAAGCCGGGCTGAAGCTGGCCATGGACCCGCCGCTGATGGTGATCAAGGAGGTGAACGGCTCCCACGGCGCCGACGTGGTGATGTCGCTCTTCCCCCGCTCGAAGATGATCTTCCTCGTGCGCGACGGCCGGGACGTCCTGGATTCGCTTTTGGACGCCAGCAAGGCGGGGGGCTGGCTGACCAAGAAGGGCGGTGGCAAGGGCGCGTACGAGACCGACGACGAGCGGCGAGAGTTCGTGCGCGACAACTGCCTCAACTGGGCGGGCCGGATGACGATCTGCACCAGCGCCTACAAGAACCACGACCCCGAGCTTCGGCGCCGGATTCGCTACGAGGACCTGCTCGCCGACACGCCCGGCGTGCTGGGCGACCTCGCGACGTGGCTGGATCTTCCCGGAGGCCCGCAGCGGATTCAGCGGGTTGCCGAGAGCCACTCGTTCGAGGCCGTTCCGGAGCAGCGCAAGGGTCCCGGTAAGGTCCGCCGCTCGGCGACCCCGGGCGCCTGGCGCGAGGGGTTGACGCCCGAGGATCAGGAGGTCGCGCAGGACATCATGGGCGACCGCCTCGTGGAGCTCGGATACGAGAAGTGACGCCGGGGGCGTCCTCCTCCTACTCCCCCACCGCCGGCCTCCCGTTCGACGACGAGGAGCTCGAGTCCAAGCTCGTCTGGATCTTCGGCTCGCCGCGAACGGGCAGCACATGGCTGCTCGAGATGCTGTGCGACCCGCTCAAGGTCCAGCGGTCCGAGCCGCTCGGGTTCTCGTGGCCCGAGGGACCCCCGGGGAGCTTTCCGGCGCTCCCGGTCGACGAGTTCCTGATCTCGTCGCATCTCGTGCCTTATCAGGGGCGGGTGACCGAGGTCTACAACAGGCCCTTTCCCGCGACCCTCAACGGCCTCTACCGGCGCCGGACCAGCTACGCGTTCTCCGAGGAGTTCGCCGACGTCTGGCGACCGGAGGCGCGGCGGCTGACGCTGGTCCGGCTGCATGCGGTGATCGAGCGGGCTCGGCGGGCTGGACGGGACGTCCCGGAGCTGCCTTTGCTCGTGATCAAGGAGGTCAACGGCTCACACGCCGCCGACCTGGTCATGTCCCTGTTTCCGAGGTCACGGATGATCTTCATGCTGCGCGACGGGAGAGACATCCTGGGCTCCCTGCTCGACGCGAACAGCCCCACGGGGTGGCGGACCAAGCGCGGCATCGGGGAGGGCGGCTTCGAGAGCGCCGAGCAGCGACTCGAATGGGTGCGTGACAACGCTCGCAGTTGGGCGGCGAGGATCAACGTTTGCGCGCGGGCCTACGATCGACACGCTCCGGACCTACGGCGGCGGGTTCGATACGAGGACCTGCTCGCCGCCACGCCGGAGGTCTTCGGCGGCCTCGCCGGCTGGCTCGGCCTGCCGCACGATGAGGGCCGGATCGGGGCGATCGTCGACAGCCACTCGTTCGAGAACCTGCCCGAGCGCAGGAAGGGCCCGGGCCGGGTGCATCGCGCCGCATCTCCCGGGGGGTGGCGCGAGGAGCTCAGTCCTTCCGAGCAGGAGCTCGCCGCCGAGATCATGGGAACGCGGCTGGCCGAGTTCGGATATGAGACGGGCCCGAAACCCGCGTGACCGCCCCGCTCGAACAGGGTGAGCTCGGAGATGCCGAGCTCGAGTCGCGGCTTGTCTGGCTCTTCGGCTCCCCACGATCCGGCAGCACCTGGCTCGTGGAGATGCTGTGCCACCCCCTCAATCTGGTTCTCGACCCCGGATCAGAGCTCGGCTTCGGCTGGCCCGAGGGCTGGGACGAAGCGGCGAATGCGATCCCGGTCGACGGGCTTCAGGTCTCGGCACACATCGCGCCGGCCGTCTTCGGCCATTCCGTCAGTGCGGACACGCTCGAGGGGGACGACGGAGAGGTCCTCCCGCGCACGCTGAACCGCCAGGCCGGGCCACGCGGGACCTACGTTCTGTCGCCGGCATATCGAGACGTCTGGCGTCCGCACCTCCGGCGACTCGTGCTCGCTCGCCTTCATGCGATCGTCGAGCGCGCGGAACGGGCGGGCCTGCGGGCTCCCGCCAAGGGGCCCCTGCTCGTGATCAAGGAGGTCGACGACTCTCACGGCGCGGACGTCGTGATGTCGCTGTTCCCCCGCTCTCGGATGCTGTTCCTGGTGCGCGACGGCCGGGACGTGCTCGACTCCCTGCTGGATGCGAACCGTCCCGGCGGCTGGCTGTCGAACGTCGGGTGGGGGACCGGCGAGTTCGAAACGGAGCAGGAGAAGCTCCAGTGGGTGCGCGAGCACTCTCGCAACTGGGTGGCCAGGATGAACGCGTGCCGGCATGCTTATGAGGCCCACGATCCGGCACTCCGAAAGCAGGTCCGTTACGAGGACCTCCTCGCCGACACGCCGGCCGTCCTGGGCGACATCGCCGGGTGGCTCGATCTTCCCGCGACCCCGGAGGCGGTCGAGGCGATCGCGGCGTCGCATGCCTTCGCCGCGCTTCCCGAGGGCGGGAAGGGCCCCGGCATGTTCAGGCGCTCCGCGACGGCCGGAACCTGGCGTCAGGGATTGTCGGATCCCGAGCAAGAGGTCGCCCGGGAGGTCATGGGCGAGACCCTCTCCCAGCTCGGCTACGGATCATGAGCACCCACGAATCGCGCCTGAGGGCCGGGCGGCGGTCAGGATGCAACCACGCCGCCGGGGGGAGGAGTCACCGGCAGATGGCCGAACCCCGCCGGAATGGAGTCGAAGGCGAAGCGAACGCTGGTGAAATCCCCGCCCGAGCTGTGGGAGCTGGCCGACGACGTGTCGCGGATGGAGGCTTGGATGGCCGATCTGGTGGGCACGCCGCATCCGATCCCGGTCCTCGTGACCGATCGCGAGCCGGAGCGCACGCTCGCGTGGCGCACGGCGGGGGAGGAAGCGCGCCGAGCCCGGATCGCGCTCGAGCTCGCCGAAAAGGGCTTCGGGACCTCGGTCTCGATCACGGCCGAACACTCGCGCCACGACAGCCGCGCCGAAGCGCTGTTGGAGCAGCTCCTCGATGAGCTGGGATCCCCGGAACGGCGCCCCTTCGAGCGAAACTGACGCGCCGCCGACCGCGGACCTGGCCGACGCGGTCCGGGTAGCCGGCGCAACGCTGCTGGATGCCCTGGAGGACCATCGGCCGGGGGCGCGTGACCACTCGGATGCGACCGCCTCGTACGGGTTCGCGGCCGCCGTCGAGCTCGGGTTCGAGCGCGAGCGCGCCGAGGCGATTCGCGAGACCGCTCGGCTGCACGAGGTGGGGATGATCTACGTCCCGCGGGCGGTGCTCGCCGCCGCTCCCCGGGAGCGGACTCCCGAGGGGCAATCCCTGATCGAGGCCCACCCCACCTACGGCGCGGAGCTCGCGCGCGGGGCGGGGGTCCCCGAGCCGGCATGCGATTGGATCCGCGCGACCGCCGAGCGCTTCGACGGCCGCGGCCCGGCGGGCCTCGCGGGCGAGCGCGTGCCGCTTCAGGCACGCATCATCCGGGTGGCCTGCGCTTGCGACATCGCACTCACCGCCCCCCACCAGGCGGCGTCGACCACCGAGCATCGCGCCGCGGCATTCAGCTCGCTTCGCGCCGCGGCCGGCCGCGAGCTCGACCCGCGCGTCGTCGGGGCGCTCACCGGGATGCTCGAACGGGTGGCGAACGCGCGCTAGCGGTCTGATCGGCCAACTCGCGCCCGGGTCCTGGGCGCGACAAGCGTCCATGTCGGGTCTCGTGCCCTGGACAGGGCAGCGGTCGTCTGGTAGAAGTGGACAAAGACCGATCGGGGGGAACAGGTCGTGTCGTCTCGCATCCGGAAGCACATCCGCGGCAACGTCGTGGGCTACCTGGCGCTGTTTCTCGTCCTCACCGGCGGGACGGCCCAGGCGCTGAACGGCTCGAACACCGTCTTCAGCGACGACATCGTCAACCGGAACGTGAAGACCGAGGACCTGGCGGTTCAGGCCGTGACGGCCAACCGGCTGGCGCCGAACTCGGTCCGCACGGGACGGGTCGTCGACGAGAACCTGACCGGCGATGACGTAGCGAACGAGTCGCTTGCCGGGAATGACATCGCCAACGGGTCCATCAACGCCGACGAGCTGAACGAGTCTCAAATCGGGATCTTCGGGGACGTCTCCGGGCCGCTGACAAACGCGCAACTGCGGTCCAACGTCGTGGGCGCCGACGAGGTCGCCGCCAACTCACTCGGCGGCGCCGACATCGACGAGTCGGCCCTGGGAGCGGTCCCGCTCGCGTCGAACGCGGACCGCGTCGACGGGGCGGGCTCCCGGGTGATCAGCTTCCACGACGCGGACCCGCCGGGCCTCGGCGAGCACGTGGTCCTCGGCGGGCTCGATCTGCGGGTCAACTGCATCGGGGTGACGCCGGGCTCGGACAACGTGGAGATTCAGGCGCGGACCGACACCAACAACTCCTGGCTGCAGGCCGTCGGGAAGGAGGACGGCGCGCAGAGCCCGGCCACCACCGTCCACGACCTGGGCTTCCAGGCCGGCGAGGTGCACGAGGTGCAGACGCCGGGCGACGGGACCGGTCATCTGATCTACCGCCGCGGCGTGGACGGCGGGATCGTCACCGCCACGTACGGCTACAACGAGGGCGGATCGAGCTGCGACGCGATGGCCGTCATGAACGGGACCGAGTAGGCCAGGCGGAGGTACGGGTCGCGATTCCGGGCAGGATCCGGTTCAGCGACGAGATCGTGAACCGGCAGCTGAAGACCGCGGACGTGGGCCTTCGGGCGATCACGGCGAACCGAATCGCGGCTAGGTCGCCGCACGCCTGATGGCGCGGCGACCATAGAATCGCGCCTCCGTGCGCCAGAAGTTCCCCGAGACCCACGAGGAGAAGCTCGCCTACCTGCGGGAGCTTCGCGAGCAGGCCGTCCACTCGGCCTCCGAGGAGGCGGTCGCAAAGCAGCACGACAAGGGCAAGCTCACCGCCCGCGAGCGGGTCGAGAAGCTGCTCGATCCGGGCTCGTTCGAGGAGCTCGACACCTTCGTTCGCCACCGGACCTACGAGTTCGACATGCAGAAGCGCCGCCCCTGGGGCGACGCTGTGGTCACGGGATGGGGAACGATCGACGGGCGCCCGGTGGCGGTGTTCTCCCAGGACTTCACCGTCTTCGGCGGTTCGCTGGGCGAGGTGATGGGCGAGAAGATGTGCAAGGTCATGGACCTGGCCGCCAAGATCGGCTGCCCGGTCATCGGCATCAACGACTCGGGCGGGGCGCGGATCCAGGAGGGCGTGGTGTCGCTCGGCGCCTACGGCGACGTCTTCGTCCGCAACGTGCAGTGCTCGGGTGTCATCCCGCAGCTCAGCGTGATCATGGGCCCCTGCGCCGGCGGCGCCGTCTACTCCCCGGCGATGACCGACTTCATCTTCATGGTCAAGGAGACCTCCCACATGTTCATCACCGGTCCCGACGTGATCAAGACGGTCACCGGCGAGGAGGTCGGTATGGAGGACCTCGGCGGCGCGATGTCGCATAACACGAAGTCGGGGGTCGCGCACTTCGCCACCGACGACGAGGAGCAGTGCCTGGAGGACGTTCGCTACCTCATGTCCTTCCTGCCCCTGAACAATCTCGAGATGCCGCCGCGGGTCGAGCCCTACGACGATCCCGATCGCGCGGATGAGGCACTGGACACCATCGTCCCGGACGACCCGTCGAAGCCGTACGACATGCGGGACGTCATCTCGCTGATCGTCGACGACGGCGACTTCTTCGAGGTTCACGAGCACTACGCGCAGAACATCGTCGTCGGGCTCGCTCGGCTCGACGGCTATCCGGTCGGGATCGTCGGCAACCAGCCGCGGCACCTGGCCGGCGTCCTCGACATCGACTCGTCGGTGAAGGCGGCCCGGTTCGTCCGATTCTGCGATGCCTTCAACATCCCCCTGATCACCTTCACCGACGTCCCCGGCTTCCTCCCCGGCACCTCGCAGGAGTGGGGCGGCATCATCCGGCACGGCGCCAAGCTCCTGTACGCGTTCACGGAGGCGACGGTCCCGAAGCTGACGGTGGTCACGCGAAAGGCCTACGGCGGCGCCTACGACGTCATGGCCTCGAAGCACATGCTCGCCGACTTCAACTTCGCCTGGCCGACGTCGGAGGTGGCGGTGATGGGCCCGGAGGGGGCGGTCAACATCATCTTCCGGCGGGACATCCAGAACTCCCCGACGCCGGATGAGCGCCGGGACAAGCTGATCACGGACTACAAGGCCCGGTTCGCGAACCCGTATTCGGCGGCCGAGCGCGGCTACATCGACGACGTGATCGTCCCCCACGAGACCCGCCCGAAGCTGATCCGCGCCCTGCGCACTCTGCAGACCAAGCGGGTCGAACAGCCGAAGCGCAAGCACGGCAACATCCCGCTGTAGCAGCGGCACCGCCGGGCCACTCACCGATCCGCGCCGAGCACCGAGGGGGCACCATCCATTGAATGTGGATTTACCGGTGCCATAGCACCGCTAAGGCCACATTCACGTGCGAGGAGGACCTGGGCGCTGGCTCGTAGGCAGCATGGGGTGATTGGCCTCGACCAGCTCCTCGCGCTTGGGTACAGCGTAGATGCGGTCAGGCATCGGGTATCCACGGGACGCCTTCATCCCGTGTACCGAGGCGTATACGCAGTCGGTCGCGCGGATCTGACCCGTGAAGGCGGGTGGATGGCCGCCACCCTTGCCTGCGCACCCGATGCCGTACTCAGCCATGAGACCGCGGCAGCGCTTTGGCGCATCCAGACGGCGCGGCCGGGCGATATTCATGTTTCGGTGCCTGTCGGAACCAGCCACGAGCTTCCGGGGATCGTCGCTCATCGCCGCAAGGGGCTTGGCGGGCAGGACGTCGCTCGGCGCCACAACATCCCGGTCACCGCGCCCATCCGCACGCTTATTGATCTGGCGACGCGTGTCCCGCCAGGGCCGCTCGAGGCGGCCGTCAACGAGGCGGACAAGCTGGACCTGGCGGATCCGCCCTCGCTCAGAGCGGCGCTCGACGCGCGCAGGGGCCAGCCGGGCACGCGGCCTCTACGGGCCATCTTGGACCGCGCCACCTTCGCGCTCACCGACAGCGACCTCGAGCGTCGCTTCCTGCCCATCGCAGAGCGTGCCGGGCTTCCCCCACCGGACACGCAATCGAATGTCAACGGCGTCAGGGTGGACTTCCACTGGCCCAATCTCGGTCTCGTCGTCGAGACCGACGGGCTTCGATACCACCGCACCGCGGAACAGCAGTCGAAGGACCGTCTCCGCGACCAAAGGCACGCCGCGGCGGGGCTCACCCCACTCCGGTTCACGTACTGGCAGGTCCGGTATGACCCCGCACACGTCGAAGGGACCCTCCGCGCGGTCGCTCGTCGCCTTGTCGGTCCCCGGCAGGCCGCGTAAGACGACGGCGGGCGGGTAGCCGCCACCTCGTGACTCCCGCGGAGGAAACGCTCGACGAGAAGCTTGCGGTGGAACGGCTCAACGAGGCGCTGTCGCTGCAGTACCGGTCCGCGCTCGGGTACACGCTCGCCTCGGGGAGCCTGTTCGGCTTCGAGTACCAGGCGCTCGGCGATCGGCTGTGGGCCTACGGTCAGGCCGAGCTTGCGGACGCCAGGCTGCTGGTCGAGAAGATCGTCGCGCTCGACGGCGATCCGACCACGGACGTCGCCGAGCTCAGCTGGACGGGCGACCCGTCGGCCGCGGTGAAGTGGCTGATCGAGTGCGAGTCCGAGGCCATCGACGCACTTCAGGCGGCGATCGAGCCGACCGGGCGCGAGGGAAGGTCGGAGGCGCTGGAGCACGTCCTCGAGCACCTGATCATGCGTAAGCAGAACCAGGTCGACTTCCTGATCCGAGCCAGCCGCACCTCCTAACGCCTCGCCCGCCGCTCTTTCATAGCCTGGTGCGGTGCTTTCGAGGCCAGATTCGGGTAGGAGGTAACCGATGCCTGAGCGGATCAACGGCGGACAGGCGCTGGTCGTGGTGGGTGCCATCGCCCTCATCGTCAGTCTCTTCCTCGCTTGGTACGAGCCCAGCCGCAGCGCCTGGACAGTGTTCGAGGTCTGGGACCTCGTGCTCGCGGGGATCGGCCTTGCGGCGATCGCCGCCGTTGTTCCGCTTGGGAGACATGGCGCGTCCGACGGGCATCTGGTGCCCCAGGACTGGCTCCCGGTACTCGGGGGCGCGGCGTTCGTCATCGTCGTCGTCGCCCTCGTGAACCATCCGCCGGCCGCCCGCGGGGTCGGCACCGAGGTCGGGATCTGGCTCGCGCTGGGCGCTGCGATCGTGCTCGTCGCGGGCGCGGTGCTCACGAGAGCGCGGGTCTCGCTCGTGATCGCCCTTCGCTCCACCGACGAGTCTCGGTCAACGAGCCCGCCCCAGCCGACGCCCTTCCCACCCGACCCTCCCGAAGCGGACGTCGACCCCGACACGGCGACTCAGACCCTTCCCCGGCAGAGCTGACCCCGTAGCCGAATGAGCGCCGAAGGCGGCAACCCGTTCGGGCCCGGGGCGATCCTTGGCGAGCGCTATCGGCTGGAGCGTCGGATCGCCAGCGGCGGGATGGCGACGGTCTGGCTCGCTCGCGACGAGGAGCTCGAGCGGCGGGTGGCGATCAAGGTGCTGTCGGATGTCCTCGCCGAGGATCCGGCCTATACGGAGCGCTTTCGCCGCGAGGCCCGGGTTGCGGCCGGCCTGTCCAATCCAAACCTGGTGCGGGTGTTCGACTACTCCGCCGAGTCGGAGCGGCCGTACATCGCGATGGAGTACGTGGAGGGTGGGACGCTCGCCGACCGGGTGGCGCAGGGAACGGCCGACGACTTCGATTCCCGCAGGCTCGCGCGCGAGCTGCTCGGCGCGCTCGCCGCCATTCACGCCGCGGGGGTCATTCACCGGGACGTCAAGCCCTCGAACGTCCTCCTCGATCCGAACGGGAGCACGCGGCTCACCGACTTTGGCATCGCCCGGCCCGAGAACGCGACGGAGCTGACCGGGACCGGACAGGTCCTCGGAACGCTCAAGTACATGGCTCCCGAGGTGCTCGCCGGACAGCCCGCAACCGAGCGGTCCGACCTCTACGCCACCGGCGTGGTGCTCGGCGAGTGCCTCGGCGCGACCCCGCCCCCTGAGCTGGTGGCGCTCGTCGATCGACTCTCCGCCACCGACCCAGCCGAGCGCCCGGCGTCCGCTGACGAGGCCCTCGCCCTCTTGGAGACGCCCCCGCATGGCGCTCTGCCGCCCACCGTGCCGATGCCCGACCCCGGCT
>Ga0075365_10000774_pt1 | contig 13018 bp, 6 predicted proteins | sample EndMetdeltDD1765_FD_71387 | JGI IMG/M metagenome (GOLD analysis project Ga0075365, IMG submission 71387) | Populus endosphere microbial communities from Tennessee, USA - Endosphere MetaG P. deltoides DD176-5 | ecosystem: Host-associated > Plants > Roots > Endosphere | place: USA: Tennessee... | reverse complement strand
GGGTCCTGACCGCCACCGCCTCGGCGCCGTTGCCGCGGCCGTACTGCTGTTTCAGCTGGGCCGCGATCAGGTTCAGATCCGCGGCCGCCTGCGACAGCGCGACGCCAGGCTTCAATCGTCCGATCACCTGGTCGTTGTTGGCGGTGCGGCCGCTGGTGTCGGGTACGAGCTCTTTCGGCGCCCAGAGATCGGCGCCGGCCGGATAGGCGAACCCTTCCGGCATGACGCCAACCACCCGCGCGGCGACACCGCGGACGATGACCCGGAGACCCGACAGATCGGTCTCGCCGCCGAGCGTCGAGCTCCAGAACCGGTGCCCGACGATGACCGCGGGCACGCCGCCTTCACGCATCTCCTCGGCCACGAAGGTACGGCCGCGCGCGGGTTCGACCCCGAGGACGCGGAAGAACCCGTCGGTCACCGTATACAGCTCGGCGAACACCGCTTCGCGTCCTCCGAGCACCGTCTCGGTGCCGCCCCGGTAGGCCGACAGCGCCTCGAAGCTGACGCTGCGGTCGCGCCAGTCGAGGAAGTTCGGGTTCGACACGTTGTTGGTACCGCCGCTCTTGGTCCGCTCCCAGAGCCGCACGATCCGATCCGGCTCCGGAAACGGCAGCGGGCGCAGCAGGACGCCGTTCACGACGCTGAAGATCGCCGTGTTGGCACCGATGCCGAGGGCGAGCGTCAGAACCGCGACGAGCGTGAACGCCGGCCGGCGCGCGAGGACCCGGAGGGCGTGTCGAAAGTCGGCCATTAGGAGCTCCTGAGGGCGGTCAACGGATCGACACGCGAGGCGCGGCGCGCCGGCACGTAGGCGGCCGTCACCGCTGCGGCCACGAGCACAACACAGGCCCCCGCGATCGATAGCGGATCGATCGGCGAGATGCCGACGACGTACTGACGGATCAGGCGTGAGAGTGGAATGAGCGCGAGGAGACCGGCGGCGCCTCCGGCGATGACCGGCCCCAGCGTTCCGCGGATGATCAGCAGGACGACCTCACCCGCGTCGGCGCCGAGGGCCATCCGGATGCCGATCTCAGAGGTCCGCTGGGCGACGGAGAAGGACACGACGCTGCCGATACCCAGAATGGTCAGGCCGAGCGCGAGACCGGCAAAGAGCGCCAGCAGCCACGCCAGCGCGCGCCGATCGCCGTAGGTCGCGGCCAGCGCATCCGACAGGCGCCGGATGGTGGTGACCGCGATCGCCGGATCGATCGCGGCGATCTGCTTCTTCACCTCGCTGGACAGGAGAAGCGCGTCGCCGCGCGCGGCGCGCACGACGAGCGTCGCGCCCGCCTGAGGGAACTGCGCGTAGGCGACATAGATTTCAGGCGAGAACCCTTTCAGCATGCCGGCGCGCCGCGTATCGCCGGCCACGCCGACGATCGGCATGTCCCGCATCTCCGGAATGCCGACGGCCGTCACCCGCTGGCCCAGCGGATCCGCACCCGGGAAGAACCGGTCCGCGAACGACTGGTTGACGATGACCGACACCGGGGCGCCCGGCCGTTCCTCCGGTCCGAAATTCCGGCCGCGCACCAGCGGGATGCCCATGGCCTCGAAGTACTCGGGCGTGACGGCGGCGGCGTTGGCCGGCGGCTCCGTGCCGGGTGCCAACGGCCGATCGGACAGCGTGATGTTCGGTGTCCAGCCCGGGCCCGTGTAGTCGAACGGCCACGACAGCGCGGCCCGAGCGCCACCGGCCGCGTCGATCGACGCCAAGAGGCGCTCGGCGAAGGCGGTGTTCGCGGCCGGCGACTCGTAGCCGCCGCGCGGCAGAATCATGCGGGCGGCGATCACGCCGTCGGCGCGGAATCCCGGGTCGAGGCGGGACAGGATCGCCAGCGTCCGCTGCATCAGCATCGCTCCGGCGAGCAGCACGACGACGAGGGCGACTTCGATCGCGACGAGGAAGGCGCGGACCCGGGCCGTCCGCGGCGTCGTGGTTTCCGCCGAGCCGCCGAGACGCAGCACCTGCATCAAGTTGACACGCGACAGGTGCATCGCGGGCGCGAAGGAAAACAGCAGCGCCGTGGCCACGGCCAGCAGCGCCGCAAAGCCGAGCACGTAGGGATCGATCGCCACGTCGGACGCGCGCGGCAGGGCGAAGCCCGGCACGCCGCGCAGCAGCCGCACGCCCCATCCGGCAAGGAGCAGTCCGGCGACTCCCCCGCTCACGCCGAGCACCAGCCCCTCGATGACGAACAGCCGCGCGAGGCGGCCGCGGCTGGCGCCGAGGGCCGCGCGGATCGACGTTTCGCGCCCGCGCCGGACGCCGCGCGCCAACAGCAGGTTGGCGACGTTCGAACAGGCGATCAGGAGCAGGACGCCGACGGCCGCGAGCAGCGCCTGCAGCGTCGGCCGGATGCCGCCGGCCACCGTGTCGATCAGCGACGTCAGGTAGACGCCCATCTGGTGGTTCGAGACCGGGTACTGCCGCTCGAGCGCCGACGCGAGGCCCGACATCTCGCGCTGCGCCTGCTCGAGTCCGACGCCGGCGCGGAGGCGCGCGAGGACCTGGAATCCCGGATGATTGGCGCGATCGCGCTGCATCGGCGAGAGCAGGCGCGCGCGCAGCGGCGTCCACACGTCAACGTCCTGGAAGAGCGCCTCGGCCGGCAGCACGCCGACGATCGTGACCGGGGCCTGCCCGATGGTGACGTCGCGGCCGACGATCGACGGATCGCCGCCGAACCGGCGGCGCCACAACCGATCGGAAATCACCGCAACGGCGGCGGCGGCGGGCGCTTCCTCGGCCTCGGTGTACAACCGTCCGCGTGCCGCGCGGCAGCCGAGCACGTCGAACAGCCTCGCCTCGGCGTTGCCGGCGGGAAAGACTTCCGCCGGGCCGTCCGTGCCGGCGATCACCGCGCTCCCGATCGTCAGGTAGACCGCCATGTCCGAGAACACGCGGTTGCGCTCGCGCCAGTCGATGAAATTCGGATAGGACACGTTCAGCCTGACGCCGGGCCGCCCTTCGCCGATGCGCACGAGTTGGTCCGGCCGCTCGTAGGGCAGCGGCTTGAGCAGGACGCCGTAGACGGCGGTGAAGATCGCCGTGTTCGCGCCGATGCCGAGCGCGAGCGTCAGGACGGCCGCGATCGTGAAGCCTGGACTGGCGGCCAGCGCGCGGAAGGCGTAGCGGATGTCGTGCATCATGGACGGCTGCCGCGGAGCATGGGCCTACAACGCGGCCACGATCAGCGTCGCGTCGTCCTCGTAGACGCCCAGATTGAACGCCTCGATCTCTTTCAGCATCGCGGCGAGCATGTCGTCCGCGCCGAGCGCGCGGTGCTGCGAGGCCAGCGCCGCGAGCCCTTCGTCGCCGAGCTCCTCGCCGGCGGAGTTGCGCCCCTCGCTGATGCCGTCGGTGTAGAAGATCAGCCGATCGCCCTTGTGGAGCGCGAAGTCCCCCTGTTCGTAGGTGCTCTCGGCGAAGACGCCGAGGACGGTGCCGCCCGGCGACAGCTTGTCGATCGCCCCGTTGGCGCGGACGAGCAGCGGCGGATTGTGGCCGGCATTCGCGTAGGTCAGCTTCCCCGCCGCCACGTCGATGCGCGCGTAGCAGAAGGTCACGAAGCGGCCGCTGGCCATGTTGCGGCAGAGGAGCCGGTTGACGCTGGCGGCGACGGAGCCGGGCGCCGCCCCTTCCTGCGCGAAGGCGCGGACCGCGGCCTGGAGGTTCGACATCAGCAGCGCCGCGGGCACGCCCTTGCCGGCGACGTCGGCGATGTAGACGCCCATCGCCCCGGTGCCGAACGTCAGCATGTCGAAGCAGTCGCCGCCGACGCCGTTGGCCGGCTGCCACGAGGACGCGAGCGTGAGCCCTGGAAGCTCCGGCGTCGTCGTCGGCAGGAGGCCGCGCTGAATCAGGCGGGCATCCTCGAACTCGCGCCGGTGTTTCGCGTCGCTGCGCTTGGTCGCCCGCGCCTCTTCGATCTCGCGCTGCAGGATCTCGAGGAGCGTGACGTCTTCCCACGGCTTCTGGACGAAGCTCTTCGCGCCGTGGCGCATCGCCTCGACGGCGGTGTCGACGCTGCCCCATCCCGTCATCACGACGATCGGGAGCGAGGAGTCGAGCGCGCGGACCTTGGGAATGAGCTCCAGCCCTTCTCGCCCGGACGTCGTATCCCGGCTATAGTTCAGATCCATCAGCAGCAGATCGAACGGCCGCTCGCGCAGCCGCTCGAGCACCGCGTCGGTGGAGCTGACGAACTCGGGTTCGTAGCCTTCGCCGGTGAGGAGCCAGCGGAGGGCTTCGAGCACGTCGGGCTGGTCGTCGGCGACGAGCACTCGTGCGGCGGTCTGGGGGCGGGTAGCCATGTTCAGCATGCGCGCGTGGGACGCGATCACAAGCCCCGTGCCACGCGGCTCCGCGCGAAAGGTTGATGTTTTACCGGCGCGCCGGTCCCACCGTTCGCAACAGCGGGACGGCGGGTCGCGCCGGCGCGACTGGAACGCCGCGCGCGGCGCCGCAGCCGGGCGGCGCCGTTGGCATGTATCTTACTTGTGACCTCGGGAGCGATGGCAGAAACGACACCCATACGAATCCTGATCGCCGACGATCAGCAGGACATCATCGACGCGCTGCGCTTCCTGCTGCTCGACGAGGGCTACGAGGTCACGCCGGCGCGCTCGCCCGCCGAGGCCCTCGAGCGGCTCGAGGCGTCGGATTTCGACCTCGTCGTCCTCGATCTCAATTACACCCGTGACACGACGTCGGGCCAGGAAGGATTCGACCTGATGGAACGGATCCGATCGCTCGATCCGTCCCTGCCGGTCCTGGTCATGACCGGATTCAGCAGCGTCGCCGGGGCCGTCGAGGCGATGCGCCGCGGCGCGCGCGACTACATCGAGAAGCCGTGGGACGACGACAAGCTGCTGGCGGCGGTGCGGACGCAGATCGAGCTGCGCCGCGCCGTGCGCCGCAACCAGCGCCTGCAGGAGGCCAACGCGCGGCTCCAGCGGGGCGCCACCCCCGCGTTCGTCGGCGACGCCCCGGGCATCCTCGAGATCCGCCAGACGATCGAGCGCGTCGCCCCGTCGGACGCGAGCGTCCTCATCACCGGCGAACACGGCACCGGCAAGGAGGTCGTGGCGGCATGGCTGCACGCGCTCAGCGATCGGCGCGGCAAGGCGCTCGTCACGATGAATGCCGGCGGGCTCGCCGAAGGGATTGCCGAAAGCGAGCTGTTCGGTCACGTCAAGGGGGCGTTCACCGACGCCCGGGTCGATCGAATCGGCTGTTTCGAGATGGCCGACGAAGGGACCCTCTTCCTCGACGAGATCGCCAACATGCCGATGCGCCTGCAGGCCAAGCTCCTGCGCGTGCTGCAGACCGGCGAGATGGCGCGGGTCGGCTCGTCGCGGGTCCGCTACGTCAACGTGCGCGTGATCTCGGCGACCAACGCCGATCTCCATGCCGAGATCGCAGCCGGGCGGTTCCGGGAGGATCTGCTCTATCGCCTCAACACCGTGGTCATCCATCTGCCGCGGCTGCGCGACCGGCGCTCGGACATCGACGCCCTGGCCCGGCACTTCCTCGCAATCTATGTGGCCCGTTACCGCAAGGCGATCGCCGGCTTCGACGCCGACGCCGCCGCGATGATGCTGGCGCACGAATGGCCAGGGAACGTACGGGAGCTGGCCCACAGCATCGAGCGCGCGGTGCTCATGGCCGATCCCTCCGCGACCTCGATCGCGGCGCGGCACCTGAGCCTTCGCCCGCGCGGCGGCACCGACGTCGGCCCCGGTGCCGACCTCTCGCTCGAGGAAGCCGAGCGGGTGTTCATCGAAAAAGTCCTGGCGCGGCACAATGGAGATGTCCGCCTGGCGTCCGAGCAGCTCGGCATGAGCCGGAGCGCGCTCTATAGGCGGTTGCAGCAATATGGCGTCCGCGAATAACCGAGTGGGAGACGCGAAGGGAACGGAGCGAGCGGCGAAGAGCGAGCGGCGCGAAGGGAGCCCAAGCGAGCGGCCGGAGGGCAGCGCCGCGGCACGACAGACGCGGACACCAAAAAAGGTGCATTGGAGCCTCGAACAGGCCGTCGTCGGCCTGTCGCTGCTCGGCGGGTTGCCGGCGGCCGTTGCGCTGGCGTACCTGGTGTGGGGCCAGAACTACAGCTTCGAAGTCCGCTGGACGCTGGCCGCGGTCGTCCTCGTCGTCTGGATCGGCTGCGCGCTGACGGGGTACCAGATGGTGACGCGCGTCCTCTACCTCGCGGCCAATCTCCTGGGCGCGCTGCACGAGGGGGACTACTCCATCCGCGGGACCGGCGCCAAGCCTGGCAGCGCCGCCGATCTCGTGATGAAGGAGATCAACTCGCTCGGGAACACGCTGCAGCGCCAGCGCAGCGAAGCGGTCGAGTCGACGGCCCTGCTGACGAGCGTGATGGGCGCGATCGACGTCGCGGTCTTCGCCTTCGACATGGACGAAAAGCTGGTGCTGGCCAATCCCGCGGCGGAGCGTCTGCTCAACCAGCCGGCCGCGTCGGGCGTGGTCGTGGCGCCGCTCGCTCTCCTGGGACGCGAGGCGGCCGATCTGCGCCTCGAGCCCTATCTCACCGGCGATACCCCGCGCCTGATCGAAGGGGCCTTCGGGCCGGCGACGCGCCTCGAGCTGCGTCGATCGACGTTCTACAGAGACGGCAAGCCGCATCAGCTCCTGGTCTTCGCCGACCTGAGCCGCGCGCTGCGCGAGCAGCAGCAGCAGGCCTGGCAGGGTATCGTCCGCGTCCTCTCGCACGAGATCAACAATTCCCTGACGCCGATCAAGTCGATCGCGCACAGCATCAGGCGGATGATCTCGCGCGTGCCCGACATCCCGCGCGCGGCGGAGATCCAGGACGGCCTGAACCTGATCGAGACACGCTCCGGCGCCTTGGGCCGATTCCTGCGCTCGTACGCGCAGCTGGCGCGCCTGCCGAAACCGCAGGAGCGCCCGATCCAGATCCTGCAATTGGCGCGGCGCGTCGCCGAGCTCGAGAACCGGCTGCCGATCGTGGTCAAGCCGACGACCGATGTACAGCTCGACGCGGATCCCGATCAGCTCGAGCAGCTGCTCATCAACATCGTCCGGAACGCCGTCGACGCGACGATCGACACAGGCGGTAGGGTCTGGATCGACTGGGCGAAGCACGACGGCTACCTGCAGCTCACCGTCGAGGACGAGGGCCCCGGACTGCCGGACACGACGAACCTCTTCGTGCCGTTTTTCACGACGAAGCCGAGCGGGTCCGGCATCGGCCTCGCCCTGAGCCGCCAGATCGCCGAAGCGCACGGCGGCACCCTGGGCCTCGAGAATCGCCCCGACGCCAAGGGCTGCCGCGCGGTCCTGCGGTTGCCGCTGTAGCTGGAACCGGAAGAGGCGAGCCCGCGCGCCGCCGAAGCGGCGCGCGAGAGTCTGTGTCGGCGAATCCGAGGGGCGACGCCCCTCGGGATCAAACTAGTTCAGCCGGATGACGATCGTACGGGTGACGCCGTCGCCCAGGTCGACCCGCAGCTGGTAGTTGCCGGTCGCCAGTCCCCTCGTGCTCCAGCTGAACTCGTACTCACCGTCGTCGAACCGGAACCGGTTGCCGCCATGTCCCGAGCCCGACGGCACGGCCGGCGTTTCCGGTCCGGGCACGCCGCCGACGATGCGCGAGATGAACAGCCGCGCGTCGACGTCGTGAATGAGGGCGCTCACACCGGTCAGCCTGAACTTGACCGGCACCACCTTGCCGACGCGATAGGTCGCGCCGCTGTTCGGCGACAGGAAGCCGCTCCAGCTGTAGATCACGGAGATGGTGATGGTCTCCTCGTCGAAGGCTCCCTGGCTGTCGGTCACGCGCACGTTGAAGGTGTAGGTGTTGCCTACCTGTGTGAACCAGGGCAGCCACAGGAAGCATCCCGTGCGGTGGTCGATGAAGGCGAAGTCGGGAACCGCGCCCGTCAGGCTGAACGTCAGCGTTTGCGCCGGTAGGTCGATGTCGGTCGCCGACGCCGAGAAGGTGACCAGGTTCCCGAACACGACGGTACGGCTGCCAATCGGAGCGAGGACCGGCGCATCATTCACCGGCGCAACGGTAATGACAAAGGTCTGCGCCGCACTGGCATCGACCCCGCCGTTGGCGGTTCCGCCGTTGTCTTTCAGCACGACCGTGACGGTCGCCTGTCCGTTGGCGTTCGCCGCCGGCTGGTAGGTCAAGGTGCCGTCGGGAGCGACCGACGGCTGGACCGAGAAGAGCGCGGTGTTGTTGCTGGTCGTGGTGAACGCCAGCGTCTGACCGGACTCGCCCGCGGGACCGGCGCTGATGCCGGTGGCCCAGCCGGGCACGGTCTGCAGTCCGGCGTCTTCCGCCACGGTCTGATTGGCCCCCGCCGTGAAGCTTGGCGCGTCGTTGACGGGCGTGACGTCAATGGTGAAGGTCTGCGGCGCGCTCGCATCGATGCCGCCGTCAACCGTTCCGCCGTCGTCTCTCAGCACGACCGTCACGGTCGCGTGACCGCTGGCATTGGGCGCGGGGGTGAAGGTCAGCGTGCCGTCCGACGCCACGGCCGGCTGACTCGAGAAGAGCCCGTTGTTATCGTTGGTCACGACGAAGCTGACCGTCTGGCCGGATTCGTCCGCGGGCCCGGCGCTGATGCTGGCCGCCCACGCGGGCACGGTCCGCAAGCCGGAATCCTCCAACACCGTCTGACTGGCACCCGCGGTGAAGGACGGCGCATCATTCACCGCCGTCACGGTAATCGTGAACGACGCGGCGGTGCTCGCATCGGCGCCGCCGTTGCTCGTTCCGCCGTTGTCCATGAGCACGAGCGTCACGGTGGCAGTACCGACCGCATTCGCGGCCGGCGTGAACGTCAGCGTGCCGTCCGGCGCGACCGCGGGCTGCACCGAGAAGAGCGCCGTGTTGTCGTTGGTGGCGAGGAAGCTCAGGGTCTGGCCGGATTCATCGGCCGGACCGGCACTGATCCCGGTCGCCCAGGCGGGAACCGTCTGCGGGCCCGCGTCTTCCGCGACGGTCTGGTTGGCGCCTACGGCGAAGCTGGGCGCGTCGTTGACGGCCGTGATGGTGATCGCAACCGTGTCGGTGTCGCTCATCGGCCCACCCGTACCGGTGTTCCCCTGGTCGTTGGTCGTGAGGGTGAGCGACCCCGCGCCGTTGAAATTCGGCGCAGGCGCGTAGGTGGCGCCGGCCAGCGCGTTGTTGATGGCGGCGCTGGACCCGGCGAAGGTCATCGACGCGTCTCCCGAGCCGCTGCCGCTGGTGAAGGTCAGTCCGGCCGTGCCACTGAGCGACAGCACGCCGCCGGTCGCCGTCAGCGTCACTTCAAGCGGATTGTTGCCCGCGTCCGCGTCGGATACCGAGATGGCGTTGGCTCCGGACAACACCAGCGCGCCATCCTCCAGGACGGTCTGTGGGCCCGGAACCGCGTTGACCGGCGCGGCGTTCGGCGGCACGGCGGCGGCCGGGAGCCCGGTGACTCGCAGGTTGTAGGGGACGTTGAGCCCGCCATTCTGATTCGATTCGCTCACGACGACCACGAACGTCGAACCGGCCGGCACGTTGAACGAGAAGAGTTGCGTGGTGCCCGCGCCCGACGTGGCCGACCCGCCGTTGTCGCCGGCGAAGTTCGCCCCCACCGTCGCCGGGATGAAGGTCGGCACGTAGGCGTTCACGTAGAGCAACGCGGTTGCCGAATGCGTCAAGAGGACCGTCGCGCAGATCGGCGACGCGGACGTGTTGGTGAACGTGTAGGCGTCGTAGCGGCGGGCCAGCGTCGACGTCGTCCCCGGGCTCGCCTTGGTCGATCCGCATGTCGAAATCGGGAAGGTGAAGTTCATGCGCCCGACCTGCGTCCCGGTGCTCGCCGCGTAGTTCGCGCCGGACGGCGCGACCGGCGCCGTGGTGTCGAGCACGGTCGAAATGCTGGCCAGCTGGCCCGTCGGCACGCTGAACGGGAACGATCGGGTGACGCCGTTGTAGCTGGTCGTCATCACGAAAGCGATCGTCGCGGCGTAGGTGGCGCTCTCCTGCAGCACGAACTCGAATGGCGCCGTGGTCGACGTTCCGCTGGTCGCCGCGATGTCGGGGTAGCTGCGCGTCGCCGACGGCGTGATCGTGACGCCGGGTGTCGTCGTACTGAGGGACGCGGTCACGCTCGAGGCCGCCGCGACACCGGTGTTGAACAGCGGCAGGTCGAGCGTGCCGCGCTCGCCGGGCTCGAGGAAGCCGTTCGCGTTGCCGCCCACTTCGGACACGGTGGGCGTTCCGAGCGTCACGTTCGCGGCGGTCGGCGACGCCCCGATGAACTGCAGCGCCGTGTCCGCCATGACGATGCCGTAGCCGGAATCGCGATCGACGCCGCTGGTTTCGTTGTCGATCGCCGTGTTCTGCAGCGCATCACGGACCATCGCCGGCGTCAGCGCCGGATTCGCGCCCTTCAAGAGACCGGCGATCGCCGCCGCGTGCGGCGCCGCCGCGGACGTGCCGAAGAACTGAATCCCGAAGCCGCCGGCGCCGGTCACCGACACGCCGTCGGCCGCCGTAATGTCCGGCTTCTGACGGGTGATGCCGCCCGACGCGAGCAGGTTGCCCGGCGTGAAGGGGGTGCCGTCGGCCTGGAAGAAGAGTTTGCGCGGACCGTCCGACGAGAACGTCTCGACCTGGTTGGCCGCGTTGAAGGGGTTCGGGAAGGCCGAGGACACCGGCACGGCCGCGACACCGAACGCGTTCAAGGCGGTGCTGTGACCCGTCGTCTGTCCTGGCGTGCTCACGCTCAGGCGGCCGCGGTTCGTGGTCAGCCGCAGGAAGCGGTCGGCGCCGGCGAATTTCACGATCACCAGGCGCACGTTGGGCACGGGCACTCCCCCGGACGTGGGGATCCCGACCGCCTCGAACGGATCCTGCGTGCCGCTCTGATCTCCGGTCGACGCGGTAATCAGCGCGGTGCCGGCGGCGTTGAGCATGTAGAGGTCGTAGTCGTTGTTCGAGCCGCCGAGCGGATCCGACCAGTTCAGGTTGTACTGGCTGCTACCCGGCGTGGTCACCGTCACGAAGGTCAGGCCGCCGGGGAACTGGTGGACGCGTCCCGCGCCGGCCAGAGGGGCCACGGCATTGCCGCCGTCCACGAAGTCCCCTTCCCAGACGCCGGACGTGCCGTCGTTCTTGTTGCCCGAGTTGCCTGCCGACGAGAAGTAGAGCGCCCCGGCGGCGGTGACGTCGTTGACGGCCTGCGCGACGACGCCGCCGTTGGTCGGCGAGATGATGCCCGGCGCCTGGCCGTCCTGGAACGGCGACTCCGCGAAGTAGAAGACGTCGTCGACGATGATGTCGCACCCGGCGGCGCGGAGGTTGCGGATGTTGTTGGCGAAATTGGCGCTGCCGCCGAACGCCGTGGCGAAGAAGAGCTGCGCGCCGGGCGCGATGTCGTGGACGATCTCCAGCATCGCCGTGCCTTCGTCGCACGAGGCGGTGGCGCTGCACTGGCCCGGCGAGGTGCCGCTCTGCCCGGGCAGCACGGTCACCGGACCGAGATCGCCCGACGCCTGGACGGCCGCGAGGTTCCGCACGCCGTCGGACAGCACGCCGATCTTGATGCCGGTGCCGTCGGATCCGTAGGTGTTGCGCGCGGCGGCGGCCCGGTGCGTCAGATCCGCTTCGGACTTGCGCACGCCGGCGACGCCGACGCTGTAGGCGCTGGCCTGAAATTCCTCGAGCATGAGAGCGATCTCGGTGCTGAGGCTGCTCTGCCGCTCCTCGAACTCCGGCCGCGTCGTCCTCAGATGCTCGGGATCGACCGCGGCGTCCGGCCCTTGCGACACGGAGCCTTGCCGGGTGATCGCCTCCTGCATCGGCTGGATGAAACGGATTTCCGGGAACTCGGCAATCGTGTCGAGCGCGTTGAGATCGACTTCGGCGCGCACGCTGTGCGACTCCGGATAGGCGCCGAGAATCTTCGCGCCCGCCTGGCGCAGCCGCTGCAGGAACTCGGGGCTGACGGAGGCGGTGATATCGACGATGGCGGCGCCGGCGACCGTGCGCGGGATCCTGACCAGCAGGGTGTCGACGCCGTCGGCAATCCGCTCGCCGCGATGCATCTTGATGCTGTAGATGAGCTGTGAATCGATCTTCCGGCGCCCATGCGACCGACTCGCCTTTTCCTGCATCAACGCCTGAATCTGATTGCGGGCACGTGCGCTCATCGGCGCGGCGCCGCCGGCACCGCCCTGCTCCTGGGCACGGACGAGGAATGACGCGGCCGCGATCGCGAGAACCGCTAGCGGGATGGCACGCAGGTTGAACTTCATTCGGTCGCTCCTTGGGACTACTTCGGGCGATGGGTCATGGCCTCTTCGCCGGGCACAATCGCGAAGACGGTTTTCCACGCCGCCAGCTCGTCGAGCCTGGCCAGCGGCAGATATGCGCGGACGTCGTTGTCACGTTCGGAGGACGAGACGACATCGCCTCCGAACTTCTGAATGGCGGCGAGCAGATCCTTCGTGACGCGCGCGCGAATCGTCACGAGCGCTCGACGTTTCGCGTCGAACGTCACCCGCAGCTCTCCGGGCGGCACACCCTTCACCTCCGCCTCGCCCCGCTCGCGGTAGAGGGCGTAGAGCAGCTGCGAATCGATCTTTCGTTGCGTCGCCGTGCGGGTAATTTTTTCCCTGCTCGTGGGATTGCTCTGCTGATCGGGCGGCGCAGCGAACGCCGCGCTCATGACAAAAATGCAATGCAGGTACAGCGCGTATTTCACGAGTGCTTGCCGTGACGTGAGGCGCTGATTATCCGCGAAGGCGGGCGCAAGTCAACAACGAATGCGGGTGCGTGCTATCGTTTCCGGATGCAAGGACGAAGACGCGGACCCGTGTCGGCGCGCATGTTCACGGCTGCCTCGCGCATTCTTCCCGGCGGTGTCGACAGCCCCGTACGCGCCTTCAAGGCGGTCGGCGGCACGCCGATCTTCATCGCGCGCGGCAAGGGCTCGTCGATCGAAGACGTGGACGGCGCCACCTATATCGACTACGTGA
>Ga0075365_10000773_pt1 | contig 13021 bp, 9 predicted proteins | sample EndMetdeltDD1765_FD_71387 | JGI IMG/M metagenome (GOLD analysis project Ga0075365, IMG submission 71387) | Populus endosphere microbial communities from Tennessee, USA - Endosphere MetaG P. deltoides DD176-5 | ecosystem: Host-associated > Plants > Roots > Endosphere | place: USA: Tennessee... | reverse complement strand
ACTTCTAATCCGACGGTCGCAGGTTCGAATCCTGCCGGGGGCGCGATTCGGGAAGGCGCGCCAGTTGGCCGTCTCTCAGCGCTGGGAGCTCGATCCGGATCGTGGCGACATCGGTCGAGACGAACGTCAGCAGCTCGAGGCGGTCGAGGCGTTGCCACAGGTTCGATTGGCTGCCGCCGAGGCCGACGGTGCGGGCGAGGTCGTCGACGGGTCGGGGTCTGGCACACCGACGCCGAGGATCCTTGTCGACTCGGCATCCCGGCCGGCGCGGACAACGGCGCTGTCATCGGCCGTGGACGGCCTGATCGATACCGAGACGTTCAAGTCCGATCGTGCTGCGATGGCGGTCTGAACGTCAGGAGAGCGTCGTGGCTGCCGGTGAGAGCGCGGCGACGATCGCGTCATGGTGGGGAGTGGACGTGCGCCCGATGAGTTGTTCGAGGTCTGTCGGTGGTGCATCGAGGTGGCCGCCGGCGACCCCGAGGTCAGCGTCAACGAGGATCTCTGCGAACGCCGGTGGCACTCCGTTGGCGATGAGCAGGTCTTGGTACGCGGAGGGCGGAAGATCGCTGTAGGTGATGGTCCGTCCGATGACGTCGGAGACGGTGCTTGCGAGCTCTGTCATTGTGAATGCGGTGCCGGCGAGCTCGAACGTCCGCCCGCGCAGTGAGTCGTTGGTGAGCACAGCAACTGCGGCCTGAGCGAAGTCTGCTCGTGTGGCGGCGGCGATTCGGCCGTTCTGCGCCGATCCGACGATCGTGCCGTGGTCGAGCGCGGGTGCGAGGTGCTCGGTGTAGTTCTCGATGTACCACCCGTTGCGCAGGATCGTTGCTGTCAGGCCCGAGGCGCGGATCGCGGCTTCGGTGGCACGGTGCTCTTCGGCCAGGAGTAGTGGGGATGTGTCAGCGCGCAAGATGCTCGTGTAGACGAGGTGAGCCACGCCCGCGTCGACGGCGGCTTCGATGACCGCTCGATGTTGCTGTGTTCGTTGGCCGACTTCGCTCGACGAGATCAACAGGACTTGGTCTGCACCATCGACTGCGGCACGGATCGTGTCGAGCTGTGTGTAGTCGAGTCTCCGCACGTTCACCCCTTGCGCGGCGAGATCGGTCACCTTCTCCGGCGTGCGCACCCCGGCCACGAGCTGTGCCGGGTCCACGAGACGACTGAGCTGTTCGAAGACGTGGTGGCCGAGGTGGCCGGATGCACCGGTGATGACGATCATTGGGTTCTCCCTTGCGGACGGTTTCGGCTGGGCGAAACGGCGATGGAGTCGACGCTAGAAGTGATGATCATCACTTACTCAGAGAAAGTACCTACTTCTTGGTAAGCTGCTGGCGTGGTCGTGCCCGGTGAGCGAATGAGGAGTTCGATGCGCGCGTCGCGGGAGCGAGGCGACCTCTATGCGCCTGATTGTCCGTCGCGGGCGGTCCTCGATCACGTCACGAGCCGGTGGGGTGTGCTCGTGCTCGTGTCCCTCCTCGGTGGCCCGCATCGATTCAGTGAGCTGCGCCGGCTGATCGTCGGGGTGAGCGACAAGATGCTCTCGCAGACCTTGAAGCTCCTTCAGCACGACGGGTTCATCGCTCGTGACGCGTTCTTGGAGATGCCGCTCCGCGTCGAATATCGACTCACGTCGTCCGGGGTACAGGTGGCCGAGCGACTCGCCGTCTTGACGGAGTGGATCGAAGACAGCATCGGCGCCATCGAAGGCGCGCGCCCGAAGTGATGGCGGCAGTGGGCTGGTGATCAGCCCGCGCTGGTCGATCTCGTGCTGTTCGGAGGCTGGGACGTGATGGTGTGCGCCTCGTTGCGGGCGCGGCCCAATGACGATACGGCGGAGGTAGTAGCCCGGCCGTACCAGCGCAGAGGCATAGTGGGCTACGGGCTTCGCGTCACCGCCACCAGGCCAGCGGGCCGGACCGGTGCCCATCTCTGATCACCAGGATCACCGCAACCGATCACCGGAACAACCCGGCGGCCATTCGGGGACGAAGTGTCGGAGCCCCCGTCTCTAGGCGTGTACGGCGCCGGTCGAGTTCTCCTCTGGCGGCCGCATCGCGCACCGGCTGTCGCGGCGCGAGAAACCGCGTCTTGAACGCCGCGATCCACATGGCCGCCGTCACTGAGATCGGCCACACCCACAGCAGGGTCGCGTCTACTTCGACCGCAAGGTCGCCGAAGGGAAGACCAAACGCGAAGCGTTGCGGTCGTTGAAGCGACACGTCAGCAACGCCGTCTACCGACAGTTGCTGGCTGACGCGAATCGTCTCAGCAGCTGATCTGTCGAGGGCCCGGGAGGACACGAAGGAACGACTCGAAGCCAGCGTGACCGTCTCGCATCCTGACAACCGGTTCTTCGGCGAAGTCACTCCCGGACCCGCCACCAACGCTACGACAACCGGCACCACCGGTCGAACAGACGCGCCCGCGAACATCTTCCAAGAACCCTCTTGACACAGAGAGGATTCGATCGGGCGGCGCGGTCCGCTCTGCAACGCAAGCCGTCGTTCTGCGCCGCTCGTTCCGTGCGGGGCGCTCGGCGCCAGTCCGACTCGATGGCAGCTTCCGCCGGGTCGCGGTTGTTGGCTCTCGACGCGATCAACCTGCGGGCGGTACCTCGAATCTTTGAGCGAAGGGTGCTCGCTCCGGAGCCGCTTCAAACTGTTGCGTGATGTACACGATCTCGTGAGCGACCTTGTCGCCGCGAAATGTCAATACGTTGATCGTGAGTTGAGGAACGCTGCCGGCGACGCTCATCAAGTTCTCGGCAGTCCACACGTCTCCGTCTCCCACGATGCGCCAAGTCGTGAACTTCAACGGCGGCGCGCCCTCGCGCATGGCGCGCAATGTCTCCTTTCCAACGAACCGCTCGCCAGACTGAGGCCACTCGAGAATTACGTCATCGTGATAGATCGCGTGCGCCGCCTCGAAGTCCGCCGCGTTGGCATGGTGCTCCCAGTGGGACTGCAGCAGTTGACGTTTGCCTTCGTCGTCGAGCATGCCAAGACCATATGTGATTCCTTCGACACCCCGGAGCACGCAACCGCGAAGTCGCTGAAGCCCGCATCCACCAAGCACGTAGGAGAGCACGAGCTGTGACGACCGAAAGGCCGATGTGTATTCGTCAGCCGCACGCTGAAGCGCCGTTCTGGGCCGTTGTTGTGTGCGACTTGGCGCGGGTCAGTCCACTTCGGCTGTTCATCGAGGCGTCGTCCTCATCCATTGATGAGGACGGCTACGTTTGCGCGCTATGTGGCGACACGGCGATGGCAGGGGCGTTCGGTGCTGCCGTTCTGGGCAGCGGTCGCCTGCGCCAGGATTTCAAAACGTGTAGGTCACCTGGGCCGCGCAGAATATCTGGTTGGTGCCTGCCACCTGGATGTCGAGAACGTAACTGGCCGACGACGACTGCGGAGGGAGGTTGCTGTTGAGGGCCAGGTTGACGATGGCACGAATTCCAACGTCATGGGTGCTGGCGGGCGACGACCGGACATTCTCCGCGCCGTTCGATGTGTTGAAAGAGTCGAGCTGGTATTGGGTGAATGTGGTTCCGCCTCCGGTGTTGTCGAAGGCTGTCACGACAACACTGGTGGGTTTGGCTCCTCCAGGTAGGCGCAATGACACCTGTGCGATGGCGTCTGTGGGCAGATGGAAGCACCCTCCGATGTCGACCACCGGGCTCGGCATCGAGCCCTGTTTTGTGACTGCGTCGTGCCCGAGGTAGTACGCCACGCACCCGCCTGCCGGGCACGTCGGTCCTGCTGGGCCGGCAGCGCCGGGGATGCCTTGGGGCCCTTGGGGTCCTGCCGGACCCTGTGGGCCTGGAGCGCCACCGTCCGTGAATCCTTGGTAGTAGCCGACGATGTCGATGATCATGTCGACGGTGCCGCCGTTGTTGTAGATCGAGATCGCACCAGCCACCGACAGGCCGACGGTGACCTGGTTGGGGGTCGGCGCACCATTGGCGACGACGTTGAGGTTCGAAGCGGTCGGGCGCGGGTTGGCGTCAGCAGGGAAGACCGTCACGTAAGACGCCGCAGTCGGATTCACCGCAGTCGCGTTGGTCGCGATCCCAGTCGCGGTCGACGGAATCGTGCAGTTGCCGTTCGTGCCCCACACCGCGAACGTGGCAGTCTCGGTCGCTGCGAGCGGAGAGTTGCGCGTGCCGACGTTGTCGGCACCGGGACGGGTGTCGAGCAGCCGGCACGGGGCGATCGGCACGAACACCGACGCGGTCCCACCCGATTCCGCCCCGGCCGCTTGGACCAACCCGATCCCGCTGACAGCGGCCGCGGCCAACGCCGCTGAAACCCCGATGTGAACCAACCTGAACTGGCGCATACCTGTCTCCCATGTGTTCGCTGTGCAGATCGCAGCATCGCCGATCCGGTCAGGCGTCGAATCGGGGAAACCCCTACATCGCTCCGCCCGGCGCCGCGTTCAATCGCCCGTCTGCGGCCGGCTGGGAAACCCAGGCGAGACGTCCACGATTGGTGCTGAAGAACCTTTTCCGGAGACCGGGACTACCTGTGCAGCGAGAGCTGTCAACACCGCCCGAACCGACGTCTGCGGCATGGACGATTCCATCGGCGAGCGCATCATGCTCGTCGACGGAGACCAGCCCGCGCGCCATCATCTCCGATATCCCAGCGCCGACCCGGCGATCGGTGCGATTTCGCTGCGGGTCGAGATCCGCTGGCGGGCGCTGTGGGGGAGTGGCGCGTTGACCGTCATTCGCCGTGACGCACTGAGTGATCCTCGGCGACGAAGCTGATCCCCGAGTTTCCTATGTCTTGAGAGATCGGTTTCCTATGTCCTGACGCAGGACACTGCCGGGGGCGCCACAAACGACCAGGTCAGACCGGAGCAGCGTTCGGCTACTGAGAATGTCCGGCGGCTGCCGGCTGGACGATCTAGGCGACGAGCAGTTTCTGGATGCTGTCCGCCGGCATCGGACGACCAAAGAAGTACCCCTGGGCGTAGTCGCAGCCCGCCGCTTGAGTTTCGTTACGCTGAGCTTCGGTTTCGATACCTTCGGCGACGACCGTCAGTCCGAGCTGGTGGGCCAGGCTGGTGACCGCGGCGACGACGATCCTGCCTGTCGGTTGGTCCAGTTCCGAGATGAAGGCCCGGTCGATCTTGACAATCTGGATCGGCAGCCTGTTGAGGTAGCTCAGCGACGAAAACCCCGTACCGAAGTCGTCCAAGGCCAAACGCACCCCGAGCTCGTTCACCCCGACGAGCACCTCGGCGACATGAGCGCTGCGCGCCATCACGATGCTTTCGGTGAGCTCGAGCACAAGCGAACTGGCGTCCATGCCTGTGCGGTCGAGTACTGCGCTGACCGTGTCACAAAAGGCGGGGTTCATCAGCTGGCGAACCGAGACGTTGACGGCGAGGTCGAGCGAGTTACCCGGGCCCGCCGCGAGCCATCGAGCATGGTCTTGGCACGCCTGCTCCAAGATCCACGTTCCGATCTCGCAGATCAACTCCGAACGTTCCGCGATCGAGACCATCAGCAGTGCCGGCAGCGGCCCGCGATCTGGGTGCGTCCACCGCAGGAGGGCCTCGACCCCGGTGACGGCACCATCGGTGGTCCGAACAATTGGCTGGTATGCGACATCGAACTCATCTGCCATCAGCGCTCGGCGCATGGCGACCTCGATGCTCTGGTCATCGTCACTGAACGGCCCGTTGCTGATGTGGATGATCTCGAGGCTGACGCCCTCACGCTTTGCGCGGTACATGTCATGATCAGCACGGTTGATGAGATCAGACGTGATCGATTCACCTGGTCCGACGTACGCCGACCCGACACTCGCGCGCACCGTGACCTCTACGCCTTCTAGTTCGAAAGGTACCGAGAACGTTTGGTCGATGCGGCCGACCAGGATGGCCACATCGTCTTCGCTGTGGAGCTCCTCGCAGAAGAAGACGAACTCGTCGCCCGAGAACCGTGCGAGCGTGTCGCCTGATCGAACGAGGCCGGAGAGACGATGCGCCACCGAGCGAAGCAGTTGATCACCGATGAGATGCCCGTGGTCGTCATTGACCTGCTTGAAACCGTCCAAATCGAGGAAGAGGACCGCAGAGAACGTGTGTGCCCGTTGTGATCGGAACCCTGCGTGATCCATGCGTTCCTGCAACAGCAGCCGGTTGGGAAGCCCGGTGAGGGGATCGTGCATTGCGTTGTAGTGGAACCGCTCGGACGTCGCGAGCGCTTCCGCACGTGCTGTTGCGTTCAACAACAGGGCTGCGGCAACGTCGGCCAACGTCTGCGCGGCGATCATGTCACCTGGGTCGAGGTCGCCAGGTGTGTCGCGGTACAGATCCAACGCGCCGAAGCGTTCCAGCCCGTGGTACATGGGAAACGTGAACACTGCGGCCAGGCCAGCTTCGACTGCAGCAGGCGAGAACTGCGGAAACCGTTCGTCGACGCTGAGGTCGGGCAACGACACGGAAGAGCCGGTCTCGAACGCCTCGATGCATGGACCTTGCTCTATTTCGGTCTGCAGCCGCTCGAACCTGCGAGCAGACGCGTTCGAGGCGGCGATGTAGTGGGGTGACGTCCCTTTGCTGATGAGGGTGACGCCCGCTGATGTGATCGGGAGCACATCAACGATCCGGTCGACGAGCCGGTCAAGGATGCGTTGAATCGGAAAATCAGTGATCAGGGTGCGGGCGAACTCGCTGAGCACCTTCGACAGTTTTTCCTCGTTGACCACGTCCGCCTCCAGGCATCGCATTTTCAGCCGCGACGGTCCAGACGGAAGAATTGCTCGTCGACTGTACCCGCGTCGCTGGACGTCAGACACGAGATTGCCGCGACGTCACAGGCAACCTCCGGGAGTACCGCGAACGAAGACCTAACATCTCCTGGCCGCCCAACCGGCCGGCTCATCGACGAGATCCGATCGGCGATGTCGCGCAAGGACGGCCCTCGTATTGTCACGTTCGCACCCGCGTATACGGAAGCCGGTTCAATGCCAGTGGCAGCAGCCGCACCGCTTCACGCCGTGACAACTTGCGAAGCTTCTGCCATTCAGTGAGTCGAGCTGGACGGCGTTCTGCGCTGTCGTTATTTGTCCTTGAAGGGCAATGATGGAGCGGTGGTGTCGCGTGTTGAGTCAGTGATCTTGAGCTGTGCTTGGATCGTTCGAATGGTGTCGCCGACGTGACCGCCGCTCAAGCGTCCCGGGCCGAGAGGTCCAGACCGGTTCTCCCCGAGCGCAGGAAGCGAGGAGATGGCACGCGCGGCGGCGTCGCTCAGAGCCGCCAACTGTCGGAGCGCCTCGGAGTGTGTCACGGCGTTGTCCCTGCGGCCTGAGGCGAGTGTTGATGCCTTTGCGGCGTACCCGGCTGCACCGAGCGCATGCGCTCCCATGTGGGCGACGGCGGCAGCTTGTTCGGCAGCGTAGGCCGCTGCCCTGGCTGCTGGTGTTGGCGCCTCCCGGGCAGCGGCACCCGCTTGTCCGCCTCGGACTCGCACTGCCTCCATGACATCAAGTTCTCCGGCGGCAAAGGAACGAGCCTGCTCGATCGCAGCGCGCACTCTCGTGTCTCCAGGGACGGCCTCCTCGTAGATGACGAGAACGTGCTCGGAACAGTCGGCCGCCCACCAAGCAACCGTCCGGCGATCGTCAACGCTCAGTGTCTGGGGCGAGAGCGCCATAGCAAGAGCGTACGTGGATCGGTGCGAGCCACGTGGCTGTCCCTGGCCAGCAACCCCAGTCGAGGCACGCATGCAAATGCGCGTTCTGTCTGCCCGATCGATCGGCGCGGCCAGATCGCCGATCGTCTTTCAATGCATCTATGCCAGACTGCGTGCGGTCTGTGTGGCAGGGAGGTGCTCGATGGACCACTGGTCGAGTCGGTGTTGGTTCACGGTTCGGAGCGCGCTCGCCGCGCTCGCACTGGCGACGGCATCGATCGCCCTCGGTGCCGTTGGCCAGGTGCGTGCGGCCGGCACCGTCACGGTCACGACGGTCGCGGACACCGCGCCGGGTGCATGCGCCACGAGCGGCACGGGGCCGTGCACATTGCGCGAGGCGGTGATCTACGGCAACGCGCATCCCGGTACGGTCATCAACGTCCCATCCGGCGCGTACGCGCTGTCGTTGCTCGGCTCGGGCGAGAGCGACGCGAACACCGGCGATCTCGACATTCGCGCCGACATGACCATCAACGGTGTCGGCCCAACGTTGCCGATCATCGACGGCGGTGGGTCGGTGGCCGGATCGGACCGGGTCTTCGACGTGTTCCCGGCCGCGGCGGTCAGCAAGATCACCGTCGCTTTCGATCGACTCCAGATCCAGAATGGCAGCGCCCACGACAACTTCGGCGGCGGCGGTATTTGGAGCGGCAACACCGACCTCACGGTGTCGAACAGCGTGCTCTACCGGAACACCACCTCCGATCGCCAGGGCGGCGCGATCGTCAGCAACGGAGGCGACGTCAATGGTCGGCTGATCCTGTTGAACACGACGCTGGACAGCAATGACGTGATCGGCGACAGCATCGGTGAGGACGCGCTCGGCGGCGGCGTCTTCCTCACGAACAGCGTCGCAACGATCGTCGACTCGACACTCGTCGGCAACCGTGCAATCGGCGGGCCGGCCTCGACGACGGTGGATGGAGGACTCGGCGCGAGTGGGGGTATCTACACGGGGAACACGGCGTCAGGGCTGATCCTCGTGAACAGCATCATGACGGCCAATCGCGCTCAGGGCGGCACGGCAGTCGGAGTGCCCGGGAACCTTGGAAGTGCCGGGGACGGCTGGGGCGGGGGCGCGTTTGGCACGGGACCTTGGACGATCGTCAACAGTTCGATCGTCGGCAACATCGCTCAGGGCGGACAGTCGGACGCGGGGTCAACCGTCGGAGAAGCATTTGCCGGCGGCATCGAGAACTTCGGTCCGATGACCCTGATCAACTCGACGATCGCGCGCAACTCGGCCCGTGCGGGTGGCGGCAGCAGCACGGCACGTGCGCTTGGTGGCGGCTTGATCTTCGGGAATGACCTGGGCGTGGTCACGAACACGATCATTGCGGCCAACACCGTCGTGCCATCGATCGCGTCCTCCGGACCCGATGCGTACTCCGGCTTCCCCAGCGGCGGACACAACCTCCTCGGCGTTCGCGAAGGCGGCAACACGCTGGTCATGTCCGACCTTTCAGGATCAGTCGCGTCACCCCTCGATCCAAAGTTCGCTGACGCCATCGCCCTCAACGGCGGCCCGACCGAGACGCTCGCGCTGCTCTCCAGCTCTCCCGCCGTCAACGCCGGCGACAATGCAGCGTGCGCGCTGCCGCTCCCGCCCGCTGCTGGTCCGAACGGCGCCGGCAACGTCGATCAGCGTGGCACGCCGCGTCCGCAACCAACCGGCGGGCAATGCGACATCGGTGCGTTCGAGCTGACGTTTGCACCGTCGACCACGACGATCACGTCGTCGCTGAATCCGGCCCCGGTAGGCCAGGCGATCACCTTTACCGCAACGGTCAGCGCGGCCGGGCCAGTTCCTGGCACGGTGACGATCCGCGACGGCGCGACGATCCTCGGGGGTGGCATTCCGGTCGGTGGTGTCGTCACGCTCGCAACATCCGGGTTGGCGGAGGGTCACCACGCGATCAGTGCCACCTACGGAGGCGACACGATCTTCGGCGCGAGCACCGGCGTGATCGATCAGGTCGTCGGCAGCGGCCGAGCCGGCTTGCAGTTCTATCCGCTGCCGAAACCGGTGCGTTTGCTCGACACCCGGCCAGACCACGCCGCGCTGGTTGCTCCGAGTGCCCCGCTCGTCGCCAACCAGCCGTTGGCGTTGCCCGGCAACTTCACACACGACGGCGTGACTGTCCCGGCGGACGCCAAGGCGGTCGTCGGGAACGCAACCGTCGACAACACTGCCGGCGTGCCTGCCGGCTTCGCGACGATCTATCCCAGCGGCGCACCGCTGCCGCTGGCGAGCAACCTCAACTTCGTTCCCGGCACGATCCGGCCCAACCAGTTCACCGTCGGCGTGGGAACTGACGGCCAGTTCAACCTGCTGTCCAACACGGGCGGTCACTTCATCATCGACGTCACCGGCTACTACGCGCCTCCGACGCCGGCCGGTCTCTACTTCCACGCCCTGCCGCAACCGGTTCGCCTGCTCGACACGCGTCCGGGGGCATCCGCGCACGTGCACCCAGATGCCGCGTTGACGGCCGGTCAGACATTGAACCTGCCCGGCCAATTCACGCTGAACGGGGCGACGGTGCCGGCCTCGGCCAAAGCCCTGGCCGGCAACGCAACCGTCGACAACAGGGTCAACGCACCACCCGGTTTCGCAACGCTGTTCCCCGGCGGCACCTCTCTGCCGCCCACCAGCAACCTGAACTTCGCCGCCGGAACCATCGCCCCGAACGCGTTCACCGTTGGTCTCGGCGACGACGGCCGGTTCAACCTGTACTCGAACACGGGCGGAGACTTTGTCCTTGACGTCACTGGCTATTACGACGACGTACCGACCGGTGGCCTGTTGTTCCGTCCCGTCGCCCAGCCGGTGCGCGAGCTCGACACCCGTGTCGGCGAATCGGCGTCGGTGCATCCCAACGCTCCGCTCTCCGCGTCGGGAACCTTGACGCTGCCGGGGTCGTTTGCGTTTGCCGGCGTCGTCGTGCCGCCTTCGGCGACGGCGCTCGTGGGCAACGCGACGGTCGACAACACCATCAACGCGCCGTCCGGCTTCGCGACCCTCTTCCCCGGTGGGACGACGTTGCCACTGGCGAGCAATCTCAACTACTCGCCGGGATTGGTCGCGCCCAATGCCTTCATCGTCGGTGTCGGTGCAGACGGCACGTACAACCTCTTCAGCCAATCCGGCGGCAACTTCATCATCGACATCAGTGGCTACTTCGCGTCGTCATAGTGCTGAACGCCTCTGCCAGACTGGTGGGCGCCAGAAGGCCGCGGCGTCCTGGGGACAGGCCCATGTCGCGATGGCATGCTGACTGAACCGGGCGTCTGGCACGCTGAGTCGCTGAGCGAGCACCGCAACTTCGACGGACGCGCACCCGTGCATGAATTCTCGAGAGGCCTTCACAGGGGGTTGGTGGACTCGCACATCGAACATCCACACCCCCGGCGATTCCATGGGACGCGCCAATCTGACCTGGTCGTCGCGGCGAGGCGTCGATCGCCGCGGTGGGGGTGATCTCGCGTCTACCGAGGCGAACGGAGTCCCGCGTGAGTCATCGCATCCGCGATCAATGAGTAGCGCGTGCTCATGCCGCCGGCCGGTTCGAGGGACACGATGTCGAAGGTCCACGAACGGAGGTCGACATGAAGCCGCATCGCAACAACGAGAACCAGGTTGAGTCCGGCGGTCGCCGGCCGTCGTGCAGGTTCGTCCACGTCGGCGTCGCCGGGCTGCTCGCCGTCGCAACCGTGACCGCGATCCAGGTCGCCCAATCAGTGGGCGCGACGGGTTCGGGCACCGCGTCGGTGTTCGTCCCGATCGTTCCGTGCCGGCTGATCGACACTCGGCCCGGTGCGGATCATGTCGGGCCCGTTGCTGCAGCGCTCGGCGCCGGTGAGACGATCACGGTGGCGGTGTGGGGTTCGAACGGCAACTGCACGGTTCCAACGGGTGCGACCGGCATCGCCACCAACGTCACCGCGGTCAACGCGAACGACAACTCGTACCTGACCGTGTATCCGGCCGACGCGTTGCGGCCCACGGCATCGAACCTCAACGTCACGCCGGGTTCGCCGCCGACGCCGAACCAGGTGACGGTTGGCCTGTCGGCCGCAGGCGCGATCTCGACGTTCAACAATGCTGGATCTGTCGACGTCGTGATCGACATCGTCGGCTACTACGAGCCCGCGCCGGCGGGCTCCGGGCCGCCGGGGCCGCCAGGCCCACCCGGCCGGGACGGCACAGATGGTGCCGCATGTCCTGCCGCCGGATGCGTGGAGGAGCACTCTGGATACGACGCCGTGCAGAACATCCCCAATGTGTCGCCGTACAACTACGTCGTCAACGGTTGCTTGCGGCTCAACCCCAACGGATTCGCGTGGCTGAGCTTCGACCTGCCGGCCGGCGCGCGGCCGACCGCGCTGTCGGTTCGCTATCACGACGGCGATGCGGCGGCGACCGGCAAGACGGTGTACTCGTTGTATCGGAGTGCCGGCGCGACCCCTGCGCTCGACGTTTCGTCCTCGGGCACCTTCGTAACTACTGATGGCGGCTTGACCGACGCAGTTCCCGTCGACGCCAACCTCCCGGCCGAGTCGCTGACCACCAACTACTACGTGTTCGCCAACCCTGTCGGCATGAACCAGTACTTCTGCGGCGCCGAACTCACCTACCTCGTGGGGTGATCCTCAGCCGCCGCGAGTGTGTCGTGCTCGTCGCACGCGCGTCCGCTGCTCTGCTCAGGTGCCAGCGGACTGCGCGTTTGCCGTCGTCATGGTGGGAAGGAACTCATCGAGGAGTCGGAGGAACTCGCGTACGTTGATCGGTTTGGTGAGGTAGGCGCTGGCGCCGGCCGACGTGAGGCGTTGGATCTGGCCGAGGGTCGCGTCGGCGCTGACGATGATGACTGGGATGGACCGCGTGGTCGGGTCGTCGCGGAGTTGTTGGAGGACGATTTCGCCGTTGGTGTCGGGGAGGTGGAGGTCGAGCAGGATCAGGGCCGGTTGGTGCTGTCGGGCGAGCTCGACACCAAGGCCTCCTTGCATCGCCGGGATGATCTCCAGATCGGTGCGGTCGGCAACGATCCTTTCGACCAGGGTCAGGTTGGCCAGGTTGTCTTCGATGTACAGCAGGCTCCGTCGGAACGGTGCTGATGTGGTGACGTAGCCGTTGAGGGTCTCGACTTCTTGGAGGCGTTCGTAGCGGTCGATTGCTCCTTCGACGAGGGGGAGCTCGATCCAGAACGTGCTGCCGTGCCCGGGTTCTGATTCAACGCCGATGCTGCCGCCCATCGCTTCGACGAGGCGGCGGGACAGGGCCAGTCCGATGCCGGAGCCCTCGAC
>Ga0075365_10000772_pt1 | contig 13031 bp, 20 predicted proteins | sample EndMetdeltDD1765_FD_71387 | JGI IMG/M metagenome (GOLD analysis project Ga0075365, IMG submission 71387) | Populus endosphere microbial communities from Tennessee, USA - Endosphere MetaG P. deltoides DD176-5 | ecosystem: Host-associated > Plants > Roots > Endosphere | place: USA: Tennessee... | reverse complement strand
CAAACAGGCGAAATCGAACATCATGACGCCAAGCATGACGGCATATCGCCGTGAATGCAATATGCGCGGCGCCGCTGCGGCATTAACTTTTATTCATTTTTGCGACAGTTTTTCTTCAGGTGTAGGGGGGTGTTACCTTCTGGACACGAGCTATCCAGCAGACCGAACCCACAACTGTCTATGAAATAAGCGAAATCGGGCGATGTGCCTCTAACGACTATGGGCAGTCCGATGAAAGTCGCCTATCAAAAGTGGCGATAAACCGCGCATCCTTCTGGACAGATTCGCGCATTCTTCTCGCATTGTTCTGCCAACGGCGCTGACAAGAACAACATTTTGAAAAGAAAAGAGAAAATATCGAGCGCCGTGCCGGATCATCCAAGGGATAGGCGTGATTTCGCAGCGCTTGGAATTTGAAAACGGCGGATTACGGCTTCACAAGGTGGGACGAAACGACCCACCTGAGCGTAAAACGTCCCACCTAGATTAAAGCGATGTTTTGATTGGTGAATTTGCCGGGGCGACTGAGCGTCTGTAAAACCAAAGGTGGGACGCTCGCATTTGCGGCTTCGCCGTTAGAAAAAGTCTAATCGAATGAGAGACTGCCCATATTTGCGCGGAGGTGAGAAACAAGGTGTGACGCCTGTTTATATCCATCCAGAGATAGCTGGTGTTCAAATTGGTAGTCCGGCCCCATTTGGTCCGTATGGATCAAAATACTTTTGCCTGTAGTGATCGCACCAGCAGCCTGCAATGGCATGCAGCCTTGTCTATCGGTTTGTTCGGCAACTAGCTTGTCGATCCGTACCATTCCAGATGCTGGAGTGAAATCAGAAAAATACAAGCAGAGTGCTGAGGGTTCGCCCATGTCTGAAAGTGCGATGGACGCTTTCATCTTATCAATCAGGATCAGTGTGCAATACGTCTTATCATCCATTGCATCGATTTTGCACGACGCACCCCAAGTCTGGCGACCCGTCTCGATTTGTGCGGCTTGCGGAGAAATCCAGTAATCGTATCCTTCTGAAGTTTTGCCTCGTCTCTCTGAGTAGATATAGCCACTGCGCTCTATCACTACGAGCTGCTCATTAGGAAACCAACCGTCCGACACTGGACGTTTTGATTTAACTGTTACTCCTTGAGCCGCAGCGCTTCCTATCCCAAACGCCAGCGCCAGAGAGCAAAGCAATACCTTTCGAAACATAGATATCTCCACAAAAGGACGCGGCCCTTATCCTCTATGATTGATGGCCGATAAAAATGACGCGACCTACAACCACCAAATCCTCTACGCGATCCGCATCGAACGTTTCGACGGGATAATGGCCATCGACATTGTCGGAGGCCAGCTCAAGTTTGCCGTCCATCCGCCACTTTGCGCGCTTCACCAAAACGGCGTTGCCAACAGCGAAAACGTATATCCGTCCATGATCAACGACCGTTTGGCTTGAATCGACAATTAGCAGCGCGCTGTCATGGATTGTCGGAAACATGCTGTCGCCGGTTGACCACATCATGAAGCAGGAGTCTGGCGCGCCGCCGAGACTACGCAAGAAACTGCGCTCGAAAGCAGTCTGTGAGACCGGCATCTCATTGATTGGGATAAGCCCCCGCCCCGCCGATGCTCTCACATCATACTGAGGCAAATTCACGAAGTCGGCTGTTTTGAGCCTTATGGGCAAGGCGGCTTGGTCACCACCGTTCTCTGCCAAATGTTCAAGAGCCTGCATGAGAAAGCCACCAGACCCCATGGCCGGATCGTACACTTTGCCGTCACCGTGAGCGGCAAGCAGTTGAACAACTTCTTTTGGAGTGAACATTGGCCCGTCGCCGGTGATAAGCCAGTCAAGATTAACGCCAAATCTCCGTTTATACATACTCAGAAAATCGTAGTCCGGCGTCGAATCACCGCGCTCATACCCCCCAAGCGTATCGGGATGCATCTCTAAAGATTGTGCAAAAGGTAGCCGCGCAGCGAAGCCGAGCGCCTTCCGAACATCCGTAAGCCGTTGAGCCAACGGCGTTTTAGCGACCTGTGGGCGAGCCATAGCGTTTACGGTCATTCTCCGTTTACAAAACGGCGAATCTCCGTTAATACTCCTATCAGCGAACCGCTTATGCGCTTCGCACTTGTACCGAAACATTCCCAAAAAAGCGGGCGCTGGAACGCCCGCTTTCTCAGCGGAGAAAAACCATGAGCAAACAAAAGCCAGTTATGGACTGGCAGGCCATAAAGGCCGAAGTCCATCGAAGAGGAATGACGCTAACTGAACTTGCAGTTAGAAATGGATTTCATCGCTCCCTGCTACGGAAACTGAACACCACCACTCACTACAACGGACAGGCCGCGCTTGCCGCCTTCATTGACCAGAAGCCCGAAAACCTCTGGCCGACTCGTTACCCGAAGAAAAGCTCCGGGATATTGGATAGCGCAAAATGGCCACCGTTAGAAAGTCAAAAATCTAACGCCTCTGCTGGCATGATGGTGGCGGCATGAGCAACGTGTTGTCAAACTCCCGTCGCTCCGCTGACAGTGAAATCATTCCCTTCTTCCACGACTTGCCTGCACCCGCCATCAAGCCCGCCGCCCGTCTTTGGGATGAGGCGCAGTCCGTCAGCTACAACGGCCAGACAGCCTATCAGGACTTTGCGCAGGACTTGCATTTCCTTCATATCGAGCCGCCACCGCGCTCGATTGTGAAGCGCTGGATTGCAGGTGTTCAGGCGAACCTTATTCCCCGCCCAGGTGGAGAAATTTCGGCTTTGGGAAAAGTCGCCCCGCAGCAGAAGTCGTCTGCGCATCCGGTGGCAAAAGGTGAAGAGGAGCGTCAGGCCCGCCGTGTGACCGCGCAGGAAAGACTTGCCGCCGCTCTGCCGGAATTTCCGGTGAAGCCAGTGCCGTCGAAGGGGGCCAAGCTGCATGTCGCCGCTGTCGATGCGCTGCTTCCGTCTCCAGATGGAGTTACCTTTCAGCGCCCGCTAGTCGCCGCCGAAATCGCTCCAGAGACACGCCGCGTCAACGTGTTTGGCATTGTTGCCGAACCCGACCGCGCTGGCTCGTCCAATGATTTCGAAGCGTTCGCCGCAAAACTGTTTGAGACGACGCTTGCCGAACTCAAACGCGATGCCGAGGCCAAGGCGGCAAAGCTGGTTGCCAGCCGCTTGCGCGAAATCGCGGACACGTACGACGCTTCCGCCGCCTGATCTCCCTTCTTTCATTGCGCCGATCCGGTTCTTGCGTCCGGCGCGATCCAGCGGAGCCGCCGTACCGCCTCCAGCAGGCGGCTCCGCATCGAAAATCCCGATATCTCAGGTTCGAAAAATGCCAAAACCAAAGACGACAGAACTTGCTGAACCGCCGAAGCCGGACGTGGTTCACGCTCCCCTTACATGGATCGATATTCCCGAAGATCGTGCCCGCCATTTTGATCCCGAAGAGGCAGCGGCACTTGCACCCCTTATCGCGGCCACCGGATTGCAGCACCCGATCCGTGTTCGCGCCGTTGGAAATCGCTATCGCCTCGTGGCTGGCCGTAAGAGGCTTGAGGCGGTGCGGTTGCTTGGCTGGAGCGCTATTCCGCTCACTGTATCTCTGGCGAAGTCAGATGAGGAAGCCAGAATTGAAGAGGTTCTGGAAAACCTTGCGCGCCCGAAACTGAAGAAGCTCGACCGCTTCCAGCATCTTTATGAACTGAAGGCCGCTTACGAAAGCCTCCACCCTGAAACGAAGAACGGCGGAGACCGCAAATCAGAAACCAGAGTCCAAGGTTTGGATTCTGATCCTGATGCACCCGAGTTGTTCGGCTTCACAAAGGCATCAGCTGAAAAACTTGGCCTGTCCAGATCAGCGATCTTTGCCGCCGTTAAAATCTGGAGAGACCTTTCGGACGCTTCCCGAAGCCGTTGCGCGGGAACGTGGCTGGCCGACCATCAGGCCGGTTTGAAGCAACTCGCAGAGCAGTGTCATGGGGATCAGGCCAAGGCGCTTGATATCCTGTTCGCAGAAACACCGAAGGCAACCAATGTGCCGGACGCCCTTGCGATCATCGCCAACGGTCGTGCGCTGACACATACGGAGCGTAAGGTCGCTGCCGTCACAAAGACGCTCAAATCCTTGCCGGGTGGAAGTGAGATCGTTGCTGCGCAGGTCAATGCCCGCCTAGCCGAATTGCAGAAAAGCATTGCCACAATGAGCAAGTTTCTCGGCGGCCTGAAGGACGATGAGCTGGATGATGTCGTCATCGAGCACGAAGACCGGATTATTGCCTCTCTCAAGCGTCGGGGCCGTATCTGATGAAGAAGCGCCGCGACTCTCTCACCCTTGATATCTTCCGCGATTACACGCCGGTCGAAGTCGCGGCGCGGATCGATCCCGAAGTATCGAAAGGCGGTACGCTCGACGTCAAGATCGCCCGCGTTCTCGCTCACGCAATGCAGAAATCCGACATGTCTCGCGCTCAAATCGCGGACGCCATGTCGGAGCATCTAGGGCAACGCGTGACGGAAAACATGCTGGATTGCTATGCGTCACCTGCACGCCGTGACCACAAAATTACTCTTGAGCGCTTCATAGCCCTACTTGAAGTGACTGATTGCTATGAGCTTCTGGCGTTCGTCTGCGACTTTGCCGGGTTTGTTGCCGTGCCGGAACGGTATGCAGACATCATCGAAATCTGGCGCGAAGACCGCGAGATTGAAGAGCGCACGCGTCGCCGCGATGCCCTTGCTGGTCGTGTCAGGGGGCTGAAATGAGCTATTATTCCGCGCAGGAAATTGCCGATGCCGGTATTCGCCTCAAGCTGAAGGCTTTGCCGCACAGCAAGCGCCGTGTCCAAGATCACATCAACCGCGAAGGCTGGAATGCCAGCCCGCTGTGCCGGGAACGTCAGGGCAGAGAAGGCGGCGGCGGTTATGAATACCATATCTCGCTTTTGCCAGAAGTTTTGCAGGCCGCATTGCATGGTGAACGCAATCGCGAACTGGTGCTTGTCAGTCAGCAGGCCAAGAAAACCCAAGAAATAGCGCGCCGGGAAAAGCTGTCCACGGCCAACCTGTCGGCCCGCCAGCGCGACGTGATGAATGCGCGCTCTGCTGTGCTGTCAGCCATCGACATGCACCAGATTTCTAACGGCATGTCGCAGCGGCAGGCTATCCAGTCGTTTCTTGCCGATCCGGCAGCCGTCGAAATCTCCGAAACCATTCTGCGCGTTGCCAATGACCGCGCCAACAAGGCGAGCGTTAGCCGTGCCACGCTTTACGATTGGTTCAAGCTGCGCGACACCGTTGGCGTCGGCGCGCTGGCACCTTTGCCCACCAAGGAAAAGCAGGACGTCCCGTCTTGGTTCTGGCAGTTCCTGCGTTTTTACGCGCAGCCGCAAAAGCCATGCCTGACCGATGCCTTGGAACAGTTCAAGACGACGCTCCCCGCGCACATCGTGCCGCCGAATTACGATCAGGTTCGCCGTCTTATGGCGCGCCTTGGCAATGTCGAGAAACATCGTGGCCGCGAAGGCTCCCTGACGCTCAAAAGCCGCATGGCCTACACTCTACGTTCGACAGACGATCTGCTGCCGGGTTGTGTTTATACGGCTGACGGAAAGACATTCGACGCGGAAATCGCGCACCCGATCCACGGCCAGCCGTTCCGTCCGGAAATAACCAGCATCGTGGATGTCGCCACGCGCCGTTGCGTCGGCTTCTCCTTTGGTCTGGCAGAAAACACCATTGGTGTTGTCGATGCCCTACGCTACGCCTGCGAACAGAACGGTATTCCTGCGATCTTCTACGTAGACCGTGGTCCCGGCTTCAAGAACGACGTGCTGGACAACCAGTTGACCGGCGTTACCGAACGCCTTGGCATCACGAAGCTGCATTCGTTGCCGCAGAATTCGCAGGCACGCGGCATCATCGAACGTTTCAATGGCTCGGTCTGGAACCCGCTCTCCAAAGAGTTCGAAACCTACATTGGCGAGGACATGGACCGTCAGGCCCGGCAGCGTTCCTTCAAGGCCACCCGCAAGGATATCAAGCTGTTTGGATCGTCCAGCCGCCTGCCATCGTGGCAGGAATTTCTAACAGCATGTGTGAATGCCGTAGCGTCCTACAATGCCAAGCCGCATTCTTCACTGCCGGGGAAAATGTCGCCCGATCAGTATTGGGAATACCACGTTTCTACCGGCTTCGAGATCGTCCCGGTTCTGGAACATGAAAAGAACGACCTGTTCCGTCCGTACGTGAAACGCAAGGTTTCCCGCTCGATGGTCGAGTGGCTGACCAACACCTATTTCAATCTGGCGCTGGAAGAGTTCCACGGGGAATACGTGCTGGTTGGCTACGATATCCACGACGCCAGCAAGGTTTGGGTCCGCGAGATCGACCGAAAATCAGGCGAAGAGCTTATGGGCCGGCTGATCTGCGTGGCAATCTTCGCAGGCAACGAGGAGCGGTACATTCCGCTTACGATGGAGCGGGCAGCGATGGAGAAGCGCGCAAACGCCCGCGCCCGTCGCCTGAAAGATCATCTAGCAGAAGTCGAAGCGGAGCTGTCACCCGGCAGCTTTATCGACGCCTCGATCCAAACCTTCATGCCGATCATCGACCATGAACCAGCGCCAGTGCCAACCGGTCCGGTGCTTGTCACCAGTGACGGTGAAACCGTTCCAGCAGCCACCGGAGCTGTTGAAGCCACCCGTACTCAGACCTTTGCAACAGACGAAGCTCTTGCTGCGTGGGCGTTAGAAAATCCGGAAAAAATCACAGCTCGTCAGGCGGATGTATTGCGTCGCTGCCTCCAGCAGCAAGTCGCACGAGAGCTGTTCAGAATGTCAGGCATCGACGTGGAAGCCCTTCGAAACGTCCTCCGCGCCGTCGCCTGACACCAACACACGAGGAAGAACTACGCATGAAAAACGTATTTGTCGAGACCAGCAACGTAAAACGCCTTCTTTCGGCGTTGGTTGCTCTGGAAGATCGCGGGGCACAGGAGGCGTGCCTTGGCGTTGTTGATGGCGAACCCGGTCTGGGAAAGACCACGACGCTGAAATATTGGGTAGCCCAAAGCGGATGGGTATATCTCCGGGCCAAACAGGAATGGAAACCCGGCTGGTTCATGAATGAACTGCTGGAAGCGCTGCCGGTTCGCCCCCCGCACAGCATAGAAAAGAAGTATGAAACGATCCTGCGCGAACTTGGCAGCCGCCATTCGTCCGCGCAGATGGCGGGCCGGACCTTCGGTCTCGTTATTGACGAGGCAGATCATATCTCCAGCAAGGCGTCTCTGCTGGAGACCGTCCGCGACATTTCCGACATGCTGGAATTGCCTGTCATCTTGGTCGGCATGGGCCGGATCAACGATAATATCGCCCGGTTCCCACAGATTTCGAGCCGTATCAGCCAGCGCGTCAAATTCCAGAAGGCAAGCCGTGAAGATATCCGGCTGCTGATGGACCGGAAATGCGAGGTCGAGGTCGCGGATTGCCTCGTGGATTTCGTGCTGAAGGTCTCGCAAGGTTTCAATCGCGAGGTCTTGGAAGCCATCGCCAATATCGAGAAATTCGGCCGTCGCGCCGATCTCGGGCCGAAGGGCGTCACGATGACCGATATGGCCGGTCAGACGATCTTGAATGACCGGCGCACCAATCGCCCCATCCTAGTTCCGGAGTTGGCCTGATGGAGCGGGACCGGTACGCAAAACACTACGAACATATCCTGCAGAATTTTCCAGAGAAGGTCTGCCTGAAGCTGGACGTTCTCGCAGAGCAATTCGGTCTGCAAAATTATGTCGTCGCCATAGCACTCGGAAAATTGGTGGAGCATGGTTTTGTCGAGCGACGAAGAGCTGGCTGCTATCAACTCACGAAAACTGGTGTGAAAGCAAAACGGACGGGCGCTCTGGCGCTCGTCTCCTCCCATGCATCCATCCGGCAGATACCTGCGGATAACTTCAACCAGCGCTTCTGGTCCTGCATCCGGATGTCCGGCTCGTTCACCGCCCACGAAATTACCATGGTCGTGAATTGGCCGATCCGGCATCCAGAAGCCGCTGCGCGCAGATATCTGCGCCACCTCGTTGAGGCTGGTTACATCGTCGAAATGCCGAAAAGGGAAAAGTCCGTCCTCGGGCGAAGCTACGGCCCGAAGCGGTATCGCTTGATCAAAAACACCGGCCTCAGAGCGCCTTTTTATCGCGAGAAACTTGGCGTGGTTCACGATCCTAACACGAAAGAGGACGTGCCATGCGCCAAGCAAGCCTGATGCCTCTTGTTGATCCCACCTGGCTGAATGTTCTTCGTGCTGAAGCTGCCAAACCCAAGCGCAGCAAAAAGGACATCGGTGACGAGTTGGGCGTGTCCCGCACCGCGATATCGTTGCTCTGCGCCGGGAAATACAGCGCAGGCATGAACAAGGTGCAGGCGAAGATCGCGCACAAGGTCATGGCGCTCTACGGGCAGCAGGTTTGGTGCCCGCATGTTCGTGATGCGATCACTCCCGGCACCTGCGAAAGCCACCGCGAAGCCCCGATGGCAAAGAGCGACCCCGCCAAGCTCAAACAGTGGCTGGCATGCAGATCGTGCCCACAAAACCCCGAAAACCAGAAGAAGCCGGAGGCCGCAAATGCTGTCTGACGCCGCCGCGCAGTTGCGCGACCGATTATTGCCGCTCGTTAACGGGCTGGACGCCCCGGAGCTTTTTCTAACGCTGCGCCTCATGGAGATGGAGGCAAAGCACATGGAAATGACCATCGAATACCTGACCGGACGTCCGCATGTACCGCTCAACGGTCAGCTTCTTTCTTCCATCGCCATTGTTTCCGACCAATGAAAGGAACCCAAAGATGCTGAAGCTCTCGGCTCTCCTGTCACTCCTGCGAATTCACCTGAAGGCACACGAGAACGGTGGCGCGTCGTTACCGCCCGACGCCGCCGGGGTTGTCGCCAGCCTTCTTTCGTCCTGTGAGGCGCAGGCGAAAGACATGGAGGCGGCGATCCACTCGGTGGCCACCGCGCCGGTCGATCTGCGTCCGCTGCTTTCGGAGAAGGTGGTTTCCCTTTCCGCCTTCGCCAGTGCCCGCAAGGCCAATCCTTCCAACAATCCCAACGAAACCGCCTGATACAAGGAAATACCAGCATGAAATCTGCAAAGAAAAGCAAACCCAAGGCCATTTCTCGCGTGCCGCAGAGCCGTCAGGACGCGATATGGGCCGTTGGCCGCATCGGCACCCTTCGCCGCGCCATTCACGCGCAGAAGGCAAAGGCCGAAGAAGCTATCAGGCTCATCGGTGAGAGGTTCGAAACCGATACCGCCATGATGGCCGAAGAGTTGGCGGAGCACGAGCGCGGTGTGCAGGCATGGTGCGAAGCCAATCGCATGATCCTCACCAATAACGACAAGGTGAAATTCCATGACTTTGGTACGGGCAGCGTCCGATGGCGCTCCCTGCCTGCCAGCGTTTCCATACGTGGTGCTGAAGCCGTTCTTGAGGCTATCAAGTCTCTCGGCCTGAAGGCTTTCATCCGCGAGAAGGAAGAAATCAACAAGGAAGCCATGCTGAACGACCCTGACACGGCGCGCAAAGTCGCGGGCGTCACGATCAAATCAGAGGGCGAAGTATTCGCAATCGAGCCAGTCGAGCTTGAAATTTCCACCGTTCAGTAAGGTGCAGTATGACATTTATCGCCCTCACTCGACTTGAGCGCAAAACGTTGGAGCGGCTTTACGGGCTGCACGGAAAATATCCGAAAACGGATAGCTTTCTTGCTGGATCGCTTGGGCCGTCTTGCGCAGCGGCTTGCCGACGCATGGAACCGACCGGCTATGTCCGCATAGACCGCATTGCCGAAAACAGCTTTCGCTATGCCTTGACTGATGCAGGCCGGGACCGTGTGGCAATAGCGAATGCTTCGCGACAGCACCCGGTCGCTGCGCGGCTTTCCGCGGAAATGGGGGGTGCGAATGAGTTCTGATCGCACTCTCCAGTCATCCTTCGCGCAGGGGTATGCTCTTTGCAGCCCCGAAGGAACGCTTTTGCCGCATAGCTTCCGGGGCACGAAAGCGGAGGCAATTGCCTCCGTTTTCACCGACGCTGAAAGCCGTGACGCCCGTTGGACTGCTGCCGAACAGCAAGGCATGACAATCGAATTCGTCTATGCCCGCGTGTTTACGCCAGTGTTTTTCTCCTCAGTGTCACTTTCCCGGGTTCAAAATGTGGAGATTGATCAGTGAATAGTTCCAAACTTCTGCTTCAAAACGTCAAACTCGGCAGCATCTTTTTCCAGTTCCCAAAGGAACTGGCTAAACTTATCGCGAAATTCGAACGCTTGTTCGACCTTGTGGTCTCCGGCTTCATCCCAAATGACAGCCGCGTAGAATTCTGTATCACTAGAGCTCCCCTGAGCAGGGTCGGTCATTTGAATGTGATATCTCAGGTTTTCACGCATGGCTGCGCAGTGCGCCTTGACCACTTGCAGCGTCCAGATAGACGTTCCGCTGAAGTGGTCCGAAGCCTTGGTAAACGGGTCGCTTTCAATGAGCGCCTGAAGCTCGCTCACGACATAAAGAAGTTTCTCCGCCACGTGAGTGTACCATCTCCATTTAGGGTCTCCGGGTGCGGTATCTTGCGAGTAGTCAAAGATGACTTCAGCGAGATCAACCTGAAGTTTTCGCATTCTAGCCAACGCTGGCCTCAAACCCCTGTCGATACTGCGAAGTTCACTTCTCATTGCAAACGACAGAGACTGTTGGTGTCGTACTCCTTGTTCCCGTTCGGTGAAGATCATTTGTCGAACGGTTATGAACGCTGCGGCGACAGCCAAAATACCAGTGATAAGCGTCTGATAGTGATAGAGAAAGTTGCCGTATCGATTGGCCGCTGCGAAGAAGTAAACTGCCGTCAGGCATACAGCCAGCAAAACCAGCGCCGCCGCCTCGGGCCACCACCGCACGAAAAACTTACTCAAATCAGCCCCCTGATCATATCTGCGGCCGCAATCTATCAGAACAATCAAAAAGTGAGCAATGCGGCATGAACACGATGGCCGTTATCAACATCGCCCGTCAGCAGCTCGGGATGGAAGAGACCGATTATCGCGCCCTGCTGCTTCGTGTCGGGAAATCCGCTTCCTTGCGCAGCATGACAGAAGGCCAGCGCCTTGCCGTAGTCGATGAACTGAAACGGCTCGGCTTCAAGGTCAAGCCGACATCGAAGAAACTGCCGCTGGCGTCCAAGCCATATATCAGGCTTGTCCATGCACTCTGGAAATCGTGCCACCGTAAGGGCGTTATCGAAGATGGTTCCCGGCAGGCATTGCGCACGTTCGTCAAGAAGCGCTCAGGCGTCGATGATCCAGATTTTCTAACGTTCGATCAGGCCAATCCCATTATTGACGCCCTGAAAGCCATGGAGGCCCGTGGCTGACATGGCTATTTCCTCCGTCAAAAACCTGCCCGAAAGCCTTCAGGACTTGGCCGATACTTTGGGTGTCGGCATAGCCCTGAAGCTGATTGCGCATTTTGGCGGAACGGAACGCAAGTTTCCGAAATTCCCCGCTGATGACCACCCCATCATTGTCGCTCTTGGCAAAGAGGACGGAAAAGCGGTATGTGACTATCTTGGCGGTGATTTCATTTATATCCCGCATGGAAGGCCCCGCAGATCGGTTCGCAGCGACGTGCTGGAACTCGTTCGTCAAGGCAAGAACCGCGCAGAGATTGCCCGTATGCTTGGCATTTCCCAGCGTTGGGTTCGCGAGGTAGCAAACGAAAATCTCCCTGAGGAACCGGACCTGTTTTCCTAACGACCGGAACTGTCTTCTTCACACTTGCCCTGTCGCCCGGACGTAAGTTCCCCTGACTGACAGGGGATGCTTATGAATTTTGATCAATGGTTGATCTGGCGCTTGCGACTTCACGGCGCTTATGCGGGGAGCATTGATGGCGCGCACGGCCGCGCCGTCATCGACGCCATCAAGAAACTCCAGTTCGCAGAAAAGCTGCCTGAAACGGGCAAGGCGGATGCCGCCACGGTCGAAGCGTTGCGCAAGCAGCCGGGGCTTTCGATGGTAAAGGTCGAAGCGCCGAAGCAGCCGGTAGAGCCGGTCTGGATGCGTGAAGCCCGCCGTTACATGGGCCTGAAGGAAATTGCAGGCCCGAAATCCAATCCCGTCATTATCGGTTGGGCCAAAAAGCTCGGCGGCTGGATCGCGGGTTATTACACCGACGACGATATTCCGTGGTGCGGTCTGGCTGTGGCGAACTGGATTTCCACACCGCTGCCCGGTGAATTTTTGCCATCCAATCCCCTTGGCGCCCTGAACTGGTCCACCTTCGGACGCGACGTGCCCGTTTGCGTCGGCGCAATCCTCGTCTTCAAGCGTCCGGGTGGCGGTCATGTCGGCTTCTATGTCGGTGAAGACCGCACCCATTATTATGTTCTCGGCGGCAACCAGAACAATTCGGTCTCTATCACTCGCATCGAGAAAAGCAGGCTTGTCGCCTCGCGCTGGCCGAAATCGGCTGAAGCGCCTGTTCCCGGTCGTGTCCAGTTGTCCGCGACTGGCGCGCCGATCTCCCGTAACGAGGCATAATCCGTGAAAGCAAAACCGACTTATCGCATGTCCAAACGCCAGATTTGGGCCTCCTTCTGGCTCGCGTGGCTCATCGTCATTTATCTGGTCTGGAAAGGCGCGAACGGCAGCGAGCTGGCAGTTTCACTCGCGGGCACCGTGGTTCCATCCATGATGATCCTGATTGCCGCTCTTCTCGGGGTGCATCGTTTCGCCGGAAGCCTCGACTTTGCCTCCTCGCAAGCCTCTTTCCCGCCATCCGCACCGCCTTCGCCTTCCCCTTTCGGCTACGATCCTCGCGACGACCCGAACTCTGCTTCGGGAGAAACACCATGATACCGGCGTGGCTTATGAAGGCGGTCGCGCCGGTTTTCTCGAAGGTGTTCTTGCCGGTCCTGATCTTGCCCTTCTGATTTTTGCGGGCTGTTACAGCTTCAATCGCGGAATGGAAAAGCTGAACGGGATGTTTGC
>Ga0075365_10000771_pt1 | contig 13047 bp, 12 predicted proteins | sample EndMetdeltDD1765_FD_71387 | JGI IMG/M metagenome (GOLD analysis project Ga0075365, IMG submission 71387) | Populus endosphere microbial communities from Tennessee, USA - Endosphere MetaG P. deltoides DD176-5 | ecosystem: Host-associated > Plants > Roots > Endosphere | place: USA: Tennessee... | reverse complement strand
CGCGCTGGCGTGAACCATGATCCTGTGATGATGCGCTCGCGGCAACCTGAAGGCCCCTGGTTCGACTTGTCTCGAAGCCATCGTCACGCCTGTCGGGGCCTGGTCCGGAGCGGGCGATGTGTGCATGCGGGTCGGCCTCGAATTCATAGCAAAACCTGTCCAAGATTTGGCGGTTCCTGCGCGATTTTCAATGCCGGCGCCCCTTAGACCTAAGCCTCGTTGCCAACGCAAGGAGGTTGATATGGGTTCCTATGTTGTCGTCGGCGCAGGGCCGGTCGGACGCGAAACGGCTCGGCTGCTCGGTGAGGACGGAAATGATGTCGTCCTCACCAGCAGGAGCCTGGGTTCCATCGATTTGTCCGGCGTCCGCGCGGTACAAGCCGACGCCACGGATGCCGCCGAGCTGTCGCACATAGCCCGAGGCGCCGATGCGATCTTCATGTGCGCCATGGCCGCCTATGATCGATGGCCGACCGACTTTTTCCCGATCCTCGACGGCACGGTGCGCGCGGCGGAAGCCGTCGGCGCGAAAATTGTCCTGCTCGGAAACCTCTACGGCTATGGGGAGAACGCCGAAAGCCCGCTGCACCCGGACTTGCCGCTCGATCCGACATCAAGGAAAGGCACGACCCGCACGATAATGTGGCAACGAGCACGTCGCGCCGATGCACCGGTCATCGAAGTGCGGTCCAGTGACTATCTTGGACATGGCGCGATCAGCTACTTCTCGCTGCTGGCCCTGCCCGCCGTCGTCGAGGGAAAACCCGTCTCGTTCGTGGGAGACCTCGATGCCGCTCACGCCTGGACGTTCACCAGGGATGTCGCCAGGACGCTTGTGGCGGCGTCCCGTTACACAGACGAATGGGGACGGGCATTCCACGTGCCATCGCAATATGCCTCGCCCCGCGAACTCGTACGCAAAGCAGCCGCGATGCTTGGTAGGGAGGTCTCGGACCTGCGTTCCTATGCCGTCTCCGAAATGGAAGCCCTGGGCATGCAAGAGGTCGTGGAGATGCGCTACCTCTTCGACCGCCCGTTGCTGGTCGACTCGTCCGACACCGAGCATCTCCTTGGCGTAACAGCCAGCAGCCTGGACGCGATGATCGCCGACACGCTGCGCGATCATCTCTGAGCCGGCCGAGCGACAGCATGGCGCCGGCGCGGGGAATCTCCGGCTAGACCTGCCTCGAGGACTTGTAGACGTTGACGCCGAGTTCGCGGATCTTCTTGCGCAGCGTGTTGCGGTTGAGCCCGAGCAGCTCAGCCGCCTTGATCTGGTTGCCGCGCGTCGCCGTCATCGAGGCAAGGACCAGCGGGTATTCGACCTCGGCGAGAATGCGCTGGTACAGGCCAGCCGGCGGCAGATCACCGGCGAACGAAGCAAAATAGCGCTGCAGGAAATGCTCCACAGCCTGGCCGATGGAGAGATCGTCGGGAATGAGATTGCCGCCGCCGGGGACCACCGGCCGCTCGCCGGTCTTGAGCTCGGCCTCGATGATCTCGGACGAGATCTCATCCTGAGAATAGAGCGCGGCCAGCCTGCGGATCAGGTTTTCCAGCTCGCGCACATTGCCCGGCCATGGGTAGCGCTTCATCAGCTCGATGCCGCCAGAGGAAATGCGCTTGGTCTGCAGCCCCTCGCTGGCTCCCTGCTTGAAGAAATGCCGCACCAGGTCCGGAATGTCCTCGGAGCGCTCACGCAGCGCCGGAAGCCTCAGCGGTACGACGTTGAGGCGGTAGAACAGGTCCTCGCGGAACAGCCCCTGGTTGATCAGCGTGCGCAGGTCCTTGTTGGTGGCGGCGACGATGCGCACGTCCGTCTTGATCGGCGTGCGGCCGCCGACGGTCGTGTATTCGCCCTGCTGCAGCACGCGCAGCAGGCGCGTCTGCGCCTCCATCGGCATGTCGCCGATCTCGTCGAGGAACAGCGTGCCGCCCTCGGCCTGCTCGAAGCGGCCGGTGGAGCGGTTCTGCGCGCCGGTGAAGGCGCCCTTCTCGTGGCCGAACAGTTCGGATTCGATCAGGTCGCGCGGGATCGCCGCCATGTTGATGGCCACGAACGGACCGCCGCGGCGGCGGCCATATTCGTGCAGCGCGCGGGCCACCAGCTCCTTGCCGGTACCGGACTCGCCTGAAATCATCACCGTCAGGTCGGTCTGCATCATGCGGGCCAGCATGCGGTAGATGTCCTGCATGGCAGCCGAGCGGCCGACCAGGGGCATCGTCTCCGGCTGGTCGTCGGCGCGCGCATCGAGCTTCGGCCGCCTCGGCTCGGCCAGCGCCCGGTTGACGATGTTGAGCAGCTCGGTCAAGTCGAACGGCTTCGGCAGATACTCATAGGCGCCGGTCTCGGAAGCGCGGATGGCGGTCATGAACGTGTTCTGCGCGCTCATGACGATGACCGGCAGTTCCGGCCGCGCCTTCTTGATGCGCGGCAGCATGTCGAAGGCGTTCTCGTCCGGCATCACCACATCGGTGATGACGAGGTCGCCCTCGCCCGCCGCCACCCAGCGCCACAGTGTCGAGGCGTTCGAGGTGACGCGCACCTCATGGCCGACGCGCGACAGCGCCTGGTTGAGCACGGTGCGGATGGCCGCATCGTCATCGGCGACCAGAATGTTGCCGCGTGCGGTCATGTGCGGTCTCCTTCAGCTTCTTCGTCGACGCCGTGCGCGGTCTCCTTCCAGGCCGGCATCAGGATGCGGAACGTGGTCCCGCGCGGCGTCGAATCGCATTCGATGATGCCGCCATGCTCGCCGACGATCTTGGCCACCAGCGCCAGCCCGAGGCCGGAGCCGTTCGGCTTGGTGGTGATGAACGGGTCGAACAGGATCGGCAGTATGTCCTCCGAAACGCCAGGGCCGTTGTCGCGCACGCAGAATTCCAGCGGCAAGGACACGCGATCCTGGGTTCCGGGCACCGAAACACGGATGCCCGGTCGGAAAGCGGTCGACAGCACGATCTCGCCTTGCGGGTCCGAACCGATCGCCTCGGCGGCGTTCTTGACCAGGTTGAGGAACACCTGGATCAGCTGGTCGCGGTTGGCGAAGACCGGAGGAAGTGATGGATCGTATTCCTCCAAGATCTTGATCCGCTTGGCAAAACCGTTCTTGGCAATAGCCTTTACATGGTCGAGCACGACATGGATGTTGACCGGGTAGCGGTCGATCGGCCGTTCGTCGGAAAACACCTCCATGCGGTCGACGAGCGAGACGATGCGGTCGGTCTCGTCGGTGATCAGCCGGGTCAGCGCGCGGTCCTCATCGGAGGCCGACAGTTCCAGCAACTGGGCGGCGCCCCTGATGCCTGAGAGCGGGTTCTTGATCTCGTGCGCCAGCATGGCGGCTAGGCCGGTGACCGAGCGGGCGGCGCCGCGATGCGTCATCTGCCGGTCGATCTTGTCGGCCATCGACCGTTCCTGGAACATCACCACCACCGAGCCCGGGAATTCCGGCACCGGTGCGACATAGAGGTCGACGACCTTTTCGATGCCAAGGCGCGGCGACGACACATCGACCCGGTACTCGTTGACGGGCGCCCGGCGTTCGCGCACCTGGTCGACAAGGGTGAGCAGCGGGCTGCCGAAGGGCACGAGCTTTGACAGCGTATTGCGGGCAAGCATGGTCGCGCTGGAGCGGAAGAAATCCTCCGCGTCGGCATTGGCGAAGGTGATGAAGCCGTCGTTGTCGACCATGATGACCGGGCGGCGGATGGTGTTCAGCACGATGTGGGCGGCGTCCGCCATGTCGGTGCTCTGGGGCACGGTCGCCTTCATGCCGCGCTCCGCAGGCTGTCGGGGCGGGCAAGGCTGGAGAACACCCCGCGCAGCCCGGCAATGACGCGAGCGGGCTCAAAGGAGGTCAGGATCGTCTTGCGCTGTTCGGCATCCGCGCCGGCGGCATGGCGGTCGAGATACCAGCCGAGATGCTTGCGCGCCTGCCGCAACCCGCTTTCGACACCGTAGAGCGCCAGCATGTCCTCATAGTGGGCGACGACGTATTCAGTCAGGGCCAGCGGATCTCCGGGAATGTTCAGCGACGTCTCACCTGCCGCGGCCGCGGCGATCCTGCCGGCGGTCCACGGGGCGCCATAATGCGCGCGTCCGATCATCACCGCGTCGGCGCCCGATTGCTCGAGGATGACAGCCGCTTCCGCCGGCGAGCCGACATCGCCGTTGGCGACGACCGGGATCGAAACGGCCTCCTTGACCCGCGCGATGGCGCGCCAGTCGGCCTTGCCCTGATAGAACTGGCAGCGTGTGCGGCCATGCACGGTCACCATCCTCACGCCGGCCTGTTCGGCGCGGCGCGCGAGCATCGGCGCGTTGAGCGCGCTTTCGTCCCAGCCAAGCCGCATCTTGACGGTCACCGGCACCTCGACGGCGCCGACCACCGCCTCGATCAGCGACAGCGCGTGGTCGAGATCGCGCATCAGCGCCGAACCGGCATAGCCGCCCGTCACCTTCTTGGCCGGGCAGCCCATGTTGATGTCGATGATGTCGGCGCCCTCGCCCGCGGCGATCCGGGCGCCTTCGGCCATGTGCGCCACTTCCCGGCCGGCGAGCTGGACCATGTGGACCGGCAGCCCGGAATGGCGGATGCGCAGGTCGCAGCCGGCCCTGCCCTTGGCCAGCTCTCCGCTCGCCACCATTTCCGACACGACAAGCCCGGCGCCGTGCCGATGGGCGCGCTGCCGGAACGGCTCGTCGGTTATCCCCGACATCGGCGCGAGGAAGACACGATTGCGGATTCTCACGCCGCCAATGTCGAGCGGCAGAGCCAATTTGGTCAATTCGGGCATGCACAAAAACCAAGCATATCGGATTGCTGCACATTCTCTAGCCAGAAGCAAGGCAATGTGCAACGCGCAATGACGTCAAATCAAGGCGCATTTGGGAAAATGCTTGGTCTTCGGCCTGTCCCCCGACCAAAGCGCCGCGCGTCCTTCAGGAACGCGCAAAGGACGCTTTGGAATTCACAATTGGCGCACGATCTTTTCCGAAAACCGATTACACTTTTCCGGATCGTGCGCTAAGCCAATCGCAATGACTGACGCAAGCGAAAATCAGGCTTCGGGCGCGGATGACAAGGTCGCGGTGGTTATCGTCGCGGCCGGGCGCGGCGCGCGCGCCGGGCAGGCCAATGGACCGAAGCAATATCAACACATCGGCGGCCGCGCCGTCATCGCGCGCACCCTGGAGACATTCCTGTCGCATCCGAGGACCGGTCCGGTCGTGGTGGCCATCCACGCCGACGACGGCGAGCTTTTCCGCAAGGCCGCGGGCGCGGATGCCGACCATGTCATCACAGTCACCGGCGGCGATTCGCGCCAAGCCTCCGTCAGGCTGGGCCTGCTGGCGCTCAGGGACGCCGCGCCAGGCCGCGTGCTCGTCCATGACGCCGTACGCCCCTTCGTCGACGCCGCCCTCATCGACCGCACGATCGATGCCATCGGCGAGCGTCAGGGCGCGCTGCCGGCTCTGCCCGTCGCCGACACGCTGAAGCGCGAGTCGGCAGCCGGGATGATCGAGGAGACCGTATCGAGGAACGGCCTGCACGCCGCCCAGACGCCACAGGGCTTTCCCTTCTGGCCGCTTCTTGCGGCGCATGAGAAGGCCCATCACCTCGGCAAGGCGGATTTCACCGATGACGCCGCGATCGCCGAATGGGCGCACATACCGGTGAAACTGGTGCCGGGATCGCCGGACAACATAAAACTTACCTGGGCAAGGGATATCGCGATGGCGGACCAGCGGCTTTCCGGCGAACGGCCGCGCTTTCCGGATATACGCACCGGCAATGGTTACGACGTCCACGCCTTCGAGCCGGGCGATCATGTGACGCTCTGCGGTGTCGCCATTCCGCACGAGAAAAAGCTCTCTGGCCATTCGGATGCCGATGTCGGCCTTCACGCCCTCACCGATGCGCTGCTCGCAACGTGCGGCGCCGGCGACATCGGCACGCATTTCCCACCTTCGGACCCGCAATGGAAAGGGGCTGCCTCCAAGATCTTCGTCGAACACGCGGCAAAGCTGGTGCGTGAGCGCGGCGGACGCATCGCCAATGCCGACATCACGCTGATCTGCGAGGCGCCACGCGTCGGGCCGCATCGCGAGGCGATGACCGCGGCGCTTGCCGCGATGCTCGGCATCGCCAGCGAGCGGATCTCGATCAAGGCGACCACCAATGAGAGACTGGGCTTCGTCGGCCGCCAGGAAGGCATAGCGGCCATCGCCACCGCCAGCGTCGTCTTTCCAGGTGAGGTCCCCGAATGAGCAATGCCGAACTCGCGAACACCCTGCTCCTGGCGTGCCAGCAACGCGGCATCATGCTGGCGACAGCCGAAAGCTGCACCGGCGGCCTGATCATCGCCGCGCTCACCGACATTGCCGGCTCCTCGGCGGTGGTCGACCGCGGCTTCATCACCTATTCCAACGAAGCCAAGATGGAAATGCTCGGCGTTTCCGCCGCAACGCTCGACGCCCATGGCGCCGTCTCGCGCGAAACCGTGCTCGAAATGGCGGCGGGCGCGCTGGCGCATTCGCGGGCGAGCCTCTCGCTCGCAGTCACCGGCATTGCCGGCCCGACCGGCGGTTCGGCCGACAAGCCGGTCGGCCTGGTCTGGTTCGGCCTTGCGCTTACCGGCCAGCCGGTCGTCGCCGAGCGCCAGCTGTTCGGCCACAAGGGCCGCGAGTTTATCCGCCACGAGACGGTGCGGCACGCGCTGCAACTCGGCCTGCGCGTGCTGGGCTAGACCGCGTTGGAGGTCAGGCCGGCCTGGTGCCGTGGATCTGGTTGGCGCGCTTCTCGAAGGCCTCGGCAAACATGCGGAAGGCACGATCGAACATCGTTCCCATCAGCGCGCCGAGAATGCGACTCTTGAACTCGTAGTCGATGAAGAAATGTACCTCGCAGCCGCTATCGGCTGGGTCGAAACGCCAGATATTGCTGAGATATTTGAACGGACCGTCGATGTATTTGACGTCGATGGCCTTCTCGTCGGGCTTCAAGAGCACTTGCGTCGTGAAGGTCTCGCGGATCGCCTTGTAGCCGATGGTCATATCGGCAAGCAGGATGGTGCGGCCGTCGCGCTCCTTGCGCGAGCGCACCGTTAGCGCCTCGCACAGCGGCAGGAACTGCGGATAGGCCTCGACGTCCGCGACCAGCGCGAACATCTCCTGCGGCGTATGGGCGACGCGGCGCGTGGCTTCGAATTTCGGCATTCGGGGGTTAGCTGGCTTTTCTGAGCTGCGCTTCCCGCGCTGCGCGCAGCCTGGCGAAATCCTCGCCGGCATGATGCGAGGAGCGCGTCAGCGGGCTCGACGCCATCAGAAGGAAACCCTTGGTCTTGCCGATCGTCTCGAAGGACTTGAATTCCTCCGGGGTGACGAAGCGGATCACCGGATGGTGCTTCTTCGATGGCTGCAGATACTGGCCGATGGTCATGAAGTCGACATTGGCCGAGCGCAGATCGTCCATCAACTGCAGGATCTCATTCCGCTCTTCACCCAAGCCCACCATGATGCCGGACTTGGTGAAGATCGACGGGTCGAGCTCCTTGACCCGCTGCAAGAGCCGGATCGAATGGAAATAGCGGGCGCCGGGACGCACCGTCAGGTAGTTCGACGGCACGGTCTCCAGATTGTGGTTGAAGACGTCGGGCTTCGCCGCCACCACGATCTCGAGCGCGCCGTCCTTGCGCAGGAAGTCCGGCGTCAGGATCTCGATCGTGGTCGAGGGCGCCGCCACGCGGATGGCGCGGATGACCTCGGCGAAATGCTGCGCGCCGCCGTCGGCAAGGTCGTCGCGGTCGACCGAGGTGATGACGACGTGGCTCAGCCCCATCTGCTTGACGGCATGCGCGACGCGCGCCGGCTCATCGGGATCGAGCGCAGTCGGAATGCCGGTGGCGACGTTGCAGAAGGCGCAGGCGCGCGTGCAGATCTCGCCCATGATCATGAAGGTGGCGTGCTTCTTGTCCCAGCACTCGCCGATGTTCGGGCAGCCGGCCTCCTCGCACACTGTCACCAGCTTGTGCGACTTCACGATCTCGCGTGTTTCGGCATAGCCCTTCGAGACCGGCGCCTTGACGCGGATCCAGTCGGGCTTGCGCAGCACCTCCTGGTCCGGCTTGTGCGCCTTTTCAGGGTGCCGCACGCGCGGCGCATTGGCGATCGTGTCGAGGACAGTGACCATCTCAAACCCGGTTCCTGAGCGATCGCCTGTCCGGCGCTCGCATTCCAACGTCACTTAAGACTTTTCGGCGCAAAGAAAAAGGCCACGCCGGCGCATGCCGCCACGGCCTTTTTCGCATAGCGGGATCGATGCCGGCTAACGGCGCACCAGCCGTCCGACAAAGATCAGCAGGCAGGCGCCGATGAAGCCGGTGATCAGATAGGCGAACCAGCCGACGCCGAAAGACTGGAAATTGAGAGCCTGCAGGATTGCGTTCAGCACGACCGCGCCGACGATGCCCAAGATGATGTTCATGAAGATGCCGGTGTTGCTCTTCATCACCATTTCGGCGAGCCAGCCCGCCAAACCGCCGATGATTAGCTCCGATCCAGCCCACGCCATTCACGTCCATATGCCCACTCCTCCTGTGACGGGTGAAAACGCATCCGGAAACGAACTGCCTTGCCGCCGAGTCTCCCAGGCTTTCGCAGGTGAGTCTCGCGCGGCAAATCTATCATGCGTTGAGCGCCCGGCCATAGGCGTCGAGCACGCTTTCCTTCATCATCTCCGACAGGGTCGGGTGCGGGAAGATGGTGTGCATCAGCTCTTCCTCGGTGGTTTCGAGGTTCATCGCCACGACGAAACCCTGGATCAGCTCGGTCACTTCGGCGCCGACCATGTGCGCGCCGAGCAACTGGCCGTTTTTCTTGTCGAAGATGGTCTTGATAAAACCCTGGTCCTCGCCGAGCGCGATCGCCTTGCCGTTGGCGCCGAACTGGAAACGGCCGACGCGGATGTCCTTGCCCTCGGCCTTGGCCTTGGCTTCGGTCAGGCCAACCGAGGCAACTTGCGGGTTGCAATAGGTGCAGCCGGGGATCTTCAGCTTGTCGGTGGCATGCACGCCCGGGAAATTGGCGATCTTTTCGATGCAGACCACGCCTTCATGCTCGGCCTTGTGGGCGAGCATCGGCGGGCCGGCGACATCGCCGATGGCGTAGATGCCCGGCACGTTGGTCTTGCCGTAACCGTCGACGACGACGCAGCCGCGGTCCGTCTTCACGCCGAGCGTCTCGAGCCCGAGGTTTTCGATGTTGCCCTGCACGCCGACGGCCGAGATCATGCGGTCGGCGGTGATCTTCTCAACCTTGCCGTCCTTCATCTCGACATGCGCCGTCACCGAGTTCGCACCCTTCTCGACCTTTGTCACCTTGGCTTCGAGGATGATCTTCATGCCTTGCTTCTCGAACTGCTTCTGCGCGAATTTCGAGACCTCGGCGTCCTCGACCGGCATGACCGCCGGCAGCAGCTCGACCACGGTCACCTCAGCGCCCATGGTGCGGTAGAAGGAAGCGAACTCGATGCCGATGGCGCCCGAGCCCATGACCAGCAGCGACTTCGGCATCTCTTTCGGCACCATCGCCTCGAAATAGGTCCAGATCAGTCTGCCGTCCGGCTCAATGCCGGGCAGCGCGCGCGGCCGGGCGCCGGTCGCCAGGATGATGTGCTTGGCGGTATAGGTGCCCTCGCCCTTGACGCCCTTCGGCACCGGTGGCTGCGGCTCCATCGGCGTCTTGGCCGTCTTGGAGACAATGATCTCGCCCGGCTTCGAAAGCTTGGCCTCGCCCCAGATGACGTCGACCTTGTTCTTCTTCATCAGGAAGGCGACGCCGCCATTCAGCCTAAGCGACACCTTGCGCGAGCGGTCGACCACGGCCGCCGTGTCGGCGCTGACCTTTCCGCCATCGAGCTTCAGCCCGTAATCCTTGAGGTGATCGGAATAATGCATGATCTCGGCCGAGCGCAGCAGCGCCTTGGTCGGAATGCAGCCCCAGTTCAGGCAGATGCCGCCGAGATGCTCGCGTTCGACGATCGCCGTCTTGAAGCCGAGCTGGGCGGAGCGCACTGCCGTGACATAGCCGCCAGGGCCGGAGCCGATGATGATGACGTCGTAGGATTCAGCCACGGGTTTCTCCCTGATTTTCTAGAGTTCCAGCATGACGCGCACCAGCGGTGCCAGCGCCTTGCCAACCTTGCGTGTGTTCTCGGCATCGAGATGAACGCCGTCGAGCGGCGTGGTGACGGCAACGGAGCCGGCATCGAAGAAGCCACAGCCGGCCTCGTCGGCGAGCGCCGAATATTGCGGCGCCAGCCGCTTCGAGGCTTCGTCGCCGCCGGCGAACATTTCCTTGAATTCGGCATTGTCGGTGCGGGTGACCGCCGGCGGTGCGACGATCAGGATCTGGGGTGCGGCCCAGTCGAACGGATAGTCGTGGCCGCGCACGATGTCGATCAGCCGCTGCATGCCTTGCTTGGCGGCGACCGGATTGCCATGGATCCACGGCTTCATGTCGTTGGCGCCGAGCATGAAGACGATCAGGTCAATCGGCGCGTGGCTCGTCAGGATCGTTGGCAGCACCCGCGCGCCATTGCGGTCGGCGCCGGCGAGATGATCGTCGAAAGCGGTGGTGCGGCCGTTCAGGCCCTCGGCGATGACCTCGACGCCGTCACCCAGCGCAGCCTTGAGCACGCTCGGCCAGCGGTCTTCCAACGCATGGCGGCCAAGGCTGGCGGCGTCATAGCCCCAGGTCAGCGAATCGCCATAGCAGAGAATTGTCTTCATGCGCCTGCCCCACCCCTGCCGAACCCTGCGAGCTGCTGAGCCACCAGCCCGCCAGCCAAACCGGAGAGGATGAAGGCGAAAAGGCTGGTGAAGAATTTCCGCACCGCCTTTTCCCTTCTCAGACCAGCATGCCCATCGGGTTCTCGATCATACGCTTGAAGGCGCCGAGCAGTTCGGCGCCGAGCGCGCCGTCGACGGCGCGGTGATCGGTCGACAGCGTCACCGACATCACGGTGGCGATCTTGATCTCGCCGTTCTTGACCACCGCCCGCTCCTCGCCGGCGCCGACCGCAAGGATCGTCGCGTGCGGCGGGTTGATGACGGCGGCAAAATCCTTGATGCCGAACATGCCGAGATTGGACACCGCCGTGGTGCCACCCTGGTATTCCTCCGGCTTCAGCTTGCGGCCACGGGCGCGGCTGGCCAGGTCCTTCATCTCGTTGGAGATGGTGGACAGCGTCTTTTCGTCGGCGCGGCGGATGATCGGCGTGATCAGGCCGCCGGGGATCGACACGGCGACGCCGACATCGGCGTGCTTGTGCTTGACCATGGCGCTGTCGGTCCAGGACGCATTGGCATCCGGCACCGCCATCAGCGCCATCGCCATCGCCTTGATCACCATGTCGTTGACCGAGAGCTTGTAGGCGGGAACCTCGCCCTTCTCGGTCTTCTTTATCGGCGCTGCCGCATTGATCTGCGTGCGCAGCGCCAAGAGCGCATCGAGCTCGCAGTCGAGCGTCAGGTAGAAATGCGGGATGGTGCTCTTGGCCTCGACCAGGCGGCGCGCAATCGTCTTGCGCATGTTGTCGTGCGGGACGAGCTCGTAGGAGCCTTCGGCAAACAGTTTCAGCACCTGATCGTCCGACATCGGCTTTGCCGCTGCAGCCGGAGCTGCCGCCGGCGCGCCGATGGGTGCGGCTTTCGCGGCAGGCGCAGCCTTGGCGCCGCCGCCGGCAATCGCCGCCTCGACATCGGCCTTGACGACGCGGCCATGCGGGCCCGTGCCGGTCACGGCGGTTACATCGACGCCGGCATCCTTGGCGATACGGCGCGCCAGTGGCGAGGCAAAGACACGCTCGCCTGAGGCGTGGCCGTTGCCGACGGGAGCTGCCTCGGCCTTCGCCGGTGCAGGGGCTGCGGTAGCTGGTGCAGGCTTGGGCGCTTCCGCCTTGGGAGCATCCGCTTTCGGAGCCTCAGCCTTGGGAGTGGCATCGCCGCCACTCTTCGCCGCGGCACCGGCATCCTCGCCTTCGCCGGCAAGGATTGCGATCAGTGCGTTGACCTTGACGCCTTCGGTGCCAGCCGGGACGACCAGCTTGGCGACCGTGCCTTCATCGACGGCTTCGACCTCCATCGTCGCCTTGTCGGTCTCGATCTCGGCGATCACGTCGCCCGGCGAAACCTTGTCGCCTTCTTTCACGAGCCACTTGGAAAGATTGCCCTCTTCCATCGTGGGCGAGAGCGCCGGCATGGTGATGTTGATTGGCATGTTGTCCTCCCGACCGGCTCAGCGATAGGTGACGGCTTTGACCGCCTCGACGACCTCGCCGACATTGGGCAACGCCAGCTTCTCAAGGTTTGCCGCGTAAGGCATCGGCACGTCCTTGCCAGCGATGGTGATCACCGGCGCGTCGAGGAAGTCGAAGGCGCGCTGCGAGACCTGGTTGGCGATGTGGTCGCCGACCGAGCTCTGCGGAAAACCTTCCTCGACCACGACCAGGCGATTGGTCTTCTTCACCGAAGCGATGATGGTGTCGAGGTCGAGCGGACGGATCGACCGGAGGTCGATGATCTCGGCATCGATGCCCAAGCCGCGCAATTCAGCTTCGGCCTTCACCGCATAGGTCATGCCGATGCCGAAGGAGACGATGGTGACGTCCTTGCCCTGCTTGTGGACACGCGCCTTGCCGATCGGCAGCACGAAATCGTCGAGCTTCGGCACGTCGAAAGACTGGCCGTAGAGGATCTCGTTCTCGAGGAAGATGACCGGGTTCGGATCGCGGATCGCCGCCTTGAGCAGGCCCTTGGCGTCGGCGGCCGTGTACGGCATCACCACCTTCAGGCCGGGAATGTGGCTGTACCATGCGGCATAGCACTGCGAATGCTGGGCGGCGACGCGGGCCGCGGCACCGTTCGGTCCGCGGAAGACGATCGGCGCCCCCATCTGGCCACCAGACATATAGAGCGTCTTGGCGGCGGAATTGATGATCTGGTCGATCGCCTGCATGGCGAAGTTGAAGGTCATGAACTCGA
>Ga0075365_10000770_pt1 | contig 13054 bp, 7 predicted proteins | sample EndMetdeltDD1765_FD_71387 | JGI IMG/M metagenome (GOLD analysis project Ga0075365, IMG submission 71387) | Populus endosphere microbial communities from Tennessee, USA - Endosphere MetaG P. deltoides DD176-5 | ecosystem: Host-associated > Plants > Roots > Endosphere | place: USA: Tennessee... | reverse complement strand
CTCCATACCGGGCGAGCCGGATCTCGGTGCGCGTGCCGACGCCCGGGAGGACGTACCGAAGTGCGGTGTCGCGAGCGGGCCCGAGCAGCAGATCGCCCGCCACGGACACGCCTCCGCCGATCACGACCTCGTCGGGATCGAAGGTGTTGATCGCATTGGCGATTCCGATCCCCAGGCGCTCGCCGAGCAGGCGAAGCGCTCCGACGGCGTCCGGGTCGCCCTCGTTGGCCGCCTTCACCACGTCGTGGCCGTCGATCTGCTCGCCGCCCTTCGCCCACCGGCCGAGCTCCGAGTCGGGCCTTTCGCGGGCGACATCGGCACCGATCCGATCGAGCTCGCGGCCCGCGGCCAGGGACTCGAGCGAGCCCGCCTGCGGGAACTTGCCCGGCTCGGGCGCGCCGGCGGTCAGGCCGGCGCCGACGAGCGTGTGGCCGAGCTCGCCGGCCGCGCCCGTGGAGCCTCGGTAGACCTTTCCGCCAAGGATCAGGCCGCCCCCGATTCCGGTTCCGACGGTGAGCAACACGAGGTTCTCGACGCGGGCCCGGCCTCCCTCGTCGAACGCCTCCCCGACTGCCGCCAGGGTCGCGTCGTTGTCGATGAAGACCGGGAGCTCGAGCCGCTCCTGGAGCACGTTCCGCAGGTCGAAGTCCGCCATGTGGAGGTTCACGCTCGACCGAACCCGGCCGGCGGCGAACTCGACCACGGACGGAACGCCGACGCCCACCGCTTCGGTGCGCGCGTTCCGCGCCCTTTCCGTGGCCGCCACGATCTCGTCGATCAGCCCTTCGGCGCTGGACGCCTCTGTGGGCTGGACCTGGGGGCTGCCGAGGGTCTCGTCCTCGAGCGTCGCGACAGCGACCTTGGTGCCGCCGACGTCAACCCCGATCACCTGGCCACCCGACCCCGACTCGGAGGCGGGCGCGGGCGGAGGAGGGGGCATGAAGCCCACGATAACGGCTCGCCTGCGGAGGAACTAAGGGGCGGGCTCGGGGAGCGCGCGAAGCATCGCGGCGACGGTGATCCCCGCCGCGACCAGGATCCCGACGACGGATCCGAGGAAGGCCGCGTGAGGCCGGTTCCAGGCGACGTCGGGGCCATAGCGGAGCGCCGCCAGGAGCACAGCGCCCACGAACAAGAGGACACCGGTGGCCACGGCCGCGGCCTCCAGGCGCCGCGCAAGGACCGTCGCCGAGGGCGGCACGGACCCCTCGACGTGCCCAGCCGCGAGCTCCTTCGGCCCCCATCGCTGCAGCGCAGCGATCGTGCCGGCTGCGATCGCCAGCGTGAGCGCGTATGAGCCGAGGGGGTCGCTGGGCCGGTGCCAGTCCGCGGTCACGACCAGGATCCCGACGCCGCCCGCGAAGAGCGCCGCCGCGAGGGCGACCCACCCGCGCCACCTCGTGGGGGCGATCAGCACGGCAGAGAGCCCGAGGCTGGTCGCGATCGTCGTGTGTCCGGAGGGATAGCTGTTACCCGCGAGCGTGGACGGCCACAGGTCCGGCCGCTGGAAGATCACCAGCTTGAAGACCTCCGTCGCGAGAAGGCTGAGGACGACGATCGCCGCGGGCAGCACGATCAACCACGGCCGGCGCCACAGCCAGGCGAGGGCGCCGAGCGCCAGCACCGCCGCCGCGAGCGAGCTGACGCTGATGAACCGCAGCAGCCGGTTGGCGCCCGACTGCGCCCGCTCCGGCGCCGAACGACCGCCGACCAGCGCCGCCTCGTCGGCATGCTGCCCCACCTCGGTCCGAACGGCGAGCCCGTAGATCGCGAAGAACGCGACCAGCGCGATGAGTGCGGTCGCGACCGGTTTCCTGATCGCCGTGGTGTCGATCGCCTCAGGCCGCGACCGGCTCGCGCCGGCGCCGTGGCGCTCGGCGGCGAGCTCGCGGCTTGGCCGGCGTGACGAGCTCCTTCAGGAACCTGCCCGTGTAGGAGCTCGGCGTCGCCGCCACCTCCTCGGGCGTGCCGGTCGCGACCACCTCGCCGCCCGCCTCGCCGCCCTCGGGGCCGAGGTCGACGATGTGATCCGCCGACTTGATGACGTCCAGGTTGTGCTCGATCACGGCGACCGTATTGCCGGCTTCGACCAGCCGATCGAGCACCTGGAGCAGCCGCTGGACGTCGGCGAAGTGCAGGCCGGTGGTCGGCTCGTCCAGGATGTAGAGCGTGTCGCCGGTGGCCACCTTTGAGAGCTCGGTGGCAAGCTTCACGCGCTGGGCCTCGCCACCGGACAGGGTCGTCGCCGGCTGGCCCAGCCGGATGTAGTCGAGCCCCACGTCGTGCAGGGTCTGGAGGCGCCGGTGGATCTTCGGGATGTGCGCGAAGAACTCGACCGCCTCCTCGACAGACATCTCGAGCACGTCCGCGATCGACTTTCCCTTGAACCGCACCTCGAGCGTCTCACGGTTGTAGCGGCGGCCGTGACACTGCTCGCACGGCACGTAGACGTCCGGGAGGAAGTGCATCTCGATCTTGATCTGGCCGTCGCCGCGGCAGACCTCGCAGCGCCCGCCCTTGACGTTGAAGCTGAACCGGCCGGGCTTGTAGCCGCGGACACGCGCCTCCTTGGTCTTGGAGAACAGGTCGCGGATGTGGTCGAACACGCCCGTGTAGGTGGCGGGGTTGGACCGTGGGGTGCGACCGATCGGCGACTGGTCGATGTTGATGATCTTGTCGACGTGGTCGATCCCCTCGATCCGGTCGTGCGCCCCCGGTCGCAGCCTCGCCCGGTGCAGGCGGTTCGCGAGTGCCCGGTAGAGGATCTCGTTGACGAGCGTGGACTTCCCGGACCCGGAGACCCCGGTCACGCAGCAGAAGACGCCCAGCGGGAATGCGACGTCGATGTCCTTGAGGTTGTGCTGGCGAGCGCCGCGCACCATGAGCTGGTCCCGGGCCGACCGGCGATGCTCCGGAACCGGGATGGCCCGCTCCCCGCTCAGGAACTGCCCGGTCAGGGACTCGGGGGCTCGGGTCACCTGCGCGGGCGTGCCCTCAGCGACCACCTCTCCCCCGTGCTCGCCGGCGCCCGGCCCGAGATCGACGACGTGGTCGGAAGCACGAATCGTCCCCTCGTCGTGCTCCACGACGATGACCGTGTTGCCGAGGTCCCTGAGCCGCTTGAGCGTGTCGATCAGCTTCTCGTTGTCGCGCTGGTGCAAGCCGATCGAGGGCTCGTCGAGGATGTAGAGGACGCCCACGAGCGACGAGCCGATCTGGGTCGCGAGGCGGATCCGCTGAGCCTCGCCGCCCGAAAGCGTGTTGGCCGCCCGCTCGAGTGACAGGTAGCCGATCCCGACGCTGTCCAGAAAGCGCAGGCGCTCCGCGATCTCACGGACGACCAGCCGCGCGATCGCTCGCTCGGTGTCCGTCAGCTCCAGTTCCTCGATCCACTCCAGCGCCGCCCTGGCGGAGAGCTGCGTGTACTCGTAGATGTTCAGCCCGCCGACCGTCACGGCCAGGCTCTCCGGCCGCAGCCGGGCCCCGCCGCATGCGGGACAAGGCTGCAGGGCCATGAGGCCCTCGATCCGCTCGCGGGTGTTGTCGGAGTCGGTCTGCTCGTACCGGCGCTCGAGGCTGTTCAGCATGCCGTCGAACCGCACGGTGTACGTGCGCTTGCGGCCGAACCGGTTGCGGTAGCTGACCGTGTGGCGCTCCGAGCCCGTGCCGTCCAGGAGCAGCCTGCGGTCGCCCTCGGGCAGGTCCTGCCATGGGACGTCTACGTCGATGCCGTTGGCCTCCGCCACCGCCTCCAGCAGGCGCCGGTGATACATCGAGGCCGCCTTGATCCATGGCTGGAGGGCGCCCTCGCTGATCGAGAGCGTGGGGTCGGGCACGATCAGCTCCGGATCGATCACCCGCTGGAAGCCCAGGCCGTGGCAGCCCGGGCAACAGCCGTGCGGCGAGTTGAACGAGAAGATCCGCGGCTCGAGCTCCGGCATCGACGTACCGCAGTTGAGGCACGCGAACTTCTCGGAGAAGACCAGCACCTCACCCCGCTTGCCGGCGCTTGGCCCACTGAGAACCTTTACGCCGGGAGCCTCATCGCCGTTGGTAACACGCGCGCCCTCGCCGGCGTCGAGGAGCTCGACCTCGATGATGCCCTGGGCCAGCTGCGATGCCGCTTCGATCGACTCCGAGAGGCGCTTGCGCACGCCCTCCTTCATCACCAGCCGGTCGACGACGATCGAGATGTCGTGCTTGTACTTCTTGTCGAGCTTGATGTCCTCGTCGAGGCGGCGCAGCTCGCCATCGATCACCGCACGGACATAGCCCTGAGCGCGCATCTCCTCGAGCTGGCGGCCGTACTCGCCCTTGCGCTCGCGAACGATCGGCGCCAGCACCATGAACCGCGTTCCCTCCTCGAGGGTCGCGACGCGATCGGTGACCTGCTCGAGCGACTGGCCCTGGATCGGAGCGCCGCAGTTGTAGCAGTGCGGCTTCCCGATCCTGGCCCACAGGAGGCGCAGGTAGTCGTAGATCTCGGTGACCGTGCCGACGGTCGACCGCGGGTTGCGCGACGTCGTCTTCTGATCGATCGAGATCGCCGGCGACAGGCCCTCGATCGAGTCGACGTCGGGCTTCTCCATCTGGCCGAGGAACTGCCGCGCGTATGCGGAGAGCGACTCGACGTACCGGCGCTGGCCCTCCGCGTAGATCGTGTCGAACGCGAGGCTCGACTTGCCGGACCCCGACAGGCCCGTCATCACGACCAGCGCGTCTCGCGGCAGCTCGAGATCGATCCCCTTCAGGTTGTGCGCGCGTGCGCCGGAGATGACGATGCGTTCAGACCGAGCCATAACCCTGTCCTTCGATTCTAGGGACGCGAACGGCTGTTCCCCTCAGGGCATGCCTGAGGCCCGAAAAAAGGGCACCGAAAGTGGGCAAATCCGGACGTCAAAGCGGCCATGGATGGATTGCGTTGCCATGCGCAACGGAATCCGACCATCGTCATCCCGGGCCCCGTCGGGCCGCGGCGCCGCCGGGTCGCTGCCCTCGGTGCCCATTTTTCGTTCTACGCCGCGCTGGTCGCCGGCCGGAAGCTCGGCCGCGCCGCGTACGCGATCACGCCGGCCGCGGCCGCGGCGACGACCGTGGCGAGCAGCCCCCGATGCGGATGCCCCCCGCTGACCAGGGTGCCGCCGAGGGCGCTGCCGGCCGCCACGCCGCTCGAGATCGCGGTCACCATCCAGGTGAACGCCTCGGTCGCAGTCCCCCGCGGCGCCAGCTCGTCGATCAGGGCGTAGAGGACGGTTCCGGCGGGCGCCAGCGCGAGCCCGCTGATGATCATCATCGGGATCGCCTCCGGGATGGAAGTCGTGAACAGCAGGGGGACCATCCCCGCGGCCAGGAGGAGGCAGATGCGCGGGTATCGGTCGCCGGGCGCCGATGCGTGATGCCTGGAGCCGTACCAGAGCCCCGCGACCAGGCTCGCGGCTGCCTGAAAGGCGATCAGCACGCCGGCGCTGCTGCTGGAGCCCTCCTCCGTCGCGAACGCCGTGATCGATATCTCCATCGCGCCGAGGGATACGCCGAAGGCGACCTCCACCAGAAGCAGCGCGACGATCCCGCGCGAGCGGAGCGGCCCGGCCCAGTCGCCGGCTCCGGCGTGGCCGCGCCAGGCGCGAGAGGCGCGAGAGGCAAGGAAGATCAGCGTCCCGACCATCGCGAAACCCCCGTTCACCAGCACCGCGAGTGCGGGCGACCCGCTCGCGACGAGTACAGCGGTGACAAGTGGACCGGCGATGAACGCGACCTCCAGCGAGACCGCGTCGAGCGCGTAGGCACTTTGGCGCAGGGAGCCGTCCGGGATGAGGGTCGACCACAGCGCCCGCATCGCGGACCCCGTTGCCGCCTGCGTGGCCCCGCTCGCGGCTCCGATCGCGACGAGGACCGCGGGGTCGGCCCCGGCCCTGGCGGCCAGGATCAGGGCGATGAGCGCGATCGGGTTGAGCACCACCGCCGCGGCGAGGATCCCGGTCTGACCGAGCCGGTCGATGAGCCGCCCCTGGATCGGAAGCGAGATCGCCAGCGCCACCGCAAACGCGGCCTCCACGAGCCCGGCGGTCGCGAACGAGCCGGTCTCCTCCCGTACGAGGAGGATGACCGCAAGCGACATCCCCGCGACCGGGATCCGGTCGATCGCCGTGCCGAGCATCGGCTGTATCGCCTCGCGCATGGCGAGGATCCGTCTGTAGCGCTCGCCCCTCATCGATCTAGGGTGCCACAGGGTCCACGCCACAGCCCATCTGTCACCCGGGGCGAGCTCTGGGGCTTATCCGCCGAGCGCCTCTATGTGGCAGCGATTCAGACAGAGGTCGTCGTGCAGGCTGACGTACGTGTCCATCGCGTCGGCGTACAGCGTGTCGCCGTCAGCCCGCGCCTGGTCGGCCGTGCGGCCGTCGAAGAACATCAACGTCCCGTCGAGCCGCGCCCGCGAGGCCAGGAGAAATGTCCTCATGTGCGCCGCATCCGTGTGCAACGGGTACGTCTCGCCGAGGATGACCGGGTCACCGGTGTCAGCGTTGTCCGCGATGATCCCCGGATCGTCGCGGCCCTCCTTGTCGTAGACGTGCGGCGTCAGGGCCTCGAGCTGAGGGGCGATGTTCTCGGGTGCGAATGACAGCGAGTCCGGGAACGTGCCGACGGAGACGGGCGTACTCGGGTCGTAGTCTCGAAGGGCCGGTGATGCCTTGAGCTCGTGAATCCACTGTCGGGCGAGTGCCTGCTTCGTGGCGGTAGTGGGGTTCGGGCCGGGGGTTTTCACGATGTACTGCGGCCCCGGAAAGTTGAAGCCGGTGTCCATGTACCACGAGTTCACGGCTGCCGAGGGGACAGTCGGCTCGGCGGCAAGGTCGTACTCGAGAACGTTCGAGTACGGCTCCCCGGCCCAGGCGACCAGTTTCCAGAAGTTCGCTTGTGCTTGCCAGCGTCCATCCTGGTCGAGGTCGTCGTACCACGCCGGGGACGTCTCCTCGTCGTTCCAAAGGCCCGTGATGATGATGTAGATCCCGTGGTTCTGAGCAGCCGCGAGCACGTCCCTGAGGGCGAGGAGGGCGGTGCCGTTGTACCCCGTCGCCGATGGCATTATCTGCCCGAACTCAATGCGGACACGAAGCGTGTTCGCTTGCAGGTCATGCACTTGCTCCATGTCGGCGTCGATCTGGGCGAGCTTCGCCGCGGTCGGATTGTCGAGGTACGTGGTGAACGGCTGGCGGTCCCCGAAGCCGTAGACGAAGCCATACGCGAAGAACGGGTCCCCGTTCCACTGCAGGCTTCCGTTCTTCGCCGAGCTGGCGTCGTGGATAGCGCGAACGGGCAGCATGTCGGCGCGGGCCGTCCCTGCAGCGAACAGCAGAGCCAGCGGCAGCAGAATGAGGATCGCGCGCCGCATCATCCCTCCTTCCCGTCGAGCTCGGCAGCTAGTAGCGCTCCCCTACAGGTATCGACACCAGGATCCTGCGACTTGAACCCCGCCGCTTGCGCCCATCAAGCTGCAGAGGGCGGGCTGATAGGCCCGGCTTCGTCCGCTACTTCCCCGTCTTCGAGTAAACGTCGTCGAGCAGGGAGTCCAGGTCCGCGACCTCGTACTCCGCCGCGAGCTGCTCCCGCGCGTCCTCGCGGGACGTCCCGTCGAGCGCGAGCTTCATCGCCACCAGCCGGGCTGCGGCGTCCGAGCCGCCTCCCTGGGCGGCGCCGTTCGACACTGCCGCCGAGGCGGCGGTGGTCTCGGGTGCCTCCGTGGGAGGCGTCGGCTCGGGAACGGGGTCCGGCATGGGCTCGGGCACCGGTTCCGGCATGGGCTCGGGAGTCGGATCGGGGGTCGGCTCGGGCGTCGCCGGCGGCGAGGGCTCCGGCACCGTCACCGGGCCGGGATTGACCTCGCTGGCGGGGTTTCCCGAGAGGCGGCCCTGAAGGTCCTTGAGCGCGGTCTGCACCTCGTCGAGGCGCTTGCGCGCGTCGACCTCGGCGTTCGCGCGGATCTGCTCGGCGTCGGCGCGCAGCCGCTCGGCCTCCTCGCGCACCCGCTTGGCGTGCGTCTCCGCCTCCTTGCGGATCTCCTCCGCCTGCCGCTGGGCCTCGTCGATCGCCTCGCGCACGCTCTGCGTGACCTGGTCGACGAGCTTTTGAGCATCCATAGCGGCGAGATTACAACGTGCGGGCTATGCCCTCAGCGCATCGAGGTCCGCGCGCAGCTCCTTGAGCTCGTCCCGGATGCGCGCCGCCTCCTCGAAGCGGAGCTCGTCGGCCGCCGCCAGCATCTCCTCTTCGAGCTCGACGATGATCTTCTGGAGCTCCTCCGGGCTGCTGATCGCTTCGCCGTCGCGACGTGAGCGGCGCCGCCGCGCGGGTGTCGCGCGGGACTCCATCGCCAGGAAGTCGCCGATCTCGGAGATGCCCTTCTGGACCGTCTCGGCCGTGATGCCGTGCTCGCGGTTGTATGCGAGCTGGATTTCCCGGCGGCGGTCGGTCTCGCTGATGGCCACACGCATCGCCTGCGTCTCACGGTCGGCGTACATCAGGACCTGCCCGCGGACGTTGCGGGCGGCGCGCCCAATCGTTTGGATCAGGCTCGTCTCGCCACGGAGGAAGCCCTCCTTGTCGGCGTCCAGGATCGCCACCAGCGAGACCTCCGGCAGATCGAGTCCCTCTCGAAGGAGGTTCACGCCCACCAGCACGTCGTACTCGCCGAGGCGCAGGTCGCGGACGATCTGGATGCGCTCGAGTGTGTCGATCTCCGAGTGCAGGTACCGCACACGGAAGCCGTGCTCGAGCAGGTAGGCGGTCAGGTCCTCGGCCATCTTCTTGGTCAGCGTGGTCACCAGCGTGCGCTCGCTCGCCTCCACGCGGCGGCGGACCTCGTTCATCAGGTCGTCGATCTGGTTGCGGGTCTCGCGCACCTCGACCTCCGGGTCGACGATGCCCGTCGGCCGGACGATCTGCTCGACGATCCGGGACGCCGACGCCCGCTCGAACTCGCCGGGCGTCGCCGACACCATCACCATCTGGCCGATCCGGCTGAGGTATTCCTCGAAGCGCAAGGGCCGGTTGTCGAGCGCCGACGGCAGCCGGAAGCCGTGGTCGACGAGGGTCTGCTTGCGCGAACGGTCCCCCTCGTACATCCCACCGAGTTGCGGGATGGTCTGGTGTGACTCGTCGACGAAGACGACGAAGTCGTCCGGGAAGTAGTCGATGAGGGTGTGCGGCGGGCTGCCCTCGGCGCGCCCATCGAGGATCCGCGAGTAGTTCTCGATCCCCGGCGCGAACCCCAGCTCCTTGAGCAGCTCCATGTCGTACTCGGTGCGCTGGCGCAGCCGGTGCGCCTCGAGCAGCTTCCCCCGCTCCTCGAAGAAGGCGACCCGCTCGTTCAGCTCGTGCTTGATCTCGGAGACCGACCGCTCGATCGTCTCCTCCTTGGTCACGTAGTGCGTCGCCGGCCACACCGCCACGTGGTCGATCTCGTCGAGCACCTCGCCGGTGAGCGGGTCGAAATGCTGGATGGACTCGACCTCATCGCCGAACAGCGCGATCCGGTACGCGGTCTCCGCGTAGGCGGGGAACACCTCGAGAACCTCCCCCTTCACACGAAACGTCCCGCGGGTCAGGTTTGTGTCGTTGCGGCCGTACTGCATGCCGATCAGCTTGCGGAAGGTCTCGTCGCGATCGACCCACTCGCCCACCTTGAACAGCTGCATCTGCTCCCGGTAGAGCTCCGGAGAGCCGATCCCGTAGATGCAGGACACCGAGGCAACGATCACCACGTCGCGGCGTGCGAGGAGCGCGGCGGTGGCCGAGTGGCGCAGCCGGTCGATCTCGTCGTTGATCGACGAGTCCTTCTCGATGTAGAGGTCCTGGGCCGGGACGTAGGCCTCGGGCTGGTAGTAGTCGTAGTAGCTGACGAAGTACTCGACGGCGTTGTCGGGGAAGAATTCCCGGAACTCGTTGCAGAGCTGCGCCGCCAACGTCTTGTTGTGCGCGATGACGAGCGCCGGTCGCTGCATCGCCTCGATGGTTCCCGCCATCGTGAACGTCTTGCCGGTGCCCGTCGCGCCGAGCAGCGTCAGAAAACGCTCCTCGGCGCCGAGCCCCTCCGCCAGCGAGGCGATTGCCTGCGGCTGGTCCGCCGTGGGCGTATAGGCGGAATTGAGCTTGAACTCCGGCATCGGAACCACGATAGCCGCGCGGCCCGCCGTCCAGTTGCTGGACGCACGGTGCTAAAGCCCGATCCACCTGATTCCGATGCGGATTGAGAAGGAACGGATTCCATGCCATTGGCCCCATCGATCAGAGGGCGTTTGCGTGCTCTGCGCCTGAGCCTCGGGGAGGAGCGGGGTGAGCGCACGGCCATGGCAGCGACCCTGTTCCTGATGTTTGGCTCGGGCACTCTGCTCGGGCTGCTCGGCATCCCGCTCGCGACCTACCTATCCCCCGCCGAGCGGCTCGAGGAGGCCGCCGCGTGCGCGACCGGCTTCGCCGCCTGCACCCTGATCCTCTTCACGTGGCGCCGCATGCCGCTGTGGGGCTTCCAGGCGCTCCTCGCCGTGGGGACCGTCGTCGTCAGCGTCGGCACCCTCGTGGCGAGCGGCCGGCCGACGACGACCGAGATGTTCTACATCTGGGTCGCCCTGTACGCCGCCTACTTCTTCACCCGGGCGCAGGCGGCGGCACAGATCGTCTTCGTCGGCGTCGCGTACGCCGTCGTCCTGGCGCTCAGCCACTCGACGGGGAACGAGGCGGCCCGATGGGTGATCACGATGGGCACGATCGTGGTGGCGGCGCTCCTCTTCGGGCGCATCAAGGAGCTCATGGACTCACGACTCGAGGAACGGGAGCGCTCCAGGCGGGAGCTGCAGGAGTCCCTCTCGCTGCAGCACGCCACCCTCGAGTCCACCGCCGACGGCATCCTCGTGGTCGGCCGGGACGGGAAGATCGTCAGCTTCAACCGGCGGTTCAAGGAGATGTGGCGACTCCCGGAGGACATCGTCGAGTCCGGCGACGATGAGCGCGCGGTCGCGTTCGTGTGCGACCAGCTCAGCGATCCCACCATGTTCGTCCGCAAGATCAGCCAGCTCTACAAGCGCCCGGACGCCGAGAGCTTCGACATGCTCCAGTTCAAGGACGACAGGGTCTTCGAGCGCTACTCGCGGCCGCAGCGTGGGGCCGACGGCGAGATCCACGGACGGGTCTGGAGCTTTCGCGACGTCACCGAGCGAGAGCGCATCCAGTCGCGCCTACGCCATCTGGCCGACCACGATCCGCTCACTGGCCTGCTGAACCGGCGCCGGTTCGAGGAGGAGCTCTCCGACCGCGTGGCACACGTCGCCCGCTACGACACCGGTGGGGCCGTGCTCCTGCTCGACCTGGACAACTTCAAGTACGTCAACGACAGCCTTGGCCACCGGACCGGGGACGCGGTGATCCGCAGCATCGCGGACCTGCTGCGAAGCCAGGTGCGCGACACCGACGTGCTCGCACGGCTCGGGGGCGACGAGTTTGCGGTCGTGCTGCCGCACGCGGACCTGGAGCAGGCGGGCAGCGTTGCCTCGAAGCTCCTCGAGGCGGTTCGCCGCCAGCGAGCGGTCTTCAGGGGCAAGCGGCTTCGGCTGACGACGAGCATCGGTGTCGCCGCCATCTCGGAAGCGAGGGTTCAGACGGCGGACGAGCTGATGGTCGAGGCGGACGTCGCCGTCTACGAGGCCAAGGAGGCGGGTCGTGACCGCGTCAGCGTCTATGCGCCGGCGGGCGACGCCGAGGCCGACCGCAGCGGCAGCCCGGCATGGGCGGACCGCATCCGCCGTGCGATCGACGAGGAGCGCTTCACGCTCTTCGCCCAACCGATCCTGAGCCTGCGGACGAACGAGATCTCGCAGTACGAGCTCCTCGTGCGCATGGAGGGCGCCGACGGCGAGCTACTTCCCCCCCACGCGTTCCTGCCCAGCGCCGAGCGCTCGGGCATGGTCCAGGAGATCGACATGTGGGTGACCCGGGAGGCGATCCGCCTGATCGAGCAGGAGCGTCACGCCGGCCGCGATCTGCACCTCGAGGTCAACCTCTCGGGTCGCACGCTGGGCGACTCCAGCCTGCCGCGTGCGATCAAGGAGGAGCTGCGGAACGTGATGATCGACCCGGCGAGCCTCATCTTCGAGGTCACCGAGACCACCGCCGTCCTCAACATGGACGAGGCGCGGGAGTTCGCCACTCAGCTCACGAGCATGGGCTGCCGGTTCGCCCTCGACGACTTCGGCGCGGGCTTCGGCTCCTTCTATTACCTGAAGTACCTGCCGCTCGAGTTCCTCAAGATCGACGGCGACTTCATCACCGATCTCGCCTCAAACGTCACGGATCAGGCCATGGTGCGGGCCATCGTCGACCTGTCCGTGCAGCTCGGCAAGGCGACGATCGCGGAGTTCGTCCCCGACGACGAAACCGTCGAGCTCCTTCGCAACTACGGTGTGGACTTCGCCCAGGGCTACCACGTCGGGCGCCCCCGCCCCGTGGAGGAGCTATGGGCCGGCACGGGAACCGGGGAGGCCGTGTCGGCGCCCAGCTGAGGCCGCCTTCAATGGTGGCCGCAGGCGCGTAACGAGGCAAGTAGGGCGGCGCGCCCGGTCCGATCCGATCGAGTGAGTGATTGACCACGGTATGGGTGGCGAATCACTCACTCGTCGCCTCTCGCCGCGGTGGGCCTGCCCTACGTGCCCACGCGCCCCCGCTACCGCTCGTGTGGCGCTTCCGGCACCGCCTCGATCCAGTCCCAGGGACGGCCGCAGAGCTGTTCGGCCTCACTCGACCCGAAGTACGAGATCTTCGTGTCGGCGGGATCCTGAGCCGAAAGCGCCAGCGGGCCGATCGGGCCGGGCTTCCCGCCACTCCCCGGATGCAGATCGGCGCCGTGGAACATCAAGGAGATCGTGTGGCTCCCCGCGGCGAGATTGGCCACCGCGAGGCGCACATACTCGCCCGTGTTGTTGAGGACGTGGCGCACGGAGCCGACCTGGTCGCCGTCGACGGACACGTCGACCTGAGGCCTGACCGAGCCGCGTAGGTAGATGGT
>Ga0075365_10000768_pt1 | contig 13070 bp, 8 predicted proteins | sample EndMetdeltDD1765_FD_71387 | JGI IMG/M metagenome (GOLD analysis project Ga0075365, IMG submission 71387) | Populus endosphere microbial communities from Tennessee, USA - Endosphere MetaG P. deltoides DD176-5 | ecosystem: Host-associated > Plants > Roots > Endosphere | place: USA: Tennessee... | reverse complement strand
GTATCCGTCCCACACCGGCAGATCCGCCGTGTCCGGATTGTGGCTCAGGACCAGCGCCGCGCGGCGCTGGTCCTGAGCCACAATCCGGACACGGCGGATCTGCCGGTGTGGGACGGATACGAGGGGTGGATTCTGTCGGGGCACACGCACGGCGGCCAGTGCAAGGCGCCGTTCCTGCCGCCGCCGCTCCTGCCGGTCCGCAACCGGCGCTATACCGCCGGTGAGTTCGCGCTCGACGGCAACCGGCGGCTCTACATCAGCCGCGGTGTCGGCCACCTGCTGCAGGTCCGCTTCAACGTCCGCCCCGAGGTCACCGCGTTCGAGCTCCGTCCCGCGTAGCCTGCCCGGCCTGGACCTGATGAACACCACGTGCGCTGACCTCGTTTGCAGCGACCTGCGCCAGGTGCGATCATGAACCGCCGCCGCGTCGGGCGGGCATCATGGGCGCAGCGGCAGGGCAACCGGTTCAGCGGGGCCCTCTATGGAGGCAAGGTCTCGATGAGGTTACCGAATCTGGTCAGGCGTGGCGGCGGTGCAATCGCGGGTGCAACGCTCTGCACTGTGTTGGCGGTGGCGCAGACGGGTCCCTCGCCGAACGGACCGCTCCGGACCGCGCCGACCGAGGCGTTCACCGTGAATCCTGGCTTCAGGGACTGGGGTCCGGCGACCCTCGCCGGCACGACGATCCTGAGCGGCAACTCGTCGAACCGCGGCGGTCTGTATGCCGTCGATACCGTCACCGGCAAGTTGAAGTGGACCGCGCGCCCGGCCGGAACCCCGCACGGAAATCCGTTCGTCTCGACCGCCCCGGCCGTCTCCGGCAACGTCGTCATGACCCCGATGGGCAACACGCTCGTCGCCGTGGCGCTGGCCACGGGCAAGGAACTGTGGCGGGGTCCGGCGACCGCGCAGCGGGCGTCGGTCGCCGCCGACGCCGGGCTGGCCTTTGTCGACGGAGCGGACGGCAACTTCTACGCGCTCGACGCGGCGACGGGCCGGGAACGATGGAAGGTACCGTTCGCGCGCAGCGGTTCCTGTGACTCGGTACCGGTCGTGCGCGACGGCGCCGTGCTCCTGAGCGGCAACGTCCTCACGACGCCGGCGGACGCCAACCGTTCGGCGAGCTATCACCGCTACCTGGTCGCGCTGGACGCCAAGACTGGACAGGAACGCTGGCGCTACTCGCCGGCGGCCTCCGCGAACACGGGCGGCGTCTGCTACACGCAACCGATCGTCACCGCCGATACGTTCTTCGCCGTCGGGAGCGCCATGCTCTATGCGGTGGACCTGGCGACCGGACGCGAGCGCTGGAAGCCGCGCGAGGTGCGCCGGCCGGTGGAAGGGCGGGACCGTGCGGTCGCGGTGTTCGGCCTGGTCGACGCGGGTTCCGTCCTCGTCGGCCTCACCAAGGGCGCGCTGATCGCGTTCGACAAAGTCTCGGGCCAGATTGCCTGGGACATTCCCGGCCAATACCGCGAGAACTCACCCTCGACCGCGGTCGCCGGCCGGGTCCTCTATTTCCAGGGTCACCCGGGCGCGAGTCCGGCGGCCGAGGTCCAGGGTGTGATCACCTACGTCGGCGGCCGCCCGGTCCAGTCTGCGCCGGCCCTGCCGCCGGGCAAGCTGAACGCGCTCGACCTCGACACACGCGCCATCCTGTGGTCGTTCTCGCGTCCGACCCTCGAGCCCAACTGGCCCTTCGGCTTCGTCACGCCCGTCGACGGCGGCCTGTGGGTGGATTCGTATCAGGCACTCGTGAAACTGCAATGACGGTCTCGTGAGCGCAGGTCCGTACCGGCCGTTCATCGAGGATCCCGACGACATCGCGCGCTTCGAAGGCGGGCGGTTCGTCGTGCTGCGGGCGACGGGAGCCGTCGCCGACGTGCACCAGCAGGTGTGTGACGTTCTCGGGGATCAGCTCGAGCGCCAGGACGTGTTCTGTCTGACCGACGCCCATGTGACGCTCACGGGATTCCCCAAAGGGACCGACCTCGACGCGGTGCGAAACCTGGTCGCCGAGTGGGCAGGCTCGGTTGCGCCGCTGGAGCTCGAAGTCGAGAAGGCGGGGTATTTCCCGGCGCCGTTCCAGATCGTCATGCTGCAGATACGAAAGACCAGCGCACTCGGCGACGCCATGGTCAGCCTCAGGACGCGTGCCAGCGAGCGAGGCTTGGGCGACGCCGGCATGATCCAGGCGGCCGACTGGATCTTTCACGTGTCGGTGGCCTACTGTTCGTCGCTCGGCAGCGACGCCTGGGCGGCCGTCACGCACGTGGTCGACGGACTCTCGGTTCCGGCCGCACGATGCATCGTCGGGCAGGTCGAGATCGTGGCGATCGACAAGGGGCAGGAGTACCTGGCCGGCGTCTTCGATCTCGGGCCTCGCCAGCAGGAAGGATCGGCATGATTTGCCCGCAGTGCGAAGGCGAGTACTCCTGGGACGTCATGATCTGCCCCGCTTGCAACGTCGACACGGTCGATCGACTTCCGGGCCCGGAACCGACGCCCGACGTCAACCTGGTGCCGGTGCTGGCGACAGGGGACTCGGGCATCATCGCCATTGCGCAATCGCTGCTCGAAAACGCGGAGATCGACTACTTCGTGCGCGGTGACGGCCTTCAGGACCTGTTTGGCCTGGGACGCCTCACCGGCTACAGCTACCTGATGGGCCCCGCGGAGTTCCTGGTCCGCGCCGACGATGCGGCCCGCGCGCACGAGTTGCTGGACCCTCTGATCGAACCAGGTCCGGCCGGCGACTCATCGGGCGGCGGCGGGTGACTCAGGCGCCGGGACGACGCTGACGCCGACCGTGAGCTCGTGCTCACCGCCGCCCAGCACGACGCCACGCAGCGGGCTGACGTCGCCATAGTCCCGGCCCCAGCCCAGCGTCACGTGCCGCAGCCCCGGACGGACGGCATTGGTCGGATCCAGATCCACCCAGCCATACCGCGGACAGCACACCGCGAGCCACGCGTGCGACGCGTCGGCGCCGATCAGGCGCGGACTGCCCGGCGGCGGATCGGTGAGGAGGTAGCCGCTGGTATAGCGCGCCGGGATGCCGAGCGATCGCAGGCAGGCGATCTGCAGGTGCGCGAAATCCTGGCAGACGCCCCGCCGTTCAGACAGCACACGTGAGACGGGCGTCGTGATGGTCGTCACGCCGGCATCGAACTGGAACTCGTCGTGGATCCGCTGCATCAGATCGACGGCCGCGGCGAGCAGCGGCCGTCCGGCGGTGAATGTCGTCCGCGCGAACGCGGCGAGCTCCGCCGCCGGCTGAATGTAGGGCGACGGGTAGCGGAACGGCGCCGCGTCGTCGAGCGGGACCCCGCGGCGAAAGACGCCCGCATCACGCGCGGTCTCCCAGGCGGGGCTCGCCTCCGGGTCGATCGCCGCTCCGGACTCGCGCACTTCGACCAGGCTGGTTGCCGTGACCCGGAGCTCGGTGTAGGGGCGCAGGATCGACAGCTGCGTGACGAGGTTGCCGTGATAGTCGGTCCGTTCGGACCGATCGGCCGGCCGCGGATGCACGTCGAGCGCGCAAGCGTGCACGACCTGGTGCTCCAGCGGCCGCGGGGTCAGGCAGGCGATGTGTTGCGACATCGACACCTGGCCGGCGTGAACGTAGCGGGTCTCGTGCTCGATGCGGTAGAACGCCCTGTTCATCGTCCCGCCCTCGTCGCGTGCGGCAGCTCGTAGGCGTGGCTGAAGTAGCGCGAGGTGAGCGCATCCGACACGTGCCGGGCGACGTCGCGGCAGTCGATCAGCAGGCGCTCCATCGACGTCGGTCCGGCGAACAGGTCGCGCTGCGTCGGATCGATCGTCCGGCAGAGGTGTTCCAGCCTGGAGAGCTCCGCCACGATCGGCAGGGCCTGCGATCCCGGCAGCAACGGCACGTGCTTGGCGATCTTGCCGACCTGGAACGCCAGCGAACGGGGGTTGTAGGCGTCGAACAGCAGGAGCTCGACGACGGCCGGCCACTCGGGCGTCGTGACGTAGCGCGCGCGGAACGTGACCAGGCTGTCGGACACGTCGAGCAGCCACTCGAGCAGCGCCGGGTCCGCGGCATCCTCCGGCGCGACCGCGTCGAACGTCGTCGCGATCGACAGCATCCGCTCCAGATTCCGTCCGACGCTCAGGAAGCGCCAGCCGTGGTCGCGCGTCATGTGCGCCATCTCGAGTCCCGCGACGGCCGCCAGCGACACGATCGAGCGATCGATGACGGCGAGCGCGTCGTGGAGATCGGCCGGCGTCTCGGGAGGATCGCCCACCACCTCGAACAGGTGATTGAGCAGCCGCCAGTTGTCCGAGGAGAGGCGGTCGCGGATCGCGCCGGCGACGCGGACCGTCTGGCGGACGTTGAAGGCCAGGCTCCGCCGGGACTGGCCCTCGAAGAGGTTGTCGATCAGGCGGCGGATCAGCGCTGACGCGGAGATCGGATCCACGACCGCCGCCGTCTCCTCGGGCTCGGCCTGCACTTCCAGATCCGACGGATCGAAGAGGCCCTGCGCCAGGCAGGCGCGCAGGAACGACGGCTGGGACACACCGGGCGTGGACGGATCGCTCAACCGCGTGAGCGCCGTCCGCGCCAGCCGCGCGCAGGTCTCGGCGCGCTCGGCGTAGCGACCGAGCCAGAAGAGATGTTCCGCGGCCCGGCTCGACACGGCCCGATCGCCATGGATTTCCTCCGCCGCCGGCGCCCGCCGGTGTTCGATCGGCCGCGGCCCGAGCGGCGCGTCCGAAAGGACCCAGGTGTCCTTGCTGCCGCCCGATCCCTTGGACACTCCCGATCGATGACGATCGGCGATGCGCGTCAGCCCGCCAGGCATCAGCGCGTAGTCGCCGCGTCCGTCGGCGACGGCGAACACGCGCAGCATCAGCGCGCGGCTCTCCAGCCGGCCCTCGGCCCACACCGGCGCGTGCGACAGCGGCCGCGATTCCTCGACGACGCAGGCGTCGTCGTCGTGGCGGGCGGCCAGCAGATCCCGAAGGGCGGAGCGATCCCGGAACGGCTCCGGTTCCATCCGCGCATCCGGAAATGCCGGCTTGACCAGGCCCGCCGTCACCTGCGCCGAGGCCTCGTCGAGCGCGGCCCTGTCACCGCACCACCACGCGCCGATCGACGGCGTGATCAGCGGCTCCCCCAGCAGCCGCTCGCACGCCTCGGGCAGCCGTCCGCGCAGCGCCGGCGATTCGAGAACGCCGGTGCCGAACGCGTTCGCGATCAGCACGCGCCCGGCGCGCCACGCCTGGACGAGACCGGGAACGCCGAGCGCGGAGTCCGCTCGCAGCTCGAGCGGATCGCAGAAGTCGTCGTTCAGGTGCCGCATGATGCCGTGGACCTGGCGGAGCCCGGCGATCGTCTTGAGGAAGACCCGGTCATGGCGGACGGTGAGGTCGGCGCCTTCGACCAGTGGAAACCCGAAATAACGGGCCAGGTACGCGTGCTCGAAGTAGCGGCCGCTGTACGGGCCGGGTGTCAGCAGCACGATGTGCGGCGATCGCTCGTCGCACGGCGCCAGCGAGACGAGCATCTCGCGCAGCGCCGTGAAGAACGGCGTCACGGCCCGCACGTGCAGCTCGCGAAAGGCGTCAGGGAACATCCGCAGGATCGTCGCCCGGTTCTCGAGCGCGTAGCCGGCGCCGGCCGGCGTCTGGGCGCGAATGTTGGCGATCCGCCACTGTCCCTCCACGTCGCGGGCGAGATCGAACGCGACCTGATGCAGGTAGACGCCGCCGGGCGGGCGGACGCCGTGGCAGGCCCTGAGGAAGCCCGGATGCCGGAACACCAGCGCGGGCGGGATCAGCCCTTCGCGCAGGAGCCGCTGCTCTCCGTACAGATCGCCGGCGATCGCGTCGAGCAGCCGCGCCTGCTGCCGCAGGCCGCGGGCCAGCGGCGCCCACTCGGCCGCCGACACGATGAACGGCAGCACGTCGAGCGACCACGGACGGCTGCGTCCGTCGGCGGCGGCGTACACAGTGTGGGTGATGCTGCTCTCGTAGATCTGTTTCGCGATGCGCGCCTGCGCCGTGGTGAGGGTCGCGGCGGTCAGCTCGCCGGCGTGTCCCGCGAACGACGTCCACCACGGGCGCGGCCGGCCGGCCGGATCGCGCAGCTCGTCGAAGTGGCCGGGCGGTACCGCGTAGTCCGCCAGCAGCGCATGCGGGGTGCCGTCTGGACGCGGCGGTCGATCGGCGTGGAGAGGCGTCTTCGCCATGCTTACAACGGGTCCGGGCAGGTCCGCAGGTCCAGCGTATGCGGAAACTCGCGGCTGGGCACGGCCCGATCCGCCGTCAGCGTCCCCGGCGTATGGCCCAGGCGGAAGAACCGGGCCAGTCGGCGGCTCTCCGCTTCGTAGCCGTTGATCGGCAGCCGATCGTAGCTGAGGCCCCCCGGATGCATGACGTGATACCGGCACCCGCCCAGCGACCGCCGCATCCAGGTATCGACGAGATCGAACGTGAGCGGCGCATGGACCGGGATGGTGGGGTGCAACGCCGAGGCCGGCTGCCACGCGCGGTAGCGGACACCCCCGACATATTCGCCGTGGCGTCCCGTCGGCTGCAGCGGCACGGGACGGCCGTTGCACGTCACGACGACGCGTTCGTCGACGAGGCCGGTGGCGAGGACCTGCAGCCGTTCCATCGAGGAGTCGACGTAGCGGACCGTGGTGCCGACGGATCCTTCTTCGCCGAGCACCGGCCAGGGCTCGAGCGCCTGCCGCAGCGTGAGCTGCGCGCCGCGGACCGCCATCTCGCCGGCGAGCGGGAAGCGGAACTCGAAGTGCGGCAGAAACCAGCCGGCGTCCAGCCGGTATCCCGCCCGTCCCACTTCTTCGATCACGTCCTCGAAGTCCTGCCAGATGAAATAGGGGAGCATGAACCGATCGTGCAGCGCGGTGCCCCAGCGTGTCAGGCGCGCCTCGTACGGCTGGCGCCAGAAGCGCGCGACGAGCGCCCGGATCAGCAGCTGCTGCGCCAGGCTCATGCGCTCGTGCGGCGGCATCTCGAACGCGCGCAGCTCCAGCAGCCCGCGCCGCCCGGAGGACGATTCCGGTGGGAACAGCTTGTCGATGCAGAACTCGGCGCGATGGGTGTTGCCGGTCACGTCGACCAGCAGGTGCCGGAGTGCGCGATCGATCTGCCACGGCGGTGCCGCGTCGCCCGGCCCGGCCAGCCTCGCGAAGGCGAGCTCGAGCTCGTAGACGCTGTCGTGGCGCGCTTCGTCGACCCGCGGCGCCTGGCTCGTCGGGCCGAGAAACATGCCCGAGAACAGATACGACAGCGACGGATGGTTGTGCCAGTAGGAGGCGAGGCTGCGCAGCAGGTCCGGGCGCCGGAGAAACGGACTGTCCAGCGGCGTCGCGCCGCCCAGCACGAAATGATTGCCGCCCCCCGTGCCGGTATGACGCCCGTCCAGCATGAACTTTTCCGTCGTCAACCCGGCCTTGCGCGCCTCCGCATAGAGCATCGTCGTGTGCTCGTCGAGCTCACGCCAATCGGACGCGGGCGGGACGTTGACCTCGATGACGCCCGGATCGGGCGTCACGAGAAAGTGCCGCAGGCGGACGTCCTCCGGCGGCTGGTAGCCTTCGACGATGATCCGGATGCCGAGGGTGGCCGCCGTATCCTCGACCGCGGCGACGAGATCCAGGTAGGCCTCGAGCGCGGCGGCGGGGGGCATGAAGATGTAGAGCACGCCGTGGCGCGCTTCCGCGCAGATCGCGGTTCTGAACGTCCAGCTCGCGGACTCTCCGCGCGTGGGCGGCCGTTCGAGCGGGAGGTGCGGCGGCGTGGAGGGTCCGCCGCCTGGCGGCGGATACGGCGGCAGCGGGAGCCGCGGCACAGACGGATCGCGCTCGTAGACCTGCGGCACCTCGTGCCCGCTCATCCACGGCAGCGAATCGAGCGGCAACCGGTATCCCATCGGCGAGTCGCCGGGCACCAGGTACAACCGCTCGTCGCGAAGAAACCACGGCCCGGTGCGCCACTGCGGCGCCGCGGCGCTGTTCGAGCCTAGCGGCAGGATGTAGCCGACTGGCGTGTCCAGCCCGCGGTCGAACACCCGCCGCAGACGCGCGCGCTCGAGCTCGTCCTCGAGCCTGGCGTCGAACGGATCCACGTTGACCGGCAGCCGCCGCTCGCGCCACAGGTAGTACCAGACGTCCTCGTACCCGGCGAGCACGTGCTCGTCCGTGAGCTCGAGGCGTTCCGCGAGCGATCGCAGGAAGCGCTCGGCGTCGGCCGCGCACGAACCGTCGGGGTGATCTTCGTCGGCGAACAGCGCCGCATTGCGCCACACGGGCATGCCGTCGGCGCGCCAGTAGCAGCCGAGCGCCCAGCGCGGCAGCTGCTCTCCCGGATACCACTTGCCCTGGCCGAAGTGCACGAGGGCATCCGTGGTGATCAGGGCCTTCATCCGCCAGAGCAGGTCGGCGGCGCGCAGCCGCTTGGTCGGACCAACCGCCGCCGTATTCCATTCGGGCTCGTCGCGATCGTCGATCGCGACGAACGTCGGCTCGCCCCCCATCGTCAGGCGGACGTCGTGCTTGACCAGGTCGGCGTCGACCGCGAGCGCGGCCGCCTGAATCGCCGTCCATTCCTCGTCGCGATACGGCCGGGTCACGCGCGGTGATTCGTAGATGCGCCTGACCGCCATGGTGTGGGTGAACTCGACCTCGGACTTCTCCACGCCGCCAGTGACGGGAGCGGCGCTGCCGGGCTCCGGCGTGCACGCGAGCGGCAGATGTCCTTCGCCGGCGAGCAGTCCCGACGTCGGATCGAGGCCGACCCATCCCGCTCCGGGCAGATACACCTCGCACCAGGCGTGGAGATCGGCGAAGTCGCGCGCCGGCCCGGACGGCCCGGTGGGCGACACCGCGTCGGGCGCCAGCTGGATCAGATAGCCCGAGACAAAGCGGGCCGCGATCCCGAGATGGCGGAACAGCTGGACGAGCAGCCACGTCGAGTCGCGGCACGATCCGGTTCGCCGCGTCAGCGTCTCGTCACAGGACTGAACGCCGGGATCGAGCCGGATCACGTAGCCGATGTCGCGGCTGAGGCGTCCGTTCAGGTCGACCAGCAGGTCGATTGTGCGCCGGCGGCCGCGCGGCAGCGACGACAGGTAGGCGTCGAACTGCGGCGTCGCCGCGTCGGTCCGCAGGAACGGCTGCAGCTCCTGGAGCAGGCGCGGCTCGTAGGCGAACGGGAAGTGCTCGGCGTCCGGCTCGAGGAAGAAGTCGAACGGGTTGTAGACCGCCAGCTCGGTGACGAGATCGATCTCGATGCGCAGCTCGCGCACCTTCTCGGGAAAGGTCAGCCGCGCCACGTAGTTGCTGTACGGATCCTGCTGCCAGTTCAGGAAGTGCTGCTTCGGATCGACGCGCTGCGAGTACGACAGAATGGGAGTCCGGCAATGCGGCGCCGGCCTCAGCCGCACCAACTGCGGTGACAGCGTGACCGCCCGATCGTAGCGGTAGTGAGTGATGTGGCTCAGCCCGACGTGGATGCTCACGCGATTGACCTATGAAAGTATTCCATTGCGACCATTGCGGCCAGCTGCTGTTCTTCGAGAATACCGTCTGCCTCAGCTGCGGCCGCCGCGTCGCCTATCTGCCGGACCTCGGCCTGGTCGGTTCGCTCGATCAGGATGCCGCGGATGATCGGCTCTGGCGCTCGCCTCTGCCGGACGCCGCGGCCCAAGGCTATCGCCTGTGCCGGAACTACGAGGAGCAGGCGGTCTGCAACTGGACGGTCGCGGAAGGCGACGGCGGTCCGCTCTGCCTCTCCTGCCGGCTGACGCGCGTCATTCCGGATCTCGGTCAGCCCGGCGTCAAGCTCGCCTGGTACCGGCTCGAGACCGCGAAGCGCCGTCTCGTCTACACGCTCGCGGCGGCGCAGCTGCCGATTCGCAGCCGCGAAGAGGATCCGTCCGCCGGCCTCGCCTTCGAATTCCTCGCCGATCCGCCCGAAGGAGGCGCGCCGGTCCTGACCGGGCACGCCGACGGCGTCATCACCGTCAACATCGCGGAAGCGGACGATGCGGAGCGGGAGGCGCGGCGGACGGCGCTGCACGAGCCTTACCGCACGCTGCTCGGTCACGTGCGGCACGAGAGTGGGCACTACTACTGGGATCGTCTCGTCCGGCCGGGCGGCGGCCTCGACGAGTTCCGGCGGGTTTTCGGCGACGAGCGTCAGGACTACGCGGCGGCGCTCGAGGCGCACTACCGGAACGGCGCGGCCGCCGACTGGCAGGATCGATTCGTCAGTGCCTACGCCAGCGCGCATCCGTGGGAAGACTGGGCCGAGACGTGGGCGCACTACCTGCACATTATCGATACGCTCGAGATGGCGGCACACTGCGGCCTGTCGCTGCGCCCCCGCCGCGCCGACGAACCGTCGCTGCCGAAGCCGCTGCCGGCCACTACACCGTGGCGCGGGCCGTTCGATCGGCTGATCGAGGCATGGCTGCCCGTTGCCTACGTGCTCAACAACCTGAATCGCGGGCTCGGCCAACCCGACGGATATCCGTTCGTGCTGTCGCCGGCCGTGATCGAAAAGCTGCGCTACGTCCACGAACTGGTCGAGCACGGATCACACCGCCGGGCGTGAGCCCGGCTTGCGCTTGACCTTCCGCCGCTCGGGCGGCCTCATGAGGTGCTGCGCGAAAAACGTGTCGTGGATGCCGGCGCCGACCATGTTCATCCGTGTCTGGAGGTTGTCCAGATATTCGTGCAGCCCGGCGGCCACGATTTCGTCGGCCTGCGCGTAGGCCAGCTCCGAACACACTTCGCCGAGCACGTGCTCGACCGGCGTGCGGAACATGCCGGCCGGCGTGCCCGAGATGGCGTGCGCCGACTCCCGCGTCTCCATCAGGCACCATTGAATGGCGCGCGGGAACTCGCGGTCGAGGAGCAGGAACTCGACGATCCGTCCCGGCGAGATCCGCCCGTGCCGCTTGCGGTACATCTCGAATGCGCTCGCCGAACGGAGCACGGCGGCCCATTGGATGTCGTCGTAGGTGGTGCCGACGTCGGCGGCGTTGGGCAGGAGCAGGAAGTACTTCACGTCGAGGATGCGCGAGGTCTTGTCGGCGCGCTCGAGGTGACGCCCGAGCCGGCAGAAGTGCCACGCTTCGTTGTGCGTCATCGTCGCGTCGGTGACGCCGGCGAAGGTGTGGCTCGACATCTTCACCGATGTGAACAGCTGGTGAGGATCGCCCAGGCTGCGCGGATCGGTCGCCGCGGCGTGGACCTTCAGGTAGAACTGGTTCACCTGCTCCCACATCTCCGACGAGATGATCTCGCGCACCGAGCGGGCGTTCTCGCGCGCGGCGCGCAGGCAGGAGTGAATCGAGCTCGGATTGTCCTGGTCGAAGGTCAGGAAATGGATGACGCGCTGCTGCGTGGCGGTGCCGTAGCGCCGGGCGAACTCCTGCGTGTCCCCCGTGGTATCGACCAGCGGCTGCCACTGCTGGATGGAGCCGAACGGCATGTCCAGGATCAGGTTGAGGGTGACGTCGACGAACCGTGCGACGTTGTCGGCCCGCTCGATGTAGCGGCTCATCCAGTAGATCGATTCCGCGACCCGGCTCAGCATGGCGGCGGCGTCCCGCCGCCCTGGCTCTGGATCTGCGTCTGGCTCGGGACCTGGGCCTCCCGCTCCGGGCCGTCCACCGGCACCGCCGCCGTCTCGCCATCCTCCACCAGGACCCACGTGTCCTTGCTGCCGCCGCCTTGCGAGGAATTGACCACCAGCGATCCCTGCCGCAGCGCGACGCGGGTCAGCCCTCCGGGGAGGACGAAGATCTCTTCCCCGAACAGGATGTACGGCCGCAGATCCACATGCCGGCCCTGGAATCCGCCGTCGACGATGGTCGGCACGCGGGAGAGCGACAGCGTCGGCTGCGCGATGTAGTTGCGCGGCGCCGCTTCGATGCGGCGGGAGAAGTCGGCGCGCTCGTCGCGCGTCGCGTGCGGTCCGACGAGCATGCCGTAGCCGCCCGACTCGTTGGCCGCTTTCACCACCAGCGTGTCGAGGTTGGCCAGCACGTGCTGGCGCTGCTCGTCGTAGGCGCACAGGAACGTCGGCACGTTGGGCAGGATGACGTCCTCGTTCAGGTAGTACTTCACGATCTGGGGGACGTAGGCGTAGATCACCTTGTCGTCGGCGATGCCGGTGCCCGGAGCGTTGGCCAGCGCGACGCGGCCGTGGCGATAGACCTCGAACAGTCCGGGCACGCCCAGCACCGAGTCGGCGCGGAACACCGTCGGGTCGAGGAAGTCGTCGTCCATCCGCCGGTAGATCACGTCGACGCGCTCGAAGCCCTTCGTCGTCCGCATCCAGACGAAGCCGTCCGACACGACCAGATCGCGTCCCTCGACCAGCTCGACGCCCATCTGCTGCGCCAGAAACGAATGCTCGAAGTAGGCGGAGTTGTACGGCCCCGGTGTCAGCACCACGACGCGCGGCGTCTCGACGTCGGCGGGGCTGAGCGACTCCAGCATGTCGCGGAGGCGGCTGGCATAGTCGTCGACCGGGCGGATCCGGAAGGACTCGAAAAGCTGCGGGAAGGTGCGCTTGATGATCAGCCGGTTCTGCAGCACGTACGACACGCCGGACGGGCAGCGCAGGTTGTCTTCGAGGACGTAGATCCGGCCGTCCTTGTCGCGCACCAGATCCGTGCCGGTGATGTGGCACCAGATCCCGCGCGGCGGATTGAGGCCGACGCACGCCTCGCGGAAGGTCGAGGCCGAGCGCACGATCTCGGCCGGGACGACGCCGTCCTTGAGGATCGACTGCTCGTGATAGACGTCGTCGATGAACAGGTTCAGCGCCCTGATGCGCTGCTTCAGGCCGCGCTCGATGTGGCTCCATTCCCGGGCCGCCACGATCCGCGGCACGAGATCGAAAGGGAAGATCCGCTCGTTCCCCGCGAGATCGCCGTAGACGCCGAAGGTGATGCCGAGATTGAGCAGCGCGCGCTCGGCCGATCGCTGCCGGCGGAGCAGCTCGCCGTCGGGAAGCGTCTCGACGAACTGCGCCAGCGCCCGCGCGGAATCGCGCGCCTG